>Ga0315904_10002966_pt1 | contig 25590 bp, 27 predicted proteins | sample LakEriMetagenome_6_FD_203529 | JGI IMG/M metagenome (GOLD analysis project Ga0315904, IMG submission 203529) | Freshwater fungal communities from buoy surface, Lake Erie, Ohio, United States - Buoy 12 MA120 | ecosystem: Environmental > Aquatic > Freshwater > Lake | place: USA: Lake Erie, Ohio... | reverse complement strand
CAACTGGCTCCATGCCCCCCCGCCAGGTGAACGCCTGCCGGTGGCGCAGCACGGCTCTCGCTCTGTTCTTCCCCTCCGGGATGCAGAGCGCAGCCGCCAGCAACCAGCCGGCTCTGGCTCCAGCATGAACCTGCTGCGCCGAGAAAGTTACCGCTCAATCCATCAGAACTCAGAGAACTGAGCTACACCATCACCGCGCGAACGTGGAGATGGCACGGCCGGTGTGAGCCCCGCGGGTACGCCGCAACGTTGTCGAGATCAAAGCGCGCAATTCTCTGCCTCGCCTAGGCGCCGCGGCGAGTGATCGGGCTAGGTGGAGCATCCCTCACACCGCCCAGATCTCCTCCAGCTCCAGCACCAATCCCGCAAACGTTTCGTCCGCCTCCAGCCGCGTGGCATTCTCCAGCCGCTCCGCCCTCCCCTGTTCACCGCCGCGCCAAATCTCCACCGCCTTTTCGTGGGGCAGCAACAGCCAGCCGAGCAGGGCGCCATTGGCCTGGTAGAGCCCCATCTTCTGGCGCAGGTTTGTGATCCCACGGGGCCCTTCATCGCTCGGGCTGGCCAGTTCCACCACCAGATCGGGGCAGAGGGGCGGGAAGCCGCGGCGCTGCTCGGGGCTTAGCGCCCGCCAACGCTCTTCTCGCAGCAACGCCGCATCTGGGCTCAGAACGGAGCCATCGGCCAGACGAAACCCCCCAGAACTGTCGAAGCTGCGCAGCGGTTGGGCCGCGCGTTGCACGGCCAACGCCAGCTGAACCAACAGCAGGCTGTTGCGGCTGCTGGCCTCCCCTCCCGTTGGCGTCATGGCGATCAACGTTCCATCGGCAGCCAGCTCCAGCACGGCATCGGGATTGGCCTGGCACACCCGCTCGAACTGCTCCGGCGTCAGGCGCAGATCCCAGGGCAAGCGCAGCGGCTCCTGCCCCAGCGGCGCTGAGGCCGATAGCGGGGGTGGAGCGGGCGCCAGGGCCATCGGCGTGGTCGATTCAGCCTCAAGCTAAGGGCATCCCCCAAGATCAGAAGCCCAGATCAACCAGACTGCGTTATCAGCCTTCGAGACCGCGTGCTTGGCGCTGTCCCTATCGGCGCATCGCTGGATCGCCATGACCCGTTGCACGACGACCCGATGCACGGCAGTGTTGACAGCCCCTCGGTCACGTGTCGGGACGGGGGGACAGGGGGACCGCCCCCGCGCCATCAATCAGCCGAAGCCCTCAGCGGAACCCCACCGATGCTTGCCACACAAAGGCCAGCAGCAGGAAAAACAAAGGGATGATCGGCAGGATGTCAACCAAGGGGCCGAAGGCCTGATAAGCCTCGGGGAGCTCCGCCAGGGGAGCGGCATGGGAGAGGCCGGCCAGCAGGGAGAGAGGCATCGGGTCGATCAGCGCGAACGAGGGGTGGCGACAGAGGCAGGGGGACGTCGCGGATGAGACCATCCGGTGGCCGGTTTCGCTGACGAACGACGAGGCGAGACGCCAAGCCCTGCGGTGGCTGGAACCTACCACGTGTGGGCGGCTGGCGAATCGGCTTCCCAGGGAGCGAAATCCTCTGAAAAGCAGCCCTCGCGGATCGCCTGCGCCATCGCCTCGCTGAAGCGCTGCAGCGTGGCGAGGTTGTGCAGGCTCAGCAAGGTGAGTCCGAGGATCTCGCCGCTGCGGATCAGGTGGTGCAGGTAGGCGCGGCTGTGCTGGCGACAGGCCAGGCAGCCGCAGCCGTGGTCCAGGGGGGTGTGATCGTGGCGGAAGCGGGCATTGCGCAGGTTCCAGCGCTCGCCTCCCACCAAGGCCGTGCCGTGGCGCCCCAGGCGGGTGGGCAGCACACAATCGAACAGATCAAACCCGTGGGCCACCGCCACGGCCATCTCCCGCAAGCTGCCCACGCCCATCAGGTAATGGGGCCGATCGTCCGGCAACAGCGGCCCCACCTCGCGCACGATGCGGTGCATCTCCTCCACCGGCTCGCCCACGCTCACCCCGCCCACGGCGATGCCAGGCAATCCCAGCGCCGCCACCACCCGGGCGGACTCCCGCCGCAATGCGGGATAACAGCCCCCTTGCACGATGCCGAACAGGGCTTGATCGGGGCGGTCGTGGCTGGCCAGGCAGCGTTCCAGCCAGGCGTGGGTGCGGCGGTTGGCCTCTCCACCGCCGCCTCGCTGGCGGGATAGGGGGGGCACTGATCAAAGGCCATCGCCACATCCGCCCCCAGCGCCATCTGGATCGCCATCGCCCGCTCCGGCGTCAAGGTGATCTGGCGGCCATCCCGGGGCGAGCGAAACGTCACGCCGTCGTCGTCGATGCGGTTGAGGGCCGCCAGGCTGAACACCTGGTAGCCGCCGGAATCGGTGAGCGTCGGCCCCGGCCAGCCCATGAAGCGATGCAGGCCTCCGGCCTCCGCCACCACGCCCTCTCCGGGCTGCAGGTGCAGGTGATAGGTGTTGGCCAACACCATTTGGGCCCCGGTCTCGGCCAGCTGGGCTGTGCTCACCCCCTTCACGGTGCCGGCCGTGCCCACCGGCATGAAGCGCGGCGTGTGCACCGGCCCGTGGGGGGTGTGGAAGCAAGCGCAGCGGGCGCGGCTACGGGGGCAGCGGGCGCTGATCGTGAACGAGAAGGGCGCCGCTGAATCGCCCCGCGGGGCTGCGTTGGCGGCGGGAGCTGCGGTGGCGGTGGGAGCCGCGGCCTGGGATCCCGCCAGCGACCGCGGCGCGGGCAGCGAAGCCGCCTCGGTGGCGCGTGGCTCGGGCGCGTCAGGCCCGGGGGAATCAGCTCTGCTCGTCACGCAAGGTTCCAGCGGGTGCAAGGGTGAAGGCTGAAGCCCCCGGCCCCGCCGCCTGGCCCAGCTTGTTCAGAGACGCTACGCGCCCCCGATGAGCCCTCCGCCCCGGCCCAGCTCCGCGCCGCCGCCCCCGGATCCCATCGCCGAGCGCCCTGGCGATGCCCAGCAATCGGCGGGGGCGGGGCCCGCCGCCGCCGCCCCCCGCCTGCCCACCTCCGCGGAGCGCTCCTCCCCCGGCCAGGGCGAGCCGGGCGTGGCGCCCCACCACGGCCACGCTCCCGCCTGGCTGCGGGACCTGGCCGGTGCCTGGATCTTCTATTCCGTGCTGCCAGCCTGGCCAGGCCTGGCGCCGCGTTTCTTGCGCATCGCCCGCTTCGCCCCCTGGATCGGGGCTGTGCTGGGGGGGCTGCAAGGCCTGTTGTGGTGGCTGCTGCAGGGCCATGCGCCGGCATTGGCCCAGGTGTGCCTGGTGCTGGCCGCCGGCCTGTGGCTCAGCGGCGGGTTGCACATGGATGGGGCGATGGATACCGCCGATGGCTTGGCCGCCGGCGAGCGCCTGCTGGAGGCCATGGCCGACAGCCGCGTCGGCGCCAGCGGTGTGCAGGCCTTGGTGCTGGTGCTGCTGCTGCGGGCCGCGGCACTGGCCTGGCTGGGCCCCCTGGCGCCCCTGGCCTTGCTGTGGGCGGCGGTATGGGGGCGGCTGGCGCCGCTGATCGCCATCGCCCATTTTCCCTATCTGCGCGCGCGGGGCAGCGCGGCCTTCCATCGCCGCCATTGGGCTGGCCTGGCGGCGGAGCTGCGGCCGGGGCTGCTGCTGGCGCTGGCCCTGGCGCTGCTCACCTGGAGCCTGCGGGGGCCGGATGCCCTGTCCCTCGGCCGAGGGATGCTCGGCCTGCTGCCGGCCCTGCTCGTTCCCCTGGCCCTGGGCCGGCGTCTGGGCGGCCACAGCGGCGACAGCTACGGCGCCTGCGTGGAGTGGAGCGAAAGCCTGGCGCTGCTGCTGATGGCGGCGCTGCCGCTGGGGGCGATCCGGGGTTGACGGAACATGCGGGCTCAGACGCGGGTTGGCGCGAAGGCTGAGGGCTCCGGGCCGCTGCCCCCGATCTCGCGCCTGGGATCCGGCAGGCTGAGCCGGAAGGCGTTGCCCTGATCTGGCAGGTCATCGCACACCGCGTGCGGAGGCACCACCAGGCTCAGCTCCCCACCGAGCTGCCGGGCAAGATCCCTGCCTAGCGCCAGACCCAGCCCGGTTCCTGGCATCTCCGCGCCCCGCTCTCCGCGGACGCCGCGCTGGAAGATCCACTCCCGTTCCCCCGGCGCGATCGGCGGCCCGCCATCCCACACGGTGAGCGTTAGGCGGCCTGGGCCCGGGGCCACATGCAGCCCGATGGGGCTGCCGGAGGGGCTGTAACGGAAGGCGTTCTCGAGCAGGTTGGCGAGGATCTCCGCCACCGAGCCGCTGTCTCCGCGCCAGTCGGGCAGCTGGGCAGGGGGATACCAGTCGCGGTTCTGCAGTTGGGCGGTGGCGGCTGCCCGCTGCAAAAGGGGCACGAGCGGCTCCGCCAGCGGCCGACCTTCCGGGCCGCTGAGGAGCGGCGGCAAGAGCAGCGGCTGTCCGGCCGGAGCCGCCGCCAGCGCCTCGCCGGAGCCCAGCACATCCAGGGCATCGATGTAGCGGTTGAGCTGGCGCTCCTCGGCCAGCAGACCCTCGATCAGTTGCCGGTTGCTCTCGTCGTCGCCGAGGCGACGCCGCAACAGCTGGGCAAAGGTGCGCAGGGCCGTGAGCGGATTGCGCAGCTGATGCACCATCACCCGCAGGCGCTCTTGCTGACGGTCGAGCCGTTCCGCCAGGGCCTGGCATTCCAGGTCGAGCCGGAGTGCTTCCGTGAGACACAAGGAGGCGGCCTGCAGGCGGCCCTGAAACGGTTCAGACCAGGTGTGGCCGGTGCCTTCTACCTGCAGCGCTCCCAGCAGCACGCTGCCATCACGCAGCGGCAGCCAGCGGCGCTCCTGAGCGGGAACCCGCAGACTGCTGCCGGCGTCCACCGCCGGCAGCACACGGCCATCCTTCGGCCAATGGCCGATCGGCACCAGATCAAGACTGCCGCTGTCGCCGCGCTGCGCCGCGTACACGATCAGCGAACGCAGCTCAGAGCAGTCGGCGAACTGGGCGAGCTGGTGCTGGAGCAGGGCCTGGAAGCGCTCAGAGAGCGGCATCAGCAGAGCGGAGGGGGAGATGGTGGATGGGGGCAGCCCCGCACGCCGTCAAAACCGGTGCGCAAAACTTCAGAAAGTTTGCAGGTTTGCCGCAAAATCGGGTTAAGCTCCTGGTATCGACCATTACTCCGCCACTCCAGCGGTTCGTTCTGTGTCGTGCTTGGAACAGAGGCCCTTGCGTTTCAACGCAAATCAGGCTACAGCGGGGACAGGCGCCCTGTCCGCGCATTCTGGCCCACGAGGTCAGCTCCTTCGCTGCTGCTCAACGCCTCAGGCTCAACCCCACTGCAGCAGCGTTCCCGACATGGGCCAGCTCCATTCAGGAGCGGCTGTACAGGTCATCCTCCCACACAGGGTTGATGCCTGCTGTCGTCGTCCATCCCCATCCTCTTCGTCGGTCTCCCGCCTCGGGAGCCTTGCCATGTCCAAGAAGCGCAAGCGGATCAGCCGCCGTCGTCTCGCAGGTCAGCGCGTGCTGGCCCACGTCCCAACCTTCAACTTGGAAACTGGCTCTTACAAGCCGGTCACCGCCGCCCGGCGCTACATCGCCGAGGCTGAGCTGGTGCCTCCCGCCATCCTCAACGTTCGCCGCAACGAGCACACCACGGATCGCTTCTTTTGGGGCGAAAAAGGTCTGTTCAGCGCCCAGTACGCCGAGGAGAACCACTTCCTGTTCCCCTCCCTGCGCCTGATCGTCGACCGAATCGGTGAAGACGTGCTGTTTGAGGGTCTCGAGGCTCTCGCCGCCGACGACTGGGAGGAGATGGAGGATTACGAATACGCGTTCGTCTGAGCCGGGCTGCGTTCTGAAGCACCCCCCGTCCTCGCCAGGGGACTCGAGCACGGGGGCTCAACAGCGAGGGGGTTCAGCCAAGGGAACCCCCCCCACCCGCAGCCGTGAGGACTAAGCAGGTTGGGCACACGCAGGGGCTTTCGTCAGGGGCTCCAGTCAGGCAGGGGCTCCAGGTTTACTGGCCTGAACCAACCGGATGGCCTGAACGCCCACTGAAACCCGGCATCACGCCTGGCCTCCCATCATGCCGAGCGCTTGCTGGGCAGCTCCATCGCGGTGCCATGTCCTCAGCATTCGCCATGGCCTCCGCATTAGGGAAGGCCACTTCACATGGTTGCACTCCGCAGCCGGCTGCCCTCCGCACACGGCTGCTCCCAGCACACGGCTGCCCCTGCGCACGCGGCTGCTCCCCGCACACGGCGTGCCCACAGCACCGAACACGCCAACCTCGCGAAGACAATGTCGCGAGGCCTGTGCCCCGGCACGTCTTGGGGAGCTTGAGGAGGCTAGAGCCGATCTGGCGGCACTATCGCGTTCAGGCCTGGGGATTCCAGGCCAACGCCAGAAACCGCCGCATCAGCGGAAACAGTTCGGGATCGATGCCGTGACCCCCTTCAAACAGCTGGCGGCTGACCAGGGCCCCAGCGGCCCGCAGCGGTTCCTCCAGCGCTGAGCAGGCCTCGGGGGGGACCACCTGATCCAAGCTGCCGTGGGTGAGCAACACCGGCAGAGCGGTGGCCTGGGGCTGCCAGTCCGGATGGGGATAGCCACTGCAGGAGATCAACCCCGCCAACGGAAGGCCAACGGCGCTTGTGGCCACATCCACCGCCATCGCCCCGCCCTGGGAGAACCCCAGCAGCACCGTGCGCTCCAGCGGCAGGGAGCGACCGAGCTGCTCAAGCCGCTCGCGCAGCCCATGCCGCGCCGCCGGCAAGGCGGCCCAATCCGGCGCGGGCGCCAACGGGTACCACTGACGCCCCGCACCGGCTGGATGGAGGCCTGGGGCCCGCAGCGCCACCACGTCCACGCCTTCCTCGCCATCGACCAGCTCCAGTCCGAGCTCCAACAGGTCGTCGGCATCGGCGCCCCAGCCATGCAGGAGCACCAGGCGGCGCTCGGCCTGCTCCGGACCCACGCGCAGATCTCCCGGCCCCGGGCCGGGTCGAGGAGTGGCGGAACTGTTGGCAAGGCTCATGGCGATAAGTGCAGGGATCGGGGCATGACCCCTTGCGTAGGTTGGCTAAAGATCTGACCGTGCGCCGCTATGGCCCCGACGGCCCTCCTGAGCGTCTCCGACAAACAGGACCTGATCCCTCTGGCCCAAGGGTTGCTGCGCCATGGCTACCGCCTGATCTCCAGTGGCGGCACCGCCTCAGCATTGGCCGCCGCCGGCTTGCCGGTCACCCGGGTGGCGGAGCATACCGGCGCCCCCGAAATCCTCGGCGGCCGCGTCAAAACCCTCCACCCCCGCATCCACGGCGGCATCCTGGCCCGCCGCGACGATGCCTCCCACCTGGCCGATCTCACCGCCCAGGCGATCGATCCGATCGATGTGGTGGTGGTGAACCTCTACCCCTTCCGCCAAGTGGTGGCCGATCCCGCCGTGAGCTGGGAGAAGGCCATCGAGACAATCGACATCGGCGGGCCGGCCATGGTGCGGGCCGCCGCCAAGAACCACGCCGACGTGGCGGTCCTCACCGATCCAAGCCAGTACCCCGCGTTCCTGACGGCGCTGGAGGCGGGTGGCGTGGATCTCGAGCTGCGGCGGCAGCTGGCCCTGGCCGCCTTCCGCCACACCGCCACCTATGACGCCGCCATCGCCTCCTGGCTGGAGCAGCGGCTGCGGGCCTCCGGCGGCGCCCCAACCTCCCCACCACCGAGCGCGGCAGAAACCAGCCCCACGGTCGCGCCTTTGACCCTGGAGCTGCCACATCGCCAGAGCCTCCGCTACGGCGAAAATCCCCACCAACAGGCCAGCTGGTACGGCTCCGCCGCCCATGGCTGGGGCGCGGCCTCGCAGCTCCAAGGCAAGGAGCTCAGCTACAACAACCTGATCGACCTTGATGCCGCCCTGAGCACGGTGCTCGAGTTCGGTTACGGAGCGGCGGCCCATCAACCTGCGGCGGTGGTGATCAAACACACCAACCCTTGCGGCGTCGCCAGCGATAGCGGCATCGCCGCAGCCGTGCGGCGCGCCCTGGACGCGGACCGGGTGTCTGCCTTTGGGGGCATCGTCGCCCTCAATTGCGAGCTGGATGACGCGGCGGCGGAAGCCCTCACAGGTTTGTTCCTGGAATGCGTGGTGGCCCCCGCCGTGCGCCCTGAAGCGCGCCAGCGCCTGGCGAGCAAGGCCAATCTGAGGGTGCTGGAGCTGCCGGAGTCGGCCTTGGCGGCCATCGACCGCCGCCAACTGCGCAGCCTGCTCGGCGGCGTGCTGGTGCAGGAGCGCGATGACCAGCTCAGTGAAGCCAGCGGCTGGCAGGTCGCCACGCGTCGGACTCCCAGCGCGGCCGAGCAAGAGGACCTCGCCTTTGCCTGGCGCGTGGTGCGCCATGTGCGCTCCAACGCCATCGTCGTCGCCACGCACGGGCAGACCCTGGGCATCGGTGCCGGTCAGACCAACCGGGTGGGTTCAGCTCAGCTGGCCCTGGCGGCGGCGGCAGAACGGGCGCGGGGGGCGGTGCTGGCCAGCGATGGCTTCTTCCCCTTCGACGACACCGTGCGGCTGGCGGCCAGCCAGGGGATTACCGCCGTGATCCACCCGGGCGGGAGCGTGCGCGACCAGGATTCGATCGCCGCTTGCGACGAACTGGGCCTGGCGATGCTGATCACGGGCCGTCGCCACTTCCTGCACTGACCGAGAGGCGTGGGCGGTTGTAGTTTCTGGCAACCGCCGCTCCTCTCCGTCCATGGTTCTCGCGCCCCTCGCCGCGGTGCCCGCCGACGCCCTGCCCGCTCCCCTGGCCTACGGCCTCAGCTTCCTGCACCCCATTCTGATGTGGATCCTGCTGGGCCTGAGCGGCTACGCGCTTGTGCTCGGGATCCGCGCTAAGAAAACCCGCACCGCCACGGCGGAAGAGCGCAAAGAGTTGATCAAAGGCCAGTACGCCCGCCGCCATTTCCTGTTCGGCAGCCTGGTGTTGGCTGTGATGGTGCTGGGTATGGTCGGCGGCATGGCGGTCACCTGGATCAACAACGGCAAGCTGTTCGTGAGTCCGCACCTGCTCGTCGGTCTGGGCATGACCGCCCTGGTCGCCTTGGCCGCTGCCCTGGCGCCGCTGATGCAACAGGGCAACCTGGTGGCCCGCAAGGCCCACGTTGGCCTCAACATGCTGCTGATGACCCTGTTTCTCTGGCAGGCGGTCAGCGGCATGCAGATCGTGGCCAAGATCGTGGGCGCCGCCTGAACTGTTGACCTGCCCTTCGAGCGGCGTAACCACCGCCGGCTCGATGGGTTAACTGGCTCAGAACTGAGCCCGCCGCCGCGGCGGGCACGGGATCCCATGGCTGCCGTGGAAGTCTTCCTGGACCTTCCAGGTGAGCCTCCGGGAGATCTGCCGCACGATCTGCCGCAGCAGATGATCGCCGCTGGTCTGCACCAAGCCATCGGGGAGGATCGTGATCATCGATGGCAGACGGATCCACACGCTGAGCTCCAGGGTCCAGCGCACCATCGTGTGAGCCATCAGCCGGTCCACATCCTCGGTGGAAGCCTCATCGCCGCCCGCGTCATCCAGCCGTAGAGCGGCATTGAAATCAATGTCGTAGAGGCCGCTGAGGCTGGGATTGATCGCCTCCACCGGCACCGTGACGATGCGATAAACGCCCTCGGCCTGGGGCAGGAGCTCCAGGCCCACCATCGGCTCCACCTCGAAGCCGAAGTTGCCGAAGCGCCCCAGGGTGAGCAGGTAGCCGTTGTTGCCGAGCGGCGACACCGCCATCGGCGCCGCACAGCGCCGGAACCAACCGTCGTGCCGGTCCAGGTAGGCCTCGACCACCTGGGCCGGGGCCCTCATCTCCATCAGATCGGCGAAGGTGCTGGTGTAGCGGCGCACCTGCGGGTCGGAGGACTGCCGCAGCGGTAAGGCACCCATCGAGACCGGAGTCTCAGGCATCACTGGCGAAGGCTGAGTCAGGGGGAGGGAAGACAGGACTGAACGGCGCAGAGGGTTTGAACAGGCTGGCCCGGGCGTGGCAGGAGCGGAGCCTCCCGCAGCAAGGGAATGTAGTGCCCTGGCCTGAGCCCGCTGTCACGTCCGTGGCAGCACGGCTGAGGCGCACCCTGGGGCTAGGCACGACTGAGCTCCACCAGCCGCCCGATCACATCCTCCACGACCCGATCGGGAGTGGAGGCTCCCGAGGTGATGCCGATCCGGATCGCTCCGGCGGGGAGAAACGGCTCCTCGACCACAAGGCCACCGCCCAGGGGCTTGTGTTCAATGCGGTTGGCGGGGCCGATGCGTTCGGGGGTATCGATGTGAAAGGAGCGAATGCCGCGGCTGACGGCGATCTCCTGCAGATGGGTGGTGTTGGAGGAGTTGTAGCCGCCGATCACCACCATCAGATCCAGTGGTTCGTCCACCAGGGCAAACATCGCATCTTGCCGCTCCTGGGTGGCATCGCAAATCGTGTTGAAGGCGAGGAAGTGCTGGCTCAGCTCGGTGGGCCCGAACCGCTGCAGCATGGTGCGTTCAAACAAGCGGCCGATCTCCTCCGTCTCGCTCTTCAACATTGTGGTTTGGTTGGCGACTCCCAACCGCAGCAGGTCTCGATCGGGATCGAACCCCGGTGAGCAGGCTTTGGCAAAATGGGTCATGAATGCCTCGCGCGATTGGCGGCGCTGGGCATCAGCCTGCGGCAGTGAAGCATTGAGGATGTAATCGCAGACCAGTTGCGCTTCGGCCAGATCCAGCACCACGAGGTAGGTGCCCGCAAACGAGCTGGTGGCAAGGGTTTCCTCGTGCTTCACCTTGCCATGGATGATGGAAGTAAAGTCCTGTTTCTTGTGCTTTTCGACGCTGTTCCAAACCTTGGAAACCCACGGACAGGTGGTGTCGACAATGTGACACCCCCGCTCATTGAGCAACTGCATCTCCTGCACCGTGGCCCCAAAGGCCGGCAGGATCACCACATCACCACCGGCCACCTCTGAAAAGTCCTTCACGCCCTCCTCCACAGGGATGAACAACACATCCATGTCGCGCAGGTGATCGTTCACCGAGGGGTTGTGAATGATCTCGTTGGTGATCCAAATGCGTTCCGATGGGAAGTGGCGGCGGGTTTCGTAGGCCATCGCCACCGCCCGCTCCACTCCCCAGCAGAAGCCGAAGGCCTCGGCCAGCCGCACCGTTAAGCGCCCTTGGCGCAGCAGGTAGCCATTGCCGCGCAGCTTGGCGACCAGATCGCTTTGGTAGGCGGTCTGCAGGCTGCCGGCCACCTCCTCACCCAGCCCAAAGCCGCGTCGGTTGTAGCGCTCGGAGTGATGCAGGGAGCGCTTGAAGGCACGGGTGTCCACGGAAGCCTGCTATCGCAGGCCTGACTCTATGGGGCCTGGCCGCGGCCCGGGTCGGGGCTCACGCCTCGGGCCCACCGGCTTGGCGCGGCTGGATCGCCGCCATTCCCAGCCAGCTCACCGTCGTGGCCGCAAAGGCGTAGATGCAGGGCAGCACCTCCACCCCCGCCGCCAGCGCCTGGCGGAACAGCTCGCCGTAGACCGGATCCGCCGCGTCACCCGGGGCGAAGCGCCGCACGTCGCCCCGGCTCAGACAGGGAACCAACACGGCGCGGGCAGCCGGCAAGAGGTCGATCAACTCGCGCAGGTGCTTCTGCCCGCGCTCGGTCACCGTGTCTGGAAACAGCGCCAGTTCAGCCGCCGTCCAGGTGGTGTTCTTCACTTCGACATAGATGGGCCGGGGGTCGGCGGCCTCGGGCGCCGGGGTGAGCAGCAGATCGATGCGGCTACGCCCCCCCTTGCCGTAAGGCACTTCCGGCCGGATCGCGGCGATCGGCCCCAGCCACGGCTCCAGGCAGCCCGCCTCAATCGTGGCTCGCACCAGGCGGTTGGGCAGGGCCGTGTTGATCCCCACCCACACCGGCTGGCCGTCGGCGCCCGGACATTCCGCCTGCTCCCAGGTCCAGGCCAACTTGCGGCTGGGGGAGGGGTCATGGCGCAGCCGCACCCGCCCCCCCGGATGCAGCACGCCGGTCATCGGGCCGGTGTTGGGGCAGTGGGCCGTCACCTCGCTGCCGTCATCCAGCCGCACATCGGCCAGGAAGCGCTTGTAGCGCCGCAGCAGCACCCCCTCGCGCAGAGCCGGCAGCGACAGCACCGGGCAAGGATCGGAAGCGACCGGGGACGGGGCGGGGGCCGGCATGGCGCAGCGGGGGAGCGGTCGACGGGCCATGGTCGCGCCCCGCGGGAACTGGTCTTTGTTCGCCCGCCGCGCACGCTGCTGCTTGGTCGCGCCCCGCGCGCGCCTTGCGCCGCGTGCCTGGCAAGCAACAATCCAGGCTGGATCGCGACACAGGACCTGATGGGGGATTCGCAGCGGCTCAGTCCCCCAGACATCGGCGCGGAACCCGATGGGGGCGGCGGCGGCAACCCAGCTCCCGCCCCGGCGAACGCCGTGGTGGCCGGCAGCGGGCGCTCCCTGCGCCACATCGCCCTGATCGTGGCGGTGGCCACCGGGCTCAGCAAGGTGGTGGGGCTGCTGCGCCAGCAGGTGATCGCCGCCGCCTTCGGGGTCGGCGCCGCCTACGACGCCTACAACTACGCCTATGTGCTGCCGGGCTTTTTGCTGATCCTGCTGGGGGGCATCAATGGTCCCTTCCACAGCGCCATGGTCAGCGTGTTGGCGCGCCGCCCCCGAGAGGAGGGAGCCCACGTGCTGGCGGCCATCAACACCCTGGTGGGGGCTGGCCTGATCGGCGTGACCGTGCTGCTGGTTGTGCTGGCCGATCCGCTGATTCAGCTGGTGGGCCCGGCGCTCAAGCCGGAGATCCACGACATCGCCGTGCTGCAGCTGCGCTGGATGGCCCCGATGGCCCTGTTCGCCGGCTTGATCGGCTTGGGTTTCGGAGCGCTCAATGCCGCGGACGTGTACTGGTTGCCGGCGATCAGCCCGCTGCTCTCGAGCCTGGCGGTGGTGGTTGGTATCGGCCTGCTGTGGTGGCAGCTGGGCGCCGCGATCCTGCTGCCGGCCACGGCCGTGCTCGGCGGGGTGGTGCTGGCCGGCACCACCACCCTCGGGGCGGTGCTGCAATGGCTTATCCAGCTGCCAGCCCTGGCGAAGCAGGGCCTGCATCGCTTCCGGCTGGTCTGGGACTGGCGGGATCCAGGCGTGCGGGAGGTGCTGAGGGTGATGGGCCCAGCCACCCTGTCCTCCGGCATGCTGCAGATCAACGTGTTCGTGGATCTGTTTTTCGCGTCCGGCATCGTCGGCGCCGCCGCCGGCCTTGGCTACGCCAACCTGCTGGTGCAAACCCCGCTGGGCCTGATTTCAAATGCCCTGCTGGTGCCCTTGCTACCCGTGTACTCGCGCCTCACGGCCCCCCAGGATCGCCCTGAGCTGGTGGCCCGGATTCGCCAGGGCCTGATGCTCTCCAGCGCCAGCATGCTGCCGCTGGGGGCGGTGATGATCGGCCTGGCCATGCCGATCGTGGCGTTGGTCTACCAGCGCGGTGCCTTCAACAGCGAGGCGGCCGAACTGGTCGGCGGCCTGCTGATGGCCTACGGGCTGGGCATGCCCTCCTACCTGGCGCGGGACGTTCTGGTGCGGGTGTACTATGCCCTCGGAGATGCCGTCACCCCCTTCCGCTGGTCGATGGCGGGGATCGGCCTGAACGCCCTGTTCGACTGGTTGCTGGTGGGATGCCCCACCCCTTGGGGGCTGCAGCTGCCGGCCCTGAACTTCGGCGCTCCCGGCCTGGTGCTCGCGACGGTCACGGTCAACACGATCACCTGCCTGGCCCTGCTGATGGCCCTGCAGGCACGCCTCCAGGCGCTGCCGCTGCGGCGCTGGGGCCGGGATCTGGGCCTGCTGGTGGTGGCGGCGGTGCTGGCGGGCCTCACCGCCTGGATCCTGCAGGGCACGGTGCACTGGCCAAAAGGCCTGCTGGGTTTGCTGCTGCAAAACAGCATCGCCGGCGGGTTGGCCTTCGGCGTCTACGGGCTTATCGGCTCCTTGGCCGGAGTTCCTGAGATGCGTCAACTGTGGGGCCTGGTGCGCCGTCGCCGCCCGACTTGATCCCTAAGCGCCGCTCCAGCAGCATCAGGCCCACCACGGTGGTGACACACACCATCAGCACCACCGCGGCGAAGCCATCCGCGTCGATCAAGCCACTGGAGCGGGCGGTTGTGGCGAACACCAAGCCGGGCAGCCCCCGCGGCATCAAGCCGTAGATCACCAGCCAGGGATCGATGCCCTGGGCGCGATCGCGGCGAGCGATTCCCAGGCCGCAGGCCAGCTTGCTGAGAACGGCGCAGATCACCAGCACCGCCGCCAGCTGCCAGGCCCGTGGGCTGGACAAGCTGCTGAGGGGCAATCGCAGGCCAACGCCGATGAAGTAAACAGGCAGGAACACCTCTGTGATCAGGGCGAGCTGGCTCCGCACGGGCCCCGCAGGGGCGGAGGTCTCTGGTGAGAGGCGTGCCAGCAGCACACCACCCCACAACGCTCCCAGCAGGCTGGTGAGGCCGCAGGCTTCCCCCAGCCAGGCACAGACGATCAGCAGCAGGAGCACTTCAAGGGCGTCCCGAGGACCACGCCCCCCTCGCCGCAGCCACCAGCCGCAGGCCAGGTGGCTGAGCAGGGCGAGTGCGATGCCCAGGGCGGGGCCCAACAGGAGGCGCCAGGCGGCAACGCCAGCGCCCCCCGAAGAGGCCGGTGCGGATCCGGCCACCACCCCCACAACACCGGCAAGGGCCAGCAGGGCGATCGCCGGCAGATCGTCCAGCACAGACACCCCCACCAGCAGGCGGCCGGAGGGGCTGTGCAGTGCTCCCTTCTGCGTCAGCACCCGCAAGGTCACGCCAGTGCCGGTGGCTGCCAGGGCCGCCAGACAGATCACCGTGGCAGGCCAGGGCAGGCCGAGGCCGAAGCGCAGCGGCAGCACGGCCAGCAACGGCGCCAGGCAGCTGATCGCCACGGTGCGCAAGATCGTGCCGCGGCGAGAACCCAGCAAATCGCCCCGCACCTCGAGGCCCACCTGAAAAAAAAGCGTCAGCACGCCGAGTTCGCTGAGACCGCTGAGCGGCGCCAGCTGGGAAGTGCTCAGCAGCCAGTGGCCCAGCACCACCCCGAGCATCAGCTCGAGCACGATGGCCGGCACCGACCAACGCGCCAATCTGCCGGCGCTGAATCGGGCGCAGAGCACGCCAAGCAGCAGGATCAGCAGCGTGGCCAGTAGGGAAGGGGAGGCCACCTCGCGCTTCAGGGCAGGCGCACCTGCCGTTCTTCACGCACGTGCACCGGGATCTCCAGCCGAGAGCGACCAACCATCATCGGACCATCGACCGAGACGATCCGGGCCTCGATGCCGTAGTCGCGGAAGGCCGATTCCAGCTCCTGAAGGAGGGCTTTCTCAACCTGGGCCTCAGCGTCGACCACCTTGCCGATCAGCCGGCTGCCGAGCTTGCCGATCCGTTTCCTGACGACGTCGCGGGCATTGGTGACCTCAATGATGAGCACGGAGCTCAAGCGACGGAATGTCACCCTATCCGGTGCCTTCCGTTTCAGCAGAACGGTTGCAGCAGCTCTTCGAGATCGCGCAGCTGACCGGGCGGCAGCAGGCGGGCCAGCGGCAGCCGTAGGGAACCGCCGCCGATCGGCACCTGCACGGCCTCCAGGGCCTGGCGCGCACTCACCGCTGCGCCCTGGTCCAGCCGGGCGGCGCATTCGATCGCCAGCGGCTGAGCCAGGCCGGCGTCGCCGAGGTAGAGGTGCCAGCTGGCCACCTGCAGATAGAGCCGATCGGCGATGCCACGGCTGAGCTCATCCAGGTCCTGGGCGGCGAGGGTCATGGCGAGGCGGGAGGCACCGGGTCCGCGTCCGGGCCCGGCCTTAGACGCACCACCACGCTGACATGGACCACCAGCAGCAGGGCCCAGCCGAGGCTGAACCAGTCCAGATGGGCCCAGGGATGGCGCAGCCCCTGCACGACCCAAAGGCCGCTATTGATGGCGGCGAACAAGGCCGCATGCAAGCAAAGATTCACCACCCGGTCGAAGTGCCGGAAGGTCGGGTCTGAGGGATCGGCGGGGCCGTACCAGCGGATCGGCATGGCGCGGAGCGGGGCGCGCGGAATCCATCGATTGTGACGCCAGCGGCGCCGGCTGCGGGGCCTCGAACCAGGGCATCGGGGCGTGGGCGGATCCCGACGGTTGACGAACGGGCACCCGATGCGGTGAGAATGAATGGGTTCCCAAGCGCTTGTAGCTCAGCGGATTAGAGCATCTGACTACGGATCAGAGGGTCGGGAGTTCGAATCTCTCCAGGCGCGCTTGATGACAGCAGAACCGCCCGCCAGGGCGGTTTTTTTATGTGTGCCAGCGGGGTTGCTGGGCGGCGCCGCTCCCTGGAGCGGCTGACGCGGCGGGGCTTCCTCGCATCACGCTGCCGCGACCAGCCCGGCCGCGGCAGGATCAGAACCTGGGCATGCGAGCCATGGCTGGGCAGGTTCGTTGCCTACGATCTGGCCATCGCCATCACCTGTATGCCGGAGTCCGTCAGCGGCAATCACCGTCTCGCCAGCCCTGGCCTCCAGATGTCCCTGGCCAGCACCGATCCAGCCATCGCGGCGCTGATCGGCAAGGAGCTGCAGCGACAGCGCGATCACTTGGAGCTGATCGCCAGCGAAAACTTCGCCTCCGCCGCTGTGATGGAGGCCCAGGGCTCGGTGCTCACCAATAAATATGCCGAGGGGCTGCCTCACAAGCGCTATTACGGCGGCTGCGAATACGTCGACGCAATTGAGGAGCTGGCGATTGAGCGGGCAAAGCAGCTGTTCGGCGCGGCCTGGGCCAACGTGCAACCGCACAGCGGCGCCCAGGCCAACTTCGCTGTGTTTCTGGCCCTGCTGCAGCCCGGCGACACGATCCTGGGCATGGATCTTTCCCATGGCGGCCACCTCACCCATGGCTCGCCGGTCAACGTCAGCGGCAAGTGGTTCAAGCCCGTGCACTATGGCGTCGACCCCGACAGCCACCGGCTCAACTATGCGACGATCCGCGAACTGGCCTTGCAGCACCGGCCCAAGTTGATTGTCTGCGGCTTCTCCGCCTATCCCCGCCAGATCGATTTCGCCGCGTTCCGCGCCATCGCCGATGAGGTGGGCGCTTATCTGCTGGCCGACATGGCCCACATCGCCGGCTTGGTGGCGGCTGGGGAGCACCCCAGCCCCCTGCCCCACTGCCACGTGGTGACAACCACGACCCACAAAACGCTTCGCGGTCCTCGCGGCGGCCTGATTCTCTGCAACGACGCCGAGTTCGGCCGACAGTTCGACAAGGCCGTGTTCCCAGGAACCCAGGGCGGCCCCCTGGAGCACGTGATCGCCGCCAAGGCGGTGGCTTTCGGCGAAGCACTGGATCCCTCTTTCCGCACCTACAGCCATCAGGTGGTGGTCAATGCCCAGGCCCTGGCCGAGCAGATCCAGAACCGAGGCATCGCGGTGGTCAGCGGTGGCACGGACAACCACCTGGTGCTGCTGGATCTGCGCTCCATCGGCATGACTGGCAAAGTGGCTGACCTGTTGGTCAGCGATATCCACATCACTGCCAACAAGAACACCGTCCCCTTCGATCCACAATCCCCGTTTGTCACCAGTGGCCTGCGTCTCGGTACGGCCGCCTGCACCACCCGGGGCTTCGATGCCGAGGCGTTCAGGATCGTGGCCGATGTGATCGCCGATCGGTTGCTCCAACCCGATGACAGCGCCATCGAGCAGCACTGCCGCGAGCGGGTGGCCCAGCTGTGCGAGCGATTCCCTCTTTATTCCTCTGAACGCGAACTTCAACACGTCTGAGTGCTGCCGCTTAACCGTATCGTGGCTCGACCGGAGTGTCCCTGACCAGTCCGTTGGTGGTGAGCCTCGCCTACAGCCCCAACAAGGCGGCCATGCTGGCGCTGCTTGTTGCAGCCTTGCTGACCGCGCTGATCGTGCCGCTGGTGCGCCAGCTCGGGCTTCGATTCGGACTGGTGGATCCGCCAGATCAACGCAAGCAGCACACGGCACCGATGGTGCGGCTCGGCGGCATCGGCATCGTGGCCGGCTTCAGTCTGGCGCTGGCGATCATCTGGCGGCTCGGGGGCTTCGCTGAGCTGGCGCCAGGCAGCGATCGCCAGATTTGGACCACCCTGGCGGGTGCGCTTAGCTACTTTCTGATTGGCCTGGCCGACGATCTGTTTGCCCTGCCACCGCTGCCCTGCCTGGTCTGCCAACTGCTGGTGGCGATGGCGGTCTGGTCCGAGGGCGTGCGGATCGGCAGCATTGAGATGCCATTTGGCTGGTTTGGAGGGTTGTTGACGCTCCCCCAAACCCTCAGTCTTCTGGCCACCGTGATCTGGCTGGTCGGCATCACCAATGCGATCAACTGGCTCGATGGCCTTGATGGGCTGGCGGCCGGAGTCAGCGGCATCGCCGCGATCGGCCTGCTCTCGGTGAGCTTCAGCCTGAACCAACCCGCTGCCGGACTCCTGGCCGCCTCATTGGCCGGTGCCTGCCTCGGCTTCCTGCGCCACAACTTCAATCCCGCCCGCATTTTCATGGGGGATGGCGGCTCCTATTTCCTGGGCTTTGCCCTTGCGGCCGTCAGCATCGTGGGGCCCGCCAAAGGCCTAACCAGCGTCAGTCTGCTGCTGCCCCTGCTGATCCTGTCGCTCCCCTTGGCCGACATGTCGGCCGTGATCATGGGTCGCCTCAGCGAGGGCCGCTCACCCTTCTATCCCGACCGGCGCCATCTGCATCACAGATTGCTGCGAGCCGGCCTCAGCCATCGCCGCACCGTGGTGCTGATCTACGCCTTCACCCAATGGCTGGCGGCCCTGGCCCTGGTGTTGGCGAATGCCGAGAATCGCTTTGCCTGGCTGGGGCTGGCCACAGCGGTGTTGATTGGCGTTGTGGTGGTGATCCGCCGAGGCACCCAGGCCGAGCTTTCAGGCCCCTCTGCCACGCCTCCCCCCTGAATGGCCACCGATCCACGGGACGATTCCGACCGCTTGGCCGCATCGCCCTCCCCCGCCAACCCCTGGGCGGGAGGGGTGGAGATTCTCTGCGTCGGCACGGAGCTGCTGTTGGGCAACATCGTCAACGGCAATGCGCGCTGGCTCGCCGAAGAGCTAGCTGGCCTGGGATTGCCCCACTACCGTCAAGAGGTCGTCGGAGACAACCGCGAGCGTGTGATCGCCGCCGTCCGCGCTGCGGCAGGCCGCGCCCGGGTGCTGATCACCACCGGAGGTCTCGGCCCCACCCCCGACGATCTGACCACCGAGGCGATCGCCGCTGCCTTCGACACGCCGTTGGAGGAGGACGCGGACGTGTGGGCGGGCATCCAGTCCCGCGTCGCCGCACGAGGACGTCCGCTAGCAGCCAGCAATCGGCGCCAAGCCCTGCGCCCTCGCGGCGCCTGCTTGCTGCCCAATCCAGTCGGCACGGCCCCAGGCATGATCTGGAGCCCGCAACCCGGGTTCAGCATCCTCACCTTTCCCGGCGTACCCGCCGAAATGCGAGCGATGTGGCGGCAAACCGCAGCGCCCTGGTTGCGGCAACAGGGTCTCACCGCCGGGGTTCTGGCCAGCAGGATGCTGCGCTATTGGGGGATATCTGAGTCGACCTTGGCGGAACAGGTGGCGGATTTGCTCTGCTGCGACAACCCCACCGTGGCGCCCTATGCCGGGTTGGGGGAGGTGAAACTGCGGATCACGGCCCGGGCGGCGGACACCGCCGCGGCGGCAGCGCTGCTAGACCCGATGGAGGCGGAGTTGCAACGTCGCTGCGGCCTCCATTGCTTCGGCCGCGATCAGGAGAGCCTGGCTGGCGTGGTGTTGAGCCTGCTGCGGCTGCGCGGCGAAACCCTGGCCGTGGCGGAATCCTGCACTGGGGGAGGCCTGGGGGCGGAGCTGACGGCGGTCGCGGGTGCCTCGGATGTGTTCCTGGGTGGCGTGATCGCCTATGCCAACCAGATCAAACGCGATTTGCTCGGCGTGCCGGCCGACCTGCTCGCCAGCGAGGGGGCCGTCAGTGAACCGGTGGCGCGGGCCATGGCGGAGGGTGTCCGACGGCTGAGCGGCAGCAGCTGGGCGATCGCCATTTCTGGCATCGCCGGACCCGCTGGAGGTACAGCGGAGAAACCCATTGGACAGGTGGTTCTGGCTTGGGCGGGGCCGCAGGGGACCACAACGGCCACACGACGCTTTGCCGCCAGCCGAGGGCGGCAGGGCATTCGGACCCTCAGCTGCGGCGATGCCCTCGACGGGCTGCGGCTGCGGTTGCTGGGCTGAGCCCCTGGCCTTGACCTCTAATGGGCCGGCTGGCGCGGCGGCCCATGGGGAGATGCTGCACGATCATGCAAAACCGACATAGCGAGATGCTTCCGGATCTCTCGAATTCGACCGACTTGGCCTTGCCTGGACAGGTGGGCCCGTTAAAGTGAATCAGGCTCAACTCTCACGCCCAAACCCATGCTTACTGGCCCTGATCTTCTTGCCAAAGTCAAAGAACTTGGCGACGTCTCCAAGTCCGAGTTGGTTCGCAGCTGCGGCTACGTGAGTGCCAAGAAGGATGGCACCGAGCGCCTCAACTTCACCGCGTTCTACGAGGCCCTGCTGGAGGCCAAAGGGTTCAACCTTGGCGAAGCGAGCGGCAAAGGCAACGGCAAGGGCGGTCGCAAGCTCACCTATGTGGCCACCGTTCAAGGCAACGGCAACCTGCTGGTGGGCAAGGCCTACACCGCTCTGCTCGAACTCAAGCCCGGCGATGAGTTCGAGATCAAGCTGGGCAGGAAGCAAATTCGCCTGGTGCCCGCTGGCTCCGTCGACGAGGAGTGAGGGCAGGCCCAACCTGTCAACTGGCCAGTGGCTGCGATTCGCTTCTCTGGCCGCTCCGGCTGAGAACGATCACGAATGCTGTTCGATTGGGCGTTGGCGGCTTTTCCGCCGCCTCAGCCGCGTGATTCCAGTCCCCGGCAGTGGTTTTTCCCAAGGCCAGCCGCCTTTCATCCCTTGCCCTCACGCCATCGTGTGGCTTGGGCTGTGGGAAACCCCGCCGAACGCTTGACAGGTGCCATGGCCTCCACGCCGAACTTCGCCTCGCCAGCGCTCTGCCATGCCCAGAGCCTGAGGCGAAGGGCAAGCCTTGCCATGTTCGGCCGTCGTCTCAGTTGTCGTCTCGGCGATCTCAGCCGGCGGTGGGCTTTTGACGTTTGGCGCCTTCCCATGGGGAGATGGAGATGTCTTCCGTCAACGTCCGCATGGGATCGATCCCCGATCACGCCCCACTCAGCGTCAGCGTCGAGAACCAGCTACCTCAAGATCTTTATGACGCCATGCGCGATTTTGTGAGGTGTCATCCGCAATGGGATCAGTACCGCCTGATGCAGGCGGCATTGGCAGGTTTTTTGTTTCAACACGGTTGCCAGGATCGGGCCGTTGTGCGCCATTACCTCGACGGACTGTTCCGTCGCCAGGGCCAGGCCATCCCCCAGGACACGGCCTCCGATGCCCCTCAGAGCCGCGAACCGAATCTGAGGGCCCGCTTCGACGGGCGGATCGACAACTCAGCCCAGCCCATCTCGCCCAACCCTCGCAACGAGCGAGCCGTCCTTCCCCGGGGTCCGAAGACCATGGCCGCCGGCTCTCCTGGGCGGCATCCCCAGGGTTGAAGCCACCCGGCGGGGACGCCTCAGGCAGCCGCGGGGCCTTCAAGGAGCGATCGGCGGCCGCGGCGCATTGATCAGCAGGCCACGGCGGCGCAGTTCGCGCCGGAACTCCCCGGCCAGACCGTCGCCAATCCAGATCTGGCGCAGCCGCCCAAACAGGGACAAGCCCTGCAGCACCAGAGCCACGCAAAAGAACACCTGCAGGAGCGCGTGCAGCAAAATCAGCGCATCAAGACCTTGCTTCAGGGTAAGCGGAGTTGCCGGAGCTGTCCGCCAAGGCCGCCTGACGCTGGCCAATGGGGGCAAAGGATCCCCGCCGAGGCCCAGCGGCACCACGGATCCGCCCAGCGAGGCCGCCCAGCGAGGCCGCCCATCAGCCCGCGGCCGAGCCGACGTGACGACACCTGAGGCGTCTTGGGCCAGGGCCGCGATCGACGGTGATCGACTCCACAACCGCCGCCTCGGCCCGCTGATCGGCTTCTAGGCTGGGTTAAGCCAACGTGAACCTCGTGAGCGCCGGCACCCTTTATGACAAGGTCTGGGAGCTGCATCGGGTCGCCGAGCTCCCGAGTGGAGCCACCCAGGTGTTCATCGGGCTGCACCTGATCCACGAGGTCACCAGCCCCCAGGCATTCGCTTCCCTGCGCGATCTCGGGTTGAGGGTGCGCCACCCGGAGCGCACCGTGGCCACGGTCGATCACATCGTGCCCACCACCTCCCAGCAACGACCGTTCGACGACCCCCTCGCCGAGGAGATGCTGACCACCTTGGAGGCCAACTGCCGCGAGCACGGCATCACCCTGCATGGCCTGGGCAGCGGTCGCCAAGGGATTGTGCATGTGATTGCTCCCGAACTGGGACTCACCCAGCCGGGGATGACCGTGGCCTGCGGCGATTCCCACACCTCCACCCATGGGGCCTTCGGCGCGATCGCCTTCGGTATCGGCACCAGCCAGGTGCGCGATGTGCTGGCCAGCCAGAGCCTGGCCCTCGCCAAGCTCAAGGTGCGTCGGATCTGGGTCGAGGGCCAGCTCCAGCCCGGGGTGTTCGCCAAGGATCTGATCCTGCACGTGATCCAGCGCCTGGGGGTGCGCGGTGGCGTCGGTTTCGCCTATGAGTTCGCCGGTCCGGCGATTGAGGCCATGTCCATGGAGGAACGCATGACCCTCTGCAACATGGCCATCGAAGGCGGCGCCCGGGTTGGCTATTGCAACCCGGATGCCACCACGTTTGCCTACCTGAGGGGTCGGCCCGCCGCACCCGTCGGCCCAGCCTGGGAGCGGGCCGTCGCCTGGTGGGGCTCCCTGGTCAGCGACACCGCTGCCCAGTTCGACGATCAGGTGCGCTTTGACGCCTCCAGCCTGGCCCCCACCGTGACCTGGGGCATCACCCCCGGCCAGGGCATCGCGGTCGATGGGCGGGTGCCCACCCCCGAACAGCTGGGACCAGAGGATCGGCCGATCGCCGAGGAGGCCTATCGCTACATGGACCTCACCCCGGGGGCACCGATCGCCGGACTGCCGGTGGACGTGTGCTTCATCGGCAGCTGCACCAACGGCCGACTCAGCGACCTGCGCGCGGCCGCGGCCGTGGCGCAAGGCCGCCAGGTGGCCCCTGGCGTGAGGGCCTTTGTGGTGCCGGGCAGCGAACAGGTGGCGGCTGAGGCTGAGGCTGAGGGTTTGGATGTCGTGTTCCGCAGCGCCGGCTTCGAATGGCGCCAGCCCGGTTGCTCGATGTGCCTGGCGATGAACCCCGACCGGCTTGAGGGCCGCCAGCTCAGCGCCAGCTCCAGCAACCGCAATTTCAAGGGGCGCCAGGGGTCCCCCAACGGCCGCACGCTGCTGATGAGTCCAGCCATGGTCGCTGCGGCGGCGGTCACGGGGCAGGTCACGGATGTGCGCCAGCTGCAGCCCTTGGCGGCGGCGACGCCAGCGTCCATCTCCCCCATCGCCTGAGGCCCTGCCATGTCTGCCGCCCCGTTCCCCTCTGGACCGATCGGCTCCCATCGCGGCCTGGGAATCCCCCTGATCGGCGCCGACATCGACACCGATCGGATCATTCCGGCTCGCTTTCTCAAGTGCGTCAGCTTCGATGGCCTGGCTGACGCGGCCTTCGCCGATGACCGCCAGGAAACGCCGGGCGCCCATCCATTCGACCAGCCCGCCTATCGACAGGCTTCGGTGCTGGTGGTGAACGGCAACTTCGGATGCGGTTCCAGTCGCGAACACGCGCCCCAGGCGCTGATGCGCTGGGGGATCCGGGCGATCGTGGGCGAGAGCTTCGCGGAGATCTTCTTCGGCAACTGCCTGGCCCTCGGCATTCCCTGCCTCTGCGCCGAACCCAGCGCTGTGGCGGCGCTACAGGAGGCATTGCGGGCGGATCCCGCAGCGATCCTGGCCCTGGATCTCGAGGCCCTGGAGATCGAACTGGAAAGCGAATTCGTTGGGGCGTGCCGCTGGCCTGTGCGGCTAGCGCCTGGACCCCGCAGCATGCTCAGCAGCGGCCACTGGGATGGGACCTCGCAGTTGGTGGCCCATGGGGCTGAACTGACCGCAACGGCGGCGCGGCTCCCTTACCTGAACGGCTTTACCGCCAACACCTGAACACGCCAGCTAACCCCGCCCCCGCTAACAGCACGCCCGCCAACCCCGCCCCCGCTAACCATGCCCCCGCCAACCATGACCCCGCTAACCATGCGGCGCAACCGGCCGCTGCCGATCGTGGCGCTCCGCCTTCGCCGGGGGGCGGCATCGCCTGGGCCGATGGCTTAGCCGAGCGGCTGCTCGCCGGCATCGATCAAGCTTTCTCCCTCAAGCTTGCCGCTCAAAACGGACGCGGCGTATTGGACTGACCTGCCAAGATTTGCATCCGTGTATAGGGCACGAAGGGAACACCAGTGCCATCAAAACTGAAGTCGTTGAGGCGAATACGGATACCTCCTAACTGCTCATATGGGCTGTAATAGACACCCACCTCATAGGCCCGTCGCTGCCAGCGCAGCTCCATGTAAGAAGCCGTGATCTGGCCGTAGTACGTGGAGCCCGGGTCGACGTTAATGCCGATTCCACCCACAAACAGCAGTGGCCCAACCAGCTGCTGACTGAGGCCAAAGTTGAGTGTCGCCAGGTCAACAGCACGGTCAAAAGCGAGGGGGCTGCCGCCATCGAGCAGAGTCAATCCGCCAGTAACACTGAACTGAGTGTAGTCGAACCAAGGACGACTGAACTGACCCAGGCTCAGCGTGGGGCCGATATTGAAGCTCAGGGTATTTTGGCGACTGCCGTCGCTATAGGTCGACAGGAAGGTATTGATATTGCTGTTAAGCCATAGGCCGGGTTGCACCGGAGCAGGGGCACTGATCAAGCCCTGGGCCGGCGTTGCTGGCAGCGTCTTGCCGAGCCAGAGGGGCAGACTGCTGTTCATTGAGCCATAGAATGATGTGCGCCAGACGCCGATGAGATTGGTGGTTTGATACTGGGCTCCCTGGAAATTTCCCGTTCCTAACCGCCAATAATAATTGCTGGAAATCTGACCCCAATTCGGCAGATTTCCCGCCTGCTCGAAGGACACGCCATAGGCCGAGTAGATATCCTGCTCACCCAAGGATCCATTCCAGCTACGAAACCGGTAGGCCCCGAACAGTCGCATCAGGCTGTTGCCCACCAGGGGGAGCCGCAGCCAGCGACTCATGCTGCCCCAGCTGCGTGTGGCATTGCTTAAGTTGTCGGGGTTGAAGCTGCTGATGCTGAGATTGAGATCCTGGTTGAAACCTGCGAATGGGCCTTTCAGCGAGGCCGTCAAGCCGAACAGATCGCCCGGCTGAACGGGTTGGGAGCCGCTGGCCCCCAGCGCGGGCTGACCTGGCAAGGGATAACTGTTCACACTGCCGCTCAAAGCCCGCTGCAGCATGAATTGGGGCTGGAGC
>Ga0315904_10002965_pt1 | contig 25595 bp, 33 predicted proteins | sample LakEriMetagenome_6_FD_203529 | JGI IMG/M metagenome (GOLD analysis project Ga0315904, IMG submission 203529) | Freshwater fungal communities from buoy surface, Lake Erie, Ohio, United States - Buoy 12 MA120 | ecosystem: Environmental > Aquatic > Freshwater > Lake | place: USA: Lake Erie, Ohio... | reverse complement strand
TGGGTTTGTATACGTAGCATAATTATTTGTTTGTGCATCATTAATAGACTGAGTAACTATACCATAATTTACTGGTAGTAGTTGATCTGAATTATAATCTAAGTCTAATAATTGTACAGATCTTACAGAAGAAGTTACGTTTTGATAAAGCGCTCCAAGATTCACTTCTATAAAACCTGATCCTGTACCAGGAAGACTAGACATTTCATCTTGATTAAAAGCCTGTCCATTAGTAGCTACTATTTTAGATCCACTAAATTGTCCATTAAATAGTTCTATACCTTGTGAACTAGTATACGAAGCAAGACCTACAGGAGTTACTAACATGCTAGACCAATAAGTTGATCCTGATATTGCGCCTCCATCACTACCAGTTACTGAAAGCATGTCAATAGACTGAGAATAGTCATTGAAACTCATGCTAGGTTCATTACGAGGATATTTATTTCTCTCGTATAAGTGAGACTTAACTATAATACCAGTAGATACGTTCGCTCTTGCTGGTACAAAATCTTTAATTAGTTTGAATAAAGAGTTATTGTAGAACTTCAATAGACGCACATATTCCCAAACACTGTTAGGTTGGGTGTACGTTGCAAAGTAAGCATTACTAGCACTAACCAATGGTTGGTAAGATGCAGAATATTGATAACCAGGAGCTCCGATTAATTGATTGATATCAAAGTAGCCTTGTGATGCAGTAATGTTTGTATTGATAACATCTGCTGGTGAAAAACCTACTTCAATATTTGTACTATTTATTCTATCATTATTTGTATAGTACTGTAGTGTTGTATAAGGTGATAGAAGTGATGATGATAATTCTAAACTACCTGTTACAATTCCAGTTGATCCAGTAGCAATTAACACTTTATAGTCTGATGTATCTATGTCTATAACGCCATCAACTGATCCGATAGGATTTCCTCCAAACTCTCTTACTGTTAGAATAGACTCAGGAATACCAAATGTAGCAACTAAAGCTTTAACACCTCTTTCCGTACCTTTTGTTTTTAGTAAGTAAGGTAAATTGTGATAAAGCCTTTTATACAATTCGTCTTGTATAGTGGCTGCAGCTAGAGTGGTTAAACTTGAAGTAACGTAGTTGGTAATTATCTCTGATCCTGTTGGAGGAAGCAGTGATCCATCTTGGTTAATTCCAAACAACGTATAATAGAGGTTATCTGATACGTTAGTGTTTGTATATAACTGCATGCCAAAGCCGCGTAATGCGTCAGCCACGAGGTCCAATGATATACCAGTATCTGGATTATTTGTAGCATTATACCTATTAGATACATCTTTATAGTACAACCAAATATTATCAAAGTGTTGGCCGATCATATCAATAAAAGTGATATATGGCTCATTATTTGAATCGTCTAGTAGATATTGTGGTATATAGTTTCTTAAAGTATCCTTATTAGTAGTATCATAATATGATGCACTAAATAGTAGAGACTGAGTTGCTGGTGCTGGAACAGTTGTTGAACTACCTAAAAAGTTACTTGCAATTGATGAACTAACTGAGTAAAGAGCATATGGCTGCGTACTATTACTCTTAGGCCATGCCCAACTAGATGAGTTAAAGTATAGAAAGTATTCGTATAGATCAAAATTCTTTATGACGTTATCTATTCTAGCTTGTAAAGCATCAATACTTGAAGATGCAATTAAAGCAGAACCAGCACCACCTACGATTGCTTGCTGCGCAGTTAAATCAGCACTTGCAGACTCAATTAGTTGTAATTTATAAACAAAATTGTTTACTCGTTCTGTAGCATTAGAAAAATGTATAAAGTTAGAGAAGTCAGAATAGTCTACATTAATGTCAACTGATCTATCTTGATAATAACTTAATAACTTTTGAAATGATGATGTAACTGGGCTTGTTAGTAGATTGTTGTAGTTATAATAAGGTGTAGTTTGTCCATTCTTACTATTGATTAGTACATTATAATTAGGACCTCTTAAACCGTTAATATCTTGTTGAGTATCTACTTGAACTTGGATATCAACATTAAAGCTAACAGACTCCGCTACTTTATCTACAATCCAAAGTTGTGTCTTAATATCAAACTCTGTAGGTAGAGGTTCGTAAAGCTTAATCAGTAGATATGCCCCTTCTTCATCTTCTGTATAAGCAACATTATTTGCTGTAATAACTTGGTTGTTACCAAAGTTAAGATAAAAGATAGGGTAGTAGTTCTTTGTAGCAATATAACCTTGATACTGAGTAAAACCATCTCTGATAGAGATATCTGATAATACTTGAGATGTTAATTTTAACTCTGTTCTTGTTTGTGAAATTTCTTTAATCCAATAGAATGATCCAAACTGTGAATTAAACAACTTCTTATAGAAGTTATATTGTACAGTAAGGTTTCCTCTGTTAAACCCACGACTCTTTAAATCTCTTTCTGGGTCTAGAGTTAAAGCAGAATATGTATCGTTCTTTGGGTTATTTAGTAAGAAAGGGTAATAATCAAATGCATCATAGTCAACATCTAAAAGTTGATTAGACTGATCATAAATGTACAATTCCAAATAGTCACCATCGGCACCAAAACTAGAGTTAATGAAATTAGCTGTAACTAACTGCCTATCTTGAGGAGTTAATTCCACAGGTTGTACGCCTTCTCCAGAATATATTATGTTAACTAATTCCATTATATAAGACTATTAATATCTGTAAATGACTGGTTTAGATCTAGAAGTTGTTGACGAAGCGAATTGATCTCTTCAATCAATGCTTGTTTTTCTGCATCAATAACTGAACCACCTATATATTGCTGACTTTGTTCAACAAGGTAGGTATGTGAGTTAATAGATCCAGACACTGGTATTTCAAAAAATAGTTGTTGGTAATAGTCAAAGAATTGATCAACTGTTATAGTAGGTTCTGTATCTACAACAGTAGGAGTCAATAGTTCATTAAACTGTGTACTAACAGCTTTAGTGTACGTATTGATCCCGTATATTTCTTTAACTAGATCTATGTTTGCCATTATCTAACTACTTTAAAGATAAGATTGTTATCTACTTCCCAAGATTCTCCATCAGCTAGATCTGTTCTGATAAGAACCTTGTAATATCTTTCTGGTTCTAGACCATTCATATACATATTAAAATAACTACTTGTTGAGTCACAACTAATCTTTGTATACGAAGTGTCAAAATTTATTACCATATCCTCTGTCTTTACATCTTGGAGTGCCCAATATGAAGTTTGAGGAAGAGCTTTATTAGTAGTATATAAAGATGAGGTAGTAAATACTCTTGTTGGGTATTTATCTCTTGCATTAATTCTGAACTTAAACTTATCTGTTCCATACTTATATACATTTGTGTTATTAGCAAGTGTAACTACAGTATTTGTATTATTGATCACAGATAAACTTCCGGTTGAATATGAACTATCGTCCCACTTCATTTCAATAGTAGGAGGATAAATAGTATGAGTATCAACTGAGAAAAAGCTTAATCCAATATAACTACCAGAATTGTTTTCTATAGATTGTGGATGCTTAACAATTACGCCATAATTTCCTGTTCCTAAGAACCATGACGTTGCGATATTGGTAATATCAACATCAACGTCTTTACTATCTTTATAACCAAAAGATTGCGTTGCGTAGTTAAGTGTCCAAGATCCTCCACCAGGAGTTAAATAATATTGTGGATTAGTCCAGTTATTTGCGGCAGTTGTAAATGATCCTGTACTATACCAACAAACACCATTACGAGTCTGTGGATTATCAGAAAGTTTACCTGTACCCATTGTCCAATTATCTGAAACTTCTCTTATTTCTAAACTATAAGATGTTGTTAGGTTTTCAGCATTTGCCAAATATAGTCTTAGATTAGTCTTCCATGAACCAGTTCTAAATGTCTTTATTTTATCTAGATCTTGTTGACTAAATAATATAAGAGATCTTCTTAGATCATCTTGTAGAAGAGGTTCTGATGGAACTGGATCAACAAAATAATTTAAAGGTTGATCACTATTTTTTACACTAACCTCTAATATCTCATCAAGACCTGTATTTCTAGCAGGTTGGTTAGAGTAGAGTGAAGCATCAGCAGAAGCAAATATTTTATATACAGCCATTTCTTTATTTTTACATTGTTACAACACGACCTTGAATATCTTGATTCAAATATTTAACTTCAAAAATAGATGGGTCAAGTGAAGGGTATATTACGCCATTCAAAGTACCAGCCTGAATATCATAAGCATACTTAGAGTATCCATTAGCTTCACCAGTCTTATTTACAATTTGTACAGTCTTTACAGTTTGTACACCTTCAACTTGATCTAGTATTGTATAAACATCTCCTAATATGATTGGCTCATTAATCTGCCAATTGTCTATATTGAAGAAGTCTTGTAGAGCTAGAATACATCTAGCAATAACATCTTGGCTAGTATAGTTTGGTCTAATAACTATATCAAAATTACATCCTATATTGATAATATAGCCTGGTTTAATGTTCACAGCATCAGTTAACATTCTATAGTCCTTCAAATACTCTTGAATGTTTTGTAGCATTGCTGGTGAAGGTACATCCAATTGACCATTACTATTTAGACCAAGAATATATAAGCTGATTGCTAAAGCATCACGCTGACTTGGATCTTGATTCATGTAGTTTCTAAAAGTAGCATCGTCTTTAGTAAGATATGCTTTAGCAATTTCTCCATATTGAGAAGGCATAGAAAGTGTTCTTGCCAAATAATCTTCTTGAGTAACTGCACGAAGTTGAGATGGGAATTGAGAAGCTATATTTAATCTGAGTTGTTCAACAGAATCACCGTCTCCTCCACCTGCTGCAGGTTCCGGGTTGTTTACAACTATCGTATTTTGGTAAGTTGTATTTCCTGATACAGTATATGATACTAGCTCAGTTAGTTGATTAGATAATACATTTGCAGAAGCACCACCACCTACAAGGTATTGGAATGTTATTGATGTATTTTTAGGAGCAAGACCGTAAGTCTCTGTAGTTACAAAGTTAGTTGGGTCAAATGAGCTTGATAGTGTACTTAAACCACCTCCTGTTAAACCAACACTAACAGTATTTGGATTAGGTATAATAGCTGTGTCTGCTACAGAATTAATACCGGAACCAAATTCTATATCTAATGATCCATCAACACGGAATCTAGAAACATAACGTCTAGGAACTTGTAGTTTCTGGATCATGTAAGGCACCTGATTCTGATATTGATATAAGCTAGGGTAGTTAGCGGCAGTATTTTGAACCGGCTTTAATATATAGTCTTGAGCTAGATAAGGTACTTCATACCAAGTATTACCATTAGAGTCTTTAGCATCAAGAATTGTTATGATAGAGTTGTCTTGTAAATTGATGGTAGTAAAACGTTGAGCAGCGCCGAAGCTAAAAGTTTGAGTTTTAACTTGACCAGATATTGCTTGAACAGACTTCTTTAGTAGATATGACGTAGGTACATTTGAACCATTTACTGTATAAACCTCAACGGTAGTTGGGTCCAATGATGATGATGTTGTAAAATCAATCTTTTGTGGAGCATAAAATAATACAGAGCTATTTACATTTGACTTAACCTGCATGCCTTGTTCAATAGTCATAGCATACGTAAAGTCTGGTAAAGTGTTTGGGCCTACTGTAATAGATGGAACTTGTTGATAAACATCTAGCATAACTGTAGCAGCTGATGTTACTTTAGGTCTGTAGCCTAACATATAGGCCATGCTGTACAAGTTTCCTTTTTGCTTAGAATACTGTAGATAAGTCTCTTGTATCTGATTATCTAGATAGAAAGAAAGCACATCTCCTACGTAAGAAGCCATTTCAATAAACATACTACCAGGTGATGCCTGGGTAAAGTCATTATAGACAGTAGGGTAATAGGCTTTAGCATACTCAATTAGATCTGCTCTAAACGAGGTAAAGTCTTTGTTAAGATATTTTATATCTACTTGATTCAACATTTTTATACGTTTTGAATTGTCATCGTAACTGAATCATTTTCGTTTGATCTTAATAGCCTATAACTAAATTGTATGTTTATTGAGTTGTAGTCAGGGTTTCCAATTATTTCTAATTTGACAATCTGAACATTTGGGAAGTTAGCTTCTATCTGTGTTCTAATTGATTCTTTAATATCTTCAAAAGTAACCTGGTCGATTGGTTCAAATAATCTTGCTCTGAGACCTGCTCCAAAAGTTGGGTTAAAAGGCCTTTCTCTTGGGTCTGTCAACAAAAAGTTGATCAGGTTGTATTTAGTCTGGTCTTTAGTGGTATAAACGGTAGAAAATACGTTTTCAGCATCAAAAGGAATTTTAACACCAACTCCAGTTGATGGCCTTAAATCTACTACTGATATTTTCTTTACTCCGTATGCCATTAGATTTGACCTTGTTCTTTTAATTTACCCATTAGAGCAGAGAAGTCTGGAACCTCATTGATCTGAACAGCATTTATGTTTGAGCTAGGTTTAGCGGATCCTAACATTCCTTCAACACTACCTACTTTAACTTGACTAGGTTGGAAGGCTAAAGCCGGATGAACATCTGCCGACGTCATAGAAAAGTCTTCTTGAAGCATAGACTTAGCCGTATCATTCAAAAAGGCTGCCATAGGGTTTGATGTATCAAATTTGATCTGAGGCATAGAAGCCTGAGTGTTTAAAGTACCAGGGATCTTAGCCTTAACCTGTTCTTGTAAGCTCTTCTGAGGAGATTTTACCGCAGGAGCCTGTACTTCTTTGAGAAGTTTAGGTAGTTCTTCTCTTAGAACAGCTCTGAGTTCTTCACGGATAAGCTTCTTTAGTGCATCAATTTGTGCCATATATTATAAATATTTTGTGTAAATATATTTGGTTTTAACCTTGTCTTAGTTGTTGGATCTTTTTTTCAGCCTCTTTAATCTTTTGAGTCCTATCTCGTATGATAGCAAGACCAACAAAACCTTGAGTAGTAGCTACGGTTATCTCTCGTTTCCACCCAGCTATTTTATCTTCTAAGTCTTTTATTTCTAGTTGGTTTATCTGCTTCTGTTGCTGACCTTGTATGCCGGATGTATATTTGCCTTGTGGGTCCGTTCCTTTTAGGTCTGTTCCTAACTTTCTAGCATTTTCGATCATTTTTCTTCTAATCCTTCTTCTCATAGCCTTTCCGCCAGGAAGATTATTTATAAAATCATTAATTCCTAATTCGTCAGTTTCAGTATCATAAGATTGGATTTCTGCAAGGTCTATAGATACGTTGTCTAAACTTACATCATCTATTCCTAAAAACTTAGAAACATCAGAAATTAAAACTTGATTTTCTGGAGACAAGGAAGATAGTCCAACATTAACGAGCCCTTTAGATACTAATAATACTTTTACTTCATTAATTATGATTAAGTCAAGTGATGCAAATGTAGGTGTAGATTGAACAACAACATATTGGTTAGCATCTTTTGCTATACCATATCTTCTTTTTAGATTGATCGCTTCATCAACTACTTCTTCAGTTACAATAGATATGGTGTAATTTCCAAAACGGCTTTGAGATTCTTGTTGTTGGTTATTGTATCTATCAAGAAACTCTTGTAACTTATCTGCAGTTTTTGTAAGATTATTTATTGTATCTTTAATTTCATTTATAAGACCAACCTCTTTGGTTTGACAAGATTCAAGATTCAGTAAAATAATTCTAAGTTTACTTATTATATTTTGAATCGCAGCAACTATACTAGTAGCTAAGATTGCTATAAGATTAATAACAGCGGATATTTGTTCTAATCTTAGAATGAGCTTTTTTATAAATTCATTAATATTATTAAGAGCTCTTGTTATCTTTTGTGATGCTCCTTCTGGAAGACCCCAGATAGGTAAAGCTAAAAAGAATGCTATTAGTATATTAAATATTCTTATCAAGAATATGCACGTTCTAGTTATAAATTGAAGAGTAGTTATATAACCTAATACTTTTTGTGCAATATTATTTATTGTGCTTACTGCTTTTAGTATATTACTTAATACTTTAACAGCTTTATCTGGGTTAATAATTAGGTTAGATATGTCTGCTAATTCTCTTTGAATAGCTCCATTTAGTGAGCTGTCTATTAAACCAATTAAATTTTTAGGATTATTTAATCCTTGAATTATAATACAATATTGTCTTATTTTATCTATAGTAGATATTAATCTTTGTACATCTTCGTTTGTTATCTGTCTAACATCAGTATATCTGTCTAATAAACCTAAACCGTTTTGAAGAAAATTACTAGCGTTTCCTAATTGAGGAAAGTTTTGTTTAAGTAAAGGATCATTTATTCCTTCAGTCGGACTCAATAAAGTGTCTCCTAAAGACTGTTTGATTTCTTGTATTAATACAAATAAACCTACTTTACTTTGAGGATTATTAGTATCAAGATACTCTCTATAGTACTTATCAATAAGTTGTTGTGTATCGTATGCTTTTTTTTGAATGAAGAATTTTTTTCTATCTATAAAGCTGGCCGTATTATCAGGCTCTTTATTTGGATCAAATAATTGCCCTCCTCCTGGAAGGTTATTCAATGAATAATTTAATATATTACAAAAGTCTACTGTTGCGATTAATTCTAATAGATTTATAACTCCTTTATTTAAAAGTCTTTTTAAGAAGTTCTCAGGTTCTTTTCCAGATGTAAATTTACCATAAAATATTTCATTTACTTTACCTTGTACTTTTATAATGAATTTACTAATTACACCTATTGCCTTTTCTAAACCTTTTGCAGAAGTAGTATTAATATTTAGTTTATCATTGCCAAATTTAGCAAGACCACTATTAAATCTATCTTTAGTTACTCTAACCCTAGCCTGTAAATCTTTTGCCGTTGCCATGATTATCTAGTAAAAGTGTTTTTAGACAATATTTCAGAAACACCAGGAATCAACTGAGTTTTTAAAGACTGCATTTCTTCATTTAATAACTGACCTGCTTGTCTTATAGACTCCATACTTTTACCTTGTTCTGATGTAGATACTTGTGCTAGTAATATAGCAACAGAGTTTAGTGCTTCTATTATGGATAATAACTTTTGATTCAATGTGTTTCCTAGTACTGTAGGCTGACCTAGATCTTGTGCTTTATTTCCTAATTCAATAACAGGCCCTGCCAATATAATTTTTTTACCAGCGTCTAGATTAATTGTTTCAGGAGAGGATAGTCCTACAGCCTGTTTTCCAAATAAAAAGATAGCATCACTTTTTGAATGAAGCATAACTCTATCAGAAGTTAGAATTAGTTGATTACCTTTATATGGAAAAACTGGTTTAAACATTACCCTATATTAGATTGATCTTGAGCGGATGGTGAAACAATAGCATTAGAAATAGGAGGCGCTTGAACTCTTAAAGTTGGTTGAACTATCGGAGTAATTGAAGTATTAAAAGAGTTTAGAGGAAAGTTGTTTATATCCTCTAAAAATATCTCTTGTGTACTAGTCATATAGATAGCAGAACCATCTTTATTTATATTCTCAACCATAGTATTAAACTTTAAGTCTGGTTTGATTCGAGCTTGACTGTTTAATATGATGGTAATAGGATCTCCATTTTTGCCTGAATTTGACCAGGTATTATCTCTTTTTAGAACTGGAACAGTTGATCCGAATCTAACTGATTGGCCAAATCTTCCTTGTAAGATAATATCACCTTCAAAAGGCTGTAAATTTCTGACTAGTTGATTTTCTTGGAAAGTATAACCTAAAGGAAGTGATCCTGATACAGAGGTTCCAGAATAGCCTTGAACATTTACAAACTGTTTCAAATAGTTTGCATACTCTTCCATGTTTGGAAAAGCATTGTGATTAGCTCTATTCCATAGACTATAAGGAGGAAAGTAGAAGAACTGTTGATTAGATGCACGGTCGTTTAACTTTTCTGTAGGACCTGCCATTATAAGTACGATCTCATTAACTACAGGGTACTGTCTGATAAACCCAAACATTGGCCAAGCCGGTTCATTTACTTCTTCAGACTTTGATGTACCTAGAGTTGAGTAGAGTATTTCGTATCTTATCTTTCCTATGTCAGAAGGACTTCCATAGTCTGGATCTACCTCTCTAGTACTCCCTTTGTATGGGCCTAGCACGATAGACTTAACTCTACCAATTTGGAAGTATTGGCCTCCGTACTGACCAATGTCAGAATTAAAGCTATTACCAAATATATATCCGTTAGCCATTACGCGCTAGGTAGTTGTTTAGGATCTTTAATCTTTATAGTAGACACCTCACTGAATAGCTGCTCAATGTCCTTTTCGGTCAAAATTCCACTGTCTTCTGCTCCATCTTTCTTAGCTTCGGCAGAAGCCTTTTGGAATAATGCCAATAGTTTCATTAGAACCTCATCGTTCTTGAGGCTAGAATCCATGAACCCTTTAAGTAGTGGGACGATGACGATAGCATCACCAGGAGTCTCGATCATATCAGCAAGACGCATGATCTCTTGCTTAATAGTGGAGTCCTGGTTCTTGTGCTTGTTGTATACTTCTTCGACTAGATCAGCAATAGTTTTGCCTTTGAATATCTCTTTTTCTAGTTCCATGACTTTTAGAATAAATATTAATAGTCATGATTTTCTAGGTAGTTGTCTAGGATAGTCTTGTAGATGACTTTTAACTTCTTGATTACTTTGGTGATCGTATTGGATTGGCAGTCGGTCATCTCTTTTACGTAGATAAACACCGCTTTCTTGTTAAAGATGTCTATATTTTCTCTTTTCTTGAAGATCTCCAGGATTGCATCAGCGACCTTCATCTCCTCAGTTTTCTCGAAAAGGTCTAGAAGGTTGTCGTCTACATGTTTGATAAAAAGCTCGACTATATCTAGCTTATCTAGCTCTGGTTCTGGCTCTTTAACTATGATGGAATTGACTAATGAATCATCGTCACTTTGATCACCAATATCAGCCTTTGATACCAACTTCTTGTAATTCTTTTGGTTATAGATGATCAAATACCTTTTGGCAATAGTTCCAAAGTACGAATAGGCCTTACCTTTAGATTGATCATAAAGGTCTAATTTCTGCAAGAGAAAAGAGATCACTTCATACTTTAGATCTTCTATATTATCTACTTCTGTATAGTAGAACTTAAATGTATGAATGATGTTCTCTACAAGCTTATAAAAGCCGTAGTGAATCCTTTCGTTGTAGATTTTATTTCTTTTGGCTTGACTAGGTGTGTTTCTATATTCAAGAATAGCCTCTTCAGTTTCAATGGTAAAGTAGTTATTCTTGGTTTTAGGTTTACGCTTTCTTGGCTCACCTTTCTTGGTCAAAAGAACTTCTTCTTCTTGGCCTAAAATGTCTGTCATATTATTCTTCTATGTAGTCGTTAATAGCGGCTTGCATTTGTTTAACATTCTCCATAAGGCTCAAAAATTCCGGGTCTGATTGAACCCATAGTTTTGAATCGATCAAGTTAGCACAGTTATTGATCTCTTTCATGCACCCTTGAACTCCTTGAATAAAGAATTGTTGTTTGACAACTAGGTCTTCTAGCTTTTTGTTTTTGCTGTACAGGTTCCAAATAACCCAACCTAGTATGGTTAGAACCCAAAGTGAGATTGATAAAATGGTAATAAACATATTATAATATTTTATGATTCGACACGGCTTGCCATCATATCAGCATGGTGTAGAATATGGACTAAATTACATTTCAATTCTGTATCTTTATTATACGACATGAAATATGGTTTGTTTCCTTCTTCATATAGGCCATCATGAAGCTTGATAGCAAGGTATTCATTTTCTGTAACTGGTATTCCTTTTTCTTGTAAATAGAACAAACTACGGTCTGATATTCTCATGTGAGTAACTTTAGGATTATACTTGTAAAGTGCTCCTTGTTTCTCAATATGCCACTGTGAATCGTTCTGAATATAAACAGGCTGATCAACAGTTCCTAATTTACCAAGGTCATGATTGATAGCTGAGAATACTAACTCTTCATCTGTATATGTTTTCTTCTGACCAAACTTATCCCATACTTTCTGGTAGACTAAACTAGCTTCAACTACACGGATAGCATGGTCTAAGTATCCACCAGGAAAACAATTGTGATGATCTAACTTAGTAGAAGCTGGAGCCATTACTAATAGATCTTCAATTGATTTGTAGAAGTCTGTAAGCTGGTCTTTACGGTCAGTGATATGAGTATTGATTAGTTTATAAAACTTATTCAGATTCTCCATCATTTGTTCAGGCGATAACTTATTCATAACTTATTTTTTTTTGATTAACCTTCATTTTCACTATTGATCAGTGTTTCGATCTCTAAAAGTTTAGCTTTCATTCTTTCAATGTGAGCTCTAAGTTCATCAATAGATCTCCCAGTTGATAAAAGGGCATCTTGCCCGTTAAGAAAATTATTCAGTTCGAATATCTTCTTTTGTATTAGTTGTTTGTATTTCATTTTGTTAATTTATAATTTAATTATGTAATCTACTAATTGATCTGTCGAGTACACAGAATAGCCTGCTACCCCATCCATCAATTTGTACTTTTTTCCAACCATTTCATAGTCTTGAGTAAAATGCACTATTTCTGTTATCTTTCCATTGATATCTAGTACAATCGCCATTGGATATTCATTACACCCAGATAATTCTTCAGTATAGTCACAAATTTTATTGTCTCCATCACAAGAGACATACTCAAATTTGCTACAGTAAAAGTTTAACTTATTTTTGAGGGCATTACATCTAATGCATCCTTCCAAAACCAACAATTTTACTTTAGGCATAATTTGTAACTTCTTCTAAAAATTCGTTATCTAGTTCTTGCATTAAATCTATCCAAAACAATTTTTCATCATCTTTAAACGTATCAAAGTGTAAAGATAAATAGATATATAATGCTTCTAGTTGTTCTTCTGTTATTTTTTCTTCTATCATAAAATGATTTTATTATATAGGGTATTGCCTATATATAAAGTGAAGTTTGACGTCGTTTTTTGTCTTAGTTTATATTTAAAAGCCCTAGCGGACTATGACCGTCGGATTTACCGATATTCTTTTAAACTTTCACTTTCGACTATCTTTCTATACCTGAAGCATATCTTAGTCTTAGCTCCTGGTAGCCGTTCTTGGCTATTTGATCTAACTCTCACTCATGGAATCTCACCAAGCTATGGAGTAGAGTCAACTAGACCCGGCGTTAGTTACAACCAATATACAACAAATATTTGAAACGGAAAAATTTTTTTATAAATATTTTTTTTTCTCGTTTTTTTGTGTTATATTAGCTAGATGGACAAAGAATTACTCGTTTTAGGTCTTCTGGAGACAGTATTAGGTAAAGGAAAGGGTTCAAAGACTACTATGGACTACGCTTTCTATTGCCCTATATGTAAACACCATAACCCTAAACTTATAATCAATATCAAGACTGGCCAATATAACTGTTGGACTTGTCACCCGGCTACAAAAGGTAAAACACCAGTGTCACTCTTTAAAAAGATCGATGCACCAACAGAGAAGACACTTGAGATGAAAACCTATTTTCAAGGAGACAATACCAAGATTGATACCACGAAGTCTAATAAAGTAACCCTACCAGAAGAATTTATCTCTTTATCTAACCCAGATAAGTCACTAGAAGCAAGACACGCTTTAGCTTATTTGAAGAAAAGACAGATCAGTCTACAAGACATACAAAAATACAACATCGGCTATTGTAAGACTGGAAGATACAGAAATAAGATTGTGGTTCCTTCTTATAATAGTGATGGGAACATCAACTACTTCATAGCAAGATCATTTGAGAAAGATCCATTTCAGAAAATAGACGCACCAAGTTGTAATAAAACAGAATTGATAGGGCTTGAGTACTTCGTTAATTGGTCTGTTCCAGTTATACTATGTGAAGGAATCTTTGATGCGATTGCAATTAAACGTAACGCAATCCCATTATTTGGAAAGACTATTCCTAAGTCACTCATGATGAAATTAGTAGAATCTGAAGTAAAAACAGTATATTTAGCATTAGACAAAGACGCTTTAAAAGAAGCTCTTAATTATTCACAAACTCTTCTCGATCATGGGAAAGAGGTATATTTAATCGAGTTAGAAGGAAAAGATCCATCGGATCTAGGCTTTGAATACATGACTAAACTGCTACACAAAGCAAAGCCACTTTCATTTGCAGACCTTCTACTCAAGAAAATTCAATTAATATGATTGAACAGTCAAAGAACGTTTACAAGGATAAATTCTTGAAACGTATTGTTGAAACTGATCCTGATCTTAGACAAATCACACTTCACGACTCTAGATACTATCAAAGGTCTCCTGGTGTTTTTTATCCTTCTGTCACTACAATCTTAGGCTATTTCCCTAAAGGTTCTTTCTTTGAAACATGGTTGAAAGACATGGGACATAATGCTGATATTGTTATGAGGCGTGCTGGTGATGAAGGAACACAAGTACATGAAGCCGTAGAAAAGTTTCTTCGTGGTGAAGAGATTCGTTGGATTGAGTCTGATGGTAGAGTTAACTATCATACACATGTATGGAAGATGATCTTGTCTTTTGTTGACTTCTGGACCACCTATAAACCAACACTACTACTATCTGAAGAGTTTATGTATAGTGATACTCATAAGTACTCTGGAACATTAGATCTACTTGTAGAGTTAAACGGTCAGAAGTGGATCTTAGATATTAAAACGTCTAACAATATTCACGAGAGCTACTATCTACAGATGTCTGCTTACACAAAGGCTTATGAAGAGAGATACCTTCAGACAGTAGACCGTAATGGTATTATCTGGCTTAAGTCTAGCAAAAGAGGGCCTGATAAGACTGGGAAGAAAATGCAAGGTGCAGGCTGGGAGATCATGGAAGGTAAAAAGACCTTAGACGAATACTTCCAAATGTTCTTGCACACTTACGAAACTTACAAGATTATGCACCCAGAGACTGACATTGAACTCTTAACCCTTCCTAATACGGTTAAGTTAGGGTCGTAAATATTTATAGTAGTATGATTAAGCTACTAGACTTATTAAATGAGGTGAAAGGCCAGAAGAAGGCAATTATTATGGCTGGTGGGGCTGGAGTTGGTAAATCTACTTTTGTTAAACAGATTAGACCAGACCTAGTAAAAAATGGCTGGGTAGAGTTAAATGCAGATAAATATGTAGAAGACCCAGAGTCTGACATGTTTAATAATCTTGCCAAAGCTTCTAGTAAGATTGACAAAATAGACCTTCCTGAGACGGTAAAAAGTGGCAAGAACTTCTTGTACGACACTACTGCTTCAAATGTAGATAGAATCTTGTCGATTAAAGATAGTGGCTACGATATCATGATGGTCATGGTATATTCTAACCCGATCGTTAGTTTTCTTCGTAACTTTAAAAGAGAGAGGAAAGTACCAACTGTCGGTGTTCTAAGTAGCTGGAACAATATCTACAAGAACATTGAGACGTATAAGAAAGCGTTTGGTGACAAGTTCTTTCTAGTACAGACTACAATGTCTGATGAAGAGAAGAAGATGGTTGGTGAGTTTGAAAAGGCTTTCAAGCAAGACAAGCTGAAAGAGTTCTTTGAGAGTCTGTTATCATCTGGTGAGTTCAAATCAACATTCAGAAAAGATCCTACTAAACAGAAAAGCCCTGAAGAGATAGCAAAGTCTAAAGCACTAGTAGACAAGCAGATAGACATACTTTCTGGGCAGTTTGATAAAATTGAGAAGCAGGTTGAGAGCTTAAAAGTACAAGACATGAGCCAAGCTGTTTCAAAAGCAAAATCGTTTATTTCCAAATGATCAATATAGACCATATCGGTAGACAAATAGCAGAAGACATTTTAAGAGAAGCGTCTTCAGATGTTGGACCATGCTTTTATCCTGGCAAATTCAAACCACCACATAAAGGTCACTTCGAAGCTGCCAAATACTTAGCATCTAAACCTTATATCAACAGAGTCTATGTTGTTATTTCAAATGTAACTAAATTTGGTATAACACCACAAGACTCTCTTTATATATGGACAGAGTATTTGAAAGCAGAACCTAACCCTAAGATCAAGGTAACTATTTCAAAAGAGTCTACACCTATCAAAGACATTTTCTCTTTTCTAGACGCTAACCGTGAAGTTGATCCTGTCTATGTAGCAGGAGGGGCTGAAGAAGTAGAAGGCCTAGGCTATTTTGATGCAATACAGAAAAGATTCCCTGATCGTGTAAGAAAAGAAGTAATACCTGACCAGTTCGGTAGAATATCTGCAACTCAGATGCGTGCGGCTGTTAAGCAAGGCAACATAAAAGAGTTCGAGAAGTTTATTCCAGATGCAGCTTATAACAAAGGAGTTACCAAAGATGTATTTGGAAGGTTATTAAAGATAATGAAATGACAAACCAGCAAAGACAAGAAATAGTATTAGACTTTGTTGAGTTTGCCAAAAATAAGCTTGACATTAAACAGCTCCCTAAAATTCAGTTTGTAAATGACAGAAAATGGGCTGTTAAACGCCATAGTTTTGGTCAATACAATAGTCAAGATAAAGCGTTACAAGTTTATATAGGTAATAGAAACCTTGCTGATGTGCTTAGAACACTAGGCCATGAACTAGTTCACCATAGACAAAACGAACTAGGCATGATCAAACCAGGTTCTGGAGACACTGGCTCTGAGATCGAAAACCAAGCTAATTCTTTAGCTGGTGTTATGATGCGTGATTATGGCCGCGTCAATGATCTTATTTATGAGACAGTTATTCCTTCACTAAAAGAAATATATGAGGCAGAAAAGTCTGGACGTATTCAGATCTATTGTGATATGGACGGTGTGCTATGCGACTTCGACAGTAGGTTTGAACACTACTACGGTGTACCACCTAGAGAGTACGCTAAAGAAAAAGGCCAAAAGGCTATGGAAGAAGCTGTAGATAGAGTAGGTGTAGTTTATTGGTCAAAGATGCCTTGGTTAAAAGGAGGTCGTGAATTGTGGACCAAGATATCTAAGTATAACCCAATCATATTGACAAGCCCAGGTAAATTTATTCACGCTAGAGAAGGTAAGTTAGAGTGGATTAAAGAGAACTTGTCACCTCAGCCAAAAGATATTATGTTCGCTAATACTGGTAAGAAGTTTGAAGCAATCAAAGACAAAACGCCAGAAGAGATTAGAAGGTCTATGTTGATAGACGACTACTATCCAAATCTTGCTCCATGGAAAGAGATTGGTGGTATTGCTATCACGTACAGGTCTTATGATCAAGTAAGCGCGATATTAGATAAGTTTAGACTACAAGAGATAGCTTATCCTTTTTCTGAGTACGATACTACATATGATGAAGAGGATAATAGTTTAATAGACGTTGAATATACTTTTAAAAATGAAAAAAATACGTATAAAGTTATATTCAGCTCAAAAGAAAGAGCTAGAGAGTTCGAAGTATCATTTGGAATAGATGCAGGAGACTTTAACAAGATAGATACATTTCAGATGACAGGTGAAGGTGACGCTAGAAATATCCTTCAGACAATAGCTAAGATAATTAATGAGTTCTATTACCAATATGAAGAAGAAATAGATAATATTATAATTAAAGGAACAGACGAAAAACGTAGCAGAGTATATAAGCAGTTCATTCCTAAATACCTTAATCCAGAGGTATTAGCAAAAACTGAAATAATATAGTAGCAAAAAGTTAAGTTATATGGTACCTAATGAGTCAACACTCAAGAAAGAGTTTTCGAAACGCGATGTTCAAAGAATGCGAAACCTAATCACTGGTAAATCTGGTGATAGAACCCAAGTCCAAGCAGGCTGGGAAAAACAAACACAAGATCATAAAGAAGGTGATGTTTGGGAAGAAGATGGAAAGAAGTGGACCATCAAGAATGGCATCAAGCAGTCTATTACTAAGCTAGACAAACTTAAGCATTTAGCAATACTACCTATTTCTTGCCCTTGTTGTAGTAAACCTATGAAGGTAGACGATCTTAACAAGAAGATGTTTTCTATTCACCAAATGTGTTTTGACTGTGTGGTTAAAATGGAGGACAAGTTAAAAGCTGAAGGTAAGTTTGAAGACTACCAGAAAAACATTCTCAATTCTAATAAGAATGCTAGCCTAGAAGACTTTGAAAGGGCTTTGGACTCATGGCTTGAAGAAAAAGATACCTTTGTTTCTGAGCAAGGTGATATTGAATCTTGGTCTGGTGGAGACAAACAGGCCATACATGAAGAGCTCAAGAAGAGGATCCAAGAATGGAAGAAGCAAGATATTTATTAGTAAATCTTAAAAGTATATGCCAGCCGTATCTAAACAGCAGCAAAAGTTAATGGGTATTGTTCGTGCTTTACAAACCGGGGCTATGAAGCCAGGTAAAGCTTCTAAACAAGCTCAAGCAATGGCAAAGTCAATGAAGCCATCAGATGTAGAAAAGTTTGCTGCAACTAAACATAAAGGTCTTCCTAAGAAGGTTAAGAAAGAAGAAATGACGCTAGAGGTTCCTAAAATGTATATGGTACGTAAGCCAATGGAAGGTCTTACTGCTGATAAGATGGTATATGAGATCAATCCTTTAGAAGGAATCCAGCCTCTTAATATTGACATGAACGATGTTCATACTGTACACGCTAGTGCAGAAGATGCTCAACAAATTGCGGCTGAAGCATATCAAAAGTATTGTGATGAAGCAATTGCTCTAGAAGAGAAGAAAGACGCTACTTCTGGTAAAATCAAGAAGGCAATCGATCAGCTTGAAAAGAAGCGTAAAGAGCATTTAACTCTAGCTAAAGATGATCCTAAGAGTGCTTCTAAACATAAAGAGCATATCGCTAAGATCGCTACACAGATCGATGATCTAATGACTAAATTAGAGAGAATCGAGAAGAGTAAGAAAGAGATTAAGAAAGCTGAAGACAAAAAAGATAAATAATGGATCAAGTAGGACTATTCATAGGCACGTTAATGCAGTCTCGTAACCAAGCTCACATCTACCATTTACAGGTACAAGGTTCTGGTGCATTTGCTGCGCATAAAGCACTTCAAGAGTATTATGAAGGAATTGTTCCTCTATTAGATACAATTGCTGAAGGTATTCAAGGCCGTTATGGTATCATAACAGGCTACAAGATGGCTGATACTATTCGTGAAGACAACAATGCTAGAATGTACTTTGATGGTTTAGCTAAGTTTGTTGAGACTATCAGAAAGCAAATCCCACAAGATTCTTATATACAGAACCAAGTTGATACTGTAGTTGAGCTAATTGAATCAACTAAGTATAAGCTTAAATTCCTACAATAATGAAGCAACAATTGAACGAAGTAAAAAGAATGCAGCAATTAGCTGGTATTCAAATTAATGAAGTAGACGGAAACTCTGCTACTTATCGTTCCATAGGTAAAGACTTAATCTCAGCTATGGAAAATATGGGATATGAACATGTAATGTTGCCTGAAGGTGAATACCAATCTGATTGGGCTAGCGCTCATTCACTTTTTGAATTTGATAAACCAATAGGTGAAGAAAGATCAACTAGAGTATTTGTTTACCCAGCTGAAAATTCAAGAACAACCCCACCTAATTCTCGTCAAGCGGATTTTTCTTCTATTTTTATTGAAATGTATATTAGAATAGATACTGAAAGAGAAGAAAAAAAATTGTTTGGGTTAAGAAAAGCAAAAGTGAAAGACTATGAAATGGAAAAAGTATTTGATAGAGTTAAATTAGATTTGACCAAATACAATAATAAAGATGCAGTTAGTACAATAACTGACTTTGTTAAGAAAGGCGATAGCATAGCTAATAAAAAAACTAAGTAATGAAACAACAATTGACAGAAGTAAAAAGAATTCAGGAACTAGCTGGAATTAAAACAGAAGCTGAAATAACACTTCCTAGTGAATTAGGTATATACATCAGCCCTAAAACAGGGAAATACGATATTTTCTATAATGAAGAAACAAATGAGCTACCTTTTTATGAAGTTGTTAAAGCTGGAAATTTAATAAAAAGCTTTGTAGCTCAACTTCCTGATGGTGAGATAGTAGGAGGTGATGTTAATGTTGTAGGAATAGATGGATTAGACATACAATGTGAATTTACAACCTCATTATCTAGAGAAGAAGTACAAGCTATAAAAGATAGACGATGAAACAACCTTCAATTGACCAAATTAAAAAGGGTATTGAAGTTGAGATGGAGCATACTGACGACAAACGTGTCGCTTTAAAGATAGCTTTAGATCACCTTAAAGAAGATCCTAAATACTACGATAAACTAACTAAAGCTGGTTTAGAAGAGAAAGAGCCAAATAGCCCAGCGTATAAAGGGCCAGAAGGCTATGATGATGGATGTGATTGCTACAGAACAGAAAATAAACTGCAACTCCATGAGACAGCTAACAAACTTCTAATCTCTGAAGGATTAGCTTATCATTTAGACAATAAGATTGATCTTAACGAGTCTATTTATCGACCACAATCTACAAATTTTCTAGCCTTATTTGAAGAGGCAAGATCATTATACGAATCAGGCAAGCTTCAACTATCTGAACAAGATGAGTGGTATTTTCAGAACACTGACCTAGGTACTACTGGTATCTACAATGGTGTGAAAGTACCTCTAGACTTTCCTATGACTGTTGACTTCTTACTAGAAGTTAAATCAAAGGCAAAGAAGAAGCAGCCAGCATTAAATAAACCTAAGCGCGGTGGTTCTAAGAAGTTTTACGTTTATGTACGTAAACCTGGTGGTGGCATCAAGAAGGTATCTTTTGGTGATACATCTGGCCTTTCTGCCAAGATCAACAACCCAGAAGCTAGGAGAAGTTTTGCAGCTAGACATAAATGTTCTCAAGCTAAAGACAAGACAACTCCAAAATACTGGTCTTGCCGCTTACCAAGATACGCCAAGTTGTTAGGTTTAAAATCTAACTTCTCAGGATTCTGGTAATAGTATGCTCAACTACAATATAGAAGGGTTTAAGTGTCTAGTAAAGCAGTCTTACTTTACAAAAGACCAAAAAGACGACAAGATCTTCCACAACTGCTATGCATTTGGAGTACAGTCTGTTGACTCTAAGATATTGACCTTTCATATCATGACCGATTATGGCATGTTAAGGTCGAGGGTTCCTCTGTCTGAGATATATATCAAACCTCCTGTAAAAGACCTACCATACCATTTCAAACAGCTTTGGGATTGTTTTGGGCCAGATGCCGCTATTATCAAATACGACTTCTTGAAAGATAAGAAGTGCAAAGTGGCCTTAAGAGATAAGACTTTTGTTTGGGCTACTTATATGTTTACAATTGACTGGCAAAACAACACTTATTCTAATGAGCCTTCTGATTATAAATGTGGTCATGTTTTAGTAGCAGACGACGGCTATTTATTATGTCAGCCTAATAATAGACTATTCTGGAAAGATTCCAACTGGGTAACAAAGGACTTTCCTATCGACGTAAAAAAGATTAAAGTGGACACAGAGCTGTTAAATGTTGAATCTATCTCTGATAGGTGGGTAACAGAAGACTCTGATTCATACTACTATGATATCAATGAAACCTTACCAGGAAATAAAAGCTGAGCATAACACTGTTACAAGAGTGTTTGATGAGTCAATTGATCCTATTGAATTAATGTGGCATCGTGACCAAGAAGACCGTCTTGTTGAGGCTATTGAGCCTACTGACTGGATGATGCAACTAGACAATGAGCTACCTACTTTAATCGACAAGCCGATATTTATTCCTAGATATAATTGGCATCGTGTCATTAAAGGAACTGGCACTTTAACAGTTAAAATAACTAAATATTGAAAGATGGACACTAAAAAGTTAATGACTGCACTAAAAGATATCAAAAGTCTTGCTTTGAATGCAGCTAAAAGATATGCTGACGAAGGGGAAAAATATGTTAATTTATCAGGAGGAGAAAAAGGAGTGAAGGGACCAGAAATGCCTTTACAAGAAGGATTAAAAGATCAAATATTCTCTATAGCTCAAAAAATTGTAGGACCATCTGTATTTGGAACTATTTTAAGCGGTGCGACATCAATAGCTGGATATCTTCAGTATCTAGATGCTAAATTTAATCAGTGGTATTATAGTGTTGTTTTACAAAAATCAAAAGAAGAGGTTATGAATGTAATGCAAAATTTTTATGGAGCACAAGCTGATGAAGGATCTATTTGGGGTAAAATTGGATTATATGCATTTTTTGTATTCTTTGTAATTTCTTTACTTTCTATAGTAGTTGCTAGAAAAACTCAGTCTAAACAAATAGTATCGCCACTTGTGCGTACAAAAAAAGGTTTGGCAATAAGAACGAAGATAAAAGATAAAGAAACTAAAAGAATGCAAGAATTAGCTGGATTATCAAAATAACCAAACTTTGATCAAACTTATAGACATATTAAAAGAGTCTGTTAATCTTCAAGAGGCTTGTTGGGACGGTTACGAGCAGCAAGGAATGAAGAAAAAAGGCGACAAAATGGTTCCTAACTGTGTTAGAGTCAGTGAAGCCAAGAAGAAAAAAGGTAAAATCAACCCTGCATATTTGACCAAGGACGCTGCAGCGATGAAGCGTGAGATTGACAGAGTAAAGAAATTGAAGTCAGACGATCCATCTGCTTATGGCAAGTGGGATGCTGATTATGCTGATAAAGGAAAGACTAAGAAGTACAAGACTAAGAAAAGCGCTGCTACTTCTGCCTACGAAAAGAGGTTTGGTAAGAAGAATGAGGATATTGATCCTACTTCTATTCCTGAACCACAAACAAAATTGACTGGTCAAGACCCTGAAACTGGAAAAGTTAGTTGGGATGTTACTTACGATGTAACCCCTCAAGAGCTACATAATAGACTAGATAGCATAATTAAGTTCTTAGAAAGAGCTAAAGGTAAGCCTGAGTATCAAGATGTTTATAAAGCGCTTGTCCTTCTCAGAAGAAAGGCTTTTGGATTAAAGAAAAAAGTGTAAACTATGAACTTAGATCTAGAGATATTAAAACAGATACTTATATTAGAGTATAGTTCAGAGGTTGAAAAGGCATTGTCTAATAAGGCAAAAGCAACTGGTATATCTAAGTCTGTACTCAAAAGTGTTTATGCTAAAGGTTTAGCTGCTTGGAAAACCGGTCACCGCCCTGGAGTTGGTCAACATCAATGGGGTATGGGCCGAGTAAACTCGTTTGTGACTGGAAAAGGTGGAGCAAGAAAAGTAGACAAGAAGTTATGGAAGAGAGCAAAAAAGTCAAAGAAGAAAAAATGAGACTAATCGATATACTAGTTGAAATAGCTGAAGAGAGGCTAAAGTTTCACCACTCGAATGCGCCTGATGCAAAAGGCAAGTTCAAAAAGTTGTCGGTAGAAAAGTTAGCCAATTGGTTGATCAGAACTAGAAAAGGTAACATGAGTAAAATAACAGGCTCATTAAACCAGCAAGCTAACTTCAATCGTAAAGATGATCCAGCCTACGCTAGAAAAATGGATAGGACTAGAGAAATAGTAAAAAGAAAACTAGACAAAAAGAAAAAGAAATGATAAACATCACTGAACTTAAGAAGAGACTACTTTCTGAAGCACAAGAATTAAGCCCAAAGCAAAAAAAGATTGCTGGAGCTGCTGAGCCAAAAGACAAAATCACTGGTGCAGACTTTGCAGCACTTCGTGCTAAAAAAGGCATGAAAGAAGACCATGAAGTATCAATGGCACATAATAGCCTTGAATCAATCATCAAGAGTGCTATGGAGCTTAAAGCTAAGTTAGGAAGTGATGAGCGTAATATCCCAGGCTGGATTCAAGATCATATTACTAATGCTGAGAATTATATCGATCAAGCAGCTCAAGGTTTTCATGAACTATCTCCAGAAGATCAAGGTGAAGCTGATTATGATGAGCTTCCAAATGGTACTGAAGAAGAGCCAGTAGATGATATGCACAATATGAGTTTAGCAGGTCTTATGGAAGATATGATTGACGAGAAAAAGAAGCCATCAGCAGGTCTAACTAAAAAGCAAAAGTCAGCTATTTCAAAGAAAGCAAAAGCTGGAAAAGATATTGGAAAGAAAGGCAAAGGCTTTGAGAAGATTGCTAAAGCCGCTGCTGAAAAATATGGTTCAAAAGAAAGAGGACAAAAAGTAGCCGCCGCCGCAATGTGGAAAAGCGCTGCTAAAAAAGCAAAATAAGAATGCCTGTGTCTAAGCACGACATATTAAAGACGATACTACTACAAGAGCTAGATAGAATGGAGCCTGAAACTTCTACGTTTGAGGACGATCCTATGCAGTTTATATTGAGAAAGTATGCTGGACTCAAGAAGACCTTAGAGTACTTGATGACTCCTTCATTTGAAGAGTATATCACTGGTATATATGTAGTAGCACCTAAGCCAACAACATTTAAAATTGTTCTTCATAATGGACAATTCTTCTTTTTACAGTTCATGGGAAAAGCTTATGAAGCAACTGTACAAGGCAAGAAATACTATTTGATGGCAATAGGTGAAAAAGAACGTTGCATGGTTGCTATCTCTAGACTACTTAGATTCGGTAACCCACTTAAAACACAAGGTCCAGAAGGCGCAGAAAAATCAACTCGTGATAAAGAAGGACCAGATACAGAAGCAGGGCCAACACCACCAGCAGAAACACCAGCAGCAGGTGGAGAAGAGGAATTGACAGAAACTAGAATATTAGAAAGTATTCTTAATAGTACTATTGTAAAAGAGGCTGATACTAAAAGAGCATCTAATTTTGAACTTGCTTTAGTTGTAGCTTGGTATGATGTATTTAAACCTCAAGATGATGAGGATAAATACGTTGAAGGAGAATTAACTCCTGAAATTGTGAAGACTGTTAAAGCTGACAAGCAAATGTATGAAGGCGCACTTAAAACTATAAACCAATATAAGAGTAACTTTAAAGGAAATTCTGCATATAAACTTCAAAGAGATTATAATACTACTAACTTCTGGAAAAGCTTTGGAGCTATAGATAATACTCCTAAAACAGATGTTATGCTAGGATCTGCTAGGGTATCTGTTAAAGCAGGTAATGCACAATTATTATCAGCAGGTAAAAATGAATCTGAAGCTACTTTAGCGGCAGCCATAAAAAATGTATCTGGCATTGAAAAGTCTCCTTTGTATCAAGAATTAAAAGATACTATCAGTCAATTTGTTCAAGTTGGATATACTAAAAAAGGAACAGTTGGTGGAGCTCTTAAAAAAGGCAGTGACGCAGATATTAACAAGGCAGAAGCACTTCATAAAAAAGCAATGGATCTTTTAAAGAAACTATTTGCTTCAAACAAAGCTTTTAAAATAGCTTTCACAAAAGAAGCTATGTCTGGTCGTGAGAAGTTTGGAGCTAATTCCCCAGCATGCGCAGAATATGTTTTATCTACAAGTTCAAACTTTACAAATCCTCAATTACATAAAATAGACAATAGCTATTCTGACAAAGTAGGAGATCAAGTTAGAATTCAAGTAAGGTTTAAAAGTACAAGTGAAAAACTAAAAGGAGAAAAGACTGGCCGCTATAGATACTGGACAGCACTATCAGGTATTCTAGATCCATCTAAGATAAAAGAAGAGGA
>Ga0315904_10002964_pt1 | contig 25595 bp, 39 predicted proteins | sample LakEriMetagenome_6_FD_203529 | JGI IMG/M metagenome (GOLD analysis project Ga0315904, IMG submission 203529) | Freshwater fungal communities from buoy surface, Lake Erie, Ohio, United States - Buoy 12 MA120 | ecosystem: Environmental > Aquatic > Freshwater > Lake | place: USA: Lake Erie, Ohio... | reverse complement strand
GTAGCAGTGCAGCAGCACCGAAATGTATGCGGGAGATAGTCGCCACCGACGGCTAACCACCGGATGCAGCGGACTCGCGTCAACGTCGGAACTCATGTCATCCTCCTGCGGCTGCGAGCCGCTGATCCTTGTTGTTCTCACCTAGTCTGTTCCAGAAATCCCCAAACAGTGTCCAAGTCCTGCTGCTTTGTTCTTTCTGGCCGGTGCCCGTCACACTTCAGCCGCGAGTGCATCAGCGCGATATAGGCAATCGCATCCCGCTGCTCTGCGGTAATGGTGGCGTCCATTATCACCGTCACGTTGCCGTTGCACACCGACAGTGTGGCATCCTCCTCCGCGAGCCGGCGTATGGCTTCCTTGAGGCGTGCGATCTCGGATCGCTGCTGCCGAACGATGATCCGCAACGCGGCCTCATCGCTGCTCACAATCGCCATCGCCGGCTGAGAACCAGCCGATGCAACAGACCGCTCATTTTCGTCGCTCATAGTCGCCGCCTCCTTTGTTCGCGGCTGTTGATCGTTCACGTTCTCACTTGTGTCTACAGCCCACCGTAGCACCACTGCACATCGCAAAAGCGAAACGTCTTGCTGCCGCTAACAATCGCCGGAACGTAGCCCCACAGATAGCAGACCTCTCCATAGGCCGGTTGTCGCTCGTCGGGAATCCAAAACAGCACCGTGTCGCCATGCCGCAAAGCGTATTCCTGCCCGCGAGGCTCTGAAGTCCACATAGACCCTGCCGGCAGGAATGCCGTGAGAACCAAGCAATGCAGCGGACCCGCGAGAGCGTCGGTAGGTTTGTTCATGGTCGTAGGTCGCGAGCCGCTGATCGCTGGCGTTCTCAGTCCAGCCGCGAGAGTGCCGTGTTGACGGCAATCGCGATTTCCGTCCGGCCAGCGTCCTCGCAAATACAGGCGGCCGCGCTAATCGCCTCCCGCTCCTCGTCGGTGAGCGCGGGCGTTGTGCCGCCGCCATCCACCCCGCCAGCCGTCGCATGGCCGGGCCGCAACCCAAGGGCGTCCCGGAGCGTGGCCCACATGGCGTCGGCCTTCTCTCTCGGAACATCGACCGACACCCAGCGGCCAACCTCGTAAAGGGCAAGGGCTGCGGCGCGAACCGCGTCCCCGTGAGAACCACGCGATGCACAAGACCGCTCGTCAGTGTCGTTCATGTTGGCCGCCCTCCTAGTTCGCGGCTTGTGATCTTCGGCGTTCTGTGGCCTACTTGTCGCTCAACTGCCTCGCCACAGAAATCTGCACTGACTGCCACCACGCAACCGAAACAGCGTCTCCGTACAAAGACCGCGCATTGGCTTGTGGGCATGGAGGCAAGTCAGCAGGCCAGAGGCCAGGGCGGCCGTCCGCCACAGAACCAGCCGATGCAACAGACCGCTCAGTATCGTCGCTCATGTTTGCCGCCTCCTTTGTTAGCGGCTGTTGATCGTACACGTTCTCACTTCGCCCGATCCAAAAGACGCTCCAGCACCTCGTCCGCAGCGTTGTGGAGGCGGCTCATCTTGTAATCCTCAAGCAGCGAACGAGCCAATCCGATGGCCGTCCGCTCCTCGTCGGTGAGCGTGGGCGAGCGGTAGAGAGGGACGACGCTCCAGCCCATCCTGTTCGCCACCTCCTCGACAGACGCTCGGTTCAGGGACGTAACTCCGGTGTCGCCGGTGTCGTCTGCAAACGCAGCCCACGCAGCGGCCACACCGTGAGAACCAGCGGATGCAACAGACCGCTCATTCGTATCGCTCATGTTGGCCGCCTCCTTTGTTCGCGGCTGTTGATCGTACACGTTCTCAGTTCGTCCGTTGCAACAGTTTTGCCAGCACAACCGCGTGCCGCTCTTCTCCTGGCGTGTCGGAGTAAATGGAAAACCACGCAATCGCCTCCCGCTCCTCGTCGGTGAGCGTGAGCGAGCGGTAGAGCGGGACGATGTCTGCGCCACGCTCCGTGCTGGCGTCCCTCCACTCTTTCGCCTCCAAGGCCTCTCGCTCGCAAAGAAAGACCCTGTCTACGGCCGGTCCGCCGCCATGCCACAACGGGATGACCGTCATCCACGCCACCGGCTGAGAACCAGCCGATGCAACAGACCGCTCAGTATCGTCGCTCATGTTTGCCGCCTCCTTTGTTAGCGGCTGTTGATCGTACACGTTCTCAGCCCAGTCGTTCGTCCAGTTTCCGAAGCGTCTCCGCGTGGCAGTAGGCGACTGCGGCTCCTTTGTGTGCCATCAACGGAATCATGTTGCCAGCCCACCTCACCGCGTCGCGCTCCTCTGCCGCGAGTAACGCTTGCGGCTGCGCGTAGAGAGGCACCCGCTCCAGTAGGTGGCAGATCGCTTCGTAATCTTCAAGCTGCTGCCTTGTCATGTCGTTGTGATCCATGTCGCGGAACGCGATCCGCACCCTGTCCACCGCCTCTCGCTCCGCGTCGGTGAGCGTGGGCTGCGACTTACGGTAGAGCGGGACAGCAGACCAACCGTCGCCACGCCTGCCAGCCTCGCACTCCGCAGTGCGCTCAAACATTGAAACGCTGGCAATCCATCCGTCAGTCCGGCGAACTGCCCATGCCACCGGCTGAGAACCATCGGATGCAAGAGACGGCTCGTTGGTGTCGTTCTGTGTAGTCATGTTTGTTCCTCGCCGCTCCTGATCCTTGTCGTTCTACGGCTACTTGTCGCCCAGTTTGAGTGGCTGAATGCTGGCGTCGTCTTTTCCGTACCACGCGACGGCCTCTGCCCTTGTGTTGAATACCGGGATGAATCTTTCGGGGCCGCCCGGCTCTGCCTTTGCAGGACGGCCGGCGATTGTCATGGCACTGAACGGCCACGTCCGCGAAACAATCCACGCCGTAGAACCAGCGGATGCAAGAGACGGCTCGGCACCGCCCTGCGTGTTGTCAGTGTTCATGCTTGCCGCTCCTTGTCCTGTGCGTTCTCGTACTGTCAGCCCGCTAGCGCGACCATTGCGTAGACAGCGCCGCCGACTACCGCCATCGCCACCATGCACGCCAAGCCGCCAGACCCAGTCGCCGTCTTTGCTCCGAGATAGCACAGCAGCCAGCCAAACGGAACCGTCAGCAGCCAGAAAAACATGTACTGAATGCCCATACTTGGGTCTTTGCTCGCGCCAAACAATCGGCCGACCAACTCCCATGCACCCCACTGCTTCGGCAGCACAGGCCAGATCACGCACAGGAGGCCAGCGATGTTCGCCGCAAGGCCAACAACAAGACGCGGCCAGCGAGAACCGGCGGATGCAGGAGACGGCTCGGCACCGTCAGTTGGTTTGTTCATAGTCTTCTCCTCGCCGCTCCTGATCCTTCACGTTCTCAGGGTGTCCCCAAACTCATGGCGCACACAGGGCGGCCGGTCAACGTCGTTCCGCTCCTGCTATCGAATGCTCTCCGATTGCTCGGCATATTGACCATCGAATCAACACCCTGAGAACGATGCGATGCAGCGGACCCCCAATCTATATGCAAAACTCAACGATTTGCGCTCGGTTTCCAATATGAACCGCCATCACTTCGTCCGCTCCAGCAGACTCCGCAGCGTGCGTTCCTCGTCCCGGTGCCACTTAGCCCAGTCAGCATCTCCGCGAGCATCGGCCTCCGACGCATTGTGCCACGCCCGGTTTGCCTGACAGGTGATGTACTGCCGCTCCGCGTCGGTAAGCGTGAACGGCGTCAGCGAGCAATGCAGCGTCGTCCTGCCGACGACGTAGGGGCAGGTCGGCGGCTGGCGGTAGAGCGGGACGACACCGTGATTCCCAGTTACCGCCTCGTCAATCGCCTTGGCGTCCTCTTCGATGGCATATACATCGTAGATTCGCTGGCCGTCCTCCAGCAGCACCGCCCACGCCACAGGTTGCGAGGTACCCTCGCAATGCGATATACCCTCGCCCGGTGTAGCGTGCGGGTCGGGTGTATTTTCGCCGCTGCGGTATAGCGGCTCCACGCTCCAGTTCAGGTCGGCGGCGGCGGCTCGGGCCTGCTCGTACAACGAGTAGACCACCTCGCTGCCGTCGGTGGCGTACACCCGCCATGCCACTGGCTCGCGTAACTGTTTTGGCGATTCTGCAACGGGTTTCTTCGATGTGTCGCCAGCCGTAACACCTTCCGCCTCCTCAAGGCTCGTGACAGCCCGGTCGTCCACCACGACGTCGGCCACAGGCTTCCCCATGACCAACTGGTCGTAGACGATGCCATGCTCGTAGAGCCACTCCTCGGTCATGGCAAGTTCTGACCACGACCTGGCGGTGTGGATGATGATCCGGTGACCATCATCGCGCATGGCAGCGAGCCTATCGCGGGCGTCACGCAGCGGCTTCGCCAGCGACCGCTCGAACGTCGGCCGCTCCTCGCAGATCACGCCGTCCATGTCGACGACCACAGTCTTCATGGCTTCACCACATACGCTGTGCCGTCAATGACAACATCCGCCCGGCCGATGAAGAACTCGTCCACCGCAGTCTTCGCACCCGGGCAGCAGTCTTCGCCGTAGTCGTCGAATACGATGACGCCACCGGGGACGACCAGGCCGTAGACGAACTCCAGGCAGGCCGTGTAGGAGTCGTAGTTGTCAACGTCCAGGTGGACGAACCGGAGCCGCCGGAAGTCTATGACCCCGCCAGTCTCGTCGGGGAACACGCCCGGGTAGACGCTCACTCGCGAGTCACCGACGAACATATCCATGACAGCAATCTCGCTCGTGTCGCCGAACGAGCCGACGCCCCAGCGGCCATCCAGGGTCGGGTTGTGGTGCGGGATGCCCGTGAACGTGTCGAACAGGTACACCTTCGACGTTCCGGCGTTGTCCACGAGCACCCTGGCGCTGCCGCCCCTGTAGACGCCGACCTCGACGATGTCACCGTCCAGGTGAGACGTCGAAAGCAGCAGCTCGCGTAGGCGGGCGAGTTTGTGCGGCACGACGACCGAGTCGCTCATCGGAAGCTCTCCATGTGATACCGCCGCATCGTCAGCGGCCTGATGGCCCACGGCGGGCCGTCCACCGCGTGGCCGAGAGCCAGCGAAACCATCGGCAACCCAGCCGCGATCGACAGCACCGCGCCGCCGCCGAAACGCGGGTTGATCTCGATGATCCGGCCGCCCTTGAACTGCACGTTCGCCGGGCCGACGATCCCGAGGTCCGAACACACCGCCGCGGCCGGCAACTGGTACACGACGCCGACGGCGTGCTCGAGGACCGTCGACTCGATGACCTCGCCGCCCTCGACGCGGTCGCGGCTGCGGGCGACGGCCCCCACGCACTGGCTCGCGTGGTCCATGAACAGATCGACCGACACCTCGTCGCCTTCCATGTAGTCCTGAATCACCCACGACGCCGACATTTCGATCGTCTCCGGCCGGCTCAGAATCCTCACGCCTCGAGCGCCGTGGCCGAAACGCGGCTTCGCAAACTTCGGATAGCGGGCGAACTTCGGCGACGGGTAGACGTCGGGGTGGTTCTCGCGCATCCAGTTTGCGAAGTGGAGCTTGTCGTGGCACAGCATCGCCACGGCCTCCCCCGAGCCGATGCACTGCGGCAGCGACCCGCAGACCACCGTCGCCTCGTCCGTGAGCGGCACGATGTGCGTGATCTTCCGCCGTGCGGCGAACTCATCGATGTCGGCGGCGCAGTCGGAGGCGTCGAAGTCCAGGCCCGCCACGACCTCCTTCGCCACCTCGGCCAGCGGAGCGTCCACGCACGACTCGTAGCCGTAGACGTCGGCGCCGCAGGCGATGAATGCCTTCGCCAGCGACACCCGACGACCACCGCCTACGAACAGGACGCGGCTCTTTTTAGGCTTTCGCATACTTTCTCCACATCGTTTTCGGTCAGGCCGGTGTGCGTCGGAAGGACGAGGCCGTGGCGGTGCAGGGCGTCAGCGACGACAGTGCGGCTGGTCTTACAGACGCCGCGCACATGCGGCATATGGCAGACCGCAGGAAAAATCGGCCGCGTCTCAATGCCGTCCTGCATCATCAGTTGCTCGATACGCCTGGCGTCCATCGCGCCGACGAACTTCTTGACCACCGCGAACGCCCAGCACCCGTGCGTGTCGTCCTTGCCCACGACCTGACGGCGGAAGGTTTCTGGCAGGCGCGCGTTGTACCACTCGAAGACTTGGCGGCGCTTCGCGAGGAACTCAGGCAGGCGGGCGAGCTGGGCGATGCCGATGGCCGCCTGCATCTCTGTCATCCGGTAGTTGAACCCGACGGCATCGTGAATGTAGCGGTCCTTCGTCATCGCCTGCCCGGCGAGGTGCTCGATTCGCTCGATGAATAACCTGTCGACGCACCCGACCGCGCCGCCCTCTCCCGTGGTGATCGTCTTGCTCCCGTAGAACGAGTAGCAGTTGATGTCACTGAACGGAGGCACGCCGCTGCGAAGGCACCCGAGGCTCTCGGCGCAGTCGCCGATCACGACGATCCGACGGCCCGTGCGGCGGAAGTGTTCGCGCTGGAACGACCGAAACGACAATGCCGGCACACCGTACAGATGCACCGGCACGATCGCCTTCGTTCGCTCTGTCACCGCATCCACGGCCAGCCCATAGTCGATCGTCCATGTCTGCGGATCGACGTCCACCACCACCGGCGTGGCGCCGCAGTACAGGACCGCGTTCACCGTCGCCACGAACGTCGTCGCCGGGACGATCACCTCGTCGCCGGGGCCGACGCCGGCCGCCAGCATCGCCATGTGCAGCGCCGCCGTGCCGCTTGACACGGCGTGAATCCAGCCGCCTTGGCTCTCAGCGAGGCGTCCCTCGAACTCCAGAACAACCGGGCCGCGCGTCAGTTGACCGCCGCGCAGGACGTCAAGGACGGCCGTTTCCTCTGCCACTCCGATGTCTGGCTGTCCGCAGTAGATCATCGCTCGATCGCCTCTAAAAATTCGATGGCGTCCCCCGCGCTCGTCACCACCGTCACCGGGCAGCCCGCCGCTGACAGCTCCCGCATGCGGTGCTCCTGAATCCTGGTCGGCGTCTCTCCCGGCCGCTTCGCCTCCATCCACGCCGCGCGGCCGTCCTTGATCACAAGAACGTCCGGCAGCCCGGCAAGGCTGAACGCACTGCCGTGCGTCTTCATCGCCCACCAGCCCCGCTGCCTTGCGGCAGCGAGAACCTTCGCGACGATCACCTTCTCCAGCGGCTGGTGCTTCATGTGTTGTCACGACTGGTAGGCTTCCGTAAACGCACAGCAGCGACCGTCGAACGCAAAGGCCGGCGGCGTCCACTCGTGCCGCCCGGGGCCGACCCAGCGTCGCTCCGCTTCGCCAGCCGGCCAGGCGGCGCGAATCTGCGCGGTCATCTCTGCGATCTCGTCGGGGCTTGGCGCGGCTGTCTCAGGCCGCGTCGGAACCCTCGAGCCTTCGCGCCTCTTGGGCAGCTTGAACCGCTTCCGCAGCATCCAGAGCGTCCCGACCGGGACGCCGAGTTTCACGCACAACTCGTCGTTGCGTAACTCGCTGTTCCAGAGGCGGAACAGTTCCAGCGTGTTCACGTTCAGTTTTGTCATCTCTCACTCCTTCGAGAAAACACCAAGTACCTCACAACCAAGCCGAGGCCGACGAGGCCAGCGGCGTTTTTCAGTGACAGCTCTGGCAGGCCGAAGACCTCCGGCACCACCATCCGCCACGATATGACCGTGACGCTGACGACGGCGGCCAGAAAAAGAACCCCGTAGAGCATCGCGGCGAGCAATGCGGACACGAACGAGGCGATGTCTTCGAGGTCTTTTTTTCGCACGCCTACACCTCACCAGTAGCGGATCACGGCGTAGAACCCACGACGCCCCTTGGCGACGCCGATCTCACGCGGCTTGAGCGTGTGGAAGAAGCAGCACCGACGGACGGCGTCGTCGGCCGACACCGTCGAGAAACCGATGCCTTCGCGGCAGCGGCCCTGCCGGCCGCGGTGGCCGAAGACGCCGGTGCGGGCCATCTCCTCGGCCTCGACCTGGGCAGGGACGACGATCACCGTCTGGGCGCTCGCCACGCCGCAGAACGACAGGGCGATGAGCAGGAACAGGCTTCGCATTTATGCGTACTCCGTAGCAGGGAATCGAACCACGGTGACGTAATGTGGCGACTTGTAGGCTAGGTGTCAAGCCCAGTTTCGACGAACCGGCACAGCTCCTTTGAGTACGCTCCGATCGACTCGCCGACCAGCAAAGCCGAGAGGGCGACGCCGGGGGCGCCGACCGCCCGGCACAGGGCTGCCGACTCGAGGAAAATCTCCCGCACATCCCGCAGGGTGCCTTGCAGTCGCACGAGAGAGGCGAGCATCGCGATCTTGTCGTCGTCGGTCATACGCGGCTCCACTTCGTCTCGACGACGTCCTGCTTCGCGAACAGAGTCGGGCGAAAGCCGGCGACGAGGTCAGCGGGGGGGAGGACTGCACATTTCATAAATCTGCGGAATGGGTGGAAGATTTCTTACAACCCGAGCAATCTCTTCATCGACGGCCGGAAACGGCGAGAGCAACTCCTCAATCTCCGATGCTGCTGATTCTTGCAGCGATTTATCAAGCCAACCGCGAGCCGTCCGCTCCCGGTGGAGGCAGCGACAAACCAGTTCGTGGTATTTGTCTCCATGCCAGAAGAAGTTGACTCCAATGAACGAGACGCATACAGCAGCCAGGAGTGATACCGCTTGCTCTGGAGTGCATGAAAACCACTCGCCGTGGCTCCGCACCCCACGCAGGCGAAAGTGAATGTGCTTCTCGACGTCCCCTGCCACCCGGGCAGGCACCTTCCCGAACACAACGACTGGTTCGATCTTTGACGGGCATCCGCACTGAAGTTGCTTGATCCTTGCCAACACATCTCCAGTGCGACCCACCTTTATGAAGCCGCCGGCGTGGAGGACGTAGACGTATTGCGCTGCGGCGTGCGGCTTCATTCGGTGTCTCGGTGTGTAGCCATGTGGATACGGTAGCCGAGCCACGCCATGCACGGGACTGCCATGGAGTTGCCGAGGGCGCGGTACTTCGGACCGTCGGCGGCTGGCTTCTTTCGGAAGGTGATGTCGCAGTGCTCGTCGGGGAAGCCCTGCAATCGGCAGCATTCCGTCGGCGTCAGTCGGCGAACTTGCATGGCGTGGCGGATGAACTGGTAGCTGTGCTCCGCGCTGGTGCGAAGAGCCTGCATTGTCGGTTTCTTGACCCTCCCTCCGCCAGATGCCCACTGGACTTGGACTGGGGCGTCAGACAGCACGGCTGGAGCCTTATTCCCAGTTCCTGCCTCCAAAGTCGGCGACTCAGGCGTCACTGGCATCGAACGGCCGCCCTGGAGAGGCGCGAACGCCAGATAATTCGTCTGATGCATCCCGCCCTCCGCAGACAGCGCCCCCGCGATCTGGCCGTCGCCGTCGATCTGACGAACCTCGTCGCGGCTGTTCTGGGTGAACGCCACCACCGTCGTAGCCCTCGTGTCGCCGACGTCGAACTGATTCTGCGTCGGCGCGACTTCGCCAGGAACCCACGACTCGTCGTCGTTGACGCTCTGGGCGCGCTTGGCTTTCGTGAACGGCACCATCGCGGGGCGCAGGGAGTCCTTCGCGTTGCCGGCTCGCAGGGGGATGGAGACGTCGGAGACGGTCTGGTTGTAGGTATCGACGCCATACGCCACGGCAATCTGACCACCCGCATTCGCATTGCCGTCAACGTGCTGCATCGCCCGCATCGTCGGGCTGAGTTCCTCCGTGGCGTCGGAGCCGGAGTCCTCTTCGACTGCCGCTGCTCGAGTCGTCAGGGCGTGCGTCCTCGTGCCTGTGACGCACGCAGGCACCTGGGATCGCGACAGCGGCCCAGTGCCTTCTTCGGTGATGCCAAGGCCATCATTCGCGTTGCCGTAGCCGCCGCCGTTTTGCCAGTTGAAGCCGATGGCCCCTCTTAAAACAACTGTGTCCTGATCACCTTTGTCTGCATCGGCAGAGAGAGGCGGGGTAATCTCGTCTGGCCTGCCGTCTTTGCCTCTGGTGAAGTGAGATGGCCCGAACGCCACGGCTGGCGGCGACGGAATGCCGAGGCCAGACCCGACGCGGACTGTCGGGGCAGTGCCGTCTTCGTAGATGTCGCCGCCTCGAGTGCCGAGCGTGGATTGGAACGCCACGGCCTTCGACTCAACGACAAACGTATCCTGCGAATCTCTGCCGCTGCCAAACGCGGAGGACTCGCTAAAGACACCCCCTGTGGTAACGATCGGAGTTTGTCCTTCGTCCACCGTCGTGTTGATGCCCTTGTGCATTCGACGGGTCAGCGTATTTGCCACCGACGGCAAGTATGCGACCGCTGTATGCGTCCTGTCCGTTAAGCCCCCCCCCCATGTGAGCACCGTCAGAGAGAGTGCCGCAAACGTCAGGCACCCCGACCGCCGCCGGCCCTCTCGAGGCCATGCTAGCCTCCACGCCGTCATTGGTAATCTGCGGCTCGTACTGAGCGTTCACTCCTTGGTTGAACATGGCTCGGTCAAGGTGGAAGGGTTCGCCGCGTCCACCACCGACTGAAGCGCCTGCCGCAGCGTTTCCGGCAACTGCTTTCCACGCTTCTCCGCGCGACGGAGGATTCCCGAGCACGCTTTCTCGGAGAGAAAGTATCTCTGATGGACAGGCCCGCTCTCCAAGACTTGCGACAAGCTCACAAGGCACGGCAACGAGAAAGACCCGCCGACGCCTTTGAGCCACGGCAAAGTATTGGGCATCGAGGACTCGATAACCCACTCGGACGGTTTCGCTACCGAGAAAGCCTGCTTTAGGCCACTTCCCGTCTTGAGTTTCAATGGTGTCATCGACCCCAAGAAGTCCGCTGATGAAGCAGCCAAAGGCGTTGTCCTTGGTGGAGAGCACTCCGGGGACGTTTTCCCAAAGAGCAATTGCTGGCGAGCGTCCATGCTTCCTCCGAATCTCGTTGATGTGATGGAACAGGTGGACGTAGATGAGCGAGAGATTGCCGCGCTCGTCATCAAGGCTCTTCCGTAGGCCCGCCACGCTAAACGCCTGGCATGGCGTGCCGCCAACAAGGAGGTCTCACTCGGCCAGCAGTTCCTCCGGCCACTCGCGGTACTTGCTCATATCCCCGAGGTTCGGCACATCGGGGTAGCGATGGGCCAGCACGGCCGACGGAAACGGCTCGATCTCGCTGAACGCCAGCGGCGTCCAGCCGAGGCCGTGCCATGCAGTCGATGCTGCTTCGATGCCAGAACAGATGCTGATGTATTTCACTTTGTCGACTCCTTGCAGGCCGCTGCGATCCGCTTCTCCGCGATCGCGGCGTAGTCGGGGTTCAGTTCGCACCCGACGCCGGCGCGGCCCAGCCGGGCGGCGACCGCCAGCGTCGTGCCGGAACCGGCGAACGGGTCGAGGATCGTGTCGCCGGGATTGCTCGAGACGCGGACGATCCGCTCGACCAACTCCTCGGGCAGTTGCGTCGGGACGCCGGCCACACGCTCGCGGAAGGTGCCGCAGACGCGATTGATCTGCCAGACGTCGCCCATGATCCTCCCGGCCGGGTTGGCGCGGCGGTCGCCGTACTTCTCCTGCCTGGCCGACGGAACCGTCACCGCCTCGGCGTTAAACGTGAAGTGCTTCGGGTCTTTGACGGCGTAGTAGATCGGCCGCGAGCACCGGCCGAACTTCTTGTGGCAGTAGACGCCAAACGTCTCGTGCCAGGTGATGCGGTTTCGCATCGTCAGACCGCAGTTCCGCATCGCAATGTCGATGTCAGCGCCGTGCTCTTGGCCGCTGATGATCCACATCGACCCGTGCGGCTTGAGCGCCCTGTAGCACCAGTTGATCCACCGCTCGCACCAGAGGTCATAGTCCTTGCGCCTGTCGGCCTTCGCGCCTGCCCCGTAGTCGATGCCGATGTTGTACGGCGGGTCGGTGATCACGAGGTCGACGCTGTCGCGCTCGAGCGTGGGGAGGACTTTCAGGCAGTCGCCGACGAGGATCGGCATCGTCACTCTCCAAACCAAGTCGTGCAGTGCAGGATCGAGAAGTACGTCACCCCCCCAGCGGCGACCATGACGACCGCGAGGTTGAGCCAGAGGTGCATAGCCCTACCCATTCGCAACGGGCTGCTGAACAAACTCCGGCCGGACGATCTTCGTCGTCTGCGGTGCCTTGATCGACAGACGGACTTGGCCGCCTTCGATGCGCGACACCATGACCTCGATGTCAGGCCCGATCTGAATCTTCTCGCCTTTGCGGCGTGTGATCACGAGCATGGAACGGCTCCTTCCGTTGTCGTGGGTAGTAGCCTACAGACCGCCAGACCGTTTGGCAAGCCAAGTTTTCACCGCCTCGCGAACCGCCTGCCTGGGGTGGCTCTCGGCGGCCCACGCCAGGTAGTCGCCTCCGCGGGGAGAGGCGGCGGCCTCGTCGATCGTCTGGCCCGCGCAGCGGCCGTCGCGGAAGCGGAAGGCATCCGGCTCCGGCTCCTTGATCACGCCGGCGATTGCCGGCACCTCCTGCCGCACGCCGCACAGGCAGCATTCGACGGCCCACCGCCCCCCGGCGTCGGAGAGGATGTCGTGGGCCAGGGCCGCACAGGCGTCGTCCGCGCAGGCGTAGGTGTCGTCGATACGGCCGAGGGGGCGAATGTCCCTAAATATAAGGGGCTTTTTCGGCAGCTCCTCGACATCATGCCGGGGGCCGGCAGTTGCGCGCGCGCGCTTTTTCTTTGATGTCCTCTGCTCCTCCGGCGGGAGCGATGTGTCGAACAGTAGGCTAGTCATACGGGCAACTCCATTCGGGTCTTCGATCTGGGGTCATGCGCCACAACCAACGTGTGCTTCGCCCTAGTGCAGGCGACGTACTCGATCCTCCGCTCCTCGGCGAACCGCGCCGGGTCGCTCTCCTCTGCGGCCCTGGTCCTCCAGTTGACGCTGGTCAGCAGCACGACCTTGGACGCCTCCATGCCCTTGCTGCTGTGAATCGTGCCGATGCGTATCTTCGGCTCGCTGACGGCCTCGACGCCCCACTGCTTTGCAGCTCGCACCCACTTCGTGCCGCCGTCGGGCAGGCCGCTCCACGCCCCCGACGCGATCGCGTCGCGCAGGTGCGTCGTGGCCCCGAGCACGCCCAAGTCCTCCGGGTAGATGCGGTCGTACTGCTCCGACTGCCCCTTCTTCCAGTGAGCCTTGCTGCCGCGCTCGAGCCACTCCCGGCCGTCTGTCGTCTTCGACGGCAGAACTTCGAGGATTTGCCCCCACTCTTCGCCCGTGACGCCGTTGCCGTGCTGGAGGTTCCAGAGGCCGCCCATCGCCTTGTCGCGGTTCTGGGCGCCGCCGCGGCTCTTGACGTACCGATACGGCACGCCGACGTCCTCGAGGATGTTCTTGATCCGAGAAACGTCCCGGTTCGTCCTGGCGATGACGAGGGTGTCTACGTCGGGCCGGAGGTCGGAGAGTTCGTCCTCGAAGTTCTCGCTCTCGATGACCTCGCCGTCGTGGTCGGCCGGGGCGATGCCGCGGTCCCAGTAGTCGGGCAGCCGCTGGAGGCAGCGTTCGCCCAGTTGCATGATCGGCTTCGGGCAGCGGAACGACTTGGGCATGATCGACTGCTTCTGCACTTCCCAGCCCATGAAGTGATCCGCACTCGCCCCCGACCACGAGTACAGCACTTGATACGGGTCGCCGACGAGCCACGCCCACTTGCACGAGTCGCCCGTCACCAGCCGCCGGCAGGCCATATCCAGCAGCCGGCTGGCGTCCTGGGCCTCGTCGAAAATCCACCCCACGACGTCGTCGGGGACGCCGCCCTCCGGTGTGACCAACTCCGGCCCGGTCGCCGGGTGGAACCAGACCCCGCTGAACCGGGCCAGGAGGTCGGTGAAGTCGACGCGGGCGTCGAGCCGCTTCGCCTGCTCGTACAGTTCGATCCGCTTGATAACCTCGTCGGCCGATGGTGCCTCCGGGTCTTGGTCGGCCTCGACCACCTCCCGCAGCGGGATGACGAGGTTCCGGGCGAGGCTCCAGTAGTTCAGAGCCGCCGCCGCCACCTTGTCCCCGGTGTAGACCTGGACGCCGCCGTCCTCCTCGTCCATCGAGAAGGCGACGTCGCTGCCGACGGCCTCCGACACCCACTTGGCGTCCTCGACGCCCCCGCCGCCGACGATCTCCCCCCGGGACACCCCCAGCATCTTGAAGCACACCGAGTGGGCGGTCTTGAACCACCCGTGCTGCATCAATTCCTCCGGCGGGACGCCCCAGGCCCTCCCACAACGCATGGCGGCCTCCGTGCGGGCCGCCCGCGTCATGGACGAGAATCCAAGCGCCAGCGGATTGCCGGCCATCTCAGGCCGCGACAGAGCCTTCTCGGCGATGCCCTTCATCATCGTGGTCTTCCCGGTCCCTGCCCCGCCTATCGCTCTTGCGCAGATTGCCATGACTTTACCCCCGTGGACGGTGTGACGGTCTGTTAAGATGGGCAAGGCGTCCAGCCTAAACCCTTGAAAATAAGGCACTTACGTTGCGTGGACGGTGGACGGCTGGTGATTTTGGGTTTCTGCATGACCCCCATCGACCTCCCCCTTTACTGTCCATTCGTTCTCGGCCCCCGATGCCAGCGACTCAAGGGCGGCCACCCACTCGCGGGTGAAGACGACGTACTCCAGCCGGCCGATCGCGAATCGGTGCCTTTTGTGCGTGAAATCCCGGGCTGCCATCGCGTCCAGCAGTTTTGACCGGACGCGATTCCGCTCGCCCGGGGCGACGTCGTGCGCGCTTCCGATCTCCTCCCATATCTTCCCCCACTGGAACCACAGCTCGTCCGGCGTCACCCAGCAGGGGCGTCCAGACTCGTTCGGCTCCGGTTTCTCCTCGTCTCGCGGCTTCGTTGCCCGCTTGAAGCTCTGGAGCACGAACGCCGCCAACTGGGCGTATCGCAGGCTCGAGGTGCCGACCTCGATGTCGTCCTCCTCCCGCTTCTTCTGGATGAGCAGTTCCATCAATCCGGGGACGCTCTGGAAATTGTTCGCCTTGCAGGCGTCGTGTCCCTTCCAGATTTTCTGCCACTTTCCAGAGTCTCCGTCGAGGATGTATTTCCGCGTGGCGTTGAAGACTGCCGAGGCAACCTTCGGCGCCGAACGGAACGTGTCCAGTGTCATGTGGATGCGTCCCTTGCACGGCGTCAGCCGCCAGGCGGGGACGACCAGGACGATCTCCGGCGGGTCGGAGTGGATCATTTCGATGCTCCACTCATTCGGCTCGTAGGCTTCTGCCTTCGACGAGACGACCTTCTTGAGTCCGTACAGCTCAAACCCGCTGCCGGCCATAGGGCCGCGAGGCTTGGTGGCAGATTCCGCCTCGCGTTCGATGGCTGCGATCTCGCTCTCCGTTGCCTGCTCTGTAAAGTCGCTGTCGTTCGGTCGCCAGCCAGCCTCCGTTTTCCTGCGGTAGTGCTCATAGCAGTCGCTGATAATCTTGCGAACGTGATCCGCGTCGGCTTTTGGCTTGCAGTTGTGTTCCGCCAGCAGCATCACCTCGCGGATCAAGATTTCCTGCTGCATCTTGTCAAGCGGATTTCGCTGGTTGACGATCTTGCACCAAGTCCACCTCAAGATCGCACGGTGACGCTTCCCGTCCGGCACCTCCCCAAACAGGATCGCGCTGACCGGGCCTTCGTCGGGCCTCGCGGCCCCACGGCCGGCGCCGTTCGACAACGCCACCAGCAGCAGCTTCGGCGTCTCGGCAATCTCGACGTCTTCCAAACTGAATCCCGGCTTCCACTGATACTGCACGCCGGAGCGGTGCCACGACGGCGGGAGGATGCTCTGGATGGCGGCGCCACCGGCTCCGATGCGGACCTCAAGGCCGCCCGGGCAGTCCGTCCCCTTGCAGTCCGCAAGCCTGTCGTCCCAGCGTGTCAACTGGTGCGTTGACTTGCCGCTCGTCCAGGTTGGCGTCTCCAGGGCGTCCATGCCGATGGAGTTCCGGTAGTTCCTCGCCTCGACCGAGTCGTCTTCGCTGTCGATCATGCCGCCGCGTGGCCCGAGCAGGCACCCGACGTTGAACGGGATGCCATCCTCGAGCCACTCCAGAATCTGGTCTTCTGTGGTCGCGCAGCGGCTCCCCCAGTCAGCTCCGACCGGGTGCTTTCCGACGCTTCGCTCCCCGGCCTTGCCGATGGCGTGCTCTGGGTTCCCACATGTGCATCTGCCGTCTGGGTAGATGCCGTGGACGCGGACGAGGATCAGACCCCTTGACAGGTAAAAGGCGCACGCCTTGAACATTGCGTCTGGGTCGAACTCAAATGCCATGCGCAAACCACTCCTTCGATTGCTTGTGAGAAATCCCCTCCCGGCCCCTGCGACTGCGGGGCCGGGAGGGGCGAATCGCCCGCTGCCGTGGCGGAATGGGAGAACGCCAGAGGGTCAGACAGACTTCCCGTCGTTACGACGCCACTGACGGGCTGGGCTGCCGGCCCACGGTGATGAGTCGTGGGTTCGGGTCGCCGGCCCGGCCACCTTGGACTACTCCTCGTCGTGGTCGCCGCCGGCCTCGACGACCGCACCGAACGGGGGCGCGGAGAACATCCGCTTCAGCGGCTCGACGTAGATGCGCCGGGCCACCTCGCCCTGCTCCTCGCTGATCTGGCCGATCACCCGAGGGACGATCAGGCTGTACGGCTGGCCGCCCTTGCTCTTCGCCTTCTCGAGTTTCAGCCCGATCACGCACTCGTAGTGGAACGAGGGCAACCTCTTCTTCCACGAGAGGAAGCCGCCGAGGCTCCCCGGCCCGACGGTGACCAAGACCGGCCACATCTCGCCCTCGCGGAGGACGGCGACGACGCGGCTCTCCTTGCACTTCTTGCCTTCACCGCCACGGGCCGACTTGAAACCGAACTCAGTTGAGTTCGACAACCCAACCCAGTCGTATCGGCGGTCGCCGATGCGGTGCTTCTCGAGCGCCTTCGGATCGATCGTCCCGAGGTCATCCGACACGCGGTAGCCGACGAGGAGATCGTTCGTCACGATCACCGGCCGCTGGTCCGTCGGGTCGTCCTGCGGCCAGAGCACGCCACGGTTGGCGATGCAGACGCAGAGGCCGACGATCTCATCGACCGCTTCCTCGTTGCCGTTAACCGGCACCGACCACTTCGTGCCGCCGCCGGCTGGAGTCTTGACCCGCACGAGGTCTTGCTCCCGCATCGGCTCGCCCTCGAGGTTCGCCTCGATGATCCGCATCTGCCGACTGTCGGCCGCGAGGCCGGGGTAGTCGATCGTCTTCGTCGCAATCGCAGTCGTCATGCTATTTCTCCTTGCATGAACCCATCGAACAGGCGTCAGCCAACAGTGACATGACGCAGCCGGGGGGCAACGTGCTCCCCGACAAGACCAGCGAACGGGGTGCCTTCGGAGTGGGAGGAGCGGGCGTCCTTGCCCGCCTCCTTCGCCATCTCACGCAGGAGGCTCTTCAGCCGAGCGGTGTTGACGCTTTCCAACTGCTTCCAGCAGCCGGCAGCCTTCGCCGCCTCGATGACAGCCTCCTTCCGGTCCTCCGTAACCGACATGAAGTGGTCGAACTCGACCCTCCACGACCTCCCTGCAACCCTGACTCCGTCCAAGCGTTGTGTCGTCATCTCCTCGACCGCGAGCGACTCGAGGTGCTGGCGGCGGGTCTTGAGTTGATCCAGGCGGTCATTCGCCTCGACCGTTTGCTTGTCGATGCTGGCGATCTCAGCCAGGATTGCCGACAGCGTGTTGTCTGTGCTTGTAGGATTCGATGAGTTCATTCACGACTTCCTTCCGTTCACGAAGCGCCGCATAGACCCGGCCGTCCACGGTGGACCGGCCGCCAATCGTGGCGACAAGGTGGTAGATGACGGTCTTCGCCGTCTGGCCTGGGCGGTGGAGCCGCGCCACGGCCTGCTCGTACTCCGCGAGCGAGTAGCCGAGCGAATAGAACCAGCAGTATGCCGCCCTGGTGAGATCGATCCCGATGCCGCCCGACTGAATCTGCGCGACGAGGACGGATGTCTGTGCTTGTTGCCAATCGGCCAGCTCGTTCTTGGCACCAGAGAGTTCGCTGACCTTCCGGCCCAGAGCCTCGGCCACGCCCTTCGCCGCCTCGATGTCGCTCTTGAATCGGCAGAAGATCACCACAGGCTCCGACGCGGGCAAGTCCCCCAGCATATCAGACAGCGACTGAGCCTTGGCGGGATGCTCGTCAATTCTAGTGGCCGACTTCTCGTCGTCGAACCGGACATATCCACCGCAGATTTGCTGTAGCCGCAGCAGTTGCTCCAAAGCATTCTTTGGCGTGACACTGCCAGAGTCGCAGACCGCGCAGAACTCGCTCTCGACCTCGCGGTACAGGCGTGACTCCTGCGGTGACAGTTCGCAGGTGACGTCGTGGAACGAGATCGGCGGCAGGTCGATGACGTCGGTGGTGCGGACGTAGTGGGTCGTCAAGGCGATCTTCCGATTCGCCTGCGACAAATTCTTGAAGCCGACGACGAACTTCTGCGGCCCGTTGGCGAAGATCGCGTAGTTTGCTTTGTGGAGCGTGTAGGACGTCCCGAACGTCTCGCACGCCGGCGATTCGACGGCCCGGTAGATCGCCCAGGCGTCGAGGATCGAATGCGGGATGAGCGTGCCGGTGAGGCCGAGCCGGCGGGCCGTCGGGTTGTTCTTGACCATCTTCGCCGCCCAGCGGCTGGCGACCCCGGAGGCGCTCTTGAGGCGGTGGATTTCGTCCCAGACGAAACAGTCCCACTTCGCCTTTTCGATGGACTTGAGCCGCCAGACGCTCTCGTAGTTGCAGACGACGAGAACCGGCGAAGTGTCCGCGAGGGCCGCGGCGACGGCCTTTTCCTTCGAGGCGGCGCCGGCCTGCTCGAGCGGGACGACGCGGAGGTCAGGGAACCAGAGGCCAGCCTGCTTCACCCACGCCGGAATGACGGCTTTCGGGCAGCAGGCCAGCGTCCGCGTCGCGCCAAGGCGGCGAATGTACTCGAGGGCCGACGCGGTTTTCCCGCTGCCCATGCCGTGGTGCAGGATCGCCGACTGGCGGTCGAGCGCCCACTTGATCGCGTCCTCTTGATGCTGCCACAGGCAACGCACGGTCGTCCTCCTTGAGCGGGAGGCACTGTATCCGAGCATTGGCTACGGGTCAAGACACCTTCTTCCGACGCTTCCGGCCGGGCTTCGTTCCGGCGGATTCCTTGGCCCGCGTCTGCCGGATGTTCTCCTGGCAGGACTGTCTGGAGATGATGTAGATTTTCGGCCCCTTGCCGCCGCGAGGGTTCCACGGCCTGCGGCCGATGATTTTCCCGAGCGTCACCAGCCGCGGTATCAGAGTCTGGTGGACGCAGAGGATTTTGGCCGCCTCGGCCATTCCGATGGCGTCGGAGAACTCGATCGGCGTCTTGACGGCCCGCAGGTGCCGAAGAACGTCGGGTCGCGTGTGGAGCCACGCCCTGGGCCGACGCTTCGTCTTACCGCCGCTCTCCCGGTACGCCTCGTCGTACTCCTGAAAGTTCGCCTCGCACTCGCCGCCGTCGTAGATCGCGAAGGTTCTGGTCGGCTCGTCGGTGTAGAGGCTGTCGGCCAGCATATGGGCGGTGAGTTGCCCCTTTTCAACCATCTTGCGCGGTTGGGTAAAATGAACGCCGAGGATCGCCGCCGCCTCGGCAGACCCGACCGCTTGGGCAAGATACGCCAACTTGACCATATTTTCCGTCCCCGCTAGGTTACCCGCGTCAGTGGAGGATAGGGGATTCGAACCCCCGGGTGAAGCAGGACGCGAGAAACCACCAGAAAGGACGCAAAAACGTGCGGAAATACGCTGTTTTGATCGAGTGGACAGACGGTGAGGTTGCCGATGCCGACGAAATGCCGACCTGGGCAAAGTCCGCGGCAGGGGCAAAACGAAAGGCGAAAACCGTCTGGTCCGCGACCAAGGGTGCCGAGTACCCGCACTGCCGAATCGAAAAAGTCTTGATTGTCACAAACCGCATGATGCGCGACGTTGCCTAACCGCATGGATGTGGTACTTCCTTTTGGGGATACCACCATGACGCTGCACCGATTACTGATTGACCTATACGCCCCTCTTAGGGGGGTCAGTGATAGGACGGTCAGGCTGTATGAGATGACGATCCGCAAGTACGGGGAGTTCCTTGGCGTCGAGCCGACCGTCGAACACCTCGACGAACTGTCGCTCGCCAAGTTCTTGGCGTGGCGGCTTTCCCAGCGGAGTGTCGGGACGGCGGCCAAAGATCGTGCGCAGCTGCACGCCATCGCCGACTTTGCCGCGAGGCGTGGTCTATGCCCGTGGCCTCAGATACGGACGATTCGGGTGCCAGAGCGTGTGCCTCGTGCCTGGCTGATCGACGAGTTTCGTCGGCTGCTGGTGGCCTGCGATGGCGAGCATGGCGAAGTCTGCGGGTCGCCGTCGGCGTTGTGGTTCCGCGCGATTCTCCAGACGGCGTACTGGACAGGAGAGCGGGTCGGCGCACTCTTGGCGATCGAGTGGGGCGACGTTGAGGAGAAGGCGATCGTGTTTCGCGCCGAGGGCCGGAAGGGCCAGCGTGCAGATATCTACCGTCCGATTCCGCAGGAGTGCCACGATGCGATCATGCTGATCAAGGGCAGGCGCAAGCTCGTCTTCGACTGGGACCGCGCCTATACGAACATCTGGCGGCGTCTTGGCCGCATCTGCGAGCGGGCGGGGCTTCCGAACGATCGGCTGAGTAAGTTCCACCGCGTGCGTAAGACGTCGGCGTCCTACTACGCGGCCGGTGGCGGCGATCCGCAGAAGCTGATGGGTCACTCCAGCCCAACGGTCACGCGGAAATACCTGGACCCCAGGATCGTCGAGCCGGACACCGATACGCCGCAGCGACTGCCGAAGGTGTCGTGAACCGATGCAGTCACGGTTCGGGGGTTTGCGGCAGGGCCGCCATGTATGTCTGCTGCGTGATCTCCTCTACGGCGCCGCTAGCGAGGAGTTGCGGCAGGATCGTTGCGGCTGGCTCCCACGTTGCGAACTCAGCATGCACAGCCAGAAGCACCCTACCAGAACTGTCATGCGGGGCTACGTCGGCTGGGTCGAAGCAGGTGACGGTTTGCCCGTCTGCGGACGGATGCCCCCACGCGGCGTCCAGTTGCAGCCGGATCGTCTCGTACAGCGTCTCGTTCGCCGTTCGAAAGAATCTCATGCGACCGTCAAGCCCCACTTTGTACCGAGATACCGCTCCACGCGCTGCACGTCCGCCACAGACAAGGCCCGCGAGTAGATCACAATCTCCGCGATGTAGCCGTTCAGCGGAAACGACGCCCCAGCGCCACCAATGCTGGCGAGCGCATACGAGTTGCTGGTTGTGCAGGTAGCACGCTGCACACCGTCCGTACGCAGGATGCCGCCAGACGCCGACGACCGAATGGCCGCGACCACCGCCGGCCCAAACGGGTTGTTTGCCGAGAATGAATACCTCGCTGTCGTGGTGCCAACAACAAAGCCGCCGCAGTAGGCCCACAAATCACTATTGACACTCCCATCGTTTTTGATGGTCGCCGCAAGCCCGAACCCGGAAGCCCCACTCCCAATTATCTGCTGGGTGGAAACCCCGCCGGCCACCATGTTGTTCCTGACGACGACAAATTGCGTCTCGTCGGTTCGCGCCGTGCCGGCGAACGACATGATGTCGTTTGAGCCGTCGAACGTCATGACGGCGCGTCCGTTCAGCGTCTGCGACGTGTTCACTGGCCTGTTGTTGGCCGTCGTCTGCGTGGCGTGCAAGCCGTTGCCGCTTTTGTCGTTCCACTGGCTGACGGCACCGCTCACGGTAGTGATCGACGCGGCGTCGCTGGCGTCCCACCACGCGGCAAGGCCGCTGATGCTGCGCGGGGTGAACCCAGTGGCCAGTGGCCGCAGCAGCCGTCCGCTCATGCCCATTGCGTCAGTTCCTCGTTGCGTCAGGCTTGCCGTCGTTCACCGGCCGCGGTTGCAGTGCGTAGAGCAGTTTCGTCTGCTCGCCAACGGCCTTACTGATCTCGCGTTGCGTCTCGGCGATTTCTTTCAGGAACGCCTTGTGCGACTCGACCATTGGCAGGATTACATCCTGCCGGCCGACGTAGCCGAGAAAACACGCGACCAGCGTGGCGAACCCGTAATCGCGGAGCAGTTGGAAAATAGTTTCCTTGGCTGCGTCGGTCATGGTGCAGCCTCAAGTCTTGAGCATCACGATGCAAGCCGCGGCGGTCGAGTTCGTCGACGCTGCAACGAACTTGAGCGCCCCGACCCCGAAGGCCGCGTCCGGCAGGGCATACGTCCGGCTCTCAGTCAGCGACGGGACGAGCGTGATGTCGGCGGCACTGCCGTCGGCGTTGTAGAGGCGGCCGAACGAGCCGTCGGTCGTGCCGCTGCACCACAACTGGATCGACTGGGACGCCGTGACGGCAGTCCCCATGAGCAGACACCCGCCGGCAACGTCGTCCCAGCGGATCGTGGTGGCGACAGCCGTCGCCGTCGACAGCGTGACGGGCAGGCTCTTGAACTTGCGACGAATCTTCGGTTCCACAGGCACCTCCTTGTGCGTTGCGGGCCTCGACGGGCCTCACGGGGCGTGCTACAGGGGCTATGCCTCTATTGTAGCGGCCTGTAGGCTTCCGATGGCGGCGTCCACGGCACGCCACAGCGAATCCACGCTGCCGTCGTTGGCGAGTTCCAGGTCGACGTACTTGTCGGGGATGCCCGCCTCGCTCGAGTGGGCTGCCGCGGTGGCGTCCAGGCCGGCGCCGACCGCCCGCGTCACCCGCCAGACAACGCCCCCGCGGGCCTTTATGGCCTCGGCCTCGTTGGGGAATCGGACATCCGTCAGGCAGTAGTTGAACTCCGGGTGGGCCTCGATCCGACGCATCGTGGACATCACCCATATCTCCGGGTGGATCATCTGCCGCCCCCAGTCCGTCCCCAGCGTCTGGAGCAGCCGCCTCGGCGAGCAGGAAATCCAGCCGAGGGCTCTTTCCTTCCGCGTCCGGTCCTGCAACTCGTCCACCGACAGGCCGGTGATGACCGATACCGCCTCGTAGAGCGGGTCAGCGAACGCCAGCGGCACGAACTGGTGGGCCACCAGCAGCCGCTCCGCGACCGTGTCCTTCCCCGCCCCTGCCGCCCCCGCCAAGCCAATGATCACAGTGGCATCTCCTCTTCGTTGAACCGAATCGTCACCCCCAGCGGATCGGCGATCCACCGCATCCCTACCCCGGCCTCGTCCAGCATCGCCTCGGCCTTCTGGATGCTCTCCAGCCACCGCTCCGGCGTGGCCGCACGGGTCCGAACGTGGCCGACCACCTGCCGGATGCCGGAGAGGATGATCCCCCTGGCGCAGTCCACGCAGGCGAACCACGGGCAGAACATCGTCGCCCCTTTGGTGGTCATGCCGTACCGGCAGGCGCTGTAGATCGCCGCCCGCTCCGCGTGCTCGACGTACTCGTACTTCTCTGGCCTCACGAGCCTTGTCGGCAGTGGGTACACGCCGCCCGGCACCTTGTTGATCCCGACCGCCACGAGGCTGTCAAGCGTGACGATGATCGCTGCGTTCTGCGTAGACGGGTCATGGCTTCGGGCTGCCTCGAGGCAGGCGGCTCTTAACCACTCCGCGTCTGTCCTGCGGTGTGCAATCACAACTAGACTCCTGCAACGTGCATGGACATGAGGCCGCCGTCGGGGTGGTACAGAAACGTCTCCATGCACTGTCTGGCCCCAATGAAGCCTCCGGTCGAGTGCCAGTCGTCCGGCGGAACCACCGTCGGCGCCGTCCTGACGATGACGCCGTCCAGCGTGTCCAGCGGCTTGTTGTGGTCGGCCGCCTGGTGGTGCAGGTGGCCCGTGTGCCACTCGCGGTAGGTGCTCGCGCTCCATGCCACCGACTGCTCCAGCGCCATGATCTGCGGCAACCGCTTCTTCGCCTTGTGGCCGTGGGCGAACCCCAGCAGGTTCTTCCCCTTGGCGACGTACTGCCTGCCGGTGAACTGCGGCATGACGGTGACGTCCTTCGCCCCGCGGAACCGCTCGAGCAGAATCCGCTGAAACGCCCAGGTGAGGACTTCGTCGTGGTTTCCGTTGACCGTCAGCACCTCGGTCTTCGCCGTCGCGGCCGACCGCTCCACGATGCCCAGCAGGACGTCGCTGGCGACGTTCACGACCTTCTGGAGCCTCCCGTCCCGCTCGAGCGGCGTGCCGCTGGTGGTCGTCCCAGCCGGGGTGTCGAAATGGAATAGGTCGCCCAGGAAGGCGATCGTCCTGACCGCCGGCTCGTAGCCGTCGCCGGCCTCGAGGAGTTTCTGAGTCGCGGCGGTCACGCGAGCTTCGGCGACGTCGAGGTCGTAATCGGCGCCGCCGGTCGTCTTCCCCCAGGCGTAGGCGCCGAAATGCGTGTCGGCGACGATGACGACCTGCCAGAGGCCGGCGGGGGCCGGCTTCCGTCGCTTCGCCGCTGGCGGCCTGTGCTGGCGGATGCCACGGCTTGCGGCGGCGATCAGCCCCTCGACGACCTCGCGGGTCGTCGGTCCCGCCTTCGGCTTGAGCCGGACGAACACCCGGTGCAGTTGCGTCACGGTGACGTCACCGTCCGCGTCCGTCGAGCCGACGTCCCATGTCGTGGCCTCGCTCGCCGCCACCTCGTAGCGGGTCATATCCGCTTCGATGTGCCGGAGGAGGTCTTCGACAGTCTTGATGCGTCGGCTGGTCGAGCGCGCCTCGATTCCGTCGCCCTCGTGCCGGGTCGTGACCTGCTCCGCGTCGGCGCGGGGCGCCGGCGGCGGCAGTTTGTCCCCGACGGCGTCGGCTACCGACCGCGACTTAGCCATTCGATCACCCTATTCTCGCCGGCAATTTCGAACCCGCGATCCTTCGCCACCTGGATGATGGCGCGGGCGTAGGCCGACTTCTGGTGGATGTTGCGATCGAAGCGGCGACGGGCCTCCTCGAACTCCGGCTTGATGTGTTCAGGCAGTTTGTCGAACCAGCAGGCGTAGCCGGGCCGCGAGTTCGTCACGCGAGAGGCGACGGCGTCAGCGAGGCTCTGCGGCCTTGCCGGCGTCGATCCGGTAGCCGAGGGTCCAGAGGACTCTGGCGATGTCTCTGGCGCACTCGGTAACGTGCTCTTCACTCGCCGACGGGAACGAGACATGGACGCACTCATGCACGATCGTCTCCAAGAGGGGGCGATTTTTCAGCCGGTCGTCGATGAGAATCTTCCGCTCCTGCTGCGGCTTCAGCGGGTTCGGGAGGTAGGCCCAGCCGGCGGCGCTGCCCCGGAGCCTCGTGAACCGGAAGAGCCAGCGGAGGCCGTGGAGTTTGAAGTGGTGGTCTTTGGCGGCCATCTTGATGTCTTGCCTTGTAGCATGATGCTACCCGGGCGGCTGCTGGCGGGCAACAGCGGAAGCCTGTGACTTCTTGGCGTTCTTGATGGCCCGCCTGACCAGCATGGCGCCAGCGGCGTCCACAAACAGCAGGTTGCGTTTCGTCGCCTCCTCGCGGAGCCATCCGACGATCAGGTCGATGTTGGCCTCGCACCAGCCAGGGGACGCCTTCTCCATGCGGTCCATCTCTGCCGCGCGGGCGTTGCACTTGCAGCCGGGCTCG
>Ga0315904_10002962_pt1:0-22500 | contig 25608 bp, 15 predicted proteins | sample LakEriMetagenome_6_FD_203529 | JGI IMG/M metagenome (GOLD analysis project Ga0315904, IMG submission 203529) | Freshwater fungal communities from buoy surface, Lake Erie, Ohio, United States - Buoy 12 MA120 | ecosystem: Environmental > Aquatic > Freshwater > Lake | place: USA: Lake... | reverse complement strand
GATTATCGTCCATACCTATTACAGCGCAGCCTCTATGCAGGGCTGTCGTTGATGGTGTGGATTCTCAAGCGTGAGGTAAGAGCATTTGGTGGATGCCTTGGCACATACAGGCGATGAAGGACGTGGCACGCTGCGATAAGCGTCGGGGAGTTGTGAGCAAACTTTGATCCGGCGATTTCCGAATGGGGAAACCCACCTTCACCATTTCATTCCGGTTCCTTTCGGGGAAGCGTAGTGAGGTGGATAAGGTATCCCAGGTTGAATAAAATAGACTTGGTGAAGCGAACCCGGGGAACTGAAACATCTCAGTACCTGGAGGAAAAGACATCAACCGAGATTCCGTTAGTAGTGGCGAGCGAACGCGGACCAGGCCAGTGCCTTCTCTTCAACTAGCAGAACACTTTGGAAAGAGTGGCCATAGCGGGTGACAGCCCCGTATGCGAAAGTGATGGAGAAGGACTCGAGTAGGGCGGGACACGTGAAATCCTGTCTGAACATGGGGGGACCACCCTCCAAGCCTAAATACTCGTATGTGACCGATAGCGAACTAGTACCGTGAGGGAAAGGTGAAAAGCACCCCGATGAGGGGAGTGAAACAGTACCTGAAACCGAATGCTTACAAGCAGTTGGAGCCCCATAGGGGGTGACAGCGTACCTCTTGCATAATGGGTCAGTGACTTAATGTACCAAGCAAGCTTAAGCCGTTAGGTGTAGGCGTAGCGAAAGCGAGTCTGAATAGGGCGATTGAGTTTGGTGTATTAGACCCGAAACCCGGCGATCTAGGCATGACCAGGCTGAAGGTGCGGTAACACGCACTGAAGGGCCGAACCGTTGAATGTTGAAAAATTCTCGGATGAGTTGTGTTTAGGGGTGAAAGGCCAATCAAGCCGGGAAATAGCTGGTTCTCCGCGAAATCTATTGAGGTAGAGCGTCGAATATTTGCCGTTGGGGGTAGAGCACTGGATGGGTGCGGGGGTCGCGAGATCTACCAATCCTAACCAAACTCCGAATACCAACGAGTCTAGTTCGGCAGACAGACGGCGGGTGCTAAGGTCCGTCGTCAAAAGGGAAACAGCCCTAACCTACAGCTAAGGTCCCCAAGTCATCACTAAGTGGGAAAGCATGTGGGATTTCCAAAACAACCAGGAGGTTGGCTTAGAAGCAGCCATCCTTTAAAGAAAGCGTAACAGCTCACTGGTCTAAATAAGAGATCCTGCGGCGAAGATGTATCGGGGCTAAAGTGATGCACCGAAGCTTAGGGTGTGCAGTTTACTGCATGCGGTAGCGGAGCGTTCCGTAAGCGAGTGAAGCGGGAGGGTAACCGACCGTGGACGTATCGGAAGTGCGAATGCTGACATGAGTAGCGACAAAGAGGGTGAGATGCCCTCTCGCCGAAAGACCAAGGGTTCCTGCTTAAAGCTAATCTGAGCAGGGTAAGCCGGCCCCTAAGACGAGCCCGAAGGGGGTAGTCGATGGGAACCACGTTAATATTCGTGGGCCTGGTGGTGTGTGACGGATCTCGTGTGTTGTCTGACCTTATCGGATTGGTCAGGCTTCGAAGAGGTTCCAGGAAATAGCCCCACCGTATAGACCGTACCCGAAACCGACACAGGTGGTCAGGTAGAGTATACCAAGGCGCTTGAGAGAAGTATCCTGAAGGAACTCGGCAAATTGCCTCCGTACCTTCGGAAGAAGGAGGCCCTCACATTGCGCAAGCAGTATGAGGGGGCACAGGCCAGGGGGTAGCGACTGTTTAGCAAAAACACAGCACTCTGCTAAGTCGGCTTCAAGACGACGTATAGGGTGTGACGCCTGCCCGGTGCCGGAAGGTTAAGAGGAGGAGTGCAAGCTCCGAATTGAAGCCCCGGTAAACGGCGGCCGTAACTATAACGGTCCTAAGGTAGCGAAATTCCTTGTCGGGTAAGTTCCGACCTGCACGAATGGCGTAACGACTTCCCCACTGTCTCCAGGATATGCTCAGCGAAATTGAATTCTCCGTGAAGATGCGGAGTACCCGCGGTTAGACGGAAAGACCCCGTGCACCTTTACTGCAGCTTCAGAGTGGCATTAGGAAGAAATTGTGTAGCATAGGTGGGAGGCTTTGAAGCACCGGCGCCAGCTGGTGTGGAGCCATAGGTGAAATACCACCCTGTTTGTTTCTGATGTCTAACCTCGCGCCGTTATCCGGCGCAGGGACCCTCTGTGGCGGGTAGTTTGACTGGGGCGGTCGCCTCCTAAAGAGTAACGGAGGCGCGCGATGGTAGGCTCAGGCCGGTTGGAAACCGGCTGTTAGAGTGCAATGGCATAAGCCTGCCTGACTGCGAGACTGACGAGTCGAGCAGAGACGAAAGTCGGTCATAGTGATCCGGTGGTCCCTCGTGGAAGGGCCATCGCTCAACGGATAAAAGGTACGCCGGGGATAACAGGCTGATGATTCCCAAGAGCTCATATCGACGGAATCGTTTGGCACCTCGATGTCGGCTCATCACATCCTGGGGCTGGAGCAGGTCCCAAGGGTTTGGCTGTTCGCCAATTAAAGTGGTACGTGAGCTGGGTTCAGAACGTCGCGAGACAGTTTGGTCCCTATCTGCCGTGGGCGTCGATACTTGAGAGGAGTTGCCCCTAGTACGAGAGGACCGGGGTGAACATGCCTCTGGTGTACCTGTCGTGGCGCCAGCCGCGCAGCAGGGTAGCTATGCATGGACGGGATAACCGCTGAAAGCATCTAAGCGGGAAGCCTCCCTCAAGATAAGGTATCTTCGAGTCGTGATAGACCATCACGTTGATAGGCCGGATGTGGAAGCGCAGTAATGTGTGGAGCTAACCGGTCCTAATAACTCTGATCATGCTTGGGAATTCCACCATCAATGACAGCTCTGCTGTCTGCGACGGTAGGACGATCTCACAGCCAGAGACGCCTTAAAACGCATACAAGTGCATCGATTAAAAACCGTATCCGCCTGCTTTATTGCTTGGTGACCATAGCGTCAGTGACCCACCCGATCCCATCTCGAACTCGGCCGTGAAACCTGACTGCGCCGATGGTACTAACGCTCAAGCGTTGGAAGAGTAGGGCGTCGCCAGGCATTATAGCAGGCGGGCACGGTACAAACCCATTCACATGTTTCTGAAAAGCCGCTGCCGGTCTGACCGCGCGGCGGCTTTTTCAGCTTCGGCCAAGGCGGCTAACGCTGTCTTGGTTCTGGTGACGCGGGGTGGAGCAGCCCGGTAGCTCGTCAGGCTCATAACCTGAAGGTCGTAGGTTCAAATCCTACCCCCGCAACCACAGAGAAACCCCGCTTCGGCGGGGTTTTTTGTTGTCCGGTTAACCTGCGTCGCGATAGGACGCCGCGATGCGCGCAAAGTCGAGGCTGCGGTTCGGCCTAATCCTAACGGTGGTGATCGCCCTGCTGCTGGCCCTTGGCCTAGGGTTGGGGCTGACGCTGGGCGGCAGCCAGGTTGATCGCTCTGCCGAACTGGCGCGCTTGCCGGGCTTACCGGGTGACGCCCCCTTGCTGACCGCGCCGCCTTCGCTGTCCGATATGGACGCCGCCCGGGCGCGCAATGCGGCGGTGCCCTTCGTCAAGGGCCCGATCAGCCCGGCGCCGCGCTTTGCCTTCAAGGGCTCGGCCGAAGATCGCAGCCGGGCGACCGAATGCCTCGCGCTCGCGGCCATGGCCGAGGCTGGCCCCAGCGACATCGGCCAGCGCGCCGTGATCCAGGTCGTGCTCAACCGCGTCCGCCATCCGGCCTTTGCCAAGACAGTCTGCGGCGTGGTGTTCCAGGGCAGCGAGCGCGCGACCGGTTGCCAGTTCACCTTCACCTGCGATGGCTCGCTGGCCCGGCGCTATTCGGACAGCGCCTGGCTCCAGGCCCAGATCCGCGCTGGCGAGGCGCTGGGCGGCTATGTCTTCAAGCCGGTCGGCCTCGCGACGCACTACCACACCGACTGGGTCTATCCCTACTGGAGCCCGGAGCTCGACAAGCTGGCGAAGATCGAAACCCACCTGTTCTTCCGCTGGCCGGGGTTCTGGGGCACGCGGGCGGCATTCTCGGCCGCCTATCGCGGCGGTGAACCTGATCCAGCCACCCTGTTTGGCGATGCGGCAGCGATGCTGACGGAAGCGGCGTCGATGCCCACCGCCGTGCCCGATGCACCGAAGATCGACAGCGGCACGGTCGTGATGCGCAATACCGGCGGCAAGGCCAACTTCATCCTGCTCGCTGGCACCGCCCCCGCCGATGCGCTGGCGGCGGCTCGTGCGGTCTGCAACCAGCCGGGAACCTGCCGGGTGCTGGGCTGGACCGATCCGGCAGCAATCCCGCAAGCTTTCCCGATCCCGCCGGCGGCCCGCGCGGCGCTGCAGTTCAGTTACACGCGCGATCCCTCGGGCACCGAGATAACGCTCTATGGCTGCGGGCATTTTGCGGGCGTCCCGCGGGACCAGTGCATCCCGCGGGCGCGCTAAACAGGCTCAGTCGCTGAACTTACCGCCGCTCGCTGCCAGCTTTTCCAGCAGCGGTGCAACCGGCAGGCCGTGACGCTTCAGGCCCTCGGCAATCTTGCCCAGGCCTTCGTGATCGGCCCAGTACATGATCCCGCCGGTCCAGGCCGGCCAACCATAACCGTTAAGCCACACCAGATCGATGTCGCCAGCGCGCTGGGCGATGCCTTCCTCCAGAATCAGCGCGCCTTCCGAGACCATCGGATAGAGCAGCCGTTCGAAGATTTCCTGCTTGCTCACTTCGCGCTGGGCGACGCCAGACTTGGCTGCGAATTCGGCGATGATTGCCTTGACCTCGTCCGAGGGGCTGCGGCTGCGGTCCTCGGCATAATCGTAGAAGCCCTTGCCGGTCTTCTGGCCCCAGCGGCCAGCGGCGCAAAGCGCTTCGCGGATCGTGGTGACCTTGGTGGGATCGCGGTGCCAGCCGATGTCGAGACCGGCGAGGTCGCCCATCTGAAACGGCCCCATCGGGAAGCCGAAGTCGAGCAGCACCTGATCGATATCGTAATAGGCCGCGCCTTCCATCAGCAGCGCATTAGCCTGCTCCTGGCGCTTAGAGAGCATGCGGTTGCCGATGAAGCCATGGCACACGCCCGAGACGACCGGCACCTTGCCGATCTTGCCGGCGAGCTGCATCACCGTGGCGAGTTCGCTAGCGCCAGTCTTGGCGCCGCGCACCACTTCGAGCAGCTTCATTATGTTGGCGGGCGAGAAGAAGTGCATGCCCAGCACCGCCTCGGGCCGCTTGGTCGCGGCAGCGATCTCGTTGACGTCAAGATAGCTGGTGTTGCTGGCCAAGATCGCGCCGGGCTTCACGATGGCGTCGAGCCGTCCAAAGACATCCTTCTTCACTTCCATCGATTCATAGACCGCTTCGATCACCAGATCGCAATCGGCCAGGCTTTCGAATTCCAGGCTGGGGGTGAGACGCGCCATCGCGGCCTCGGCCACTGCGGCCTCGATCCGCCCGCGCTTGACGCTGGCTTCGTAATTCTTGCCCATCACTGCCACCCCGCGATCGAGCGCGGCCTGTTCGCGCTCGACGATCGTCACCGGGATCCCGGCCGAGAGGAAGTTCATCGCAATTCCGCCACCCATGGTGCCGGCGCCGATCACGCCAACATTGTTGATGGCGATCAGCGGGGTGTCCGCCGGCAGATCGTCGATCTTGGCGCAGAGCGCGAGCGCGGCGGCGATGTGGTCCTTGGCACCGGGCAGGGCGTCGGTCATTTCGGCAATCCTCTCAGTTAACCTGGCGGTCGTAGCCCGCCCAATAGGGTGCGCGCAATTCGCGGCGCAGGATCTTGCCGCTGGGGTTGCGCGGCAGGGCTTCGATCGTATCGACTGACTTGGGCACCTTGAACCCGGCGAGCCGTTCGCGAGCCCAGCCGATGATGCTGTCCGGATCGATCGTGTGGCCGGGCTTGGGAACGCAGATGGCCTTGACCGCTTCGCCCCACTTCGCGTCCGGCACGCCGATCACGGCGACTTCCAGCACGTCGGGATGGCCATAGATCCCGCTCTCGACCTCGGCCGGATAGACGTTTTCGCCGCCGGTGATGATCATGTCCTTGGCCCGGTCGTACATGTAGACGTAGCCGTCTTCATCCATGTAGCCGACGTCGCCCGTGGCGATCCAGCCATCGGCGTCCATTGTGCTGGCGGTCGCTTCGGGCAGCTTCCAGTAGCCCAGCATGTTGTTGGACGAACGGGTAACGATCTCGCCGATTTCGCCCACCGGCATGGGCTGGCCGTCTTGGCCGCGGATCATCACTTCGACGCCGGGCAGCGGCTTGCCGGCCGAGCGCATCCGCTGGTTGCCTTCGACCGAGTGGTCCTCGGGCGGCAGGGTACAGATCGTGCCGGTCGTCTCGGTCATACCGTAAGCCTGGATGAAATCGGCCCCGAACATGGCGATGCACTGGCGCAGCAGCTCGAGCGGAATCGGCGAGGCACCATAGAGGATATAGCGCAGCCGGCTGAAATCGGTCTTGGTACAGTCCGGATGCTGGAGCAGCAGTGCCAGCGCGGCGGGTACGATGAAGAACCGCGTTACGCCGCGATTGACCACGGCATCGAACACCCGGGTCGGCTCGAATTCCGAGAGGACCACACCGGGCAGGCCGGCGGCCAGCGACATGACGCCCAGCCCGGTGCCGCCGATATGGGCGCAGGGCATGGCGACAAGGATCGCCTCGTCCTCGTCCAGCAGCGAATAGGGGTGGGGATTGTCGATCCCGGCCTTGCGCAGGGCGAAGAGGTTGGCGTTGGACAGGACCGCGCCCTTCGGGTTGCCCGTGGTGCCCGAGGTGTAGAGCTGCAGCACCGCATCGTTGGGACCGGATGGTTCGAATTCGCCGCGGGGGGCTTCTTTCATCAGCTTGCGGGCTTCGCCGGCGGTAAAGCAGGCGATCAGGCCGGGACGCTTGCCTAGGGTATTGGCGCAGGCCTCGAACCCGTCGCCCAGGAACAGCACCTTGGCTTCGGCATTGTCGATGATGAAGGCGGCTTCCGGCTCGGCCAGCCGCCAGCCGACCGGCGTCATCACGATCCCGGCGCGCGCTGCACCGAAGAACAGGGTGAAATAGGTCGTCGCGTTCTTGCCGAACCAGCAGACCCGGTCACCCTTCTTCACACCCATTGCAAGCAGGGCCGAGGCGACCCGGGCCGTGGCATCTTCCAGCTCACCATAGGTCAGCGAGAGATCATCGCCATCAAGCGCCATGGTATCGGGGCGGTCATTCGCCCAGAAGCGGATGAACTCGTCAAAGGTGAACAGATCGATCGTGCGTTTGGCCTTGGCCAGCAAGCGGTCGTAGGTGGCTTGATCCATTATTCTCTCCCGGTTGAGAGCTATGTTAAGCGCGCACTTAAGATCGGCAAGGGCCAAGCAGCGGGAATTTTAGCCCCCCGCCATCAGGCTGGCATTGCCGCCGGCCGCCGTGGTGTCGATGCAGGCCACCCGCTCGGTCGCGAAGCGCGGCAGATAGTGCGGTCCGCCGGCCTTGGGTCCGGTGCCGGACAGACCTTCGCCGCCAAACGGCTGGCTTTCCACGACCGCGCCGATCTGGTTGCGGTTGACGTAAAAATTGCCAACCCGTGCCTGTGCCTCGACCAGCCGCCGCGTCGCGTCGATCCGGCTGTGGAGGCCCAGCGTCAGGCCAAAGCCTGTGGCGTTGATCGCAGCGATAACGGACTCCAGCTCATCGCCCTTGAAGCGCGCGACGTGGAGGACCGGGCCGAAGTTTTCGCGGGAGAGGTCAGCTATCGATTCGATCTCGATGATCGTCGGGGCCACGAAGGTGCCCTTGGCGCAATCGGCCGGAAGCTCGCGCTGCCAGACCGGGCGACCGGCCGCCTTCATCGCGGCGATATGCTGGTCAAGCGCGGCCTTGGCCTCGGCATCGATCACCGGGCCGACATCGGTGGTGAGTTGCAGCGGATCGCCGATCACCAGCGCTTCGAAGGCGCCACGGATCATTTCCAGCATGCCGTCGTAAACATCGTCCTGCAGGTAGAGCACGCGCAGCGCCGAGCAGCGCTGTCCCGCGCTCTGGAAGGCGCTGGCGACGACGTCGCGGGTAACCTGTTCGGGCAGGGCGGAACTGTCGACGATCATCGCGTTCTGCCCGCCCGTCTCGGCGATCAGCGTGGCGATCGGCCCGTCGCGCTGGGCCAGCGCGCGGTTGATTGCGCGGGCGGTCTCGGTCGAGCCGGTGAAGGCCACCCCGGCGATCTCGGGCCGCGCGGTCAGCAGCGCGCCGACCTTGCCGTCACCCGGCACCAGTTGCAGCACGTCATCGGGAATACCGGCCTCATGGCACAGCCGCACCGCCAGCGCTGCAATCAGCGGGGTCTGCTCGGCCGGCTTGGCGAGGACCGTGTTCCCGGCGGCGAGCGCGGCCGTGGCCATGCCGATGAAGATCGCCAGCGGGAAATTCCACGGGCTGATCGTCACGAAGACCCCGCGGCCATGCAGCGTTAGCCGATTGCTCTCACCGGTCGGGCCAGGGAGAGGGCGGCCCTCGCCAAAATGGGCGCGGGCTTCGGCGGCGTAGTAGCGCAGGAAATCGACCGCCTCGCGCAGTTCGAGCACGGCATCGACCAGCGACTTGCCAGCCTCGCGCTGGCACAGCGAGAGGAATTCGGGCGTGTGCGCTTCAAAGGCATCGGCGGCCTTCTCCAGCAGCGCCGCGCGCTCCGCGCCGCCAAGCGCATTCCAGCTCGGCTGGGCCTTGGCGGCACGCTCGGCCGCGAAGGCGACATCGGCGGCTGAGGCATTGCGGATCGTCCCGACCACGTGGCCGTTGTCATGCGGCGAGCGGATCTCGGCGGCCGGACCAGGTTCGCCCGCCAGCGCAGTTGGCTCAGCGTCCCAGCGCAGCGCAGCGAGATCATCCAGATGCGCCAGCAGCGGCGTGCGCAGCAGCGGGTCGGCGAGGTCCACCCCGGCACTGTTGCGGCGGCCCGGGAAGATCTGGTGCGGCAGCGGAATCGCCGGGTTGCGGCGCGGGGTCAGCGCGGCCAGTTCTTCGACCGGATTGCCGACCAGGTCATCGACCGGCACCTCGGCATCGGCCATGCGATTGACGAACGAGCTGTTCGCCCCGTTTTCCAGCAGACGGCGGACCAGGTAGGCCAGCAGTTCCTTGTGCCCGCCGACGGGCGCATAGATCCGCACCGGGGTGCGGCGATTGCCGGCCTCGGCCTCCAGCTTGGCGAGTTCGCCGTAGACATCCTCGCCCATGCCGTGGAGCCGCTGGAACTCGAATTCGGTCTCACCTGCCAGCGCCTTGATCGCGCCGACGGTATAGGCGTTGTGCGTCGCAAAGGCCGGATAGATCGCATCTGGCGCCGCGAGCAGCTTGGCCGCGCAGGCGAGGTAGGAGACATCGGTCGCGACCTTGCGGGTGAAGACCGGGTAATCGACATGGCCGCCAACCTGGCTCAGCTTGACCTCGCTGTCCCAGTAGGCGCCCTTGACCAGCCGAACCATGATCCGGCGGCCATGGCAGCGGGCTAGTTGTACCACCCAGTCGACTTGCGGTACGGCGCGCTTGGAATAGGCCTGGAGCGCCAGGCCAAAACCCTGCCAGCCGCCCGTGAACAGCTCGTCATCGCTTACCAATGCTTCAATGATGTCGAGCGACAGTTCCAGCCGCTCGGCCTCTTCGGCATCGATGGTGAAGTGGATATCGGCAGCACGCGCCTTGAGCGCGAGGGCCTTCAGCATTGGCACCAGCGCCGCCTTGGCGCCATCGGCGTGGAGGAAATCATAGCGCGGGTGGAGCGCCGAGAGCTTCACCGAGATCCCCGGTGAGCGGACCACGCCAGCTCCGGCTTCCTGCGCAATCCGATCCAGTGCGGCTTCGTAGCTCAGCCGATAGCGCTCGGCATCGGCAAAGGTCATTGCCGCCTCGCCCAGCATGTCGAAGCTGTGCGTCAGGTTCTGCTTGCGCTCGGGCGCGGCGCGGTCGATCGCTTCGTCGATGGTCCGGCCGAAGACGAACTGGCCGCCAAGGATCTTCATCGCTTGCAAGGTTGCCTGGCGGATCACCGGTTCGCCCAGTCGGCCCACGGCGCGCTTCAGCACCGCGCCCATCCCGTCCGCCTTGGCACGGCGCTGGTCGAGCACTTGCCCAGTCAGCATCAGCGAAAAAGTGGCGGCATTGACGAAGGTCGAGCCGCTTTCGCCAAGGTGCTCGGACCAGTCGATCCCGCCTAGCTTGTCATGAATCAGGGCGTCGGCGGTTGCCGCATCGGGCACGCGCAGCAGCGCTTCGGCCAGGCACATCAGGGAAATGCCCTCATCCGTGCCGAGGCCGTAGGTTTGCAGGAAAGCATCGAGCCCGCTGGCCTTGTGGGCGCGGGCACCTTCGACCAGCCGGGCCGCAATCCGCTTTGCTTCCCCGTGGACTGCAGCGGCCGGAGCGGCCTGGCGCAGGCGCTCGGCAATGCAGGCTTCCTCCTCCATGCGATAGGCTTCGCGAAGGGCGGTACGGTCGATCGGTGCAGGCATGGCGCGTGACTAGCACTGGTTGCGATGGAAACCAATTCCCCGCATTGCCTTGCAATTGGCAGCTTTCTGCGCAAAGGCCTGGGACGGGTCGATTATCGGGTGGTTACTGCAGCTCTCTTGCCTGCCGCGCTCTTGGCGCTGGGCGATATGCCGCCTGTGGCGACGGGCGAACCCTTGCTGCCGTCATATGCCCTGGCCGGCGTGGGCGAGGCAGAGCGCTATAGCCCGGCCGTGGCGCGGGTGGTGCAATCGCTGATCGACTACACCCGCTGGCCGCAGCCGCGCACGCCGCTGCGGCTCTGCGTGGCTGGGCCGGCGCTCTACGCCAGCCGGCTCGATGGCCTCAAGCTCGCCGATGGCCGCCAGGTTGAGCGGCGCAGCCTGCCGCCAGGGGCCATTTCGCCTGGCAGCTGTGATGCGGTTTACATCGGTCAGATGCCGCTGCCGGCCCAGCGCCAGTTGACGGCGCTATTGCGCGGGCGCGGGGTGATGACCATCGCCGAAGCCGATCCCGCCTGCCGCAGCCAGGCAATGTTCTGTTTGAGCTTTGCAGGCCAGGCGGTCTCGTTCCGGCTCAATGTCGATGCTGTTGCCCGCTCGGGCCTCAGGGTCGATCCGCGCGTGCTGCGCCTGTCAACGGGGCAGCCATGAGCAAGGCGGGCCTCCCCACCATTCGCGACATGCTGGCGCGGGTCCATCTGCGGCTGATCCTGTTCGCCGTGCTGCTGGCAGCCGCCAGCCTGACGCTGAGCGGCGGGCTGGTGATCCGCAACTATGCGCAGCGCAATCTCGATCTCGTGGCCCGGACCGTGGCTTACACGGTCGAGCCGGCCGTGGTCTTCGGTGACAAGCAAGCCATCGTCGAAGGGATCGGCTCGGTCGCGGGCGGCGGCGGGGTCCAGCAGGTTGAGGTCCGTGATGCATCGGGACAGGTCCTGGCGCAGTGGGAAAACCCGCGCGCCGGCCTGCCTGGCTGGTTGTTGCAAGCCGGCAACCGGCTGCTGTGGCGCCGCCCGGCCGTGGCGCCGCTTGTGCGCGGGACTGCGCAGATCGGCGAAGTGCGGATCACTGGTAATCCCGAAGGCCTGCTGCGCTTTGCCCTGGCCGGGGCGATCATCGCCTTTTCCACGCTGGGGCTGACCGTGATTGCCACCCGGATCCTGGCCCGCCGGCTGCAGAGCGATGTCATTGGCCCGCTCGAACAGGTTGCCGAAGTGGCGCATGCCGTGCGGACTGAGCGCTCGTTCGATCGCCGCGTGCCGGTCGCCGGGATCGCGGAGATTGACCGATTTGGGCAGGACTTCAACGCGCTGCTCGCCGAATTGCAGGGCTGGCATGCCTCGCTGACCCGCGAGAATGCCGAACTGGCCGAGCGGGTCCTGCTCGATCCGCTGACCGGCCTGGGCAACCGCGCCGCCTTTGAAGCCGCCCTGGCTGATGCCGTGGCCGATGCGGTTACGGGCAGCCGATCCTTCGCCGTGCTCTATGGCGATGTCGATAACTTCAAGGCGATCAACGACGATCACGGCCACGAGGCGGGCGATACCGTGCTGACCACAATCGCAGCGCGGCTGACGGCGGTACTGCGCCAGGATGACCGCGCCTTCCGCCTGGGCGGCGATGAATTCGTGATCCTGCTGGCGCCGGTCGGCCCGGGTGAGACGGCGGGGCGGATTGCCGGGCGGTTGGCCCAGGCGGTCACTCCGCCGATCCCGCTGGCCGATGGCCGGGCCGTTACCACCGGCCTGTCGATCGGCATGGCAACCTATCCCGACGACGGGCTTTCGCCCCAGGAACTTCTGCGCCGCGCCGACCGGGCAATGTACCATGAGAAGCGCGCGCGCAGCCATAACATAACGGAGGACCATTGATGCCCAGACTGATCCTGCTCGCCATGCTGGCGCTGCTGGCAGCGTGCCAGACCACGCCGAAGAAGCCGACCTTTTCCAGGCAGCAGGTTGCTCTGCTGGTGGCCGAAGGGTTCAAGCCGGTGGGCGAGAATTATGAGTTGGGTATTGCCGACAAGGTGCTGTTCGCGGTTGATCAGAGTGACCCACCGCCGGAAGCCGCGGCAATTGTCGACCGGCTGGCTAAGGCGCTGACCGGCGTTGGCATCAGCGGGGCTATGGTTGAAGGCCACACCGATTCGACCGGGTCGGACGAATACAATCAGGCCCTGTCCGAACGTCGCGCCACGTCGGTCCGCGATGCCCTGGCCAAGGGCGGCCTCTCCCCCGCTAGCCTGCGCGCCCAGGGCTTTGGCGAGACCGACCCGATCGAGACCAACGATACCGACGAAGGCCGCGCCCAGAACCGTCGCGTGGTGGTGGTGATTACGCCTTTGGACGCGGTGCCAGTGCGCAACTGATTGCCAGCGCCGCGTGCCGCCTTATGACGGCGACATGATGGGCGAATGGCAGTTCTGGATCGACCGCGGCGGCACTTTCACGGATGTGGTCGCTCGCGCCCCCGATGGCCGGGTGCTGACCGCCAAGCTCTTGTCCGAAGACCCGTCGCGGGCCGAGGACGCGGCCATCGCCGCGATCCGGCAGCTGACTGGGGCAGGGGCGGGGGCGCTGCCGCCCGCCGCGGTGCGGATGGGCACGACCGTAGCGACCAACGCTCTGCTCGAACGCAAGGGTGAGCCGACCGTGCTCGCCATCACCCGCGGCTTTGGCGATGCGCTGCGGATCGGGACGCAGGAACGGCCCGAACTGTTCGTGCGGCGGATCGTCCTGCCCGAGCCGCCCCACGCCCGCGTGATCGAGATTGGCGAGCGGGTCATGGCCGATGGCAAGGTGCTGGAACCGCTCGACGAGGCGGCGGCCAGTGCGGCCTTTGCCGAGGCCGTTGCGGCCGGTTTCCGCTCGATCGCGATCGTGCTGATGCACGGCTATCGCTACCCTGCGCATGAGGCGCGGCTGGCCGAGCTGGCCCGCGTCGCCGGGTTCAGCCAGGTTTCGGTCAGCCATGAGGTTGCCCCGCTGATCAAGCTGGTCGGGCGCGGTGATACGACGCTGGTCGATGCCTATCTCTCGCCGGTGCTGCGCCGCTATGTCGATCAGTTCACCGCTGCGCTGGGTGACGGGAACCGCGCGCTGTTCATGCAGTCGAGCGGCGGCCTCGCCGATGGGGCGCGGTTCCGGGGCAAGGACGCGATCCTGTCAGGCCCGGCCGGCGGCATCGTTGGCATGGCCCGTACCGCCGAGGCGAGCGGCGCGCCGCGCGTGATCGGTTTTGACATGGGCGGCACCTCGACCGATGTCAGCCACTATGCCGGCCACTTCGAGCGCGACAGCGAGGTCCGCGTCGCCAATGTCCGGATCCGCGCGCCGATGCTGCGGATCCATACGGTCGCTGCGGGTGGGGGCTCGATCTGCCGGTTCGATGCCGGGCGGTTGGTGGTCGGCCCGGAAAGCGCCGGGGCCGTGCCGGGGCCCGCCTGCTATCGGGGTGGCGGGCCGCTGACCGTGACCGACTGCAACGTCATGCTCGGCAAGCTGCGGCCAGAACACTTCCCGCACCTGTTCGGCCCCAGCGGCGACCAGCCGATCGATACCGAAGTCGTTGCGGCCAGGTTCGCCGAGATGGCGGCGGCGATCCGGGCCGAGACCGGGCAGGACTTTACGCCTGAAGCCCTGGCCGAAGGCTTCATCGCGATTGCCGTCGCCAACATGGCCCATGCGATCAAGCAGATCTCGGTTGCGCGCGGTCATGATGTGACCGGCTATGCCCTTTCCTGCTTCGGCGGCGCGGGCGGGCAGCACGCCTGCCTGGTGGCGGACGAGTTGGCGATCGATACGGTGCTGGTCCATCCGCTCGCCGGGGTGCTCTCAGCCTATGGCATGGGCCTAGCCAGCGAAGCGGCAGTGCGCGAGCGGACCCTGGCCGAGCCGCTGGCTGGAGGATTGGCCGCTGCAGAGGACCTAGCTGCGGAGCTGGGCGCGCAGGTCCGCAGCGAGCTTGGCGGCAATGCGGCGGAAGTCCGCACCAGCCTGTTCCTGCGCCGCGAAGGCTCCGAGAACACGATCGAGCTGGCGCCCGCGAAGGTGGCCGAATTGGCCAGTGCCTTCGCCGCCGCGCACCGCGCACAGTTTGGCTATGATGGCGATGGCGCGCTGGTGATCGACCGGGTGCGGGTTGAGGCCACTGCTGTAAGTGAGACTTCGGGCGCGCTCGATTGGCCGCTGCCGGATCTTACCGGCCCGCCGCTGGAGACGATCGACTGCTACCTGGGCGGCGCAACGCACCGCGTTCCAGTTTACGACCGCGCCGCCTTGCCCGCCGGGTTTGCCGCGCCGGGGCCACTGATCGTGATCGACCCGCTCGCCACCACGGTGATCGAGCCGGGCTGGTCGCTGGCGGTCGATGCCGATGGCACCCTGCGCCTGACCCGGACCGCGCCGCGCGCTGCCAGTGTTGCCAGCGGGACCGAGGCTGACCCCGTCCGCCTCGAGATCTTCAACGGCCTGTTCATGGCGATTGCCGAGGAGATGGGTTCGGCGCTGGCGCGCACCGCCATGTCGGTCAATATCCGCGAGCGGCTCGATTTCTCCTGCGCGATCTTTGATCTCGCCGGGCGGCTGGTCGCCAATGCGCCGCACATGCCGGTCCACCTCGGCTCGATGGGGGAAAGCGTCCAGGCTGTGCTGCGCGAGCGGAAGGGCGGCAAAGACGGTCGGGGCATCCGCCGCGGCGATGCCTATGTCCTCAACGCGCCCTATGCCGGTGGCACCCACCTGCCTGACATCACTGTGGTCATGCCGGTCTTCGTCGGGGAAGGGCTGGAGCCGGACTTCTACGTCGCCGCGCGCGGCCACCACGCCGATGTCGGCGGGATTGCCCCCGGCTCGATGCCGCCCAGCAGCCGCAATATCGGCGAGGAAGGCGTGCTGCTGGAAAACGTCCTGTTGGTCGACGAGGGCCGCTTCTGCCGCGATGAGCTGGCGGCGATCCTCTACTCCGGCCCCTATCCGGCCCGCAACATCGAAGCGAACCTTGCTGACCTTGCCGCGCAGGTTGCCGCCTGCGCGCGCGGCGCGGCCGGGCTGGAGCGGGCCTGCGCCGAACACGGGGCAGGTGTCGTTCGCGCCTATATGGGCCATGTCCACGACAATGCCGAAGAGGCCGTGCGCCGCCTGATCGGGCGGTTGGAGGACGGCAGCTTCCGCTATGAGCTTGATAACGGCGCGGTGGTCTGCGTCGCGGTGCGGGTCGACCGTACGGCGCGTCAGGTGACGATCGACTTTGCCGGAACCAGCGATCAGCTCCCCGGCAATTTCAACGCCCCGTTCAGCGTGGTCCGCGCCGCGGTGATGTATGTCCTGCGCACCATGATCGACGATCCGATCCCGATGAACGAGGGCTGCCTTGCCCCGGTGACGATCCTTGTCCCCGAGGGCTGCATGCTGCGCCCGCGCTATCCGGCGGCGGTCGTGGCCGGCAATGTCGAGACCAGCCAGGTCGTCACCGATGCGCTGTTCGGCGCCTTTGGCGCGATGGCCGCGGCGCAGGGGACGATGAACAACCTGACCTTCGGCAACGATCGCTACCAGTATTATGAGACCATCGCGGGAGGCTCTGGTGCCGGTCCGGACTTTGACGGGACCAGCGTAGTCCAGACGCACATGACCAACAGCCGCCTGACCGATCCCGAGGTCCTTGAAACGCGGTTTCCGATTCTGCTTGAAGAGTTCGCCACAAGGCGCGGTTCGGGCGGGGCAGGGCGCCACCACGGCGGCGACGGGGCGCTGCGGCGGCTGCGCTTTCTCGAGAGAATGGAAGCCGGCATGCTCGCCAACCGCCGCCGCGTGGCGCCGTTCGGGCTGGCGGGCGGCGCACCGGGCGCGCCGGGGGCAACGCGGGTTGAGCGAACCTCAGGTGAGGTTGAGGTTCTTGATTCCACCGCTTCGGTGCTGATGGAACCGGGCGACGTGATGGTCGTCGAGACGCCGGGCGGGGGAGGCTACGGATGAGCGAGATGTGGGTGCTTTACGGCATCGCGGTGATGGTGCTGGGCTTTGTGCTGCGCTTCAATCCGCTGCTGGTCGTTGTCGTGGCAGCGGCGGTTACCGGGCTCTCTGCCGGGCTCGATCTCCACGCCATCGTCTCGGCCTTCGGCAAGGCCTTTAATGATACCCGCTATGTCTCGGTGGTCTGGATCGTCCTGCCGGTGATTGGCCTGCTCGAAGCCCATGGGCTGCAGGAACGTGCGCGCGGCCTGATCGCCGGCCTCAAGGGTGCAACTACCGGCCGGCTGCTGACCGGCTACCTGCTGATCCGCCAGGTCTCCTCGGCGCTCGGGCTGACTTCGGTCGCCGGCCATGCCCAGACCGTCCGGCCGCTCGTCGCGCCAATGGCCGAAGCGGCGGCCGAAGGGCAGAAGGACCTGACCGAGGACGAGCGTGAGCACGTCAAGGCGATGTCCGCCGCGACCGACAATGTCGGGCTGTTTTTCGGAGAGGATATCTTCATCGCGATCGGGTCGATCCTGCTGATGGTCGGTTTCCTGGAGCAGCAGGGCATCATCCTCTCACCCTTTCAGCTGTCGGTCTGGGCGATCCCGACCGCCTTTGCCGCCTTCTTCATCCACGGGTTCCGGCTGTGGCGGCTCGACCGGCGGCTCTCGGGCAAGGAGGCCGGACAATGATCGGCCTGCCCTTCGTCTATACCCTCGCGGGTCTGACCTTCCTCGCCTTCGCCGTGCTCTCGCTGCGCGACGGCACCAATCCCAAGCGCTGGGGCAATGGGGCATTCTGGGCTCTGCTCGCGCTTTCGATGCTGGCGGGCGACCGGCTGGGAGATTTCGGCAATGGCCTGCTGGTCCTCGCGCTGGTGGCAATCGCGGGGACCGGGCAACTGGGCCGAGGCAGCGGCGGCACCACGCTCGAAGTCCGCGCCGAGCGCGCCGCGCTGCATGGCAACCGCTTGTTCCTGCTGGCGCTGGTGATCCCGGCGACGGCGCTGGCCGGCACTTTCGGGTTCGAGCATTTGCCGGGCCTCGTCAATCCCAAGCAGGTGACGCTGGTCAGCCTGGCGCTGGGCGCGCTGCTGGCGCTGGCGATCGGCCTGGCCTGGCTGCGCCCGCATCCGGCCGCGCCCTTGCAGGAAGGGCGGCGGCTGATGGATTCAGTGGGCTGGGCGGCGATCCTGCCGCAGATGCTGGCCAGTCTCGGCGCGGTCTTTGCCCTCGCGGGCGTGGGCGACGTAGTCGGGCAGCTGATGTCGAGTGTAATCCCCGAAGGCAGTCTGTTCGGCGCCGTTGCTGCCTTTGCGCTGGGCATGGCGCTGTTCACCATGGTGATGGGCAATGCCTTCGCCGCCTTCCCGGTGATGGCTGCGGCGATCGCGGTGCCAGTGTTGATCAGGCAATATGGCGGCGATCCGGCGGTGGTCTGTGCGATCGGCATGCTGGCCGGCTTCTGCGGCACGCTGATGACGCCGATGGCGGCCAACTTCAACATCGTCCCCGCCGCGCTGCTTGAGCTCAAGGACCGCAATGCCGTGGTCTGGGCCCAGGTCGGCACGGCCCTGCCGCTGCTGGCGGTCAACACGCTTTTCATCTGGTGGTTTGCCTTCTGATGACGACCCTGACAGCCGAACACGCCGCGCGCTTCATGGCGTTGACCTGTGGTCATCTGACGCGCGAGTTTCCGCACAAGCTCGATCACGTGATGGACGGGCCGGACGATGCCCGCACGCCGCGGCAGCTCCACCCGATCTTCTTTGGCAGCTTCGACTGGCATTCGTGCCTGCACGGCTGGTGGCAGGTGCTGCGGCTGGCGCGGCTCTATCCGGACCTGCCAGAGACGGGGCGAGTCCATGCCCTGGCTGATGAAATGCTGACGGCGGAGAATTTCGCGGTCGAAACCGCCTATCTCGCCCGGCCCTCTTCGCGCGGGTTTGAGCGGCCTTATGGCTGGGCCTGGGCCCTGGCGCTCCATGCCGAGATGGTCCGGCACGAGCGGCCCTGGGCTTGCCATGCCGATGCCTTTGCCGGCGCCTTCGCTGAGCGGTTCCACCAGTTCCTGCCGCTCCAGACCTATCCGATCCGGGTCGGCACGCACTACTCCTCGGCCTTCGCCCTGACCTTGGCGCGCGACTGGGCGGTGGAGCACGATCAAGAGCTGGTGGCCCTGCTCGATTCCCGCGCGGTGGACTGGTTCGGTCAGGACCGCGATTGCCAGGCCTGGGAGCCCGGCGGCGATGAGTTTCTTTCCGCTGCTCTGACCGAAGCCCTGCTGATGAGCCGGGTGCTGGGGCAGGGCTTCTCTGGCTGGTTTGACCTGTTCCTGCCCGCTGCTGTTGCAGGCCGTCCGGCCACTCTGTTCATCCCCGCAACTGTCTCCGATCGCAGCGATGGCAAGATCGCCCACCTCGATGGCCTGAACCTCAGCCGCGCCTGGTGCTGGCGCGGAATTGCGGCGGCTCTGCCGGCCGGGCACCCGGTGCGTGAACCCGCCCTGGCCACCGCCCAGCAGCACCTCGATGCTGCCTTGCCGCACCTCGGGGACGACTACATGGGGGAGCACTGGCTGGCGACGTTTGCCCTGCTGGCGCTGGAGCAAGATTAGCCATTGACGGCTTTGGCTAAACCAACAAGCTGCTCGACCTGAGCCTGCCGAAAAACAAGAACAGTCCTGCAACTAACTCGGCACGGCTCGGCAGGTTGGCGTCATCAATGATACTGGTCTTGCCGGCACTTGCTGCTTAGGTTCGCTCAAAACAGCATCGGGGGAGCGCAATGGGTGAATTCTGGGGGACATTTGCCGGACAGGTGACGATGGCGCTGGCGCTGCTGGCGGTGATCGGCTTCTTCACTTGGCGCACCACCACCCGCGATGCCCACCCGGCGCATGATGGCTCGGCCAAGGATGTCTACCTCGCCAGCGGCGGCCTGAAATGGCTCTATGTCGCGGGCGCGATCACCCTGACCAACCTTTCGACCGAGCAGTTGGTCGGGATGAATGGCAACCAGATGCTGCTGTTGGCCTGGTGGGAGCTGGCCGGGTTCGTCGGCCTGCTGATCCTCGCCTTCGTCTTCGTGCCCGTCTACTACCGCACCGGCTGCACCACGGTGACCGAGCTGCTGGAGCAACGCTATGGCGGCGGTTCGATCCGCACGCTGATTTCAGCGCTGTTCCTGATCGGGAACATCCTGATCTACCTGCCGGCCGCGCTCTATTCAGGCTCGCTGTTCCTCAAGTCGATGTTCGCGGTCGACTGGCCGCTCTGGTACTTCGCCGCGCCGATGGCAGTGGTGGCGGCGATCTATACCATCATGGGCGGCCTGCGTGCGGTGGCGGTGATGGACACCTATTCCGGCATCGGCGTGCTGGCGATCGCATTGCTCGTGGTCGTCCTGGCCTGCAATGCGATCGGCTGGGACTTTTCGGGTATCCCCCAGGAACGGCTGACCATGGTGGGGGACGCGGATTCGCCGATCCCGTTCCACACATTGTTCACCGGCATGCTGTTCATCCAGATCTTCTACTGGTCGACCAACCAGAACATCACCCAGAAGGCGATGACCGCGCCGACCGTGCGGGAAGCGCAGAAGGGCGTGCTGGCCGCCGCCGCCGTGCGGATCATGATCATCCCGGCGATTGTCGTGATCCCCGGCGTGGTCGGCTACAAGCTGTTCGGCGATGTCGATGATGCCGCCTATGGCCAGGTTGTCGCGGCGGTCTTTCCGCAGTGGCTCTCGGGTGCCTTTGCGGCGATGATGGCGGCGGCGGTGATTGCCCACACTGCGGCAATCCTCAACAGCTCGGTCGCGCTCTACGCGGTGGACTTCCACACCAAGTTCGTGGCGCCGGTCACCAACCACTGGAAGCTGGCGAGCATTGTCTCGGTGGTCCTCACGATCACCTCGATCTTGATGGTGCCGGTGTTCCAGAACGCGAAGTCGATCATCAACCTGCTGCAGCAATTGAACGGCCTGTCCTCGATGCCGATCCTCTCAGCCTTCATCGTCGCGCTGCTGTTCCGGGGTGTGGCGGCCAAGGCGGCGATTGCCGGGGTGGTCTGGGGCGTGGCGCTATATGGGCTCTACACCTTCCTCTGGCAGCCAGCCGGGTTGATCGGGATCCACTACATCGACTTCATGGTGGTGACGCTGGTGACGTCGGTGCTGTTTGCGCTCGGCTTCAACCGGGTCGTGCTGGGACGGACCGCAGAGTTCACCGGCTGGCGCGGGGTGACTGGACAAGGCGCGGCGGCGGCGTGAGACTGCGTTCATGACCCAGATCACCACCGACCGGCCCTCAACGGCCTATGACCGCATTCCCTACCTGATCGCGTTCGACGAGGTCAGCGCCTTCAAGGACACTTATGGCGGGGCAATCGGCAAGGTCGTGGTCGAGGCGCACCACCTGAAGCCGCATACGCCATCGGATAGCGTCGTGATCTTCTCGCACCCGATTGGCGGCGGGGCCTATCTGCCGCTGGTGGGGATGCTGGCGCGGATGGGCGTCCACACGATCTATTGCAACACGCGCTACCGGGGCAACGACACCGCGCTGATCATGGAACGCGCGGTGATGGATTTCGGGGCCTGTATCCGCGATGCCAAGGAACGGCTGGGCTACAAGAAGGTCTACCTCGGCGGCTGGTCGGGCGGCGGGGCGCAAAGCCTGTTCTACCAGGCCGAGGCGCAGGATCCGCGCATCACCCATACTCCGGCGGGCGATCCCTATGACCTGACCGCAGCGGGCTTCATCCCGGCCGATGGCGTGCTGCTGCTGGCCGCGCACCTCTCGCGCAACCTGACGCTGACCGAATGGCTGGACGCCTCGATCGAGGATGAGAGCCGCCCGTTCGATCGCAACCCGGCCTGGAACATCTTTGCTGCCGATGGCCCCAAGCCGCCGTTCTCAGCCGATTTCATCGCCGAATACCGCGCCCGCCAGATCGCCCGCAATCGCCGGATTACCGCCTGGGTCAAGGAGCAGCTGGCCCATCTCAAGGCCAAGGGGCTCGAGCATCACGAGCGCTGCTTTACCGTGCAGGGCACGATGGGCGATCCGCGCTGGGTCGATCCGCTGGTCGATCCGAATGAGCGCGAGCCGGGCCATTGCATGCTGGGCGATCCCTTCGTGGTCAACGATGGGCCGGTCGGCCTCGCCCGGTTCACCACGCTGCGTTCGTGGCTGTCGCAGTGGTCCTATGACGATTCGCAGGCCGATGGTTTGAAGTGCGCAGCCCGGATCGCCTGCCCGATGCTGGTGATCGAGAACGGCGCCGATGATGCCTGTACCCCCAGCCATGCCGCGCGATTGATGGCGGCGGCGAACCGCTGCGAGATCGATCACGACGTCATAAAGGGCGCAAATCATTACTATTTCGGTCAGCCAGCCCTGGCCGGGCAGGCCGCCGAACTGGTGCGGGACTGGATCGCCGCACGCGACTGAGAAACTTGGTGAATAAGGTATTGCGCGACGGGAAAATCGATTCAATGATGGAGGTCTCAACAAAGGGGGAGTTCCCAAATGCGCAAGACCACCGTTGCCCTGACTGCTATGCTGGCCCTCGGCCTCGCCGCTTGCGGCGCGAAGGAAGAAGCCGCTCCGGAAGCTGCTGCTACCGAAGCTGCCGCCACCGAAGCTGCTCCGGCTGCCTCGGACGCCGCGACCGCTGCTGCCAGCGACGCTGCTGCTGCTCCGGCCGCCGAAGCTCCGGCCGCCGAAGCTCCGGCCTCGGAAGCTGCCAAGTAAGTCACCGCTGCAAAGCGTTGCAGGAACAAGGCTCGCCTCGGCGGGCCTTTTTCTTTTCGGGGTCAGCAAACTCAGCCGCGCGCGAGGTAGCGGCCGATCTCGTCCCACTTCGCCTGCTTCAGCGCGAGTGAAGTGGTTGTTCCCCGTCAGCACCAATGGCACAGATTTGAGGTTGTGATTTAAGGAGTGTTGAGGCTTCGTCGTAGTGACGAAGGAACGAAGATGAAGCCCCAACACTCCTTGAAAAAATCGCCTGCCAAGG
>Ga0315904_10002960_pt1 | contig 25624 bp, 27 predicted proteins | sample LakEriMetagenome_6_FD_203529 | JGI IMG/M metagenome (GOLD analysis project Ga0315904, IMG submission 203529) | Freshwater fungal communities from buoy surface, Lake Erie, Ohio, United States - Buoy 12 MA120 | ecosystem: Environmental > Aquatic > Freshwater > Lake | place: USA: Lake Erie, Ohio... | reverse complement strand
TTCCCAACATGGGCATGGGTCGGGCTGCGTTCTACATGAACCGCACTGTCCACAGCGGCCTCGCGATTGCTGCGCTCGACAAGAGCCAGTACGTCCTGAAGGTCAATGAGGGCCTGTCGCAGTTCGGAATGCCGTACAGCTGGCTGTCGTTCCAGGGCGTGCCTCTGCGCCGCGTGGATGCCATCGTCAACACCGAAGCCGTCGTGTCCTGATAGACCCGACAGAAAGGAAACAGAACAATGATTACTGATCGTCTTCTCGTCGTGTCCGGGTCGAACAACCCCGGATCTGCAATCAGCGGGCAGGCCATTACCGCTGACGCCGTTTCGACCGACACCATTGACCTCGGCACCGCCCGAGACATCGGTGAGGGTTCGGATCTGTTCATGGTGTTCACCGTGGTTGAGGCATTCAACACTCTCACCAGCCTTGACCTCGAGGTGGTGATTTCTGCGAATGCCAACCTCTCGTCGCACACCGTTCTTGCAGAGACGAACGTCCTGCTCGCTGGCCTGACCGCCGGCAAGCAGTACGTGGTTGCTCTGCCGCCGCAGATCGCAAGCCTCGGCCTGCGTTACCTCGGCGCCCGCTACGATGTGAACGGCACCAATCCGACCACTGGAAGCATCCTTGCCGAGATCGTGCACAACGTGCAGGATGGACGCAAGTTCTACGCCAGTGGTTTCTCGGTGACGTGATTCAAGGAGCCTGATCCATGCCAAAGGTCCGAGCAAATACCGTGTGCTTCGTAGACAATGGACTCCGCAAGGAGGGCGATGTCTTCGAGTACAACGGACCGCCGAACGGCAATCTGACCGTCTTGGACGGACATTTTGCACAGCCAGCTCCAAAGGCTCCTGCTGTTGCGGAAACCCCGCTTCAGCGGCGACCAGGCCGGCCTCGCAAGGCGGTTTCGCAGGACCCACAGCAGGGATAAGGCGATGTGAGTTCGCAGTGAAAGGAGGGGAGTCGCGGGGCAACCCCGGCTCCCCTCCATCACTAGGAGGCAGGTATGGCATCAGAAGTCGAAATCTGCAACTTGGCACTTGCGCACCTTGGCGACGATGCAACGATCGCCAGCATTGATCCGCCGGAGGGATCGGCGCAGGCAGAGCATTGCGCTCGTTTCTACGCGATCGCTCGAGACAGCCTTCTGCAAATGCACAACTGGAACTTCGCATCCAAGCGAGTTGCACTTGCTGGAGTCACGATGCCGTACACGATGTGGAAGTATTCGTATGCGTGTCCGGGAGACATGATGGTTGCGGTATCTGTTCTCCCACCAGAGGTTGAGAACGACTACACCATTCGACCGTATCCGGCAGACAAATACGGGTGGGGATGGATCAACACCCCGTTTGTTGGTGCCGGCGTTTACGTGCCGCAGGAATACTCGATCGAGACTGACACGAACGGAAACAAGGTCATCTACACGAATCAGGAAGGTGCGATCCTGCGCTATCAGGCGCTCGTTACCGACCCGACGAAGTTCGATCCTTTGTTCGTCATGGCGCTCTCATGGCATCTTGCGTCGATGCTGGCTGGCCCCGTCATCAAGGGCGATGCTGGTGCGGCGGAAGCAAAGCGATGTACGCAGATGATGATGGGCTATATGCAGCAGGCTCGCATGTCGGATGCGAACCAGCGCAACGTCAAGCCAGAACACATCACGACTTGGATTAGCGGGCGCTGACCTATGCCGCAGACCCGCACATACAACCGATCCTTTGCAGGCGGCGAGGTGTCGCCCGAGATGTGGGGCCGCATTGATGACATCAAGTTCCAGACTGGTGCAGCAACCATGCGGAACTTCATTGCAACTCCGCAGGGCCCGGCAGAGAACAGGGCAGGCACGGCATTCGTGCGCGAGGTCAAGGACAGCACGAAACTCACTCGACTGATCCCATTCACGTTCAGCACTACGCAGACGATGGTGCTGGAAATGGGTGCCGGCTATTTCCGATTTCATACGCAGGGTGCGACGCTTGGGCCCGGCAGCCCTGCTGCATACAACGGTGCTACCGCATACGTGGTCGGAGACTTGGTTTCTTCCGGTGGCGTGAACTATTACTGCATCGCGTCAACGACCGGCAATGCACCACCAAATGCGACGTATTGGTACGCGCTTCCGTCTGGTATCTACGAAATCCCAAGCCCATACGTAGAGGCAGACCTGTTCGACATCCACTATGTCCAGTCCGCCGACGTTCTGACACTTGTTCACCCCAACTATGCGCCGCGAGAGCTGCGAAGGTTGGGGGCGACAACCTGGACGTTGACAACGATTAACTTTGCATCTCCTCTCTCTGCTCCTACCGGAGTTTCTGCAACGCGAACGAGCGGATCAGCCGGAATTACCTATTCGTATGTTGTGACGGCTATCGCGGCAGACGAAATTAGTGAGAGTTCGCAAAGCAGTGCCGCAACAGTTAGCGTTGATTGGGCATCCACAAATGCGCTGGTGACGATTTCTTGGAGCGCGGTTGCAACGGCTTCGCGATACAGCGTCTACAAGTTGCAGGGTGGACTGTACGGATTCATTGGACAAACATCGACCACTTCGATTACTGATGACAACATCGCTCCGGACACTGGAATCACCCCACCCATCTACGATTCTGTGTTCAACAGCGCGAACAACTATCCAGGCGCCGTCAGTTACTTCGAGCAGCGGCGTCTGTTCGCCGGCACAAACAACTCACCGCAGACCATCTGGATGACTAAAAGCGGAACGGAAAGCGACATGTCGTATTCCGTCCCGACCGAGGACACGGATCGCATTCGGTTCCGTGTTGCGGCCAGAGAGGCAAACACGATCAGGCATCTGGTCCCCCTGACACAGTTGCTCGCGCTTACTAGTGCAGCGGAATGGCGTATCAACCCTGTCAACAGCGACGTAATCACGCCAACCACCATCTCCGTGCGCCCGCAGTCATATGTTGGTGCCAGCAATGTGCAGCCGTCTATTGTGAACAATACGGTGGTCTACGGATCTGCCCGTGATGGTCATGTGCGTGAACTGGGCTATTCGTGGCAGGCCAGTGGATTCGTGACTGGCGATCTGTCGCTGCGAGCCACGCACCTGTTCGATGGCCTGTCGATTACTGACATGTGCTACAGCAAGGCCCCGCATCCGCTTCTTTGGTTCATCTCAAGCAATGGACAGATGCTCGGCCTGACCTATATCCCGGAGCAGCAGGTTGCGGCCTGGCACAAGCACGATACTGATGGCAGTTTTGAGTCCTGCACGGCTGTTGCCGAGGGCACAGAGGATGCGCTCTACGTGATCGTGAAGCGCACGATCGGCGGAAACACGAAGCGATATGTCGAACGGTTTGCTACGCGCGCAGTGTCTACGCTCGAGAACTGCTTTCATGTCGATAGCGGCCTGACCTACAACGGAACGAACACGACGTCCACGACGGTCACGGTTACGGGCGGTACGGACTGGACGCCGGCAGAAGTGCTGACGATTACTGCGAGCAGCGCGATCTTCCAGTTCCCTGCCACGACCGATGTTGGCGATGTGATCGTGCTGACCGGATCTGATGGCACAAAGTACAGGCTCACGATCCTGTCCACGACCAGCACGACGGTTGCCACGGCGAGGGTGGATAAGACTCTCGCGGTTGCCCTGCGCGGCGTTGCCACGTCTGTCTGGGCATGGGCACGTGACACGGTTAGCGGCTTGTCGCACCTTGAGGGCAAGACCGTGAGCGTGCTTGGTGACGGAGCGGTGATGCCACAGGTTGTCGTGACAAGCGGTGCAGTCACGATCCAACGTCCAGCCACGATCATTACTGTCGGCCTGCCATACGAGAGCGATCTAGAAACTCTGCCGCTGACGCTTCAGATGGAGGCGTTTGGACAGGGTCGATCCAAGAACATCAACGAGGCTTTTGTGCGTGTCTACAGGTCTAGTGGCCTGTTCGTTGGACCTAGTGAAGACAAGCTTGTTGAAGCCAAGTGGCGTACAACGGAGCCATATGGATCTCCGCCTTCATTGAAGACCGATGAGGTCGGTGTGAAGTTGACTCCAACATGGCAGCAGAACGGGCAGATTTACGTGCGGCAGGTCGATCCGCTGCCGTTGACCATTGTTGGACTTACCCTTGAGGTAGCCATCGGAGGCTGATATGGGATTCGTCGTAACCACGCCAAATACGCCAGGCTTCAGTTTTCCAGGCATGGACAACACTCTGCTGACGCAGTCGCAGAACTACCCGTACCTCACGAGCATGCAGAATCAAGCCATCGCTGCAAATGCACCTGCAACGGCAGGTCCATCGACCGCAGCGCAGTTTGCCGAGGCGTTCAGCGTGGCTGGCCCGATCATGGCGATTTTTGGATCTGCGACCAGCGCCATCGGCTCGTACTACTCGGCGCAGAGCCAGCAGAACCAGCTCAAGATGCAGGCGCAGAACCAGCGTTTTGCTGCGGAGATGGCCCGCATCAATCAGGGAATGGCTAGGTTCACGGCTGGCGAGATCACTCGCGAAGGGCAGGAGCGGTTCGGTCGATACGCCATGCAGGCCGGCCAGGCCAGAGCAGGTGCAAAGGCTGCTATGGCTGCTCGAGGCATCTCACTTGGCGAGGGAACGCCAACCGAGGTACTTGGCAGCATGGATCTAATCAAAGAAATCGACCGCTTGAACATGAGCGCGCAGACCGTGCGTGCCGCCGAGGCGGCCAAGTTGCAGGCGTTCAACATCGGCGTTGGCGCGACGATGGCCGACATTTCAGCACAGAACCTTCAGGCGACTGCCAGCACGATCTATCCGGGCCTCGCGCTGGGTACGAGTCTGCTGGGTAGCGCGGCGGACATTGGCGGCATGTGGGCTCGTAACCGCCGCATCGAGGAACTGTTGGCTGGCGTGAGCCAGCAGAGGATGTAATCCATGCCAACCGTACCCACCACATTCGTACCGCAAGTCGCGCCGGCAGGCGCAGGCGACATTGGAATGGTGCAGGCGCCGCAGGTTGCCGTCACCGAAAATCTCGCAGCACAGCAGCAGGTTCAGTTTGGCCGCGCAATGACGCAGGCCGGAGATGTTTCTTTCCGCATCGGAAGTGCAATTCAGGATGCGATCGACGAGGCCCAGGCCAAGGCTGCTGACATCTCATTCATCCAGCAAGCCAACAGCATCATGCGCGGGCAGAATGGCTACCTGCGAACAAGCGGAAAGGATGCGGAGGCTCGTTTTGCGGAAACTACTGATGCGCTTTCGCAGATTGGTCAGGGCACGCTAGACAGCCTACAGAACGACACGCAGAAGTCGATGTTCCGCAATGTCATGTCGCGGAACATGATGACGTTCCAATCACAGGCATTGGATCACCGAGATAAGGAAGTCAAGGTCTACACCGCCAACGAGTCGCGTGCCAGAGCAGAGCAATACATGCAGTTGGCTATCGAGGATTTTGCCAATCGAGGCGAGCTGTTGAGCGACTATCAGATCAATCTTGGCGTCGCCGAGAACGAAATCAGGACCGCCGGCAAGACGCTTGGGTGGGCTGACGATTCTGCGCAGATGACTGGTGCGATCAAGCAGTTGCGAACACAAGTCACTGATGGAGTCGTGAACCGACTGATGCTGGACAGTAAGTACGACGAGGCTTGGGAGTTTGTGACTGCCCAGCGCAAGGAAGGCAACCTTGAGGAGAAGGCTGCGCAGGGTTTGATGAATAGCATCGACGCGAACCGGGATAGGTGGATGATCGACCAATACGCCACGACTATCCGTGGCTATGGCCGGGTCGGTATGCCGGAGGACGAGTCCAACAACCCGCAGGAGGCCCCAGGATCGCTCCGGGACGCTTTGGACATCGCGGAAGGCATCAAGGACCAGGAAATCCGCAAGGGCGTCCAGGCGGCTCTACGGACGCAATACGGGCAGGAGGAGGCGCTCCAGCGGCAGGAGTATGGCCTGCTGATCGACCGCATGGAGCAATTCCTTGCCACGCCCGGAAATACGGTGGCGAATGTCCCGCCGTCTGCTTGGGGCCGGCTCAAGCCACAGGATCAGGCCAAGTTCCTCAAGGCCCAACGACAGACGGATGAGCTGGATGTCATGGAGGAGATCGCACGCAATCCAGGCGTCCTGACTCGGGAATACCTCGAGGACAACCGTGGCAGGATGACTCGCGACACCTACATCAAGTTGCTTGGCGACGTGAATGCTCCCGGCAAGGTGATTGCCGCGACGGTTGACGCCGACCAGTTGGAGGCCACGTTGTTTGCTAACAACATGACGAAGATGGCCGATCCGAAGTCTGATGATGATAAGCAGGCTTCGCTCATGTTCCGCAATTCGGTCAAGACAGCAATCGACGCCGAGCAGGAGCGACAGAAGCGGCCATTGTCACGCGAGGAGAAGCAGCGTGTCATCGACGCTCGTATTCTTCAATTCGGTGAGCAGGCATATGTCGAACGCAGTTGGTGGCGGGACAAGCAAATGAGCCTCGCTGCAATGACGCCAGAGCAGCGTCAATCCGCATACGTCATGGTCGGAGATGCGCAGGTAAAGTTGATGGACATGCCGCAGACATGGATTACGGGAACTGCACTGCCTGCTTTCCGCAAGGCAGGCGTCAGCAATCCGACGATGACTCAACTCGCCGACTACTGGATTCGTAAGGGCAAGCCAGCACAATGATTCCGTTTACACCAGACGAGCGCCGCGCAGAGTTCGCACCATCGCAGAACCAGGGCGGCCCGGTCGATCCGGATGTTTTGGCTGTCATCGGACAACCTGTGTCGCAAGAGCCTGCGATGTCGCAGCCAACGATTCCAGAGCCCGTTGATCCGGACGTGCTTGACATCGTGAACCGCAATCAGGTTCCGCTGATGTCATCGCTGATGAGTGCGTCCCGCGTGAACCCTGACCAGGCTGCGGAGGCGTCGCGGCTCGGTGCGCGTATCGGCGTCGGGCAGGACGTGGCGCTTCGGAACCTGGACGAGGTGCGTCAGCGTGCGTTCATGGCCGACATGCAGGCCCGTGACATCGCTCGGACGAATCCCGTGCTGGCATCGTTCCTGATGGACAGGAACTTCTCGCAGCAGGCCAGCGACGATGTCGGCGTTCTGGACGGTCTGAAGAACGTGTTCATGGACGTAGGCCGCGTGGCTGGCGGCATGCCTGCGGTTTATGTGCCGGGCGAACTAGCCCGTGGTTACATGCGTGGCGAGCGCATTGCAGAACGTGGTGTCATTGGATTGAAGGCTGCTGTCAGTGAAGCTGAACAAAGCGATTACGAACGCGCACGCCAGTTGCAAGAGGAAATGCGTGCGCTAGGTGAGCCAGGCTTTCTGTCATCTGCTGCCGAGATGGTGGCGCAGAACGTGTCAGGTATGCGCGAAGTGGCAGCAACTACGCTGATTGGAGGCGCTGCTGGCACGATCATTCCAGGTCTTGGCACTGCTGCTGGTATGGGAATTGGTTTCGCCACTGGCACAGCCGCGACAACGGCACGAATGGAAGCCGGCAACCTGTATTTGGACCTGATTGAACAGGGCGTTTCGGAGGATGCAGCTGTCCCGGCGGCGCTTGCGGGCGGCCTCATCAATGGTGCGATTGAGGCAGTTGGAGCGAAGATTGCAACGGCTCCGTTCAAGAATCTGCTATCCAAGGTTGTTCGTGAACGACTGGCGGAGGCCGTGACGAAGCCCACAATGCGGGCTGCGCTCACACAGGCCGGCAAGTCCTATGTCTTGCAGGTTGGATCGGAGGCTGCCGAGGAAGGCACGCAAGAACTTACCAACATCGTCAGCGAGGAAATGGCGAAGTGGTCTGATGGAATCAAGAGCGAGACCACGCTGCGGCAGGCTGTGGATCGCATCATCGACGCGACGGCGCAGGGCGCGATGGGCGCAGCCATCATCGGAGGCATCGGCCCAGGTGCGAACCTTGCCATCGATCTAAAGCGCGCCCAGCGGGCCGGCAGGCAAACCAAGTTCTTCGAGAGCCTGACGCAGAACGCGACCGAGAGCAAGGTGCGCGGGCGTGATGCCGGCGCATACGAGCGATTCGTGGCTGCGCAGGCGGCTGGCACCAATGCTGAAACGGTGTTCGTTGACGGCGCAACCATGCGCGGCGTGCTTGAGCAGGCGGGCGTGACCGACTCGCAGCTGGACGCCGTGGTGCCTGGCTTGTCCCAGAAGGTGCGCGAATCAGCTGCGACGGGCAGCGATGTCACTATTCCGACAGCGCAATACGCGGCCCGGCTGGCCGGCACGGATCTTGGCAATGCATTGCTGCCGCATATGCGGCTCGCGCCGGACGCGATCAGTGCAACCGAGGCGCAGGCCGTGGAGGCGTCAAGGGCCGAGATCGTGGCCCAGGCCGAGAAGTTGATGGAGGAGAAGCAGACGGTCGATGCCGCGTTCGTGCAGTCGGCGCAGGCGGTCGAGGACTCGATCTTCAACGCGGTGAAGGCGGTCGGCTATTCCGACGTGCAGGCCCGAACCTACGCGAAGATCCATCAGGCGATGGCCGTGGTCGATGCCGCTGCAATGGGCATTACGCCGGAGGAATACCACCGCAAGTACGCGCCGACGATTGTTGGCGAAGTGATGCCGGCTGCGATGCTTGAGCAAGCTGCGCAAATGACGCTTGCGGATGTTGAGCAGTCATTTGCCGATCTTGGAGTTGAACAGCGTCTTACGGAAACTGCCACGACGATTAGTCCTGGAATCATTCGTGTGCCGGTAGAACTGCGGGATGAGGGACGTGCAACACGTGCGATGCAAAGCCTGATTGCTTATGCAGATCAGTCTGGCAAGCGCATTGATGTTTCACCAACAAGCGAGTTTGGTGCAAGCAAGAAGCGATTGATCTCGTGGTACAAGCGCCTTGGATTCGTTGAAAACAAGGGAGCCAACAAGGACTTTGCGATCAGCGCGACGATGTACCGACTTCCATCCGCGCCTGTACTAAACCAGGCCGCCCGCATCGACGCCGACTACATGGCAGCCGTCGAGCGCGGCGACATGGCAACGGCGCAGCGCATGGTGGACGAGGCGGCGAGGGCGGGTGGACTAACGGAAATTGTTTGGCGTGGAGATCTCAATGCCGAACAAATCACTGAATATCGACGAGGCGCACGACGTGAACCCGGAATCTTCACGACCACAAATCAAGTCGTTGCTGACAAGTATGCGAACAAAGAAGGTGGCGCAAGACGTTTCTATGTTGGTGGACGAACGCTGGATTTGACGCAGCCAACTCCTGAAGCAATAGCGTGGATTCGCAAATGGGCGGAAGATGGAGAGTGGGATTTCATTGATCGGTCTACTGGTGAATCCGTATCACCAGAAGATGCCGTATTGAGCGGGCGTCTATATGACTGGGAAGGAACATGGAGCGGACGAAGGTGGAAAGATATTCAGGCAACCGCTGCGGAAGATGGATACGACATTGTCAAGTTGATTGATGAGGACAAGGATGCGGTAGATGGCACATTCATTTCTACCGTTGTCTTGAATGAGAACAAGATCAAACTCGCCGACGCCGTCACCCGAGACGAGGCTGGCAACGTCGTGCCGCTGTCGCGCCGTTTCGACATCACCAGCCCACGAATCTTTGAGCAGGCGGCGATGTCTACGCGCGTTCCGTCTGGCAAGACGAGCCAGGAAGACGCGCTAGCAAACATGCTGCTTGCGGATTTCCCGGCATTCATTCGCGATCCCAACTTCGTGTCGAAGAACCTCGCCAAATTCAAGCAGCTTGGCGTGCCGATTCGCATTGATGAGAATGCGACCGAAGCCGAACAGCTTGAGCAGATCATCAGCCACTTGGCCGACAACCTGATTTGGCTCCACGATCAGATGGATCCTGAACTGCGCGCCCGTGCCAAGGAATGGTATGTGGGTGGTCGCAAGATTGTTGATTGGATGGCAAGGCGCTACGGAATTTCTCCGATGGCTGCGGCAACCATTTTGGCGACGCTTTCTCCGCAGAAGAACTGGTACGAGAACGTGGGTCTTGGAATCCGCATCACGGACATCGTTGCCACGCAGCAGCAGGCAAAGATGGATGCGGAAATGAGCGGCGCATATATCGATTCGCTGAAGAAGAAGGAAAGCGAAGAAGCCAAGAAGCTGCAACGACACGACGAGAAAAAGCCAAAGCGTGGCAAGGCCAAGATTGAAGAATGGCAGAAAGCGCGCGCCAAGCTTGAGCGTGCCGCAAAAACGGCGGCGAAAAATGTTCCCGATGCCCAGGCACAGATCGACAAGATCGGCAATCGCACCCTTGGCGAGCTGCTGGACGCAAGGGAATTTGAACTAGCAGCCATCTTTGTGCGATGGTTTGACCAGACCAAGAACGACCGCACCTATCCGGTGATCAGCCCAGAGGGCGGCATTGGCGAGCCAGTCAAAACAGCGGCTGGTGCCAACGCCAACATTCGATACGGCGGATACGACTCGGTGGCAAAGGCCATCAGTGCGTATGTGGATGGTCGAGCCGAGAACGTGTTCTACCTAATCGGCAACGAACACAAGGTTCGCAATTTCTACAACAACCTGTTCAACCCCCACGACACCAGGTTCACGACTATTGACACGCACGCAATCGCTGCGGGTTACCTGATGCCGCTCGCCGGCACTGACGCGCCCGTCATGCACGGCCTGGGTTCGACTCCTACCAGCGACGTGCAGGGCTTGGGCGGCGCGTATGCGGTGTTCTACGAGGCATACCGTCGAGCGGCTGAAGCGCGTGGCATTGAGCCGCGCGAAATGCAGTCGATCACTTGGGAGGCCGTGCGCGGGCTGTTTGAGGCCGCCGACAAGAAGAGTGCCAAGGCTCCGGTCGCAGCCGTGTGGAAGCGGTATGTTGACGGCGAAATTGACTTGGACACGGCGCGCAAGGAAGTGATGGAGATTGCCGGCGGCATCACGACTCCGTCGTGGGTGGAACTGCCGCGCGACATGAAGCCGCAGGCTGGCTATTCGGGCGTGTCTCGCAATGCTGCCGACGCCAGCTCGGTTGGCATGGCTGCCTCGTCGGACTTTGCCAACATCATGTTTGAGGTGGCGCCAGATCCGGCGAACACTGCATTGAAGTCCCAGTGGGAGGCCCTGACACCAGCGCGCCGGCAGGCCATCAGCATGGAAGTGGCGCAGGCCATCATTCCCAAAATCCTTGAGGAGTATGGCGTATCTGGCGACATGATGGTTCAGGTCGGCGGCTGGAAGGGCGACACCAATGTCGCTTTTGCCCTGCGCCTTGCGCCCGGTCCATTGGTGCGTCAGGTTGCCCAGGCCATCGGATATGCGTTGTCTCAAGAGGGAATGTTCTCTATCAGCGAAACGCAGTTCCCAGGCTCAACCAAGAAGGGTCTGATTTCGCTGGAGCTTGCACCGGGCACGTCCATTGATCAGATCAAGGATCTATACGGTTCCAAGTTGTGGCCTCTCGGTATCATCGGACATTCCACAGTCGATGGCACCATGCTTATCGGCCTGGATGATGGTGTTGATGCGGAGGCTTTGGCTGGTAAGATAAGTGCAGCACTTGCGGGCGACGCTCGCGTAGTGAATGTTGAGCATGGAGAAGCATGGAGTTCATACGATGAAACCCGCCAAGCAGAAGCCGCCGGTGCAACCGATGTCGCAGGCGACGAAGGACAAGCTGTTCAAAGGCGGCGTCTTGATGCTTTCCGTTCAGAAGCCACGCAGCGAGTCGCAGATGCAATCGGACAGCCAAGTATCTTCGAGCAGGCAGCAGCCGGCCCAGCCCGAGGCGGACACGACCCGCGCACGCTGACAACTGTCATCAACAAGGGTGGCGATATCACCACCCTGTTCCATGAGCTGATCCACTACAAAGTGGCAGTTTATCTTCGCATGGCGAACGCTGGCGAGATGCCTGCACAGCAGAAGAATGACCTGGATTACTTGTTCAAGTTCATGGGCATTGCTGGCGCAACCTTCGAGGAGCGGCTGGCGACGTACAACGGGCTGACGTTTGAACAGCGCAGGCCGCTTGAGGAGAAGATCACCTACAACTTCGAGGATTACCTGCTCGAGGGCAAGGCTCCCAGCCTTGAGTTGCGCGGCGTGTTCGACCGGATCGCGGCATGGATGCGCCGCGTGTACAAGTCGCTGCGCGATGACCTGAACGCGATCTACAAGCGCGAGTTCGGCACTGACCTGCCGATCCTGACGCCGGAGATCCGGGCCGTGTTCGACCGGATGCTCGCGAGCGAGGAGCAGATCAAGCGTGCCGAGGCCGTGAACAACATGAAGGGTCTGTTCCAGACGCAGGAGCAGTCTGGCATGGACGATACGGAGTGGGCTGCCTACCAGGCCATGCAGAAGGAGGCCACGGACGCGGCGATCGCGGCACTGACTACCGACACGATGAAGCAGGTGGAGTGGATGAGCAACGCTCGCAGCAAGAAGCTGAAGGAGCTGCAGAAGGCCCACGACACCCAGCGGAAGGAAGTGCGCGACCAGGTCATGGCCGAGGTGCGGCAGGAGCCCATCTACCGGGCGATGGAGTACCTGAAGCGCGGCACCCTGATCGGCCCGGACGGCAGCGAGGCGACGGTTGAGGGCGTCCACAAGATCAACACGGCGCTGGCCCGCGAGTTCGTGCCTGGCCTGGACATGGGCAAGATGGGCCGTGGCAAGTACGGCTACCTGGCCGAGGATGGGCTGCACCCGGATGTAGTGGCCGAGATGTTTGGATTCCCCGCCGGCTCGGCGCTGATCCAGGCGTTGGCCGACGCCAAGCCCATGCGGGAGGTGGTTGACGCCAGAACTGACGATATCATGGTCCGGGATTACTCCGAGATGGGCGATCCGAAGGCGCAGGAGGCTGCGGTCAACAGGGCCATCCATAACGAAGCCAGAGCCCGTCTAGTGGCCGTGGAGGCCAGGTGGCTATCCAAGGCCACCCAGCCCGTCCGAGTGATTCTGGAGGCCGCTAGGCAGGCTGCGCTTGACATGGTCGGAAACACGGTTATCCGTGACCTTCGGCCTGACCAATACGCGGCGGCGGAGGCTAGGGCGGCCCGCGACGCTGCTACGGCATACCAGCGCCGGGCCGACGCTGGCGCCGCATATCAGGCTGCATATACGAGGGTCTATAACGAGGAACTGGCCAAGGCTCGCGTTGGTGCGCCGATCAACGAGGCCGATGCGATTGCTGCGGCTACTGCTGCCGGCGAGGCCGCACGCCAAAGGGCGACAGAGCGGATCGCCGCATACGAGTTGAAGTATGGCAAGGACGCGAGCGCCGAGGAAGTCATCATGCTTGCCAAGCGCCAGCAGCTCTACCAGAACGCGCTGGCGACCGAGGCGCAGAAGGCAGATGACGCGATTCAGAAGGGACTGAAATACCTCCGCAGGGTGCTGCGTGACAGCAACCGCCAGCGTATGGGTGCGGACTATGCCGACCAGATTGCCGGCATTCTGGACAGGTTTGAACTGGCGCCGATCAGTCGGGCCGAGGCAGCCCGCCGGGCCGACCTGGCGGCGTGGGTTGAGGCCAAGCGTGCCGAAGGACTTGAGCCAGACATTGATCCTGAAGTGCTGGCTGAATCGAACCGCAGGCCGTGGCGCAACCTGACTGTCACGGAATTCAACGCGGTCATGGATGCCGTGAAGCAGATTGAGTTCATGGGCAAGAACGAGCGGAAGATCAAGTTGGCGGCAGAGAAAGCCGACTTCGAGAAGGTGCGCGACGAGATTGTGACAAGCGTGATCGCCAATGCCGGCGACCGCAAGGCGAACGCTCGTACCTCAACCACGAACATCGGTCGAGCCATCACCACGCTCAAGGGTTTCATCGGCGCACACCTGAAGGCGGCATCCATCGCCCGGATTTTGGACGGCGCACAGGATGGCGGCCCGGTGTGGAACTACCTGATCCGTTCGGCAAACGATGCCGGCGACAAGGAAACCACAATGCGGGCGCAGGCGACAGAGCGCCTGACAGCGATGTTTGCGCCGATCTTCAAGCTCGGAAAGATGGGAGGCAAGGGCCAATATTTCCCGACCGTGGACCGCAGTTTCAACCGCGAGGCCAGGCTTGTCATTGCCCTGAACATGGGCAACGACGGCAACATCCAGCGCCTGCTGGATGGCGAGGGCTGGTCGATCGAACAGATCACGCCGATTCTCCAGTCGCTGACCGAGGAGGAATGGAACCTCGTCCAGCAGGTCTGGGATTACTTTGAGACATACCGACCGGAGATCGCCGCCAAGGAGCGCGAGTTGTACGGCAAGGAGCCGAACTGGGTTGAGCCGAAGCCATTGATCGTGCAGACGGCAGACGGCAAGACGGTCACGCTGCGAGGTGGCTATTACCCGATCAAGTATGACCCTCGAGCATCCATGCGTGCGGAAACGATGTCCGATGCCGAGGCTGCCAAGCGAGACCTGGCTGGTGCATTCACCAGCGCGACCACGCGCCGCAGTTACACCAAGTCACGTGTCAAGGAGGTCAAGGGCCGACCATTGCTCTACACATTGGCTGGCATGTACGGCGGCGTCAATGAGGTCATCCATGACCTGTCGTGGCACCGCTGGCTGATTCAAGCCAATCGGCTCATGCGGTCGCAGGCATTCGACGAGGCCGTGCGCGAGCGATACGGCCCGGAGTTCATCGGCCAGTTGAAGACTTGGATCAAGGATGTCGCTGCCGGCGAGCGTGGCGTGCAGAACGAAGCCGAGATGGCCCTGAACTTCCTGCGGCAGGGCATCAGTTCCGCCGGCCTCGGCTTCAACGTGGTCAGCGCGGCATTGCAGATCACTGGTTTCAACCAGTCCATCGTCAGGGTCGGCGTGAAGTGGATCGGTCGTGGCATCGCCGCCGTCGCACAGTCTCCGTTGCTGTCGATGAAGATGGTCAACGAGAAGTCTGATTTCATGGCGAATCGTTCTCGCACACAGTTCCGCGAGTTGAACGAACTGCGGAACATGGTGCAGGGCGACAGCGTTGCCATGCGACGCATCAAGATGGGCACGTATTTCCTGATGATGCGGATGCAGCGGATGGTCGATGTCCCGACTTGGATCGGTGCCTACGAGAAGGCACTGTACGAGGGCCGCGACGAGGACACTTCCATCGCGCTGGCTGACCAGGCCGTGATCGATTCGCAGGGCGGCGGCATGCTGAAGGACTTGAGCCGGGTTGAGCGTGGCGGTGCCGGCCTGAAGTTGTTCACGGTGTTCTACGGTTACATGAACACGGTCTACAACATGGCTGCGGTTCAGACCATGACTGCCAAGAACAAGGGCAAGCTGGCTGCCGACTATGCGATGCTGTTCGTGGTTCCTGTCGTGCTGGGCCAATTGATCCGCAAGGCAATGGTTCCAAAGACGGAAGACGAGCCAGAAGACCTCGAGGCCATTGCCCGCAAGTTGGCTGCCGAGCAGTTGTCCTACTTGATGGGCACGATGGTCATCGTCCGCGAGTTTGGCGAGATCAGCAAGATCGTTGCTGGTGCCGAAGGCCCACGCATGGGATACGGCGGCCCTGCCGGCCTGCGAGCGGTCGGCGAAACATACAACTTCGCCACGCAGGCAAGCCAAGGCGAATTCGACAAGGCATTCCGAAAGTCTGCCGTCAACCTCATCGGCGCGTTTACTGGCCTGCCATCTGCACAGATCAACCGCACGCTGGATGGGTTGGATGCGCTATACGAGGGCGAGACAGAGAACGTCCTTGCTCCTGCAACAGGCGTGAGGCGTTGATGGTGCCCGTACTGGATCACATTGAATCTAGGTTTCTTCAAGCCTTCTAGGAGTCGATTGGATGACGATTAGCAGCACGACTCGAATTGCTGGACCATTCACAAGCGGAACGGCTTTGCCGTTTACGTTCAAGGTGTTTGCTGCCTCTGATCTTCAGGTCATTCGGCTGAACACCACTACTGGCGTGGAAAGCACGCTGGTCCTGAACTCTGATTACACGGTCACGCTGAACGGCAATCAGAACACGAGTCCTGGTGGAACTGTGACTGTTGTTGTTGCGGCATCTGCAACCAGCACTGTCACGATTACCTCCAACATCGCAAACCTCCAGCCAACGGACCTGACCAATCAGGGTGGGTTTTATCCAGAGGTCATTACAGATTCATTTGACAGGTCCACGATCCAGATTCAGCAGATTTCTGACATCGGTGACAGAACGCTGAAGATCCCGATTTCTGATGGCAGTAGTCTTGACATGCAGCTGCCAACCGCAGCGCAGCGTGCCAATGCGTTCCTCGCGTTCGATGCCAATGGCGAGCCAACCGCCGTTACCGGCGGCTCAAGCGGTGCTCCGGCGACGATCACGCGACAGGTCTTTAGCGGTGATGGAACAACCGCAATTTTCACGTTGGCATCTGATCCAGGCGCGCTCGGCAATAGTGCCCAGGTCTACATCGGTGGCATCTACCAGCAGCGAAGCACGTACACAGTCGGCGGCACGACCCTGACGTTCTCGCAAGCGCCAGTAGCAGGCACAGACAACATCGAGTTCGTGAACTTCCTGACGGACGCTATCGGCAGCACCAGCGCCGACCTTGTTCTGTATACGCCTACCGGTAGCGGAGCTACTGCCCGTACCGCCGCACAGAAGTTTGCGGAGCGTCAAAGCGTCAAGGATTTTGGAGCGGTAGGTAACGGCGTTGCGGATGACACCACGGCGTTCAACAACGCCTGGACTGCTAACAACCCAAATCCTGTGTTTGTGCCTGCCGGATCATATGCGATTACCGGAACGGTTACTGGCTCATTCGTAGCGAGCGGGAATGTCACCATCGTTGGTGGAACCGTCAACACGATTGCGACCTATGGAACCAACCTGTCTACAGGCGGGACTGCAAGCATTGGTAGCAACGCTACTGTTGGCGGCACGTTGGCCGTAACTGGCCCAGTGACTTTGACGAATGATCTTGCGGTCAATGGGTCTGACATCACAACGACCGCAACCGGCACCGCTACTGTGTTCAACGCCAACGCGACTGGGTTGGACATTGGCGGCGCTGCTACATCTGTTTCTCTTGGATCAACCTCCGGAACGGTCAGCGTCGGCAACCTGTCGATGAACGCAGGCTATGGGTCGATTGCTCCTGCGTACGGATGTCGAGCGTGGGTCAATTTCAATGGAACTGCTACGGCGAACGCATCGGCAACATATAGCCAAGCAGGTACGACAACCGTTACTGTCACCCTAAACAGTCACGGATATTTGGCCGGCCATGAGGTGTATGTGGATGTCACGAGCGGCACTGGAGTTGATGGCTTATACACAATCACCGCTGTCACCCAAAACACGTTCACCTATACGGCTGGTACATCTCTTACGACGAGCGGAAATTGCAGCTTGCTGCGACAATCCATTCGTGGATCCGCAAACGTCCATTCCGTGACCCGAAAATCTACTGGCCAGTATGTTGTCAATTTTTCAACAGCAATGCCTGATGCCAATTTCTGCGTGACTGAATTGTGTTCGGATGAGATTGTTACTGCTCCAACCAATTCGCATGTCTATGGAGCAATTGTCTCTCCAACCGCGTTCAAGTTTGAAGTGCAGTATCACCACCCACAATCAGGCGTGAACTTCACCGACAAGTCAATTGTTGGATGCTCAATCTTCCGCTGATCGGATCACATCATGGCAATGACCAAACCGACATCAGATCAGATCACATTCCTGAATGCAGTAACGCTGCCTGGCGATCTTGCCGTCAACGGTGGTGACATCACTACGACATCGACCGGAACGGCAACTGTGTTCAACACGAATGCAACAACGCTGAATGTTGGCGGTGCTGCTACGACCGTGTCTCTCGGCGCGGCGACTGGCACAACAACGATCAACAATGCGGCGACGGTTTCTGCTGATCTGGCCGTCAATGGCGGCGATATCACGACCAGCGCAACTGGCACCGCAACGGTCTTCAACACGAATGCGACTACCCTGAATGTTGGAGGTGCTGCAACTACTGTTTCGATCGGAGCTGCGACCGGAACTGCAACGGTAAACAACGCCACCTTCCAGTTCAACAGCGGTTACGGATCAGCAGCTACTGCGTATGCCTGTAGGGCGTGGGTAAATTTCCAAGCATCTAGCGGTACCAGAAATGGATCAGGCAATGTCAGTAGTGTTACTGATAACGGAAATGGCGATTACACAGTAAATCTCCAAAACGCAATGCCCGATACAAACTATTCTGTTTCTGCAATTGCGCGTAAGATAAACGATCTGGTTGATGGCGCTTGGACAATTCAATTCAGCGCTACGCATACAGCCACAACATCCGCGATTCAGTTTGCGACCGTGTTTAGCCCTGTTTCAACATCTCCAGTTCTTACAGATGGAAGTTTGGTCTTTTTCCAGCTATTCCGATGAACTGCATCATCTATCCAACATCGTCAGGCATCGCTGTCATTCATCCGACTGGCGAATTGCCAATTCATGAGGTTGCCCGTAAGGACGTGCCAGCCGGCATCCCATACATCGTGATGGCGACGGATAATCTTCCGGCCAGTCGCGAGTTCCGCAATGCATGGACCGCAGACTTCAGCGAACCTGATGGGTATGGCATCGGGCACGATGCGTGGTTTGCAGAGCAGGCAGGAGGCCAGGCGTGAGCATTACGATTGACATGGCGATTGCGCGCAATATCCACCGCGACCGCATTCGCACTGCACGCACTGCCGCACTAGCTGCTCTTGACGTTGCATACATTCGTGCGCAAGAGCAGGGTGATGACACGACTGCGATTGTTGCCAAGAAGCAGGAATTGCGTGACGCTCCAGCTGACCCAGCAATCGAATCAGCTTCTACGCCTACGGAACTGAAGGCTGCCTGGAATCCGCTCCTTGGACCTAGCCCGTACACGCCATGAGCGCGCCACACCACGACGAATTGTTCCTTGTGATTGGCCGCTTGGAGGGCAAGGTAGATAGCCTGCTTTCAATGCAGGGCCATCAGCAAGATCAACTCAAGAACCATGACTCTAGGCTTCGAGTGCTTGAGCATGCGCGTGGACAGATCATGGGCTATGCCGCAGCGATTGGCGCCGGCATGAGCATCCTTGTGAACTACTTCAGCAAACACATCTCGTAAGGACACCAATGCCTACCGACATCACCATTTCAACCGACAAGCCGAGTTACCTGACAACTGGACTCGTGACTGCCAGCAGTGGCACGTATGACGTTGCGGTTCCGACTGCAACCCTGCCGTCTACCACGGGACAGACATTTCTGATCCCGAGTAACCTTGGCGACAAGCCGAGTCTGCTGCGTCTGGTTCCGTTCCACAGCGCGAACAATGCGACCACTCCTGGATTCCGTGTGATTGGATGGTCTACGTACACGCAGACCAGCGGAACTCCGATTTATGTTCCCACGATGCTGGCTGATTGTACGTGCGCCTACAACGCTACCGCCGGCAGCATTCCGAGCCTGTCTGTGAACGGCACCACGCAGTATTTCTTCCACGGGATTACCGTTGCAACTGGCGTTCCGACCGTGAACGTCTACACGCCTGGAACTGCTGCTGCTGCTGGAACGCCTCCTGCCGGAGTAGTGATCGACACGATCGGCATGCAGTACGTCACGATTCAGGTTGAGTCATCGACCGGCACGATGGGCGCCTTCTACGCTTTCCTCTGATGCGATACAACCTCGGCAGATTCCGAAGGCCGATGCGGCGCTCTACAGCTACTCAACTGCTGTCGCTTGTGTCATTGAGTAGCCCATACGAAGCGCAGGTCCTTATCGTTGCTGGCGGCGCTGGAGGAGGCTCATCTCCTGGAGCTAACGTTGGTGGCGGTGGCGGTGCTGGCGGTATGAGGATGCCAACGCTAACACTTGTTCCTGGTATTTCATATACAGTCGTTATTGGCGGTGGTGGTGCTGGCGCAGCGTCCGGAGTTGGCTCTCCGGGTTCGACATCAACCTTCGACACAACATCTAGTACGGGAGGTGGTGGAGGAGGAGGATCTGGTGCAACTAATACTGGGGCATCTGGCGGATCAGGTGGTGGTTCTGGATCACTTACTGGCGTTGGTGGAAGCGGAACAGCTGGACAAGGAAATTCTGGAGGCAATAATGCCGTAGGCATCAACGCTGGTGCTGGCGGCGGAGGTGCTGGTGCTTCTGGCGCATCAACAAGTGGAGCTAATAGCCCGGCAACAAGTTGCGTCGCAGGAAACGGTGGTGCTGGATCAGTATTCACGCCGAACGGAACCACATACGCTGGCGGCGGCGGTGGCGGCAACTTCTACGGAACAGGCGTCCTTGGCACAGGCGGAACTGGTGGCGGCGGTAACGGCGAGCGTCGGACTGTGTCTGCTGCCGGCAACGGCACCGTCAATACTGGCGGTGGCGGCGGTGGCGGATTCAACGCCGCTGGAAATGGTGGAAGCGGCATCGTGATCGTTGCGTACCTTGGTGCACAGCGTGGCACTGGTGGCACGGTTTCGACCTCTGGCAGCTACACGCTGCACTCGTTCACCACGACTGGCACATTCACCTACACGGGCTGAACATGGCACACTTCGCAGAAATCAACGGCGACAACATTGTGCAGCGCGTGATCGTTGTGCCAGATGAGCATGAGGCTGATGGCGCTGCTTGGTGCGCTAACCTGCTTGGCGGAACGTGGATTCAAACTTCGTACAACGCGACGATCCGCAAGAACTACGCCGGCGTTGGTTACACATATGACCAGGCTCGCGATGCGTTCATCCCGCCAAGGCCATATCGGTCATGGATCTTGAATGAGTCCACTTGCAGGTGGGAAGCACCTACGCCGATGCCAAGCGGCGGACCGTGGTATTGGGATGAGGATGCTGGCGAATGGATGCTCGAGGTTGCCTAATCGCTTGTTTCTTGCTCGTTGGCTGCTCCGCATCCGAGAGGATCGCGGTTGAGGCCAACGGCATCGGCGATAGAGCAGGCACGATTCATGCGCTCGCTGTCCGCATCGGTGAGTCCAGCGACCAGCCGGAGGTCATCGCGGACGCGGCCAGCATCGCTACCGAGGCCATGCAGATTCGTCACGGCGTGGCGGAAATACATACCGCCCTGCCCGGTGTGACGGACAAGGTTTCTCCGATTTGGGCCACGCTGAAATGGGTTGCCATCGCAGCAGCCGGCGCTGCCGCAGTATGGCTCCTAACGGCCTCTGGAATCCTTGGAGCCGTCCGGGCCGCGCTGGGCTGGATTCCGAAGCCGAAGGCTCGTGCGGCCAGTCTGCTGGCTGCGGCGGTCGATGACAGCCGTCCAGAAACGACCCGTGAGGCAATTGCTGCAATGCGGGCGCAGGATCCAGAGTTCGATGCGGCCTGGCGTAAGGCCACCAAGTAATCGCTATAATCGCACCCACGAAAGGAGATGAACATGGAATTCATCCGCAACGCTATCGGTACTGGCTTCTTCACCATCGTCATTTTCGTTGCTGGCGCCTTGATTGGGCAGCCGCTTTGGAAGTGGGTGTGGGCCAAGCTTCCGTTCTCCAAGTGACCCGCGTGGGCGTCGGCTAACGCCCGCGTCCATGTTTCGGCACCCTCTGTGCCCGACCGATTGCGAAAGCGTCGGTCGTTTTATTTACGGCCTAGACGATGCTGGATCCTGTCCTGTGTCATTGGATCCATGCTTGTTCCCCTCTTGGATTTCATCTGGTGCCTGATGTTCAGGATATTTCTGATCTCGTCTGCCCAGAGACAGTCGCCGTATTTCGTTAGGTCAAGCATGCACCGCAATGCCTCGTATGCTGCTTCCACTTCGCCGGCGAGCGCATCTAGGCGCTGCGCCCGTAGGGCAGTTGCGGTTCTCTCAAGCGCAACCATGATGTCTGCTGGGGGTTTGGGTCTAGGCGTCCTTGCCATGCCCATAGCGTAAAGGAAAAACTCCCGACTGACGGAAGCCAGCCGGGAGCCTTGGAGACACTGGACGCATGCCTGCGTCAAGTGTGATTCTACAGCGTTACAACTCGAGAATCGCCAAAGATGTTCTGAATATCAGAATCCTCATGCCACCTGGCGACCCAAGAACCATCCCGAGAAAGCCAGCATTCATTCCCCTGCTGGTCAATGCGCGCAATCGCATACATAATTTCTGTTGCTGCTTTGCACCCTCGCTCAATGATGTCAAGTTCCATTTCAATTGAGCGCGTGATGATTGGCCCAATCGGAGAGTCTGCCTCGTCAGACTCATCTCGGAATGATTCGATGGTTTGCAGATAGAGAGTGTGGATCGTGCCCATATCACCATCTCCAAGCATGATCCATGCAATGTGCGTGGCATCCCAAGGCAGCTCGCGATCGTGCCACGGAACAATATGTTCCTGCTGGATTCGATCTGCCGCGCTGCCAGGCGTAACAACCCGCATGTTCGCTTCGATCTTTCGATTGAGATAGAACATGCAAAACGCGAACGAAACCACGATTCCAACGAGAGCAAGTTCAATCATTGTCAACCCCCAGTCTTGCGTTCATGGAAGCGAGAAGTTCCTTTGCGACAGCCAGTGCCTCCTCGCTTCGCGGGTGGGCTTGACCACCCATAGCCGCATCTGCGTCTGCCTGCACTTGACATCGAATCACATTTTCGTGCGCAAGAACGCGGCACTTTGCGAGCATCCGATGCAGGCACTCCTCCTCGTCTACCGCATTTGCAATGGCTTGACGAAGGCTGTTGAGTGTGCGAATGGAAATGATCTGCACGGATCCAGCGCCTTCGGAGGCAACAGGGATGGTGTTGATGATGTCGCTTGCTGATTGTGCTGGTGTCATGGCACGAGCCATTGTAGATAATCCTTGCTCCATGCTGCCGCGAGGAATGCGGCAATGCTCATTGAACCGAACGCATATCCGAGCCAGAACTCAAAGATGCCTGGCTGCTGTTGAGTCTTTCTCATTCGCGTCCCTCCGGGAACAGATCAGCGAATATGTTGCTAGGACTCCTGTGCGGGATTCGCTCGTCCATGGATGTCAGGACGTTCTCTGCCATGATCGCATCTGGCCCACGCTCGTTCATCACAATCAAGCGCATTCGATCTCGAAGGAAGCGGGCCTCGTTATCCGTCAAATGCAAGTGCAGCATGCATGTCTCCATTAGATTCGCCTCCTTTCCGTATCAGGCAACGAGCCGAATGCGGAGTCGAAGGCATCCCAGTTTCCGGTTGTCCGAGCTGCGAGTGCAGCACGAATCACCGCACGGAATGCATCGGTTCGACCAGGCCTAGACCTTGAGAACAAATCTGGAAATTCCTGATAGACGTAGATCGCCGCTGGATTGCCGCTTCGCGTGTTGCGCTTGTTCTGGGTGCGGACGATCAGGCCACGCTGCTCAAGGTCTGTGAACCGTGGGCTGGCTGACTGATGCGTCAGTCCAAGTGTCGCCATCGCCTCATCGCAGGTTGCCCCGTGCTGGCCGGCGCTCTGGATGAACTCCAGCACGCGCTGCGCAATCTCTCCGATGTTGGCCGCCTGGTATGCGATCCGGCTGGTTTCTCTGTAGGTCACTTGATTTCCTTCAGCAATGGCGCGACTTCCGAACGAAACAGCCGCTCATACTCCTCGATTGACTCGTGGTACTCGTTGCTTACGTCTTTGCGAAGGCCGTCCCTGAAATAACCATTCGCCCGCATGCGAGCAAAGTTGACTCGCTCTCCGTGCAAGTCCTCGATGATTTCGCGCGCCCACGCAGGCAATGTCTCCAGCACATCGTCAACAAGCGCCGAGTTGAACATGCGTTCCATTGCTGGAGTCATTGATACTGATCCTTTTTGAATGGGGTGAGCGCAGCGCGAATCTTGATGAACGCGGTGAGTTCAGCGTGTTCAGCCATGCTCTTTGTGATGTTGAGAATCCTTGCACACTCATCGAATGTGCGAATCGGTCCCGTTGCATTGAACTTTCCGAAGCGATGCCTTTTCCAATCATCGCTGCACCACCTTGCTACGGTCTTCACGGCGTCACCTCAAGCTTTCCGCATAGGGTGATGAAGTTTGCTTCTGCAATGGCTGCTGCATCCTGCGCTGCGTCGCAGGCATCCTCCGCATCCGCGATATCACCGATCAGCGTTCCAGCCCTGATTTCCGAAAGCCTCGCATATGCGGCGTCGGCCAGGCGATCAGCAGATACCAGCACGAATGCTGCATCCAACTGCGATGGTGTCATTCCAGCTCGTTCCCAAATCGTGCGAGCCAAATCGGCTGCCCGCTTCTCTTGCTCAATCAATTGCGTAACGGTTGGCATGATGTCTCTCCAGCGCGGAATTGCGCACGGCTAATGTAACTCCGGGTAACAATATGTCAAGCGGCTAGCCGGACACATTTCGGACACATTCATTGCACCCACGAGAATATGGAAAGATTGTGGAATATGGGTGTTGACAACGGTGCGATGGTGCATTAGTGTGCCTCCGCGCAATACCGCGCGAGGAGACATGCACATGCCTGAACCCAAGACATCACTCGCCAGCGCGTTGCTGGCTGCACAGAGCGCCCTACCCAGCGTGGGTAAGGACAGCAAGAACAGCTTCCACCACTACAACTACACCAGCAGCGAGGCGATGATCGGCGCGTGCCGAGCCGTGTTGCACGGTGCCGGCTTGGTCCTGCGCCGGGCCGGCTGGAAGTTTGATGGGACCGCCGAGGGTGGCGTCGTGACCAGCCAGTTCATCCTGTCATGCCCTGTTAGCGGCGAGAGCGTGACCGACGAGGTTGGCTGGGTGGCGATCCCGGAGAAGGGCCGTCCCATCGACAAGGCTCTTGCAGGCGCCCTGACCGCCAGCATGGGCTACTACCTGCGTGACCTGTTGCTCGTTCCGCGCGAGGACGAGAACGAGATGGACAAGCGCGATGACCGCACGTTCGAGCCTCGCAAGGTTTCACCTCGGACTGAAACCACTACAGTTGCCAACAAGTCTAGCGGAAACGCTCCAGCCCGCCAGGCGCAGCAGGATGCCCCAAGTTCGATTTCGGCGCCGAAGGCGGCTCCGAACACGGCCAAGGCCAAGGAACCAGCCACGGCGGCTGCTGGCGCGTATAACGAGGTGCTGGCGTCTAGGCCAGCCAAGGACTGCGCATGGCGCGGCGGAATGACCGTCCGCAAGGTGGGCCAGGGCAAGGCCACGAAGAACGGAGGCAACAGGTGGCCGATCCTGTTTGAGTCTGACGCCGGCGAGGAATGGGCATCGTGCTTCGACGAGAACGTCATGCTGGCTGCGCAGGATTGCCTCGGAGGCCAGCCAGTTGATGCATTCGTTCAATCGGGTCAGTACGGGCTCACCCTGTACGGCATCCGCATTGTGGTAAACTCCGAGCAGCCAGCGGCGACGACGGTTCCAGCCGAGGACGAGATTCCATTCTGACCCCCCGGAAGGCCCGGGCGGTGAGGCAACTCCCGCTCGGGCTTTTCACATACACCAACGGATATAACCATGAGCAAAGCAATCACACGACTGTACGAGGCAACCGCTGCGGCGCAGGAGCTTGAGGAGATGATTCAGGCCAGCGCGGAATCCGGCGGCGACATCACCGAACTGGATGGACACTTTGACATACTCGCTCGGCAGGCGGACTCGCTGCCGGCGGCGATCGACGATGTTCTCTCGCTGGTGCGTGACATCGAGGCGCGAGCCGAGGCACGTAAGGCCGAGGCCGAC
>Ga0315904_10002957_pt1 | contig 25632 bp, 34 predicted proteins | sample LakEriMetagenome_6_FD_203529 | JGI IMG/M metagenome (GOLD analysis project Ga0315904, IMG submission 203529) | Freshwater fungal communities from buoy surface, Lake Erie, Ohio, United States - Buoy 12 MA120 | ecosystem: Environmental > Aquatic > Freshwater > Lake | place: USA: Lake Erie, Ohio... | reverse complement strand
GCTTTGGGGGTTCTTCGCTTTGGTGATCTCGTCAAACACCACCACGTCGCAAAAGCTCAGGCTCTTCAGCCGATCGAGCCGGTCGTAGTTGATGAGGTAAATCTGGGCCTCACCGGAGGGCTCGTCGCCCATCAGGTGCTCGATCTTCATCCATCGGAACTGGTCCCACTTTTCGATCTCGTTGGGCCACGTCATCCGGGCCACGCGCTTCGGCGCCACAATCAACGCGGCCCGGATCGCGCCGTCCTGAAACAACGTGTTGATGGCGGAAAGGGTCGAGGCCGTTTTGCCCAGACCCAATCCGACCGAGGCGTAAGCGCGATCGTGCGACAGCAGGTGGTCGACCATCTGCTGCTGGTACGGCTCCAGCTTGAGCTTCATCGGAACAAGCGCCCGATGATCTTGGCCCAGACGCGCTGGAACCAATTCGCCTTTGGCTGCGGCTGCGGGGTCTGATCGCGGAATTCCGGCCAATTCGCGCGAATGCTGCCGTTCTGATGCTCGTCGGCGTAGAGCATCGCGTCGCGGGCGTGAACCCAGATCGACGTGTAACGGGAACCGGGGCGGAGCACGCGAGCGCCGGAAAGCCGGTCCTCGTACACGGCGCAACGGAGCACGTTCTTTACATTGCGGTCCATCTTCAGGGCGGAAAGAGGGACGTATCCCTCGGGGATTTCGTTGACGGTTGTATAAGTTTTCATCGCGGGCAAAATTGGGTGAGGAGGGACACGATCTGGTCGTAATCGTCGCTCCATTGGGCGTTGCAGCCGGCGGCGCGCAGGCGGCCGATTTCGTGCAGTTGCAGGGCGCTGGGCTTGGCGCCGGGTTGTTTTAATTCGAGAAACAAGATGCCTCCTCCCGGGCAGACGACGATGCGGTCAGGCACGCCGCGGGAGGAGGGCGAAACGAACTTGTAGGTGAGCAGGCCGTGACGGCGGCACCACTCAACTACTTTGCGTTCCAGTTCCGCTTCCCTCATCTGGCTTCTCAAACACCCAGATGCCGGTGGGCTTGGGTTGCAGATCGAACTTCTCGGAGCCGTATTTAAGGGCCTTGGCGTGCGCTTCCTCCGGAGAGTTGGCGCGCACCTCGACCGCGCCGATGATGTTGGCGGCGATATAGTATTTCTTCATACAACAAGTTTCTGGATGCGCTCGCGGATGCGGGCCTTCTCCAGTTTCGAGATGCGGGCGATCAGGCGGTCGATGATCGACATCCTGCGCGCACCCATCAGCTCGATCAGTACCAGCCGGCGCAGGTCCGACTCGTTAATGCCGAGCAGCAGGATTTCGTTCAGCTTGTTCCAGCCGGCGAGGTGGACGGACAAGCGTTCCTTGTCCTTATCAGACACCTCGACCGGCTGGTCGAAGATTTGGTATCTCTGGTATATCTTCATTTGCTATAGAACGGTGCGATCTTGGCCTCGACCTTGAGGGGCAGGCCCTTGGCCCACGCGGGCACGTCGGCCAGCGCGGCGGCGAACTCCTCGGCGGTCTTGCCGTCCCGGCGGATGGCCAGCCCTTGGTCGTGGATAAGGGCGAACGGGCGCATCCCGCGGGCCTCGGCGACACGGGCGCCGTGCGACATCACGTCAGCGGCGACGGCCTGACTTGCGTTTTCCGCAAGTTTCCCCCCGTAGAGCTTGATGCGCCCAGCCTGCTGGGACATCGGCAACTGGCCCCAGTAGGTGAGCTGCTCGCCGAACTGGGGGTCGTTCTCGATCAGGGGATCGCGGTAAGCGAGGGCCCGGCCCGACGGCAGCGTGAAAAACAAGTACGGGCACCCCGCGGTCTCCTCGACGTGAAACGAGCCGACACGGTTGCCGCGGTTCTTGACCGCGCTCATCGCGTCCTGATTGAGCTTCCTCCAGTACGCGGTGATGGCGGGGTGAGCGTCGCGGTACATCGACACGGCGCGCTCGGCCAGAGCGGCGTCGCACGCCACTCCGAACAGTTCGCAGGTCGACAAGAACTTGGCGGAGCCCATCCCGTAGCCGCAGCCCAAGATGGTGCGCTTGCCCATATCGCGTTGGTCCCCGTTCACCGCGGCAGGGGCCACGCTGTAGATAAGCGAGGCCATCCGTCGGTACTGGTCGACGCCCTTGGCCCACATCTCCAGCGCGTCCTTTTGCCCCGCCAGCCAGCAGATCACGCGGGCCTCGATCGCGTTGTAATCCGCGTCGAGCATCTCGGACCCGGGCAACTGGATGAAATGGCGGATACAGGATGCCAGCACCTCGACCGGGTCGCCGTAGATGGCGTCGATGCCCTTGGCGGTGCCGCCGTTGCAGACGTAGCGGTACGCGGGCTTGGCGATCGGTCGCATCTCAGGCGTCGCCTTCTTAGCGTTTTGAATCTGCGGGCCACCAGCCGACCAACGGCCCGTGCCGGCGCCATAGAACTTCATCACGCCGCGCATCCGCGCGTCGGGCATCGACCACTCCAGCATCGTGTCGATCTTCTTGGTCGCGGCGTAGGAGAGCTGACGGTACAGGTCGATGACGCGGCCCAGCGGGTCAGGCAGGCGCGACGTGTCGAGCGCCTCCAGCGTGCCGGCCTGCATATCCTCGATCTCCGCGCCCCGGGCGCGCAGCCAGTCCAGCACCTTGGCGCGCTGGGTGATTTGCAGCCCGGTCAGGGCCGTGAATTCGCCGGAGGCGGAGGCGGTCACCTCGGCGACGATCGCGGAGGCGTTACGCAGCGCGGCGTAGTTCACCGGGATGCCCTCGGCGTTCATCCGCTGCGTGAATAAATACGTTTCCAGCAAGCCGCCCCGCAGGTCGAAACGCGCACGCAACATCCGGTGAATCTCCTTCTCGGCGCGCACGTCCTGACGGCAGTACTCGCAAAACTGGGCCCACTTCTCGCGATGGTCGCGCGGCTCGTTAAACTGGCCGTCCTCGCGCGGGATCGAGAACAGGCGGATCAGGGCCTTACCCTTGGCGTCCTTTTTCGCGTCGATGCCAAGGGCGTTGCCGGCCTTTTCCAGAGAGTCGGGCAGGCCGGCCATCCGGGCCATCGCCTGCGTGCATCTCCAAGCCTCCAGCGGCACGGCAGGAACGAACTTGGTGCCCTCCAGCACGGGCTGCTCGAAGGGCGCGTTAAACGCGCGCACCTCGGTCGCCTGAGCCAGTAGCTCCAGAGCCTCCGGGTCGCTCTCGACGCCCGCGTCGCGGAATAACGGGTTTACCCAAAGCCACACCGGCGCGTCGTGCGCGGCCTCGGAGACCGCGGCCATCAGCACCTGCGTGCTGGGGTCGCACCCGTAACGGTACGCCCCGCAAGAGGGCAGGTCCGCGGAGGACCGCGTCTCGATGTCGATGTGAACGATCACAAAAATGGTGGGCGGCCACTAACGCAGGTCGCCCAGTCTCGGTATGACAACAACAACACTTACCCTTACTTCCCGTCGTCAACCAACGACGGGAAAGCGAAGTAGAAATCCTCCTCGGTGAGTTCGAGGAGATCGATCAGACGGACCGCGGCAACGTGTTGCCGGATCATCGCGGCGGCGACCGGATCATCTGCCAGCTCACGGGCCAGCCGCCGCGATTTCTCCAGAGGAGTCTCAGACGACGGATTCATCGTCGAGCGGAGCGAACTCCTTGGAGACATCCACCGAGCCCTCGCCGAACCGCTCGCCCGTCTTGACGAACTGCACGGCGCGGAGCTTCGCGTTGATGCGCTTGCCGTACTGGTTGTCCTGCGCCCACAGCTCGATGGTGGCGTTGACGTAGTCGCCGGCCAGCGGCTTGTCGTCGTCCTCGGTCAGCGGCGAGAGGTCACGCGCGACGACCTGCGGACGCTTGTCCGTGCGGGCGTTGACAAACATCACGCCGTCGCCGTAGCCGGCGGTGTCCGCCTTTTCGGAGCCGTCGCGCACGCAGATTTTTTGCGCGCCCGGGTGCTTGCCCTTGAGGGCCTCGCGGACGAGGTTGTCGACGGCGCGCTTCAGCTCGCCGATCTCCTTCGCGTTGGACTTCTTGTCCAAGATAAAGGTCGCGGAGTAGCTGCCTTTCGCGTCGGTGGGCGCGAACTTGCGCTCGCGCCAGAGGGAGGGGAACGACAGTCGGACGTTCTCCAGTTTGATGATGCTGCGGTTATTCTGAGTGCTCATTGGATTTTGGTGAAACCAGTTACTTGGATGGCGGGGCGCTTGTCGTCCTCGGGCACGAGCGTCGGCTTGCCTTCGGGCCGTGTGATGAGCCCTTGGAGCTTGTTCTCGAACTTCGTGGACAACTCACGTCCCTTGAGAGCCTTTTCTGCTTGGGCGGGCGAGATGAGGTCGGCTCGGGGCCTCAGCTCGTCGATGGTCAGGTGGTTGTTTAGCAGCTTGAGAGCCGCGTCGACATCCACCCACGTTCTGTTTGCACGACCCTCGACCAACTTGAACCCCATAGGGGCCGCGCCGGCCATCAGGTCGGAAGTCTCTTGGGCCATCACGGCGTCCATCCACTCGGTCAGGACGCGCTTGGCCTTCAAAACCTGCACGCGCTGCTCGCGCGTCAGGGCGCCCGGGTCGGGCAGGTCGATGACCCGGGCGGAAGCGGGCAGGGCGGTCAGGCCCTGCGTCGCGAACGCGCTGCAAATGCCCTTGGCGGGGCAGAAGCGGCACGCCTTGTCGCTCGGCTCGAACTTCGCGTCCCCGTGCAGGGCTTGATACGCCTTGGCGCCCAGCCGGGTCGTGAACATCGCCAGATCGCCCCGGGTCAGCGTCCACGTCCGCACCGCGGCCGGGTTGTTCCGGTCACGGGGCTGGACGATAGACAGGTGGACCGGGAAGGTCTGGGGAAACTCCATTATCAGCTCCCATTGGCGGATGATCGACTCGGCGTAGATGGCGAGCTGCTCGTTCTCCTCGGCCTCGACGGAGACGCCTTGGCCGTACTTGAGGTCATCGATGTAGAGGGCGTTGCCGGTCTGCGTCGCGGCGTCGACGACGCCGTTGCGCGAGTTGAGGTAGAAGAGCGGGACGCGCTTCTCGACCGCCAGACGCGAGCCCGGCGACTGATGGGAGCGGACGTGGTCGACGTACACCTGAACGTGTTGCAGCATTTCCTCGCTGGTGCCGGGCTGAACGCCCTTTCCCAACAACAGGTTTGCCGCAACCTCGTGCGCTTGCGTCCCCTCGTCGGCGAACACCGACGAGTCCTCGGGCAACTCGGCGGCGTGCTCGACGATGAACTTGACGCTGGCGGTGCAGCGCGACCAGCGGCTCGCGGCCGACGGGCCTACGTCAACCTGCTCACGCCTGCCCATCGGCGTTGATCTCCTTCAGGGCGGCGAGGATGGCGGAGTACTGGTCGACCGGCGCGTCGCTGATGCGCTTCAGACCGAACCGCTTGTTGAGCGCGACCACGTCATTCAACTTGCCCGCGTCGAGCGCGGCCTGCGCGGCGTCGCGGATGTCCTTCAGCGTGACCTCGGCGACCGGCGCGGGCTCAGGCGTCGGCTCAGGCGTCGGCTCGGGGGCCGGCGCGGGCTCCTCGGCCTTGGGGGCCTTGGGCTTCTTCGGCTTGGGCGCGTCCACGGTCGTGGTCGTCGCGGCGCTGGCGCTGGTCACGCTGGTCGTGACGCTCTGGGCGCGCAGGGCCTCGATCGCGGTCGTGAGCTGCGTGACCGCAGCGGTGAGTTCTTGGATTTTGGTTTCGAGCATAGGATTATTCCGGGAAGTAGACGATGAGGATGGTGAGGCAGGACAGGAACGTCAGGATCGCGGCGATGAGCACGATCCCGTCGGCGGTGATGCAGGGCTCGCGTCGGATGGTGACGCGGCCGTAGTTGCGCTTGGCGGGCATAGGGCTGTGGTACAGATATCGTTTTTGTTTAATGTCAATACCCGTCGTCGATCTCTTCGTCCTCGCGGCCCACTAGGTAGCCGCAGGTAAAACCGATCGCGCAGGACATAATGATGACGACGATGATGTAGATGATGCTCATAGGAGGTCGATGCGGGTGCGGGCTTGGTCGAGTGCGCGCTCGGGATTGCCGCGAGTCCAAAGCGTGTGACGGTTGCCGTCGATCAGGTGACGACCGGCCGGCAGCCAGCTCTCCTGACGAAGGATGGAGGACAGGGCCTGATCGGTGAACGGAGGCAGGCCCTCGCGCGGCAGGACGCCGCGGAGAGCGGTGAGGCTGACGAGGTCAGGACGCACCAGCGGGTGCGGCGCGTCCTCGATGGCGTCGAGCACGGCACGCTGGAGCGGGCTCGCGGTCAGCGACATCATCTCGGTCAGATACTCGGTCTGCGGCGCGCGTCCGTCGGGGCGGAAGCTGGGCGATATCTTCCAGTCCTCGAAAAAGGCGCGGAAGCCGCCGGCCAGACGAGGCAGCTCTCCGTAGAGCTTGTCGAAGTAGCCGGCGCCCAGCGCGGCGATCTGCTCGCGCGTTTGCAGCGGCGAGCAGATGCACAGGTAGCGGCGTTCGCCGACCTGCACGGCGAGGGCGTCGTGCCAATTGGAGAACAGCAGGTAGTTGGTCGTGTTGGGCACCGTCTGCACGGGCTCGTACAGGTTGCGGACGCTGATGCGGTCATCCGAGATGAGCGGCTTCAAACGGTCGGCCATCTTGTACCGGTTATTACCAAACATCCGCAGCTCGTTGATCACGGTGAGGAGCTGGCCCGCGGCCCAGCCGTTGTGCGTCGCCTCCAGCGCGTATTCGGCGGAGAGGATCTGCACGTTGGACAGTCCGTAGACCCACTCGCCGACGCTGCCGACGTAGTTCTTGCCGGCGCCCTGACCCGCGTGGAGGAAGATGCCCCAGCGGATTTTGGTGCCGGGCCATTGCGCCATATGCCCGAAAAAATCGGTCACGTTGATGGCGTACTTCCCGGCCAGATGGCCGAGGTGCGTGAGCCACATATCCTGCGCCTCGTTCTTGAGCGACTTGTCGGCCTTGGCGTAGCTGGGCCGGTACGTGTTGATGTACGGCACGCCGTCGAGGGTGAAGACCCTCTTCCTCTCGCCGGGGGCGTACCGGAGGTTCTCGACGACCGGGATGCCGACATCGTGGACGAGGTAGTCGCACGTCGACACGTCCTGCACCGGCGAGCGGTACACGAGGTCGACGACCTCCCTCTTCAATTTGCGTCCGTCGATGGGCCTATAAAACAGATTGGGCCCAGTAAGGAACACGATGTTACCGGCCCACGGCGGTTGATTGGACGCGCTGCGGGTCGCGGCGACGGAGAGCCTTTTGACCTCCTTCGCGATGTCCTGCTGGGTCGGGCCGCGGAGCCCGCGCGAGCGGACGGTCGCGTGCAGGTCGGCGATCAGCACCTTCGACTCGATGGGCCCGATCACGCTGGCGAGTTTCGCCAGACGCTTCGCGCCTTGATCGAGCAGCTCCTCGGATGAGCGGGCGTCGTCGCGAATCCACGCGCGCGCCTGCTCAAACATCCGCGTCGCCATCGGTCGATTGTTCCAGCCGGCCTCGACGGCGCCGGCGATCACGGTGCGAACCGTGACCGGCACGCGGTCGGCCGGCTGGGATTTGAACGATTCCCATCGGCTCGCCAGCTCGTCCATCCCGGGGTACTTCTCCGGCGCGGTCGCGGACCAGTCGTCCCAGAGGGTGAAACCGGCCTCGCCAAACTGATGCTTCAGGGCCATCCCGACCTCGATCCAGTCCTGCATCGAGCAGGCGGCGGGCAAGTGCGTCAGGGCCTCGGCGATCTCCTCGCGCGTGATGCCCTCGACGGGCGCGCGCAGATAGATCAGGTCGCCGACATCGGCGTCGTCCGCGGAAACCGGTTTACGCAATTCCTCCAGACCCTCCAGCGTCGCGGCGTCGAACGTCTCGCCGTCGACCTTGGAATAGACAACCGGATCGCGGTCCTCGTTCTGATACGAGATCGGCAGGTACATCGGCTGCACCGGCACCTGAGACTCGCGCGTGACCGTGTTGAGGCCGAGCACGCCCGCGATCGCGGTCACGGCGGTGCCGTAGCGTTGCACCGGCACGGGCTGGCACGGCACCACAACGCGCAGGCGAGGCTTGGCCTCGGTCGAGCGGGCCGTGTGCCAGATGACCGCGTTCAGATTGCCCAGCACCGTCGCGGGGCCCGCGTTCAGCAGGCGCGCGGCCTCCTGCGAATCGTCGATGTCGACGCATAGGAGATGGGCCTCGGTCGCCTGCGAGGTCACACGCTGGCTCGGCGATTCGCGGAACGAGCAGGGCACGATGTACCTCGTGCGCTTCGCCGCGTTCTGCTCCTTCTCGGGCAGGGCGAGGAGCTGCTCGCGCGTCATCGCGAGGGCGGCGGGCTGGCGGATAACGTCGGCGACCAATTGGTCGAACGTGGAAACAGGGAGACGCGAGACGCGGCCCAAGTGGGTCGCCTCGCCGGCAAAGTAGGCGGGTGTCATTGTCGAAATATACGGGGGGCGGGATGGGTGGACAAGCCGGGTGCGGGACGCGCGGCAAGGGAAAAACGCCCGCGGCCTCGAAAGACCGCGGGCGTGACGAACAGACGCGAACAGGCGCGAACAACCGTGGACGCCTCACTCGAATTTGATGCCGTTCGCGCGCGCGGCTTCGACCACGGCGGCGATGGCGCGGAGGCGCTGATGGGCGTCCTGCACAACGCAATTCCCGTCCTCGTCGTACCGCCATTCCCAGCGGAACGTGCGGTAATTGAGCCCGACGGATGCGATCTCGCCGGTGTCGTGGTCGGTCGCGAAGGAACAAAGGCGCTCGATAAGCGGCACCGCGTGCGCGAGGTCGGGGCCGAGGATCTCGGCGACCTGAGCGCGGCGTCGCGCCTCGGCCGCGACCCGCTCCTCCGCCGCGGTGCGCGCGGGCTTGGTCGCGAAGATCGTCTTCTGGAACCAGCGCGAGACGGTCTGCTTCCAGCGGGGCCTCTTGATGTCGACGAGGCACGGGAAAACGCTCGGCGCGCCGATGTAGATGCGGTCCAAGCCGGAGCGCACGGTCGCGTCGAACGCGAGGCGGAAATAGTCCGTATTGTACGAGCGCGCGCGAGGCGCGACGAAAATCCCCGGGTGATCGGGGTGATAAACCTTATCGGCTTCGGGCTCGCTCAACGCCTCGGCGGAGAAGCCGAGCGTGGTGAGGTATTCAAGGGCGGGTCGCGGGATGTTCATTGTGAGGGGAGGCGGCGTTTGTTGAGGCGGGCGGAGGTGACGATGCCGGCGCGGCGGCCGGTCAGGCGCACGCGCAGGCTCAGGAGGGCGGCGCCGCTGCTTTCAGCGGCGCGATTGATCAGGCGAAGGTCGGCCTGCGTGAGGAGCAGGCGGACCGTGATGAGGTCGACGTTCATTGCGGTAAACGGATTTTGCGGTTGATGAGGTAGTCGCGGGCGTCGGCGAGTTGCCGGCGGGCCCAGCGGTGTTCCGTCGGGTAGGAGTATTGACGGGAGAGTATCCAGCGGGCCCGCAGGACGCGGCGGGCGAGTGCGGTGACGTACGGCTCGACCTCGATGCCGATCGACGTGGAGTCGAGCCGCAGCGGGGCCTCGTCGTCGTCGAACGGATCGAGGTCGGGGTGCATCAGAAGGCGGGTTCGAGGGCGGCGGCGCGGTCGTCGACGCGGACGATGCCGTGGTGCGGCGTGAACCGGTAGAAGGCGCGGCCGTCGAGCGATTCGAGGGCGTATTCGTCCGGGCGGTAGTTGCCGGGCGTCGCGATCGAGGCGAGGACGCGGAGGCGGAGGAAGCCGACCTTCACGGTCGAGCCGGGGCTCCAGTTCTGGCGGGTGCGTGTGATCATAGGATGGCGGGTTGTGGGTTGTCTGTTTTCAGCAAGGGCTGACTGCTGCCCCCGCCGCGCTGGGCGGCAGGGGCAGGGTGTCAAACCTCGTCGATCCGGACGGTGCGTCCGGAGGGCGCGGTGCGGTCGGTCGTCGCGGCCCAGAGGACCGGCAGGTCCGGCGCGGTGTCCGGGTGCCGGCCCATCAGGTCGGTCAGGTACACCACGCCGGCGATGCGCTCGCCGTCGGCGACCAGCTCGTCGACCCGCGCGAAGGCGGGGCGGAAGTCGGTCCCGCCGCCGCCCTCGGCCCGGGCGGGCAGCTCGTCGCCGGGGCTCAGGCGGTACTCGGCTTGCACCGCGGCGTCCGCGTCGAGGACGATCGCCGAGCAGCCGGTGTCGGCGATGACGTTCGCGACGTGCGAGTTGAACGCGGCGACCTGCGCGGGGCTGATCGATCCGCTGGTGTCGCGGACGAACACAACCGCACCGAGGTCATCGCGCCGGCGGCGCGGGTAGATCACGGGGGCGGTCGCGGTGCGACGCGCCTGACGGGACCAGTCCGGCACGCTGCTGATCGACGCGCGGACGAAATCCGCCGTCTCAGCGCGCCAGTCCGGCCGGGCCTTGGCGGCGATGCGGTCCAGCAGGCGCTTCGCGGCGGCGGGCAGGTTGCCCTGCGCGAGCGCCTGCGCCGCTTGCGCGGCTTGCGTGACGTTGCGGTCCCACTCGTCCTTCAGCGTCTCGCTGGGCTTGCCGTCGCCGGCGGCCGGCTTGTCGTCGGCCGGCTGCTCAAAACCGCCGCATCCGCCCTTGTCAGCGGGCTTGGCGGGGCCGTTTCCTTTGGATTTGCCGGGCTTTCCGTCGCCGGGGGTATCGTCACCCTCACCCTCGTCGCCATCGCCGTCCTGCGGGGCACCGTCGTCGTCGCCCTCGCCGCCCTGCGGGCCGGGGTTGCCGCCCTGCTGGGGCTGCGGCTGCTGCTGGAGCACCTTGAGGATTTCCTCCTCGGAGAGGCCGTCGAACCGGCGGTCATCGAGCGCACCCTCCGGCGCCTCGATCCCGGGCAGGCCGCGGAGGCCCCGGTTGATGACGTAGTCGCCGGCGATGTTGCCCTCGATCGTGATGGGCAGGCGCCATAGGTGACCGTGAGCGCAATGCATAACCTCGTGGAGGTACACGTAGCGCAGCCGGCAGTCGCCGCGGACGTTGCCGACCGAGTACAGCTTGCGGACGTAGTCCGGGCTCCACTTGATCACGCGGCCGTTCGTCGCGGCGGTGTCGATCGACTCGTCGAGCACGTCGTCGAGGTTGCAGCCGTTCGCTCCGTAGAAAACCACGTCGCGGTTGGTGGACTCCATCGCCCAGACGCGGGCCTTGGCGATGCGGTTGAGGATGTCGTTGGTCGTCATAACAGGGTGTCAGGAGAGGTTGAAGAGGGAGACCAGTTCAGCCGCTTTCGCGGCGGTGTCGGCGCGGGCGATCGGGTCGTCGCGCAGGGTGTCAGTATCGTGTTCGAGGAGCGCCTTGGCGCCGTCAGCCAGCGCGGCGATTTGCGGGTCGGCGGAGAGGTTGAGGTCGGGCACCAGAGCGAGCAGCTCGGCGAGGTTGCCGGTCAGGCTCTCGTGGGTGCGGCCGGGCTTGCTCAGGCGCTCGGCGACGAGCGTGATGGCCTTGGCCAGCTTCTCGCGCAGGGCCTCGTGAGCCTCGGCGGCAGCGTCGCGGAGCCACTCAGACCATTGCCCGACCTCAGGCACCGGCAGGTAGCGGTGCTCGAAGCGGAATTTCGCCTGAACCTCGGCGACCGTCGCGGGCCATTGCCCCTCGACGTACAGGCCGTTCAGCCGGGCCGGCGCGGCGGCGCGCTCGGCGGGGTAAGCGGCGAGGAATTCGACCAGCTGCTGCTGGATGCGGTCAGCGTATTCGGCCATCGCCTTCGCGTGCTCGGCCTGCCGGGCGACCGGCAGGAGGCGCAGGCCGTTGTCGTTCGACGGCAGCGTGAGCCGGTAGTGCTCGCTGCGCGCCTCGGCGTTGAGCCGGTAGATTTCCAGCAGCGCCGGGTGATCGCAGATCTCGACCGAGACCTTCGCGAGGTCGCGGGTGCCGTGCTTCTGGTTAACGGCCTGCGTCTCGGCCTTGTGCTTCTTCGCGACGCGCCAAGCGCCGGTGTTGAGCTGGCAGATCACGGCGCGAGCCGCGAGCGGGGAGGAGTTGATGGAGGTCATACGCTGATGGGTTGGGTTGGGTTGATGAGTGCAGGCTGGACGCCCCGGAGGGCGTTTCGTCCTTAGGAGAACAGGGCGTTGTTCACGGCGAACCACGCATTCCACTCGCTCGACCGGGCGAGGAACGTCTCGCCGTGCCGGCGGTGGATGTCGCGGGCGGCGAGCGCGGTATACTCGCGCGGCAAGCGGTCGATGTAAGCGAGGAACGCCGGCACCTGCGCGGGCTTGCTGATGGCCTGCGGCAGCTTCGAGCTGATGAAGTACGCAGCGGCCGGCGAGGCGGGCAGCGGCGCGCCCTGCGGGTCGGCGAGGATCGCCGACGGCAGCGGCAGCTCCGCGGCCAGCGCGGCGAACGCGGCGAACTGCACCGCGATCTCGCGGCCAATGGCCGCGGTCAGGGTGTCGGTGTCGCGCAGCCCGGCGGCGCACAACTCGGAGACGGTCTGCCAGCTCCGGTAGTCGGCGAAGCGCAGCGCGGCGTTCGCGTTGGGCTTCCAGTTGTAGAGCGTGCTGCCCGACGTGCTGCGGTGCCAGCCGATGACGAGCGGGTCGAACCCGGCGTCGGCGGCGTAGTCGCACCAGCCGCTGACCTCCTCGCTCCACGGGGCGAGGCGGGCAACCGTCTGGTCGCGGTCGTCGGCTTCCGACGTGCTGATGGCGAAGGTCACGTCGAACCGGCTGCGGAGCTGCTCGCTCAGGCTGGCGACGCCGGCGCGGTCCTGCGGGCGGTTCGTCGCGGCGACCACGACGACCGGGCTGTTCTCGCGTTTGAGCTGGTCGATGATGGCGTTGATGGCGCCCTGCACGTCGAGCGGCGCGCGGCCGATCTCGTCGATGAACCAGATCGCCGGCACGCGGCATTCGAGGATCGCCTTCAGCGCGGCGAGCGGCAGCACGCGGCTGACGCCAGCGGCGACATCGGGGACGACCGCGCCAGCGGCGTCGAGCCGGTCCATCAGGTCGGCGGTGCGGCCGTCGATGCCGTAGAAGAACTTCCAGCCGAGGAGCTGGGCCACCTGAAGGAAGCGGGCCGTCTTGGCCGTGCCCGGGGGGCCGACGAGGAGGATGCGTTTGCGGGCGTTGATGAGGGCCGCGAGGCGGCGGATGCTATGGGATTTCATTGGGTGTTGTTGGTTGATGTTGTCTCAGCCTGAGGGCTGACGACTGCCCCCGCCGCGCTGGGCGGCTGGAGCAGGGTGTCAAAACTCAGTAACTGTCGGGGACGCTGGCCAAAACCAGTTGACCGCCGCGCTTGCCGGTCAGCGGGTGAACTTCGCCGGGGTAGCCCTTCAGCAGGTGGATGCGCTCGCAGGAGCGGTGGTTGTCGCCGGCGCCGACGTAAGTCGCGTCGAGCGTGCCGCTGCACTCGAACCAGAGCTTGCGAGCCGCGTTGAAGTGGTTGTTTTCGGAGTTCAGCTCGTAGAGGTACGAGACCGTGGCGCGCTTGTCGCCCCAGCCTACGTCGCCGAAGCGGGCGACGATGCGGGTCGGGAGCGTGTCGGTTGCAGGAACGAGGTGCGTGATGATGGTGATCATTGTTGGGTTGGTTGAGGTTGATGCAGCGAGGGCTGCTTTCAGACCCCAGCGGTGCTGGAGGCTGAAGGAAGCCCTCGGAGGGTATTCCTGCGCCGTCTTCGTTGCTGATGGGGCTCATCAGCACCTTGCGGCGCTTGTCGGCTGTAGCGGGGGGATGACCACAACCAGCCAGCTCTTAGTGCGCCCCGCAGGGCGGCTGGCCTGACTTGTCCCATTGCTGGGGGAGTCGGTGACGAGTCGAGCGGTGAGGCGCGACCTTGCCCGTGAGCAGCCATCCATTCCACCCTCGACCCCAGTTGCTGGGCGTGTTCGGGCTTTCGGCTCTGGGTCAGGTGTTGAGGGGGAGGGCCTCGCGGCGTTGCCGCTGTCGCCCTGCTACCGTCTCAACCGCTGACGCAAACAGGTTTGGTACAACTCGCGCCGCTCTGCAAGCTCAAAAAACAAAAAATGTTTTACCCTCCTCTGAGCGGGGGGTCGCGAAGCGCCGGGGGGGACCAATTGAGGAGGGGAGGATTGGGGGCGCTGCCGGCCTTTTTTTATTGGGTACTAATCAGAAAATACGGGGAAAAAGAGATAGAAGATTTACAGGGGGTAAATTTGGAGAGGGTTTTCCGTGCAGTACGTTAGGGAAAAAGTGCGGCAAGGGGCGCCGGCGCGCTTGCGGGACAGCCGCCGCCCCTACAACTGGAAGACGATGACGAAACCAATGCTTTTGGGGGGATGGGTGGAGCGGCAGGAAACGCCGCCTTGGCTGGTGCATCTTAGCACGCCGCAGCGCAAGCGCGCTCGCCGGCTGGAGCGGGGCCTCTGCATAAGCTGCAACACGCCGCACGAGCAGGGCCGGACTACGTGCCGGCGCTGCGCGGACCGTCTGGCCGTGACCCAGCGGAAGCGGTACGCGGTGAAGGACGCGGAGCACCGTGCGAAGTACGGGATGAGTGAGTATAAGCTCAGGGCGATGGGGCGCTGGCATCCGGTGCGGCTGGCCCGGGCGGTGATCGGGTGATCTTATTGAGAACGGCGGAAACGTGTAAGTCGTTGATTTTGCGTGTAGTTCGGAGAATTATTGAGAAATCGCCGCAAAGGCCGTTTCCTTTGCGTTTAACGGGTTTTGAGGATCGGAGGCTACCACGGTAGCCACTTTTTCGGGGCGCTTGTGCAAGGTGTTGAGCAACAGCGCGTTTCATCGTTTTCAATGAATATTCATTGCGCCGAGATCGTGGCTATAAATCGATTTAAACGCCTTTTTGAAATTTTCACGGTTTGGCTTGAATATTCAGCTTGCTGGTGCCGGTTTTCAGCCGTTTTCTGGCCGGGTGAAGCTTCAGACGAAACTGTCGAAAGGGCCGTCGGTTGATTGGGTCGCCCTGCGCCGGGCGTTCGTCGAACGTCCTGAGCGTCCGCTCGTCGATGATCTCGCGAAGGAATTTGGCCTGTCGCCGGAGCGCATTTATCGGGCGAGCCGCGACGAGGGTTGGCCGACGATGCGCGCAGCGCTGGCCGACGAGCGGCTGAAGCAGGCCGACGCGGCGATGGCGCTCGTCAACGCGGCGAAGACGGAGGGCGCGGTCACGCGCGCCTTTACCGACGCCGCGCTGGAGGTCGTGCAGCAGGTGAACACCGTGGTGCAGGATCTCGCCAAGAAGCGCGTCGCCGAGAATACCCGCGCCAACACCCTGAACACCTGCGCGTTCACCCTGAGCAATCTCGCGAACGCCCTTGCGCGGGTCGGCGTGGTTGGCCTGCCCAAGGCGCTCAAGGAGCAGGCCGGCGTCGATAGCGGCAACGGCCGCTGGAATCCGGCGATGCTCCAAGCCCTGAACGTGACGGTGCAGACCATCGTCGGCCAGCAGCCCCAGCAGGCCCCCGCCGTTGGCCTCAGCGGGGCGATCGCCGCCCCGGCCGAGGCGGAGCAGCCCCTGCCGCTGGCGGCGCCTGCGCCGGCCGTCGAGCTGGAGCCGGCCAAGGCGCCCGCGGCGGACGTGATCTGATGGCGTTCGATGACGACCGTCAGCGAACCGCCGCCCCCGGCGGGGGGTCAGGGGATAACGGGTCTTACCTAAGTCGTTGATCGTCGTCCGCGGCTTCGCTTACGTAAGTCGTTGATACTCGTAGGCGCAACTTACTTGCAACAACCCCTGTTGCAACCCACTTGCAATCGCCTGCCGAGCCCCCCCCCACCCCCCCGGCCCCACCCTGAAAATTAGTTTCCCCCGTCCGGATTCCGCTATCGTTTTTTACTATTCACGAAAAACAAAAACCGTTTTATCGGAGTCGGCGGTACAGGTCTAACACCAGCACACTTACACGCCGCAAAAGCTCACACCGCCACGGGAACACGTATTTGTAAGGTCCGCTTCCGGGCTCCTCGATCGGCCAATCTGCGTTAAGCACCCGCACCCTTACCGGCGATCCATCGACCTTCTTGAGGTTAAGCCGCACACCCCTAGTTTTCTCTTGGGACTGATCGCTGATGTTGCCCAAGTCTACGTCCGTCTCTTTGCCGCTGCCTTGAACCAACCCCGTCAGACGCACGTTCTGGGAACCGCCTTTGACGGTAAAACCCATCGTGCAATTCTGAAGTACAAACAGGTCGGCGGTCACGTCGACCCCGTTACACAGGTTATTCACGTCGACCGCGTCTTCCGATCCTGAAACTACCCGGTCGAACGTACCTTTGAAATCTTGAAGGCCGGTGGAGAACTTGAGCGTGTCCGAAAAACCCGTCCCATCCAAAGGATCGGGAATGTCGACAGTCCGATGATCGTCGTAGGGTCCGTTAAACGATAGTAGGTTTACGTCTGGTTTTGGCATAATATTGTCTCAATTTTCTGCCGAATCTGAGACGTTACCCCGGCGCGGCTCCAAAAGTACTGAACCGGCGAGACCAACGGTCGCAATTCGACCCGGTCGCCAAAGTGCCAAATGTCGCGCTGACCCTCACCCAACTTCCACTCAGGCTTCGTGTCGTAAAACGGCCCCGGCGTCTCCAGCCGAGTCACGATCTGGTAGCGGTCAGCGTCGTACTCCAAAGCGAACGCCCCCAACGTGGGAAACTCGGCAAAGGTTTGTGGGAACTCGTTTCTTTGGAGCAGCACGTACTGGGTGAACGGGTAGTGGTGGCGCTTCTCGATATGGCGCCGCATCCGCTCATACGTATCAACGTGGAACACGCTTGGGTGACGGACCATCGTCTCCCATTGCACGTCCAGCCCCAGCGCGTACGACGCGCATTGCTTCCAAGAGTACCGGGCGTGGTACTCGCGGAAGTCCTCAAAGTGCTCCCGCAAGAGGATGGGCCTCCCGCCCTCCAGAAAGGTATCGAGCGAGAACGGCTCCTTGAAGATGCAGTCTGAGTCGATATGGACGACCAAGTCCGTATCACGCGGACACCACAAATCTGCCTCACACTTGCAGACTTGGTGGTGGAGGAAACCCTTGGACTCCGACTCGTAGTACGACCTGAGCGTGCAGCCGTACCGGTCGGCCAGAGGCTTGAACAGTTGTTCGTCCCGCGTGGGGACGACAATCGTGATGCCGGCAAAACCTCGTCCGAATTTGGCAATCGACTGGAGCGTGTACGAGGTGAACTCGTAGTCGTTACCGTACGTGACGAGGAAAATCTCGGCCTTCACACCAGACAAGCCGGATGCAGCACTTGAGCCTTATCAATCGGCAAGTGCGCGTTTTCCCGAAACGCGATGTGTGAGCCCATACAGTCCCCCTTGGTGTAGCTGTGGGCTTTCGCAAAATCAGTCACGACCCCGTCTTGATTGACGATTTCCCACCGGAGCAGCGTGTTGTCGGCCATCCCCACGATCACGGTAGCCGGCAAAGCAAGCAGGTGAGCGCGGTCGATCAGGAATTCCAGTTTCTTGGCCGTCAGCAGGATGCTGGGCCAACGGAAACTTTCCAAGGTCTCGTTGCGGTTGCGGATGATCGACAGCTCGACCAGATCCCTGTCCTTGGTGAACGACACGGCCAGAGGACTGAGTGGGTCCGGGTCGATGTCGGTTTCAAAACCGTGGATGCACGCGTAAAACTCGGCCGTCTCGTCGCGACGACGAATGGCCTCTTTCCCTTGTTCAGTCTGGTAGGCGTAAACCATAATTAGCAGTTCCAAGCCTTCCTGCTCCAGTAGTTGGCGGAGAGCTTGCCCTCGCCGCCCTTGATCCCGCCGGACCTCGCGCAGTACGACGACTTGCGGGCGGGCTGGTCTTTCTTGATCGACATCTTGGGGTCACCGTAGCGGACGAGCCGCACTTTGTTCCCCACCTTGGCCAGCACGGCCGATTTCTTCGGGCCGCCCGGCGTGCGCTTCGGCTTGTTGTAGCCGGCGAAAACCATTCCTCGATATTTGATGCTCACGACAGGTTTGTGGCTTCGGTCACTTCTCCAGTCAATCTCCCGTAGACCTTCTGCCCGTCCGCGCGCACGATGACGTGGGTGCAGTTGGTCTGGTGTTGTTTCATCAACTCGATCCGCTCGTCGTGCAGGAGGTTCCGCATATACGTCTCCTTGGCCACCGACAGGATCGCCGTGTCGATGACTGGGTCGTACGGAAGCGTGGGATCGAGTTGCAAAACGCGACCCGACTCGACGTTGCTTTTCACGGCACCACCTTCCGATCCACGCCCCGTTTGTCAGCGAGCCAAAGCCGTTCTTCCCGCGTGAGCGGCACCCTCAGCATCTGACGCTGGTCGACCTGCCACTTCACCGTGGAGAGCGGCACGCGCAGGGTGAGTGCGATCTCCTTGTACGTCCTCATCTCCATCAGCATTTGGCGAATTGCTTCACCCTTGGGGTTAATCGGATAGCTCATTGGTTTAACGTGCCCGAGCGCGTACGCTGGGCGAGGAAGTAGTTGTAGCCCGCCGCGATAGCGCGGTACAGGTCGCCGTTGCTGACCCATTCTCCGGAACGCTTGCGGCGCCGAGACGTGGTGGCCTGCTGCCATTTTTGACTTCCTCGTTTCTTCACGGTTGCGCCTTTTTCAATGCCTCAAACAGGTTCTGGACTCGTTCACCGTACTTACATTTTCGTTTGTCCCGGCGGAGATTCATCGCGCCGGTGAAGCCTTTGTTCCAGATGGAGCCCATCAGGTAGGGCGTGGGCTCGATGCCCATCGTGTGCAGCTTGCGCGCGTAACGCTGGAGCCGCTGGGCCGCGATGGCTTTGGCCACCGGCTTGAGATTGGCGTCGGTGTAGGGACGCTTGGTCTCCTCACGCCAAGTGCGGACCGTAAACTGAAGACCACCGCCCGGGGCGGTCCAAGGGGTGTTCTCGGCCTGCTCGATAGCGGTGATCAATTTTTCGGTGTCGGCGTCGCCGGCCAGACCGACAAACATCGCGATGATGGCGGTCTTCATACGACCTCCTTCATCTTTTGGATGCGCTGCTTCTGGGCAAGGCGGAAGGCGGTCGATACCGACACTCCGCCCAGCCGGGTGGCCAGTTCCCGCAACTGGTGACCGCCCTCGGCCAGCCATTGGCGGGTGACCTCCTCGTGGTTGGGGACCAGACGTTGGGACGGGTGGCCCAGCTTCTTGCCGCGGTTCTTGGCGGCGGCCAGCCCGGCCTTGGTGCGCTCGATGATCAGGCTGCGCTCGAACTCGGCCACGGCGGCCAGAACGTGCATCTGGAGTCGGCCTGCCGGGTTGGACTTGGACGTGTCGATGCCCTGACCGGGGCAGACCAGCGCGACCCCGTACTTGTCGAACTCGGCCACCAGTTGGGCGAAGTGCGACAGGGAGCGGGCCAGCCGGTCCATCTTGACCACCACCACGGCGTCGAAGTGGTGCTGACGCACCCGGGACATCAGCAAATCGAGGGACACCCGGGTCGCCTTGGAACCGGATATCACATCGGTGAACTCGGCCGTGATTTGCCAACCCCGGCTTTGGACATAGGAACGCAGCTCCTCTTGCTGGGGCTGGACGGTTTGGTCTCCGGTGGAGACTCGGTAGTACAGGGCAGTTTTCATAACGCCCCGACCGTAGTTCGGTGACGTACGGTGTAAAGGAAATTATTGAGATTTCCGCTTAGGGGCCCGGAAATCCCCTTCTGCTGCTCGGTTGCCGGCCGCGAACCAGCGCACCACGTCAAAGGTGCTCTTCAGGTTCTGCTCCTCCATAACCCGCAGGATGGCGGCACGTTCCCGGGGATAACACGCAAATGCCATCGTAATGGCAAGTTCTTTGTTCTTAATAGTTTGAGTCATAATCAATCTTTCATCAGGTCTGTTACCTGCTGCACGTCGTCGTCGAGTCCGGACATATTGGCTCCGCCGAATGCCACCTCAAAACCCTCCCATCCCCCCATCTCCCTTGGAGCCGCCGGCAGGTCCCGGGTGTCCTTGGCCCGAGGCACCAGCGACGGCACCCTCATCCGTGCGACGTGGAGCATAATCAGGAACGAGTCAGCCCGGTCAGGCGAGGTCTCGCCGGTCCGGCCCTTGTATGCGTCCTTGGCCTCGACAGACTGCTTCTTGCCGATCCCGACCTTCATCCCGCCCCGGCGCCCGGCCAGCTCTTCGCTGGTCTTCTGGTCGACGCCCCGGCCGATCCTGATGATGTCGTACTCAAAGAGCTTGGCCCCGGCCATCCACAGCTCGGTGGCCATCCGGTCGTACAGCTCCTTGGGCGTCTGGGTGTCCTCGTCCGCCACCTTTACCTCGCTGGGCGAGGCCGCGTACTCAACTCCGAGGATCGGCGCGGCCCCGTCATCAGTCTCGGCCAACGGGGCGACCTTGTCCTTCCATTGGCGCCGGATCACGTCGTGGACGCCTCGGCCGGTGCCGGTCTTGTCGATGCCGAAATTCTCCGCCTTGATGCCCAGTTGCTTGCAACGGGCCATATTCTCGTCGGCCACGTCCTGAGTGTCACCGTGGGGCAGGATCATCGTCCCGTCGGCCTGAATCTTGAACGCGGGCTCCGGCAGCTCGTGCTTCTCGCCCTTGTAGTCGACCCAGCCCACGGCGCGCCCGACGCGGCCGATCGTCATCGCCGGCAAGTCGCCGGTGAACGCCGGGTCGGACCCGGCGATAGCGATGGTGGGTCCGTCGAAAATCCAGTCACCCTCCGCCCGCCGCAAATGGTTCGAGTTGATGATGGTCGTCTGCACGCCGGTCTTGGGGAACCGGCCGTACACGTAGGTGTAGACGTTAGGGTGCTGGTCGTTGCCGCCCGCCTGCGAGCGGATGATCTTCTGCACACCCTCGTACGTGATCATACGCGGGAAGATGGTCTTCTTGGCCATCACGTTCTCCGTCCTCATCGCGTTGATCGAGATGACGTGCCATCCCGTCTCCGACTCCCACTCTTCCTGCTCGTCTGAGATCGCGTCCCACCCACCGACCGGCTTGCAGTTCAGGCCGTACCGGGACCACTCGTCCTTCGGGTTGGCCGCGGCCATAATCTTGATGTGCTCGACCGAGTCGTCGACCGAGGACAACAAGTTGGGCGTCTCGTCGAAGATGTTGGCCGGGATTTCCTGCGCCTCGTCGAGCAGGATGCGGAGTCGAGAGTTGTCTCCAAAGAGCGGATGCGGCGGCCGGTTCTTGATCTTGGCGCCCTTCAGTTTGCCGCGTGATTTCGGGCCGCCGGGGATGACGAGCACGAAGATTCCCATACCCCGTTTCTTGTCGAGGGAGATGGACTCAGAGTCCACGTTGCCGGGCAGCGGCAGCACCGCCTCGGTGTGAAGACGCACGATGTCGGCGTAGAGGTTCTTCTCGACGTGGTCTTGCGAGTTGGACGCGACCTCGATGCGGGTCCACTCCGGGTCGAGCAGCCAGTCGAGCACGCACCACGCCGACGGAGTGAACGTCTTACCGACCGAGCCGCAGCCCATCACGTTGATCAGGTTCTTGGTGAACAGCGCGCCCCACATCAGTTGCGCGGCACGAGGCTCAGGCGTGAACGTCTTGGGGCCCCACAGCACCAGCGCCGCGGCCACGTAATCGCGTGCGTAGAGCAGCGAATACACGTACGCCCACGCCATCGCCATCATATCATCCCGCGACTTGATGGGCCGCTGGAGCGCAGCGTTGTTGGCGATGTAACGCTTGAAAGCCCGGTCCTTCAGCATCCGCTCCAGCGCCTTGACCAGCGCGTCCGGGTTCTCGGTCTCCCGGTAAAGGAACAGATGCTGATGGATAAACCGCAGGTCAGCCCGGCGGTTCTTGTCAGGAATTATTACGGGCATAGACGAAATGGCCGTGGAACGCTCGGCCCCAGCATCCGCCCTCGCCCTGCTGCTCGGAAACTTGGCCCGGCATCCCGATCCACTCTTCCAGCTTGGCCTGAGTCAGCGCCTGCGGGTGACCCGGGTACACGGGCAGGTCGATCCATTCAAACATCCGCAAGCTCGGCGCCAGACGCTTGGCGTTGGCGATGATCTTGGCCGGGTCCTCGGTGTGCTGGAGCACGTTGTAAATCCACACCTCGTCGAACGAGTTGGCCGGGAAGTCGTCGAGACCTTCACCTGCGCGGCGGTAAAACGCGACGTTCGCCACCGCGTAGCGCAGGGCCACCCAGTCGGGGAACCGGCAGGGGTCGATGACCACGCCGGCGGAGTTCACGCACTTGAGCAGCAGCGAGACCGGGCCCCCGCCGATATCCAGAATGCGTTTACCCTTGAGGTCGTAACCCATTCCGATCGCCGAGACTTGGGTCATCTCCAGACCCATATGCCTCGCGTAGACCTGCTGTTTCAGCTCCTCGCTAAGTGTATTGAGGCAGTTGCCCCAGAATTCCTGTTCAAATTGTTGAGCTTCGGTCCAAGATGACATCGATTTCTTGTTAAGATAATTCACGTTGCCATCAAGCCTATACTGCAAGACAAGCTGACAGACCCCCGATTACTATGCCGTTCAAATCGAAAGCCCAAGCCCGGTATCTGTTTTCCCGCGAGCCCGAGGTCGCCAAGAAGTTCGCCAAAGAGACGCCCAAGATGAAGTCCCTGCCGGAAAAGAAGGGCGAGCAAAGCGCCGAGTATACCCGCCGTAAGAAGTGAAACTGGGCCGGGGAAGAGTCCCACCCGGAGGGTGGCATTTTATCGTCGCTCCCAACGTCCGGTTGGAGGCGATTAACGAGGAGGAGCTGATCAAGCTCATCTTCGAGTACCGGCTGCGGAACAACATCCCGGTCGGCGACATCGAGCGCGACATCGACGATTATTACTGTTCGCGCTACCCGGACGCGTGCCATAGGGAGCCGAAAGATGAACCCGGCAGGGAGAACGTGCCGAGCGAGGTGGCCGAGCCGCTTCTCCAGCGCGTGTCGAGGTGGGCGGCCCTGCAAATCCACGCCCAGCCCAAGGGTGGGTACGAGCTGGTCCCGCTGGAGCAGGCCAACGCACGAGGGCTCATTTGCGTGGGCTGCCCCAACAACCGGCATTGGAGGTCAGGGTGCTCTGGTTGCAGCAGCTCGGCCGCAGCGGTGCTGGCGCAACTTCGCAAGTTGCAGGTCAGCCGCCATCAGGGCGACCTGACAGGATGTCAGATTTGCGGCTGGGATAACGCTACCGCGGTGTGGATGCCGACCTCGGTATTGCCTCTCACTCAGGGACAGCTCGACAGTTTGCCTGATCGTTGTTGGAGGAAGGGATGATCATCAGGTGGGACAGCCCTGTTCGTCTGGCAAAGTCCGTTTTTAGGACGGTACGATACGTTTTACAGGGCCGTCCGGCTATTGTGCCCCCTGACATCCGGGCTGAAAGGTACGACACTTGCCTGCGTTGCCCGCAGAACATCGACAGCCAATGTCGGGTCTGCACCTGTTTCATCAGCGTGAAGGTTCTCTTGTCATCTGAAAGCTGCCCGGAGAACCCTCCCCGTTGGAAAAAGTTGACATTCAGTAAACCGACAACCACATCCACCCCCGCGGTGTAATCGCAATGCCAGACGACATTCAACCTAACGATCAGGATATCGCCGGTTCGGGTAACCCCCTGCCGACGGTCGGCATTAACACGATTGATGCTCCGCAGCGCACCGACGACGGGTACGGCAAACAGCTCAATCTGGAGGCGCGTTCGGTCAAGACGGTCGACCACGCTTGGAACATCTGCAAAGCCACCGAGCAAAACAACCGCACCCGGGCCGCCCGCACGGCTGATATCCAGTCCCTGCACGACGGCGAGCCCCCGCGCTCCTCGTCCGCTCAGGCCGAGCGGGGCAAGGGCTGGCAGTCGAACGCTTCCACCAACTGGTTGGCCGGCATTGTGGGCCGGGTGAGCCAGCGGTTCGTCAACGCGGTCATCTCCCAGATTTACGTAACGTCGAGCGCGTTGCCCTCATCGCTCAACAACAGCAAGGCCAAGACCGACCTGCTGCGGCTCAAGTTCACCCAGCTTATTCGTTCTTGGGACGGCAACACCGGGCTGATCAACAGTCTGGCCGTCGAGACGGCGCTTCAGGGCTACGCCTACGCGGTCTTCCTCGACCCGTACACGTACAAGCCGACGATGTTCAAGCAGGACCGTGCGTTCTGCCCCGAGCAGTCCGGCCAACACGCGCGCGACCTCCAGTTCTTCGTCGCGAAGATGGACTACCGTCTCGACGAGTTCCTCGACTTGTTCAAGGACGAGGAAGCGGCCAAGGAGGTTGGATACGACCTCGACAACTGCGTCTACGCGGCGAACAACGCGAAGATGGCCGATCCGCGTGAGGATGCGACCACGACTCAGTTCCGGAAGTTCGTCGAGATGATGAACGAGGGCGTGCTGGGCCTGACCTTCACCTCGACCGGCGCCCGTATTGTTTCCTGCTGGCTCCTGTTCAATCGCGAGTACGACGGTCAGGTCTCGTTCTGGCTGGTGCATCGCGATTCGGGCAAGATGCTGCGGTTCAGCTTCAAGCTGTTCCCGAAGATGCAGGACGTGCTCGCGATGTTCTCGTTCGAGCCGGGCAACGGGTGCATTCACTCCTCCAAGGGTCTGGGCCGCAAACTGGCGTCCCTGACCATTATGAAGGAGTTGTTCCGCAACGGCATCATCGACAACAGCCGGATGAGCGGGCTGATGATCCTGCGCGCTGACTCTAAGGATAAGAGCAAGTTCGCGCCGGCGGTGATGTCGCCGTTCGTCATCATCGACAAGTCGGTCGAGATTCCGCAGCAGCAGTTTGTCGCCAACGCGGACGCTTACCGCGTCACCGACACGCAGATCGACGGTTGGGCCGAGCAGACCGTTGGCGCTTACCTCGCCTCGCAGATTTCGCCCACGGGCCGCAGCGACAAGACCGCGACCGAGGCCCAGATCGATGCCCGTCGCGAGAGCGAGGCCGCGGACATTATGATCCGCCGCTGGATCGATCAGTTCTCGAACCTGATCCAGATTCAGCAGAAGCGCGCTTTCTCAGATGACTACATTTCCGAGGGTCGCCGTCTGGCCAACAAGCTGATCGAGGACCCCTCTCTGGAGAAGCCCGGTTTCTACGAGGGCCACGGCAACAGCGACGCCGAAGTTTTGCGCGTTCTGGTCGAGATTATGCTCGATCCGCTTCAGGTCACCGACGACGACATCAAGCTCTGGCGTGAGACGCCGGCGTCGCCGTTGGCCCACACCACCGAGGCGGTCACCGCTCAGGGCGTTTCGCTCGTGCTTCAGAAGTACGCGGGCAATCCGAATGTTGATCAGGGCAAGATTATCCAGCGCGACATCGAGAACACCGTTGGCCCCGAATTGGCTCAGGAGTTCTTCATCCCGAGCGCCGATCAGACTATTGTAGCCGAGGCGCGTCGGATGCAGCTCATCGAGTCCAACACGATGTTGGCTTCCGGCATCGAGATGCCGGTCAGTCCGCGCGACAATCACCTAATTCACGCCCAAACTTTGCAAGAGTTGTTGACCGCTGTTGCCCCGGTTCTAAGCCAACCCAACCCGCCAGCGGATACTCTCAAGGTAACCGAGTTGAACCTCAATCACCTGCTGGCCCATTTGCAGGCCGGCAGCGCAATAGGGCTCAACAAGGACCCCAACTTCCGCGAAGTGGAGAAGTTCGCACTTGGGTTCAAGAAGCAGCTCGTGCAGGTGGTGCAGATCAACGAGGAGATGCAGGCCGCCCAGCAGGTTGTGATGGATGCCATCCGCCGCGAAGGTCTGCCGCCCGACGTGGGTCAGGCCGCCGCGCCCGAGGAGATTCCGCCTCAAGCTCTTCCC
>Ga0315904_10002951_pt1 | contig 25660 bp, 17 predicted proteins | sample LakEriMetagenome_6_FD_203529 | JGI IMG/M metagenome (GOLD analysis project Ga0315904, IMG submission 203529) | Freshwater fungal communities from buoy surface, Lake Erie, Ohio, United States - Buoy 12 MA120 | ecosystem: Environmental > Aquatic > Freshwater > Lake | place: USA: Lake Erie, Ohio... | reverse complement strand
CGTCGATCAACTATGCCCGGGCACTCGAGGAGGACGGCGAGTTTGGCGCGACCGCGAAGGACGGCTGGAAGCTCGCCAACGAGGAACTGGCCCGGTTTGCCGAGCGGGACATTTCCACGAGCTGGGGCGTGCCGATCCAGCTGCGATTGCGGGAATCGGAGGAGAAGCGGGCGGCAGGGATCGCCGCCGAACTCGAGAAACTGCTCCCCGGGCAGTTCAAGACACTCGAGGAGAGCCGCCGGGCGGCCCTCACCGACGATCAGCGAAAGGCGCTCGAGGTGCCGCTGATGGAGCGAAACGAGGCCCAGCAACTGGCCGCTTCGGCGGCCGAGAACCAGCTCACCGTGACCTGGAAAATGGTCGCGAGGCAGGCCCCTTCCGACGTCCGGGCCAAGGCGGAGGAACTGGCCCGCGACTACACCGAGGCCCGGGAGCGGGCCGAAATGATCGACCGGTATCGCGACATCGTGAACTTCGACTTCTGGAAGGCCTGCTGCGAGGCGGAAGTGACCGAGCCGGCACTCAAGGCGCGGGAGGGCACGTGGCGGGCCGACACGGAGTTTGCCGCCGCCCGTCTGCAGTCGGCGAAGCAGGCCTACGAGGAGTCGTTCGCCGCCTGGCGGGAGGTGCTCGACGCCTCGAAGGTGCTCCGCGAGGATCCGCTCACGGCGGACGACATCGTCGAGGTGGTCAACCGCTATCGCCAGCTCCTCGAGCAGCTCGACGAGCCGTTCCCGACGCCCTTCGTGCTTCAGGACATCATCGACCGCTCTGCTCCCCAGCCGTAAAAGGCTGGACGACCCCTACGTTCGGGCGACGAGGAGCTTGTCGATCCGCCGCCCGTCCATGTCGACCACCTCGATCCGCAGGCCCCGCCAGGTGACGACGTCGCCTGCGGCCGGAATCCGCTCGAGCTCGGCGAGCACGAGCCCCGAGATCGTGGTGTAGTCGCGGGGCAGCGGTTCGCCCTTGAGCCCGAAGCGATCGACGAGGTCGTCCACGGCGACGCTGCCGTCGATCAGCCAGGAGCCATCCTCCCGCTGCACAAAGGCGTGGGCATCGGCCTGCCGGTGCTCGTCGTGGATCTCGCCGACAAGCTCCTCGAGAACATCCTCGAGCGTCACCAGGCCCTCGGTGCCGCCATATTCGTCGAGCACGATGGCGAGCTGGTTTCGCTCCTTCTGAAAGAGCTCGAGCAGCCGGTCGAGCGGCATCGTCTCGGGCACGAAGATCGGCCGGTGGAGCATCTTTCGCAGCTCGATCGGCCAGCCCATCCAGGCGTGGCGAAGCGCGTCCTTGATCGAGACGTAGCCGATGATGTGGTCGAGCGACCCCTCGTAGACCGGGAGCCGCGAGTAGCCTGCCATGGCGATGGCGCCGATGATCTCGGCCTGCGGTGTCTCGATGTCGAGGGCGTCGACGTCGATCCGTGGCCGCATGATGTCGCGAACGCTCCGCTCGCCGAGCCGCAGGGCCTCGCTGGCCACCGACAACTCGACCGCTTCGAGGATGCCCTCCGCCCGACCCGTTTCCAGGAGGTGCTCGATGTCGTCGACCGACACGCTCGGCTCGGTCTGCTTGCGGGCGCCGAGCAGAAACAGCACGGCCGAGGTGGCCGCGCTCATGCCCCAGACGAGCGGCCGCGCGATCCAGGCGAAGAGCTGCATTGCCGGGGCGGCGAGGCGAGCGAAGGCTTCGGCCTGTCGGAGGGCCAGCCGCTTGGGCACGAGTTCGCCGAGGAGTAGCGTGACGAACGAGAGCAGCATCACGAACACGGTCAGGGCGATCGGACGGGCGACCGCGGCGATGGCTGGGGGCGCGTGGTCGGCGATCCACGTCGTGAACCCGCTCACCAGACGGTCGCCACCGTATGCGGCGGCCAGCGTGCCCACGAGGGTGATGCCAATCTGCACGGTCGGGAGGAAGCGATCGGGGCTCGATGCCAGATCGAGCGCTGCCTGAGCCCGGCGATCCCCCTTCTCGGCCAGCGCCCGCAGGCGGCCTCGCCGGCTGGCGACGATCGCCATCTCCGCGCCGGAGAAGAACCCGTTGGCGAGGATCAGGCCGAGAACGATGAGGAGTTCCTGCAGCATGGTCGGTTGGTTACCGCGGCTCGGCTCCGCTCCGGTCGATGACGGCGAGGTTGTCGCGGTGCACGACCTCGCCATAGGGCGTCGAGCCGAGCACCTCCGCGATCCGTTCCGTCCGCAGGCCCACGATTCGCAGCAGGTCGGCGGCGGAGTAGTTCACGAGTCCCCGGGCGAAGACCTGGCCGCGGTCGTCGGCGAGAGCCACGACATCGCCCGAGGCGAAGTCGCCGTCGAGGGAGCGGATGCCGGCGGCGAGCAGGCTGCGGCCGGCGGCGACGACGGCATCTCGGGCACCGGCATCGACCACGACGGTCCCGCGGGCATCGGCCGACCAGCCGAGCCAGCGCTTCCAGGCTGGCATCGTCTCGAACCGGCCCGTGAACAGCGTCCCGATGGGCTCACCGCGGCAGATCGCCTCGATCACGCCGTCGTCGCGTCCGGATGCCACGATGCAACTGCCGCCGGCCTCCGTGACGATTCGAGCGGCCGCGATCTTGCTTGCCATGCCTCCCTTCGAGAGTCCGCCGAGGGTGTCCTTGGCGAGGCCGGCCACGGCGGCATCGATTCGCGGCACGTGCGGCACGACCGTCGCACCGGGCTCAGAGGGGTGGCGGTCGAAGAGGCCCTCCACGTCGGAGAGGAGCACCAGCAGCGGTGCCCCGATGACCGTGGCCACCAACGCGGCGAGGCGGTCGTTGTCGCCGAATGACGTCCGCAACTCTTCCACGCTCACCGTGTCGTTTTCGTTGATGACCGGCACGGCCCCGAGGTCGAGGAGGGTGAGCAGCGTGGTGCGGATGTTGAGGTAGCGGGACCGGTCTTGGAGGTCGTCGGCGACGAGCAGCACCTGGGCGACGTGGCGGCCGCGGCCCCGAAGCGCCCGTTCGTAGGCCTCGATCAGGCAGCTCTGGCCGATCGCCGCCACGGCCTGGAGCTTCGCCAGTTCGCTCGGCCGCTTGGTAAGCCCGAGGCGGCCCATGCCGGCTCCGACTGCTCCCGAGCTGACGAGCACCACCCGCCTGCCCGCTGCGGCGACTGCGTCGATCTGCCGACCGAGCGACTCGATGCGGGCGGCGTCGAGCAGACCATCCGGGCCGGTGAGCACACGCGTACCGACCTTGACGACGATCGGGTCGGCGGCGGTGGTGATCTCGTGGCGGAGCGGGTCGGTCATGGCGACGGGGCGCGGGGGCGATCCACGAGGGTCCGCAAGGTCGCGTATCGTACCTGCGCCACACCCCCTCGGGCCACCCGCGGCGGTTTGGCGGCGATTCGCGGCAACGCCGCCCGGCTGCGAATCCGGCGGCGCGGTGGCGGACGGTTGAGCGGCTCGCGCCGCGACCTCTATGATTGGACTGCATCCTCGGCTTTGATCATCGCCGGATGCCCCGCAGCCCCGCCGAGGCCTCCTCCCGATGAGCGACCTGCTTCACGAGTGCGGCCTGGCCGCCATCTACCACCTCCCGGGCGGCGAGCAGAGCCCGCTCTGCCCGGATCAGGGCCCGGAGGAGATCTCGCGGCTGATGCCCCGAATGTTGCTCGACATCCAGAACCGCGGCCAGTTGTCCGCCGGCATGACTGCCTGGAATCCCTCCCGCAGCCAGCTGCTCGCCACCTACAAGGAGGTGGGCAGCGTCAGCGAGGTGTTTCGGATGAACCACCGCGGCAAGTTCGAGAGCCTGATGGAACAGCACGCGGGCCGGGCTGCGATCGGGCACGTCCGCTACGCGACCTGCGGGGCGGAGGACCGGGGCTACGCCCAGCCGCTCGAGCGGCCGCACATCCAGAAGCGGAAGTGGTTCGCGTTTGGATTCAATGGCCAACTCGCCAACTACCCGGAGCTACGGGCCGAGATCCTCGCCGCCGACGACAACCACCTCGCGCGTGACAACGACACCGAGGTGCTGATGCATGTGATCGGCAAGGAGCTCTCGGGCGATGCCGATCCAAACCCGGTCGAACTGCTCGCGGCGATCTCCGCACGGTTTGACGGCGCCTGGAACATCGCGCTGCTCGACGCCTGTGGCCGGCTGATCGTCGCCCGCGATCCGTTGGGCATCCGGCCGATGGAATACGCCCGCGCCGGATCGCTCGTGGCGGCGGCGAGTGAGAGCGTGGCCCTGCTGAACCTCGGCTTTTCGGCCGAGTCGATCCGCACGCTCGAGCCGGGAACGGCCCTGATCGTGGACTCCACCGGGATGCGCATCGAGCGGTTTGCCGAGTCGCCGCGGAAGGCGCATTGCTTCTTCGAGTGGGTCTACTTCGCCAACGTCGCCAGCACCATGGACGACCGCAGTGTGTATCTTTCGAGGAAGCGACTCGGGGAAGAGCTCGCGCGGCTGGAGACGGTGGCGATCGACGGCGACACGGTGGTCGTGCCCGTTCCGGACACGAGCAAGGCGGCGGCCGACGCGATGGCCTTCCGGCTCTCGGTGCCGTGCGTCGAGGGACTGATCCGCAATCGTTACACCGGCCGCACGTTCATCGACGGGGCGTCGAGCCGGCGGCAGAAGGCCGAGACCAAATACACGCCGCTCCGCGAGGTGCTCGAGGGCCGGCGGGTGATCCTCGTGGAGGATTCGATCGTCCGCAGCACCACGATGAAGGTCCTGCTGGGGCGGATGCGGTCGCTCGGGCTCGCCCGCGAGATTCACGTGCGGGTGGCCTGCCCGCCGATCGTGGCCCCGTGTTTCTACGGGATCGACATGTCGACGATCGACGAACTCTTCGCGCCGGAGTTTCTCCCGGACGGCGTGCTCACGGAGGCCGCCCAGGCGGCGATGGCCGCCAGGCTCGGGGCCGACTCGGTCCGCTACCTGCCGATCGAGGCCGTCGCCCGGTCGATCGGCTTCGACGCAGCCGACCTCTGCCAGGCCTGCTTGACGGGCCGCTATCCGACGCCGGCCGGCGAGCGGCTCTACGACATCGCCGTCGCCCAGACGTCCCGCGGCCGTGCCGGACGAACCTACGAGGCGGTCCGGTAGTGGCTCGCGCGGGTCACACGCGTCACATCAGATGCTCCCGCGTCGAAGGGCCGCCGCAGCCGGCCGGAGACATGCTCGGCGCCGGTGCACCACGCACGATGCTGCGTCTGGTGGTGGTTCGCCCCACGCCTCACGGCGTTGGGCTCGGACAGACGGTGGTTCACGAATCAGGCAAGACACGAATGACACGTCTACCGCTCGCGTGCCTCCGATCCGGCTGCTCCTCCTTCCGGAATCACACCCGTGCATACCCGAGTCCACTGCGAACCGTGAAGACACACAGGTTGAAAACCTGTGCTACGAGGGACCGCGACGGGCATGGGCAGCCCCGAGCCGAAGGCGAACCGGGAAGGCGTGCAGGTAGAAAACCTGCGTTACGAGAGGCGATGAGCCCCAGGATCAAGGATGGCCGCTAACACACGCGGTCATCGACGGGCGCTGCCGGCGGCACCTCCCGCTCGCAGCCGGCGGGAACCTCGTTGCGGTCGAGGGCCGCCCGCCAGACGGGCTGGCCGGCGAGCCGCGTCCGTCGTTCAAAGTGCGTGCGGTAGTCGAGGTCATGCGTGGCGTCGGAGGATGACTCCTCCCGTGGCGGCGCGAACAGGCCCGTCGCCGCCGCGAAGGCCATCGACTCGGTGAAGTATTCCTCGACGTCGGTCCAGACGTGGAGCGTGGCACCGGGTGGCAGCACGCGGCCTGCGTGTCGCAGAAACGTCTCCGAGAGCACGCGCCGCTTGCGGTGGCGAGCCTTCCACCAGGGATCGGGAAAGTAGACGTGCATGCCGCTCAGGCAGGCGTCGGGGAGCAGGCTCCGAACCAGGAACGTGCCGTCGCCCTGCACGATGCGGGCGTTCGGCACCGCCGCGGCGGCGAGTTTGCTGGCGCAGAGCCGGGCGTAGCCGGCGGCGAGTTCGATGCCCAGAAAGTTTCGCTCGGGCGACCTGTTCGCGGCAGTGGCCAGGAACAGTCCCTTGCCGCTTCCCACTTCGAGTTCGAGCGGAGCCTGTCGGGGGAAGAGCGTTCGCGGATCGCATGGCACCGGCAGCGTGCCCAGCCGGATCAGATGCCACTCGAGGTCAAGCGTCGGATCGGGCTTGCGTGGCGGACGGCGAGGCATGGCTGGGCGGTCGAAGGAGGGGGCGCCGGATCATCACGACGGGCCGGGCCGCGGTCAGGTGGCGGCCTTGTCGACCTGGGCGAGCATCTCGATGGGCAGCGGCACGCCCTTGATGACGCCATCGACCACGATGCTCTCGCGGACGAGGCCCTGGAAGCGGCAGACGATCATCGCCTTCGGCCTCACGCGGACCCGTTCGACCGCGATCACGAGCCGGTCGCCGGGTCGGACAGGCTCGCGGAACCGCACCTCTTCGAGGCCGCCGAAGCCGATCACCTCGGCGTCGAGCAGGTTGTGCCGTTGCGTGTAGTAACTGGAGAGCTGGGCGGCCGCCTCGCACATCAGCACGCCGGGCATCAGCGGCACGCCGGGGAAGTGCCCGCGCACCCAGAACTCGTCGGGCGTGACGTCCTTGTAGCCCACGCACAGGCCGCGGGAATGCTCCTCGTGCACGATCGCCGTCAACTGCTCCATCTCGAACCGCTGCTTGTTCCAGCGGCGGATCTCGTGGATGTCGGCGATGACCCGGTCGAGGTCGTATTCGCTCGGGTGGATGATGTAGTCGCGCGGGGCCAAGGGAATGTCCTCGGGCGGTGCGGCGCGGGCCGCGGGGTCAGGTGCGGATGTGCTTGCGCTTGGCCTTCCGGGCCTTGCTGTTGGCGGGCCGGGAGCCGTGGTTGGCCTTCTTGAGGCCGCGGTGGGGTTTGGCCATGACAAATCTCCGGAAAGTGGTCTCGAAACGGGGTCACAGGGCCTTGCCGTTGTACCACGGGTTGCCCGGCCGTTCCACCGGAGGCGGACCTCAGCGGTCCGCGGTGACAGACGAGCGTTCTGCGGCGATGGCCTCGCGGAGGCTCGTGCGGATGATCTCGATGAAACTCGCGGCGAGAAACCCGAACAGGCCTCCGATCACCGCCGACGAGATGCCTCCCAGGACCGCACCGGCGAGACTGGCGGAGGTGAGCATGGCGAGGGCGGCTGCACCCGTGACACCGCCGACCGTAGCGCCGATCCCGGCCGACACGGGAACGAGTCGGCCAAGGCTCTGTCGACGCTCGAGCCGCGTCGGCTTCGGCCGCGGCAGTTCGGTAGGTGCGGCGGTGCGGCGGCGAAGCCTCGCGAGGTCATGATCGGCGGCCTGGCGGAGCGTCGTGCCCAGGGCGTTGCCGGCGACGTGCATGCCCACGCTGGCGATCACGACGGCCACGGCGATCCAGCCGGCGATTCCCAGCCAGCCGATCGCCGCGCAGGCGATGGCAACCACCACCACCAGCCCGGAGTAGGTGATCAGTCGCATGGCCGCATCCCACAGACTTCTGGAAGTGTCCAGCAGGCAGTATAGGCGGGTGTCGGTCGCGGCCTACCAGCCGCCGGCGACAGCCTCGGGGCTGTAGATCGGGAGCAGCCGGTAGTAGACCTCGAGCGTGAGCACGGCGAGCGCCGTGTGGGCGAGTCGGCCACCCGGCGCCGTGTCCTGGTCGGCGAGGAACCAGCTGCCCGCTTCGTGCCCTCGGGCGGCCTGGCGGGCCACGAGTTGGTCGCGATTGCGGGCGTTCCACCGCTGCCAAAGGGGATGGTCCCGCTGCAGCAGCGCCTGCGAGAGGTAGAAGTTGAGATAGATCGCATCCGGGTCGGGGCCGCCCTTGGCGAGCGTTGCCAAGCCGCGGTCGATCGTCGCCTCTTCCGGCCACGCGGTGTAGAGGCGGCAGAGGAGGCCGATCGCCGAGGTGCAGGGACGCGGCTGCGGGGCCTGATAGCCGTAGGCCTCGCCGCGACGCACCTGCACGCGGTCGAGGAAGCGGACGACGCCGTCGATCGTCGGTGAAGAGATCGCGATCCCGGCGATTCCGGCGCTCTTCACGGCGGTGAGCTGCCAGGCGGTGACGGTGGTGTCGCCGGGCTGTCCGGGCAGGTAGCGCCAGCCGCCACCGTGGAGATCCTGAGACGTCTCGATGAACCGCACGGCGTCGCGGACGTACTTCATCAGCGCTTCGTCGTGGGTCATGCCAAACGCCTCGGCAAGCGCGAGCGTGGCGACACCGTGGCCGTACATCGTTCCCTCGCCGAGATCGCCGCCTCGGGGCGTGGGCTGCATGCGGCTCATGAGGTAGTAGATTCCGCGCGTCACGGTCTCGCGGTAGGCGCCATCGACGTGCGTGTGACCCGCTCCGAGGAACGGCAAGAGCGCGATCCCGGTGGACGCCGTCGTGCTGGCCACGGTGCCGGGATCCCGGCAACCGCCATCGCAGCGGCAGCCGGAAAGATCGAACCGCCAGGAGCCGTCGGTCGCCTGGTGGCGTGCGAGCCAGGCGAGGCCGCGTTCCACGGCGTTTTCGCTTGCCGCCGAGCCGCCGCGTTCGAGCAGCCCCTTTCCGCGTGTCGGCCCGCGGCGGCCCTCGAAGGGCGATCGTCCCGTCGCGATTGAGCCCGGGCGAGGCTGTGGTGCCAGCGAGGCGGCGATCGCGTGGATCGGTTCGGTGCGGGGCCGTTGGTCTGCTTCCGGTGCATCGGGGACGATGATCATGGGGTCGGCGATGGGCACGACCGGTGGATCGACTGCGGTGGCGTCGTCGAGCGGCGGGACCGGCTCGGTCGTCAGTGGCACCATGATCTGCTCGGTCCCCACCTCGCCGCCGGCGGCGGCGCCGGCGACCACGTCGATCGACTCGGCGTCGGCCATGGCGATCACCAGCGGCCGAGGCCGTGGCTTCTCGAGGGATGGGATCAGCAGGAGCGCGAGGCCGATCAGGATCAGGACGTGGGCGAGGAGGCTGGCGTACGTCGATCGCACGGCGGGGCTGTGGATCAGCCGCTCGATTCGGCTCGGCGTGGCGGGGCTCTCGTGCATCGGCGTGGAGATAGGACTGCAGAGTCTGTCGCTTAGGGGGACGGGGCAAGATCACGAGATTGTGTCGGCGCGCACCCCGCCCCTGCCATCATCATCGGCATCGGGCGACGGGGAACCGCAAGGCGACCGGTCGGGGAGCGGGGCGGTGCGGCCTGGAGCGGCGCAGCGGACAGGCCCCCATCGCTTACGCGATTGGGCTTTCTGAGGCCGCAGGAAGCGTAACGCCGTAAGGCGTACGGCGGAGTCCGCGTTGATCGCCACCTCGTGTCGCGCCCATCGCTTCCACGATTGGGCTTCCTGTTGGAGCGAACGTCTGGCGAGAGTGCATGGGCAGCCCTGAGCCTACGGGGTCGCTCCTCCCCGCCTGGCGCTACTCCCTGAACTCCTCGTCCACCACCTGCGTGCGGTAGATCGGCAGATGCCGGTAGTAGACCTCGAGAATCATCGTCGCCAGCGACGTGCAGTAGAGGCGGCCGGCCGACTCGGCGGCGTGCCCCTTCTCAAAGCCCTGGTGCCAACTCCCGGCCTCGTGATCCTTGTTGGACTGTGACTTGAGGAGGAGGTCCTTCATCCGCTTGTTCCACGAGATCCAGGCCTCGCCCTCCATGTGGTGCATGATCTGGGTTGCGTAGTAGTCGTAGTAGAGGTCGGCCGTCGGCCCCGTCTTGGCGAGGTAGCTCACGCCGTCCTGGATCGCGGGATTATCCTTCTTCCAGCCGAGGTACATGCGGCACAGCAGGCCCACGGCGGTCAATCCGGGGGTGAACCTCGAGTTGTCGGTGTAGCCATAGCGGGCGCCGCTCTGCGACTCGACGGAGTTGAGGAAATCGACCGCCTTCTTCACGGTGAGCGGATTCACCTGGAGGTAGGCCATGTCGCCGCTCTTGAGGGCCATGATCTGCCAGCCGACGGCCGATGTGTCGCCGGGTTGTCGGGGCTCGTACCGCCAGCCCCCGCCGACCGGATCCTGGGCCTGCATGATGAAGTTGAGCGCCAGTTGGGTCGGCCCGGCCAGCCGGTTGTCCTGCGACATGGCGTAGCACTCCGAGAGCGCGATGCCGGCGAGGCCCTGCGAATAGAGGTTGCCGAAACGGTCGTAGGCTCTGCCCTTGCCGGCCACCACTCGCTGGGCAAGGAAGGCGATGCCCTTCTCGACCGTCGCCTTGTAGGGACCCTCGCGATGCGTGTAGCCGCGGCCGAGGAACGGCAACAACGCCATCGCGGTCGCGCCGGTGCGGTCCTTGGCACGGCTGCCGCCGGAGCCTGAGCACCGGCCGCCACAACTCGGGCACTCCTTGAAGTCGAACGACCAGCCGCCGTCGGGCAGCTGGTGGATGGCGATCCATTTGAGAGACCGATCGACCGCCTGCTCCGTGTCGCTTCCGCCGCCGGAGGCGGCCGCGAGTTTGGCAGCCTGGGCGCGGCCGCCAAGCCCGCCTCCCATGCCGCCCAGCGCGCCGATCGTCTCCATCATGTCCGATGCGGGCGCCGTTTCGGTGCCGAAGTCGGTGAACTCGACCGCCAGCGGGGCCGCGTCGAGATCATCGGCATTCGCCGCGACCGCCACCGGCGTCACGGCCACCTCCGTGGTGACCGCGATATCGGCGAGAGGCTCCGCCACGCCGATCTGGGGCTGCTCCGGGAGTTCGTCGTCGAACTCGGTGAACTCGTTCTCGGCTTCGGCACCACCCGACGTGATGATCCTCGCCACCTCCTTCTTGGGCGGCTCGTTCACCACCAGCGCCATGCTGAGCAGGGCGACGACGTGCACCAGCATGCTGATGGCCCAGGCTGGAGCCTGCTTCACGGCGGCCGTTGTCAGGCCAAGAGAGTGGCGGCCATCGCCGTCATCAGCAGCGTGGGCGGCGGCCGGTTCGAGAAGCGGCGTTTTTGCCGGCGTCTCCGGTGGGAGGAGCGGTGTCGGCGGCAGTGCGGCTGCCGGCGGCGGTTTCACGGGATGCGGATCAATTCGACTCGACATGGCGAAATCCCGCCCAACGCCTCCTGGCGGGCGAGCGCTGCCCGCCGGGCCGATGCTCTGCGATTATACCGGCTTCTGCGGCCGGAAGACCCGAACGGCGTCTCCCGGCGGGGCCAACGCGGCCGCTGGCCTTTCCGCGGTCGGGCGGGTAAGGTTTTTGCTTCGGTTGGACGCCTCAGTTGCGACGACCAACGGCAACACGCTCGTAAGGACTGCGATCCCCGCAGGCGACAGGGACACAGAGACATGGCAAAGGGCAAGAGAAAACTCGAAGTGGTCCACCTCGTCTGCGAGGAGACCGGCGACATGAACTACACGCTGCGTCGGAAGACGGGGGGCGAGAAGCTCAAGGTCAAGAAGTACTCGCCGCGGCTCCGTAAGCACACGCTTCACAATGAAAAGCGGAAGTAGCGAGAAGCGGAAGTAGCCGGCCGGCATTCAGAGATCAGCCACAGAGGTGATTGGTGGCCGCCTCACCCCGGCCAGCGCCGCGAAGGGCTTCAGCCAGCGGCAGCCAAGGCGGTTGCGATCTCGTCGTCAGCAGAGGCAGCGAAGGTCACGTCGGCTTCATGGTCGAGGACTCGCTGCCCCACGTGCCCCGGCGCCACCAGGGCCAGTCGGCATTCGGCCTCGCGGGTGAAGCGTCCCGTTCCCGGCCGGATGATGAGGTCGATTTCGCAGCGTTCGCCAGGAGCGGCAATGGTCGCACCGGCGAGTTGCCTGGCGACCGATCGACCAGGCGGCGTGGCCATGAGATCGGCGGGCAGCCCCCAGGTGATCGCCGCCGCCGGTCGCGGGACGAGTCCCTGACGGCACGCCGTCAGCCGTCCGCGGCGTTCGAAATAGCCGATGTTCACTCCGTCCCGCCAGCGGAGCGTTGCCGTCGAGTCGGTTTCGTGCCAGACGTGGAGCGAGTGCGTCAGGCCCAGGATCGTCTCGAGTCGCACGCCTGCAGCCCGGAGTCGGAGGCCAAGGTCGTCGTCCTCCTGACCCCAGCCCACGAATCGCTCGTCGAACCCGTTGACGCGTTCGAAGTCTTCCCGCCAGACGCCGAAGTCGCCGCCCGCGAGCCGGGGCTTGGTGGGGTGACGGGTGATGGCATGCCACCAGGCCTTGCGACGCCGGCGGGCGAGGCTGCTCTGCTCGGCCGCCGAGACGAGCCCCGTCAGATTGGTGACCGCCAGGTTCTCCGGCACGAGGACCCGATTGGCCTCGGCAGGCAGTCGGGCGCAGTAGCCGAGCAGGGCGGTGCCGTGGCGGCGGCGGGAAACGTGGGCGGCGACATGATGGCTGGGCACCATGCAGTCGCCGTCGAGGAACACAAGATACCGGCCGGTTGCGAGCCGGGCCGCTGCGTTGCGAACCCGCGCGAGGCGAAAGCCGTCGTGCGGTTGGGTCGTGAAACGTACGGGAAACGGGGCCGTGGCCGCGAACGAACGGACGATCTGTGGCGTCTCGTCGCCCGAGCCGTCATCGGAAACGACCACCTCCATCGTTCCATCCACGCCCCGTTGCAACGCGAGCGATTCAAGGGCGAGCGCCAGGTGCCGTGGCCGACGGTAGGTGGTCACGAGCACCGACACATCCACGGGGCCGCTCCTCATGGCCGAGAGCCCCCGGCCGACGGTGCGGTGCGACCGGCCGCCGCGTCGATGAGGGCGGCCACCTGTTCGCCCCCCGAGAGCGGTTCGATCGCAATCTCGACGGCTCCCACCTGAAGGTCGGCACAACGGCCGGCGGGCACTTTCACCAGATCTTTGAGCGTCGTGACGAGCATCGCGGCGCCGCTCCGCGTGGCCCGCGCAGCGAGTCGGTCGAAGTCGGCGGCCGTGTAGGCGTGGTGGTCGGGAAACGGCACGAACTCGACCACCTCCGCAGCCAGGCGGGCGAGCGTCGCGCGGAACGCGGCGGGGTTCCCGATCCCGGCAAAGGCCACGATCGGCAGCTGGCGGAGCGACTCGAGCGGCAGCGAGCCCCCGGCGGCGAGCCGCACGGCGACAGGGCGGTGTTCCGCCTCCATCCATGCGTCGTCGAACCGCCGCCCGCCGACGGCCGCCATCGCCGAGCGGATCGCCCGTCGCTGCTCGGCATCGACCGCCGACGCCCTCGTCAGCACCACGGCATCGGCCCGCGCCACGCCTGCGAGCGGCTCTCGCAGCAGGCCGCGAGGAAACAGCCGGCTGCAGCCGAACGGATCGGTGGCGTCAACTGCGAGGATGTCGAGGTCGCGGTGGAGGCGTCGGTGCTGAAAGCCGTCGTCGAGTACGGCCGCATCGCAGCCCGACGCGATCGCCGTCCGACATCCCGCCGCACGATCGCGGTTCGCGACGTGCAGCGCCTCGGGCACCACGATGCCCAGTTCCGCAGCCTCGTCGCTGCGTTCACCCGGTCGGGCTCCGTAGCCGCGGCTGACGATCGCCGGCCGCGTGCCGGCTGCTGCCAGTCGCCGCGCCACCCATGCCACCAGCGGCGTTTTGCCGGTGCCGCCGAGCGTGAGGTTGCCCACCGAGATCACCGGGGCAGGGACGCGGGCCACCGGCAGGAGACCGCGGTCGTAGGCTGCGTTGCGTGCGGCCACCGCCAGGCCGTAGGGCGCGGCGGCTGCCGCCAGGGCGAGCCTCACCGCCGCCGCCCCGGCGCCCGGCGTCGAGCCGTCGATGAGCCGCTTGAAGGTTTCCGCGTCGGGCAGCATCCCCATCCAGGTCTTCCCTTTCTGGCGCCGATGACGAGGTCGCCTCGCATCCGGCAACGCCCATCGTCGCGAAGGCCCGAGCCGCGTGCCAAGTCGGCCGCGTTTTTCGGACGGGAACGGGTGACGGGACCGATATAATCGGGTGGGGCGGTCCGCGTGGTCCGCCCTGTCTCACCCATCCCGCACGCGGTGGAGCATCCCATGGCGACGGTGTCCCGCCCCGCGAGCGATTCGCTGGCCGTTGCCGAGTGGGCGGCCGACGGCGATGCCGAGTCGAAGTCGGAGCGATATCTCGCGAAGCGGTTGGCGGCCGCCGGCGCCGAGTTCAAGGGCGTGGCGCTGACCACGTTTCTGCTCGCCGCGGGCGTGGGGGCGATGCTCTGGCTGGCGGTCGGCGTGATCGCGGAACACTGGCTGGTTCCCGGCGGCCTGCCCGTCTGGGTGCGGGGAGCCTGGCTCGCGGCCGGTCTTGTGGTGCTGGCCGCGGCCGTCATCCGCTGGGTGGTGCCGCTGCTTCGGTATCGGGTGAACCTCGTCTATGCGGCACGGATGCTCGAGCAGGAGCACCCCGAACTGCACAACGACATCGTCAACGTCGTCCTGGCGCAGGCCCATGCCGAGGAGCCGGCTGCGGACGACGTTCACGGCGACGAGGGCAAGCGCAAGAGGATGCTGAAGCTGCTCCGTCGCCGTGCCGCCCGGCAGCTGGCCGGCACGTCGGGCGACGGGGCGGTCGATCGCGGCACGGCACTGAAACTCGCCTACGCGCTCGCGGCGATGATCGCCGCGGCGTGCATCTACCAACTCGTCGCCCCCAAGAGCCTGGTGGCGTCGGCGGCTCGGCTGGTGGCGCCGTGGCTTGGTGTGGCCGCACCGTCGCGGGTGCAGATCGCCCAGCCGAGGCTGTCGTGGAGCATGCCGGATGGTCCCAAGAACGCCGGACGCGAGCAGGCTGTCGCGGTCGTCAACGGTGTGGCCACGCACGTCCGCGGTCGGCAGCTGGTGGTGGCGAGTGAAATCCGTGGGCTGACGGCGGCGGAGAAGCCGGAACTGCTCGTGACGCCGGTCGGGGATGATGGATCGGCAGCGGCGTCCGGTGGCTGGCGGATGGCGATGCTGCCCGAGGCGGACGACACCTTCATGTCGATTCTCGCCGACGCCTCGCGAGGGCTCGACCAGTCGGTTGACATCGTGATCGCCGCCGGCGACGCGCGGAGCGAACGGATTCGCGTCGCCGTGGTCGACGAGCCGGCGATGCTCGTGCGCGAGGTGCACTACCGCTATCCCCCATACACGGGCCAGCCGTCCGAGACGATTCCCTGGCAGGGCGATATCCGCGGCGTCGAGGGCACGGAGGTGACGGTCGTCGCCGAAAGCAACCATCCGCTCGAGGCGGCGTGGATCGACCTCGGGACGGATGGCAAGCGCGACGCCCCGATGGTGATCGATCCCAAGGATCTGGCGCGGGGGCGCGGCAAGTTCAGGCTCAGGCTCTCGCCAGACCGATCTGCCGCCGAGCACCGCGGGTATCGACTGCTGTTTCTGCCGAAAGCGGCGTCACTCTCGCAGCCGGAACCGGTGGTCGTTGACAAGATGGAATATCGCATCGAGGTGCTGCCCGACCTCGCCCCGGAGATCTCGATCGAGGAGCCGGCCGAGAAGGTCGTACGGGTGCCGCCCGATGCACCGGTGACCGTGCGGTTGCGGGCGGACGATCCCGACTTCGGGCTGGCGAGCGTGACCGTGGAGACGCGGCTCGCCGCCGGGGCCGAGCGTCCCGGGCAGGAGTTGCTCGTCGGTGCGCGGAAGACGTTTCGCGGTGCGACCACGCTTATTCCGCAGGCGTTGGGCGCGGGACCAGGACAGGTGCTCGAGTATCGCGGGGTCGCGAAGGACACGCGGCCCGATGCCCCCAACGTGACGACCACCGCCTGGCACGCGCTGAAGATCGACCCGAGCGCACCGCCACGTCAGCCGCCGCCGGCACCACCGGAAGACACCGACTCACAGCCGAACGAAGGCAGCGACGGTGAGCCACAGGCCGGCGATGCGCCCCCGGAACGACAGGGCCAACAAGGCGAGAAGGGGGACGGCTCGGCGGACAGCGGCGGTGACCAGCAGGGTGATTCCGAGCAGGGAAAGAATGCCGACGCCGGGAAGCAGGAGGCGAGCGGCGGTGAATCTTCCGGCCAGCAGGAGCGTGGCGAAGGAGCCTCGGAGTCGCAGGACGGAAAGAAGGATGGCCCGAAGGGTGAAGGCGGCAGCCAGGAAGGCGAGCAGTCGCCTTCTCAGCGGCAGCCCGATCCGAAGCAGGGCGAGAAGCAGGGCGAACCACAAGAGGGCGAGCAGCAGGGGAGTGCCGAAGGCGGCAAGCAAAACGATGCCAACGAGGGTAAGGCGGGAAAGCAGCCGGGCCAGCAGCAGCAAAAGGGCAGCCAGGATGGCGCCGGTAGCGAACCTGAAGGGCAGGGGGGCACGCAGCAGCAGGGTGGCCAGGCTGGCAGTCGGCAGGACGGCGGTCCAGGGGCCGAGCAGCGTCCCTCGGGGGCCGGCGCGGAAGGGAAGGGCAAGCCTGGAAGCAGGAACCCCGGCGGAGACACAGGCACGACGGGCCAGCAAGCGGGTGATCAGGCGGGCGGTGCCGAGAACCAGGGTGCCGAGAACCAGGGATCTCAAGGAAAGAAGGGCGACCGACCCGGCCAGGGCGGCAAGGGCAAGGGCACTCCACGGCCGAAGGACACCGTCGCGGCTGACGGCACCGACGATGGCGAAGTGATGGAGCGGATCCTGGAGCATCGCCGTCAGGCACAGCCGCGTGAGTCGAAGGACGGTGGTGGCGAGGACGAGGCTCGCGAATCGACCGACGGTCGGGATCCAGGTGGCGCACCGAAGAACGGCGCTCAGGGCAGCGAGTCGCAGGATCCTAGGAGCGGCCAGCCGTCGGGAAAGAAGTCTGAATCGAAATCGAAACAGGATTCGCCCGCCGCTGCGGGTGAGAAACCGCCTGCCTGCGCTAACGCCGACGGACAGCCGTGTGGCAAGGAGGGCTGCGAGTCGTGCAGCGGCAGTGCCTCCGGCGGCAAGCCGGGTGAGGGCCAGCCAGGTGAGGGCCAGCCGGGTGAAGGCAAGCCGGGTGAAGGCAAGCCGGGTGAAGGCAAGCCGGGTGAAGGCAAGCCGGGTGAAGGCAAGCCGGGCGAGGGCCAGCCAGGTGAGGGCAAGCCAGGTGAGGGCAAGCCAGGTGAGGGCAAGCCAGGTGAGGGCAAGCCAGGTGAGGGCAAGCCAGGTGAGGGCCAGCCAGGTGAGGGCCAGCCAGGTGAGGGCCAGCCAGGTGAGGGCCAGCCAGGTGAGGGCCAGCCAGGTGAGGGCAAGCCAGGTGAGGGCAAGCCGGGTGAAGGCAAGCCGGGTGAGGGCAAGCCAGGTGAGGGCCAGCCAGGTGAGGGCCAGCCCGGTGAGGGCCAGCCCGGTGAAGGCCAGCCCGGTGAAGGCCAGCCCGGTGAAGGCAAGCCAGGTGAAGGCAAGCCAGGTGAGGGCAAGCCCGGTGAAGGCCAGCCAGGTGAGGGCGGTGAACGCCAGGTGCAGCAGAGCGACGGCAGTGATTCCGGCGGCGCCACGCTTGGCGGCGGCGCGATTGGTGGTGACCGTGGGGCGGCAGGTGGCAATCAGAACGCGGAACGGCAGGATCGCGAGATGGAATGGGGCGAGCAGGATCTCGCGCATGCCCGCAATGCCGCCGACCTCGCGATCGAGCATCTGAAGAACGCGGTCGATTCGGGCGATGCTGGGGTGCTCGACGAACTCGGTTGGACCCCCGAGCAGGCGCGCGCGTTCCTCGCGAGGTGGGAAGCGCTTCGGCGGATGGCGCGAAGCGGAGACCCGCGGGCTCGCGGCGAGTTCGATCAGGCCGTCAAGAGCTTGGGCCTGCGTCCGACCGGAGTGCGGAGCAACCGCGATGTGCCGGCCGACGTGAAGGGAGGGCAGGCCGAGGGCCGCCGCAGTCGGCCGCCCAACGACTACCGTGAGCAGTTCAAGGCGTTCATGCAGGGAACGTCCGCCGAATGATCCAGCCCTTCGAAGGACCGCGCTATCTGGTGTCGTTCGGCCCGAAGCGGGTCCCGCACTGCTTCACCGATGTGCTGATCCTCGGGGGCGGTCTCGCTGGGCTGCGGGCGGCGCTGGCGGTCGATCGGCAGTTGTCGGTGACCGTGGTCACGAAGGACGATTTGCAGAGTTCGTCGAGCCAGTGGGCCCAGGGAGGCATCGCCGGCGTTGTCGATCCCGAGGATCGCTTCGACAACCACGTCGCCGACACCCTCACGGCGGGCTGCGGACTGTGCCACGACGACGTGGTGGATGCCGTCATCCGCGAGGCCCCCGGCCGCATCGCCGAACTGATCGCCTGGGGAACACGATTCGACGAGCGGGATGGTGCGCTCGCCCTCGGCCGCGAGGGAGGCCACAGCCATCACCGGATCGTGCACGCCCTCGGTGATGCCACCGGCCGGGAGGTGATGCGGGCGGTGATCGAACAGACGCGAAAGCTCGACAACCTCGCCGTCTGGCCCGAGACCTTCACGATCGATCTCGTGACGCACGAGGGCGTCTGCCGAGGGGCGCTCGTCTGGAACCCGCGGCACGGCAAGACCTTCGTCTGGGCGCGGCGGACGATCCTCGCCACGGGCGGCGCGGGGCAGATCTACCGCGAGTCGACGAATCCTCCGGGGGCCAGCGGCGACGGCATGGCGCTCGCCTGGCGGGCGGGAGCGGAACTCCGCGACGTGGAGTTTATGCAGTTTCATCCGACGGTGCTCTACATCGCCGGCGGCTCCCGGAGCCTGATCACGGAGGCGGTGCGCGGCGCGGGGGCGCACCTCGTCGACAAGGATGGCCGGCGGTTCATGCCGGAGTTCGATGGCCGCGCCGAACTGGCGCCCCGCGACGTGGTGTCGCGGGCGATCACCGTGGTGATGCAGCGCACCCACCATGCCAACGTCTATCTCGACCTCTCGCACCTCGATCCCGCGATGGTGCACGAGCGCTTCCCGGGAATGGCCGCGATCTGCGGCCAGTTTGGCCTCGACCTGGCCCGCGACCGGATTCCGGTGCGGCCCGGCGCGCACTACATGATCGGTGGCGTGACGGTTGACGACGTGGGTCGCACCGACATTCCCGGCCTGTTCGCCGCTGGCGAGGTGACGTCCAGCGGCCTGCACGGTGCCAACCGGCTCGCGAGCAACAGCCTCCTGGAGGGCCTGGTGTACGGCGCGCGGGCGGGCGAGACGGCCGCGGCGGAGGTGCTCGCGGAGGGCTCGCGGGGCGGCGACGAGTTTCACGTTCCGCCGATCTCCCAGCCGAAGGCATCGGCCGATGGCGGCGACGCCGGGCTCGACCTGGCCGACATCCGCAACTCGCTCCGCTCACTCATGTGGCGACACGTCGGCGTGGAGCGGAGCGGCGACTCGCTCGCGGAGGCGCTGGCGACAGTGGAGGGCTGGTGCCGCTACGTGCTACCGCAGCAGTTTGCCGACCCACAGGGCTGGCAGCTTCAGAACATGCTGGAGGTGGCCCGACTGATGATTCGCGGCGCGATCTGCCGCCAGGAAACCCGTGGCGTCCACTTCCGTGGCGACCACCCCGAATCCCACGACGCCTGGCGGACGCACATCGCCTGGCACCGCAGCGTGGCCGAGCCCCGCCTCGAGCCGCTCAAGGCAAGAACGTAGCTCAGGGCAGCCCTGAGCGGTGCGGGAGAGCCAGCATGCCCCCATCGCTTACGCGATTGGGCTTCCTGAAACCGGATCAAGCGAGGGGCGGCCTGTGCCCGAGAGCCGGGCTCGTCGGCAAGCGAAGCCAGGATGGCGAAGCGTGGCCGGCGTGCAGCGAGCGGAGGGCCGGAGCCCGCAGCGAGCGTCCGGCGATGGGCATGGGCAGCTCCGAGCGGTGCGGCGGCACCGGCATGCCCCCATCGCTTACGCGATTGGGCTTCCTGGCGGAGCGAGCGTCCGGTTGCAGGGAGCGCGCAAGCCAAAGCCCCCGGAAATCGCCGACTTGCCGCGCGGCGGCGACCCGGAAACAATGTGGGACGTTTCCACGATTCCCGCACCGGACGCCCATGACCGCACGCGACACCGTCTCCTCCGCCGAGGCCATGATCGAGGCCGACGGCCTCACGAAGTACTACGGCGACTTCATCGCCATCGAAAATGTCTCGTTCCGCGTGCCCCGCGGAGAGATCGTCGCCTTCCTCGGGCCCAACGGCGCCGGGAAGAGCACCACGATGAAGATCCTCACGGGCTATCTGGCCCCGACCTCCGGCACGGCACGCATCGCGGGCCACGACATGTCGACCGATCGGCTCGCCGGCGCCGAGCGGCTGGGCTACCTCCCGGAGAACGGCCCGCTCTATCCCGACATGACTCCCCGCAGCCTGCTGGAGTTCTTCGCCGACGCCCGCGGGCTTACGGCCGCGCGGAAGAGAGACCGCATCGAGGCGGTGGTCAAACAGTGCGAACTCGGCAGTGTGATCGGCAAGGCGATCGGCAAGCTCTCCAAGGGCTATCGGCAGCGGGTCGGGATGGCGCAGGTGCTGTTGCACGAGCCCGACGTGCTGATCCTCGACGAGCCGACCAGCGGCCTCGATCCCAATCAGATCCGCGAGGTTCGCGAGACCATCCGCCGGTTGGGCCAGAGCAAGACGATCCTGCTCTCGACCCACATCCTGCAGGAAGTCGAGGCGCTCGCCGACCGCGTGATCCTGATCGCCGAGGGTCGGGTGCGATTTGACGGCCCGCCCGCCGACCTGCGGCGGGACGGCCGCTCGCTCGACGAGCGGTTTCATGAACTGACCCGCTCGGCCTGACACCGGCTGCGGCAGCATTCGCCGCCCGTGCACCGAGGTGCTCCCCTTGCCCCACCGAATCACCATCACACGAGACCTGAACGAGGGACCGACGACATGAAGTGGCACGTTCTCGACGCCGTCTTCAAGCGGAATTTCGTCGCCTATTTCTCGAACCCCACGGGCTACGTCTTCATCTGCGTGTTCGTGCTGCTGGGTTCGCTGGCCGCCTTCTGGCCGCCGGAGTTCTTCAACTCCAACCTCGCCAACCTCGACCAGCTCAACCGCTACCTGCCCTACATCCTGCTGGTGTTCGTGCCGGCGATCACGATGAGCGTGTGGGCCGACGAGCGGCGGCAGGGGACCGACGAACTTCTGCTCACGATTCCCGCGAGCGACTGGGAGGTGGTGTTCGGCAAGTATCTCGCGGCGGTGGGCATCTTCACCGTCGCCCTGATGTTCTCGTGCATCTGCAACCTGATCATCCTGCTCAGCTGGGGCACGCCCGATGCCGGGCTGTTTCTGGCCAACTATCTCGGCTACTGGTTCGTGGGCCTCGCCATGCTGGCGGTCGGCATGGTGGCGAGTTTTCTGACGAGCAACCTGACGGTCGGCTTCATCCTCGGCCTGTTGTTCAACGCGCCCCTGGCGGTGTCCGACCAGGCGGGGGCGGTGATGGGCCCCGCGGCCGCTTCCCGCGTGAAGGCCTGGAGCCTGGCCGAGAACTTCTCCGACTTCGGCCGCGGCGTGGTGAGCCTGTCGTCGGTCGCCTACTTCCTCGGCATCGTGGCCGTCTGTCTCTACCTCGCGATGGTGCTGATCGGTCGCCGCCACTGGACCGGTCGCCGCGATTCGAGCCCCATGGGCCTCCACTATCTCGCCCGCACCGCGGGCCTGCTGGCGGCGGCGGTGGGCGCCGTGCTGATCTTCCGGTCGGCCGACGTGCGGGGCGATCTCTCGCAGGAGCAGATCAGCACCCTCTCCCCGGACACGAGGAAGCTGCTGCGGACGCTGGAGACGAGCCGCCCGATCGACATCAAGGCCTACGTCAGCCCGGTCGTGCCCGAGGACTACACCCAGACCCGCATCAACCTCCTCAACTCGCTCAAGCAGGTGGAGCGGCTCGGTCGTGGCAAGGTGAACGTCGAGGTGATTCCCACCGAACCCAAGACGGAGGAGGCGGCGCTGGCGCTGCAGCAGTTCGGGATTGAGCCGCAGCGGGTGGTGTCGCGTGTCCGTGGCACCTACCGGAACGATCAGGAGATCTTCCTCGGGTGCGCCTTCACCAGTGGTCTGGAGAAAGTGGTGGTGCCGTTCTTCGACCGCGGCACTCCGGTGGAGTACGAACTCGTCCGCTCGATCTGCACGGCGGCCCAGCAGAAGCGGAAGCGGCTTGGCGTGCTCACCACCGACGCCGACCTGTATGGCGGGTTCGACATGATGAGCGGCCAGCAGCGGCCGCGGCAGCCGCTCGTCGAGGAACTCGAGAAGCAGTACGACGTCATCCAGGTCGATTCCACGGCGCCGATCACGGAGACATTCGATGTTCTCCTGGCAGTGCAGCCGTCGTCACTCGGTCCGGAGCAGATGGCCAACTTCGTCGCGGCCGTGAGGGCCGGGCAGCCGGTGGCGATCTTCGAGGATCCGCTCCCGGTGATGATGCAGGGGGTGCCAGGAACGGCGCAGCCGCGCCGGAGTCCGATGGGGCCGATGGCGATGTTCGGCGGTCCGCAGGGGCAGCCGAAGGGCGATCTCGGCATGCTCTGGGACGCCCTCGGCGTGAAACTCTCCGCCGGCGCCGACCGGCCGGCGATGGGCGCCATGGGCTCGGCGCCGTTCATCGTCTGGCAGCGATACAACCCGCACCCCAAGCTCGCACTCGAGGACGAGTTTGTGTTCATCGACGCCGCCTTGGGGGCTGAGGGAGGCGACAAGGGGGCGGGCTTTGGCGCCGACCAGCCGATCACCCGCGGCCTCCAGGAGGTGCTCTTCCCGTTCCCTGGCGGGATCGAGAAGACCGGCGGTGGCGAGCTCACGCTCACGCCCCTCGCCCGCACCGGCAAGGGGTCGGGCACGATCGAGGTGGCCCGCGTCGAGCAGGCGATGCAGGGGGGCGACACGCGGCTGTTGCGGGCCTTCGAGAAGCCCGGGGACGAGACAATGACGCTCGCCGTGGCGGTCGAGCGGAAGCAGTCGCCCGCCAAGGAGGGTGATCCAGAGCCCAAGCCCGTCAAGGCGGTGGTGGTCTCCGACATCGATCTGCTGTCGGGAGTGTTCTTCGGGCTCAGGAACCGCCGCGACGAGACGTTCAACTTCGACTTCGACAACGTGACCTTCGCCCTCAACGTGCTCGACTGGCTCTCCGGGGACGACCGGTTCGTCGAGATTCGCAAGCGGAAGCCGAAGCACCGCACGCTCCAGCGGATCGAAGACGCCGTGGCCAGCGCCCGCGAAGACGCCGAGAAGCAGCGGGCGACCTTCATCGGCGAGTTCGACAAGGCCGAGCGGGATGCCAACGACGCGATGCAGAAGGAGGTTGGCGCCTTCGAAAAGAAGATCAAGGAGATGGAGGAGCAGGGCGACGCCAATCCGCAGGCCGCGATGCAGGCGATCCAGCAGCTGGCCAGTAGCCAGCGACTCGCGCAGCGGAAGCTCGACACGAAGATCGAGCAGCTGCGGCGGAAGCGGGATGCCGAGGTCGAATCGGTCGAGCGCAAGCTCGAATCGACCATCCGCCGCGAGCAGGATTGGCAGAAGTGGCTCGCGGTGATCCTGCCGCCGATCCCGCCGCTGATCGTGGCCTTCTTCGTCTTCTTCCGCCGCCGCGCGCTGGAGCGCGAGGGCGTGGCGAAGTCGCGGCTTAGGTAACGGAGGATTCGAGCGATGCACGCACACCACCACTCCACCGGTCATGCTGCCGACGGCCCGTCGCCGGCCTTTCGCCGCACCGCCACCTTCCTCGCCGTCGGGGCGGGGCTCCTGCTGCTCGGCGGCTGGCTGAATCTCAGGCCCACGCTGCGGCAGCGGGCCGTCGTCGGCGACGAGCAGCAGGCCAAGGTGCTCTTTCCCGATCTGGCCGACGCCTCGAAGGCGGCGAGCCTCGAGATCGTGTCGTTCGACGACGAGACGGCCACGCTCAAGCCCTTCAAGGTGGTGCGGTCCGAGGGGGTCTGGGTGCTCCCGTCGCACGAGAACTATCCAGCCGACGCCAAGGACCAGCTCGCGGCGGCCGCGACGGAGTTGATCGAGCGGCCCGTGCTCGACGTCGTCAGCGACTCGCCCGGCGACCATGAGACCTACGGCGTGATCGAGCCCGACCCGGAAAAGGTGAAGGTGGGCATGACCGGTGTGGGCCAGTTGGTCGAGATCCGCGACGCGTCGGGCAACAAGCTGGCGCGGCTGATCGTCGGCAAGGAAGACAAGCGGCCGGCCGCCGCCGGCCCGTCGTCGGGGCGAACGCTGCGGTTCGTCAGGCGTGCCGGTCAGGATCGCGTCTACCGCGTCGAACTCGATACCACGAAGTTCACCACGAAGTTCGACGACTGGATCGAGAAGGACCTGTTGAAGATCTCGCCGTGGGACGTCCGCCGACTCACGCTCGACGACTCGTCGTGCACGTTCGGCATGGACGAGGCGTCTGGCCGACCGACGATTTCGCTCGACCGCCGCAGCCGGGCGGAACTCGGCTACGACGACAAGGAAGCCGCCTGGTCGCTCATCAAGCTCGAGGCCTTCGACGACAAGAACCAGCCAAAGGAAGAGAAGCTGGGTGAGGCCGAGGAACTCGCAAGCGGCAAGCTCAACGACCTGCGAAACGCGCTCGGTGACCTGAAGATCGTGGACGTCGTCCGCAAGCCCTCCGGGCTCAGCGCCGACCTCAAGGCGGAGGAATCGTTCGCGGGCGATCGTGAGGCGGTGATGTCGCTCGCCCAGCGGGGCTTCTTCGCCATCCAGAAGGGCGACCTCGTCTCGAGCAACGGCGAGACGATCGTGGGCATGAAGGACGGGGTGGAGTACCTCCTGCGGTTCGGCAACGGCACCACCGTCACCGGCGCTGATGCGTCGGAGGGTGGCGATGCGGCCTTGAAGGAGGGAGCCGAGCCCGATTCCTCCACCGGCCGGTATCTGTTCGTGTCGGCGCGGGTCAATGAGGGGCTGCTCGAGAAGCCCGCGTTCGATCCAGTGCCCGACGCGCCAGCCGAGGGTGATGCGAAGCAGCCCGACACCGGGAAGGACGGCGATCAGAAGAAGGACGGTGCCGCCGACGAGCTCAAGAAGGCGGAGGAAGCCGAGGCCAAGGCCCAGGCGGCGCTCGAGGAGCGGCGGAGAGTGGAGGCCGAAAACCGCCGCAAGCAGGAGCAGTATGACGAGCAGGTGAAGGCCGCACAGAAGCGGGTCCGCGAGTTGAACAACCGCTTCGCCGACTGGTACTACGTCGTCTCCGACAAGGAGTACGACAAGATCCACCTCGGCCGCGACGGGATGATTCAGAAGAAGGCCGCTGACGAGAAGAAGGACTGATAAGGGGCACGCGAGTCCGCGAGTCGTCCCCGAGGCGAGGGGCTGCCCGTGCCAGTCGCCGGACGCTCGCTGCGGGCTCCGGCCCTCCGCTCGCTGCACGCCGGCTACGCGTCGCCATCCTGGCTTCGCTTGCCGCCGAGCCCGGCTCCCTGGCACGGGCAGCCCCTCGCTTGATCCGGCTCCAGGAAGCCCAATCGCGTAAGCGATGGGGGCATGCCGGCACTACCGCATCGCTCGGAGCTGCCCATGCCCGTCGCCGGACGCTCGCTGCGCCCATCCTGGGCTTCGCTCGCTCGATGCTGACTTCGCTCCGCCATCCATGGCTGCGCTTGTCAGCAACGCCGGCTCTCGGGCACGGGCAGCCCCTCGCTTGATCCGGCTTCAGAAAGCCCAATCGCGTAAGCGATGGGGGCACGCCGGCTTTGCCACACCACTCGCAGCACTGATTTCGCCCGTGGGTGCGTCGCTTGGTCGTTCGCTTGCAGAGGCCTCGACGGTGCTGGGCTCGGACAACGCCTTGCCCGCTGCGACGGCTTTGCAGGCGTGCGGGCGAGCCGTACGATACCGTGCCTCCGAACCTCACCCGCGGTCA
>Ga0315904_10002950_pt1 | contig 25668 bp, 20 predicted proteins | sample LakEriMetagenome_6_FD_203529 | JGI IMG/M metagenome (GOLD analysis project Ga0315904, IMG submission 203529) | Freshwater fungal communities from buoy surface, Lake Erie, Ohio, United States - Buoy 12 MA120 | ecosystem: Environmental > Aquatic > Freshwater > Lake | place: USA: Lake Erie, Ohio... | reverse complement strand
GGAATGCTCGACTGGCCTTCCTCCTGGGTTGGAGCAGCATTTAACCTGCGAACAGTGATTACTGGGTCATTCGCTGTTCGTCGGTGCTACACGATAAGGCTTGCGACTGCGCACTGGGGCAAACATTTGTTTGCCCCAGTGCCAGGGACCACGAAACCGACGGCGGTCGGCCTGAACGCCGTCGGTTTTTCTTTTCTCCGCCGGTCCCCCCCTCGAACCCGCCGAAGCGGTAGCATGATAGAATCCGTGTTGGCGTTTTGATTCCTTCTCGATACCGATCGCTCGGCGACTAGAAAATCCTTCCATGTCATTGTCTTGGGACAAACTCATTGCGCGCCTCCGTTCGCATCAACGCTTTATCTTGACCAGTCACATCCGTCCGGACTGCGATGCGTTGGGGAGTGAACTTGGGATGGCGGGCATCCTGCAGGGGATGGGCAAGGAAGTCACGATCGTCAACGGGCACCCGACGCCCCCTATTTTAACGTTCCTCGACCCGAGGCAGTCCATCCGAGTGCTCGGAGAATCCATCGCGCAGGATGAAATATCCGGGGACTGCGTGATCATTCTCGATACCAGCGCATGGTCGCAGCTCGGTCCCATGGCGGATTTTGTTCGTCGCTTCAACGGCCACAAAATGATCATCGACCATCACGTCGGCGAGGATGACTTGGGAGCCGAGTTGTTCAAAGACACCAGCGCCGAGGCGACCGGGCATCTGGTGGCGCGATGCGCACAGCACGCCGGTGTCCCGATCAGCAAAGCCATGGCGACATCCTTGTATGCAGCCATCGCGACCGATACGGGATGGTTTCGATTTGCATCCACCACCAGCGCGACGTATCGAGTGATCGCCGATCTGGTCGACGCGGGAGCTTCGCCATCTTCGATCTACGGCGACCTTTTCGAACGCGATACCATCGGCCGCGTTCGGCTTCGAGGGCGGATCTTGTCCCGCGTCGCCGAGGAGTGCCAAGGCCAACTGGTCCACACCTATGTCCGCAAAGAGGATTTTTCGGAAACCGGAGCGCTTCCGAGCGATACCGAGGATGTCATCAACATGGCCCTGGCGATCGAGGGAGCCAAAGTCGCGTTCATCATGATCGAGCAACTCAAAGGAGGGTTCAAAATCAGCTTCCGGTCCCGGTGCCACGTCGATTGCAACGAGGTTTCTGGCAAGTTCGGTGGAGGGGGGCATCGCGCTGCGGCGGGAGCCTTCGTCGACGGCGAATTCCGGGACGTCCAGACCCGAATCCTGCAGGCGGTGCGAGCCGCGCTTCTGCAAAACGCCTAGGCATTCGGTACGCTTCCACCCGGTTCGGCCCGCAAATCTTGCCCAATCTGCTTGAACTACCCATCTTTTGAGATATCCTCTTCCTAGTTACCCATCCGTACGGGGTCTTGCTTTTTTTTCGGTAGGAACGGTGAGGAGCGACATGAGAACGATGATCGTACGTTGGTCTTTGGCATCGATGATGATGGCTGCGATGTGCGGCATCACCAGCAGCACAGTTTGGGCTGGATATGGATCCAGCGGCGGCTCCAGCGGCGGCTCCTCGGGGGGCTACGGATCTTCGGGCGGCGCGTATTACTACGGCGGCTCGACAGGGGGCTCCTCCGGCGGATCCTCGGGAGGCGGCGGCTATGTTGGTCCGCTTCGGCGCCTGCATGCCCACATCCATGACCATTTGGCTGCCAAACACGCTCGGCATGCCGCGCGCCGCGCCAGCTACTGGGGTGGGTCCTCGGGTTACTACACCTCTGCGTATGGATCCTCGGGAGGAAGCAGTGGCGGGTACGGGAGCTCCGGCGGCTATGGAAGCTTCAGCCATTACGGATCTTCAGGGGGCGGCTCGTCAGGCTCTAGCCCCTATGGCAGTGGCTCCACCGGAGGCGGTTCTTCGGGTGGCTCGTCTTCCAGCGTCTATTCCGACGGAAATGTCTACAGCAGCCGATATCAACCGATGGCCAATTACGCGGTCGCATCGAGCGAATCGAACTCGCTGGCAGGCGATGAAATCCAGATCATGCTCTCGGTCCCAGAGAAGGCCAAGGTGCTGGTCAACGGCAAACCAACAACGTCGACCGGAACCCTCCGGCGTTTCGTCAGTCGAGACTTGACCCCCGCGGAGTCGTACCGCTTTGATATCCAGGCCACGTACGAAGTGGATGGCAAGGAAGTCACGCAAACGCGATCGGTCGTGGCTCGCGCCGGTGGTTCTGAACAAGTCGTCTTCGACACCGAACGTGTCGATGATCCGGTCGAAACCATGTTGACGCTCAACGTGCCGGAAGGAGCGACAGTCGTGCTGGCCAACAACCCCACCAAGAGCGACGGCGGTTCGCGCGTCTACCGTACCAAACAGCTCAAGGCTGGCGAGGTGTGGGAAGACTACAAGATCGAAGTCACCTATGCTGGTCAAACCAAGCAGAAGACGATTCGTCTTATCGGTGGGGACAAATTGGAAATGTCCTTCAACTTCAACGAGCGAGAAGCCAACAAGGTCGCCTCGAACTAGCGGGTGCGTTCTTGGGTCGCCCAAGAGAATTACTCCAAAACCTCGCTGTTCTGCAACAGCGAGGTTTTTTGTTTTTTTCGCGCTGGCATTGGATTTTTCGGGTCAGCCGTAGAGCGCGCGACGAAATCCGATACACTTAACACGTCGTTTGAGTTGTGTCCGGCGCGGGATCGATGACGCGCAAACCTTTCGGCTGCGGGAGCCTTGCGATGACTTTACCTGAATCGGATTCGTCTCGAGTGGTGCAGGCTTCCGTACCTCGCAACGCTTCGACTGGTTTTTTCGCCTGCATCCTTCTCGGAGCGGTCGCCGCGTCCGGTCTCCTCGCGTTCGGGATTTGGATCGGAAAGGGGCTCTCTGGCCCGTCCTCCTTTCCACCTGAGTTGCTCAAGGCCACCTCCACCCACGGCTCGTCGACGATGGCTGTTTGCACAGCGCCCGTCGATGAGGAGACCGATGGATTCTTTGCGTTGGATTATCAGACCGGCAATCTGCAAGGTTGGGTCTTCAATTCCAGGAATGGGCAGTTCGGCGGCCTTTTTCTCACCAACATTTCTCAAGCCCTCGGGCCACCTGGAAAAAATGCCGAATACCTGCTCGTCAGCGGTCGCGTCTCCTCAGCAGCAGGCGGCTCAGGCACACGCCCTGCCGACATGGTTCTCTACGTGGTCGATGTGCGAGGTGGTAATTTTGCCGCGTTCTCGGTTCCTTGGAACCGATCGATGCGAAACGCCGGCGCGACCCAAACCAGTCCCTTCATCGCCGTGGGTGGGGACGTTATTCGCCCCCCCATGGGTCCGGGAGGAGCCGGTCCGCGCAAGCCTCCCGCTGGAAACGCAAACCAAAATCCCAATGCGAACGATCCAAACGCGAACGATCCCAACGCGAACGACCCCAAGCCACCGGCCAACAACGCGAACCCCGCCAAGAACAACCCACCGAAAAACAACCCACCGAAGAACAATCCAAATAATAAGAACGACAAGAACAACAACTAGCGGTCGATACATCAACTCCATGGCTATCAGTGAATGGGTTAGCGGACGAGTTTTTCGCTTTGTCCACGGCAACAATCTCGTCTACAACACCTGCTGGGAAGATCCCCGGTTGGACCGCGTCGCCTTGGAGCTCACGCCCCAAGATCGACTGCTGGTGATCACCTCCGCAGGATGCAACGCGCTCGACTATCTGTTGTGCGGTGTCGGCCATGTTTATGCCGTCGACATGAACCCTCGCCAAAACGCATTGCTGGAATTGAAAGTCGCGGCGCTGAGGCATCTCGAATACGAAGAGCTGTTCAGCATGTTCGGCCGCGGCCACCTGCCCGGCGTCGAAGGGATCTACGCATCCAAACTGCGTCATGCCCTCTCGTCCCCGAGTCGAAAGTATTGGGATCGCTGGATCCGATTCTTCGATCACCCGCGCAAGTCGTTTTACTACCGCGGGACAAGCGGCGCGTTCGCGCACATGATCTCCAATTACGTCAACAACATCGCCCGCTGCCGAGAGCAAGTTGCCGAACTGCTCAATGCCCCCAACCTCGCCGAGCAGCAAGCGATTTATCCCTCGGTCAAGGAGAAGATCTGGTCGCGCGCGGTCCGGTTTGCCATGAACCGGGATTCCACCCTCAGCATGCTCGGGGTTCCCCGCGCCCAGCGCCGCCAAATCGATGAACAGTACCCGGGTGGCGTTGTTAAATTCGTCGAGGATTCGATGGATGCCGTGTTCTCCAATATCCCGGTCCAAGACAATTACTTCTGGCGCGTTTACATCACCGGTTCCTACACGCCGACCTGTTGCCCCGAATACCTGAAACCTCACAACCACGAAAAGCTTCGCGATGGTGCCCTCGATCGACTGACCATCCAAACCGATTCCGTCGAAGGATTCCTTCGTCGGCACAACGGACAGATCTCCCGATTCGTCCTCCTCGATCATATGGATTGGCTCAGCGATCATTATTTCCCGTTGCTGGAATCGGAGTGGCAAGCCATCCTCAATCGAGCGGCACCAAAAACCCGCATCCTCTGGCGATCGGGCGGTCTGCGCACCGACTTCCTCAACAACGTCACCGTCAAGAAAGACGGCGAGAAAGTACTGCTCCCCGAACTGCTGTCCTTGAACACCGACCTCGCGCAGCGGCTTCATCAACTCGATCGCGTGCACACCTACGGCAGCTTCTACATCGCGGACCTCGCCAGCGACCGTTGATGCGCCGAATCATAACGCGGTCCATCGCAAGCCGACTCGTGCACCCCCTGAGAACTTCGGCGCATCGATTTGTTAATTCAGAAGGATATTTGCATGATTGAGCTTCCCAAGGGATACCGATTCTCGGGAGTGTCGGCCGGCATCAAGACCCGTGCGGGCGCCAAGGATGTCAGCCTCATTTTTTCCGACAAGCCGTGTGTTGCTGCCGGCGTGTACACCACCAATCAGATCGTCGCCGCGCCGGTGGTTTTGTCGCGGAGCCGGACCCCGTGCGATACCATGCGAGGTGTCGTCATCAACAGCGGAAACGCCAACGCATGCACCGGCAGCCGCGGTCAGCAAGACGCTGACGAGATGACCCGTTTGGCTGCCAACGCCTGCGGCGAAGCAACCCAAAGCGAGCAGTTTCTCGTGATGAGCACGGGAGTCATCGGACGATTCCTCCCAATGGAAAAAATCCGGTCCGGGATCGCCGCTGCCGCGCAGTCGCTCGGCCCCTCCGAATCCGCCTTCCTCGATTCCGTCGACGGCATCATGACCACCGACGCGGGCCGCAAAATCGCCAGTCGGAATTTCCAAATTCCCGGCGGGGATTATCGTCTGCTCGGGATGTGCAAGGGAGCCGGCATGATCGGACCCAAGATGGCCACCATGCTCGCCATCGTCGTGACCGACGCGCCGCTCGATCCCGTCGACGCCCAACGCGCCCTGCAGGCCGCCGCCAATCGATCCTTCAACTGTATCAGCGTCGAAGGACACATGAGCACCAACGATTCTCTCGTTCTGCTGGCTGCTCGCCCCTCGCCGGCTACGCCAGCCCTGCAAGGAAGCGATCTGTGCAACTTCGGCGGGGAACTGACACAGCTCTGTATCGAGCTGGCAAAGAAGATTCCCGACGACGGCGAAGGAGCGACCCATCTGATCGAAATCCATGTTCGAGGTGCCAACACCGATGCCGATGCCGATGCGATTGCCCGCTCGATCGCGCTGAGCAATCTCGTCAAAACGGCCATCACCGGCGGTGACCCGAACTGGGGACGCATCGTCTCGGCAGCCGGCTACGCCGGGGTTCCGATCCAACCCCCTCGCACCGCGCTGAAACTCAATCAAATCCCTCTCTTCGATCGGGGAGAACCCCTCCCATTCGATGCCAAGCAGGTCAGCTCCTCGATCCGAGCCAGCAAACTGACCGTCATCGAGCTCGACGTCGGCCTCGGTCCCGGCAACGCGACCCACTGGACCACCGACCTCAACACCGAGTACGTCCGATTCAACTCGGAATACACGACGTAGCGAACGCGCCCGCTGGCGGGAGGTTCCATAGCGAGCCGTCCTAGCTCGTCGGGCGGTGCGCGGATTGCTCAACGCGTTGTTGCCATCGACCGGAGCCGATATCAAAGGAATCAAAGAGACGGCGCAGGCGCTTCAGGCGTGGTGCGGTTATGAGGGTAAGCCTCGCGAGTTTGCCGAGTTGGTGAAACTGCTCAACAGCGGGGGAAGCGATGAGAGCGAAAGGTGACCCGTAGCGCGCTGGTGTCCCGGCTTTAGCCGGTTTCCCCCTAGAAGAATCGCCTCAAGGCTAAACACCAGCGCCCTAAAAGAATCGCCTAAAGGCTATACACCAGCGCTGGTGTCCCGGCTTTAGCCGGCCGTCTCTATACTATTCGGATAGTGATCGCCTAAAGGTTCCACCCCAACTTATCCATGAGACCGCAACTCATGCCTCAAGATTCAAACACCATGTATCGGTGGCGGGAATGGACGCCAGAACAACGACGGACGATTCTTGCCGAGCGAAGACAACGACACCATCCCCCGCATTCACCGGCGCATATCGAAAGCGATCACACATCCATCTATCTGATTACCGCTGCATGCTTCGAACACGTGTCAATTATCGGAACCACCGATGATCGTCTCGCAAGCTTTTCCACGCAGCTATGTGAACTGATGCACCAACAATGTCGATTCGTCTTCGCCTGGGTTGTTTTACCTAATCACTATCACGTGCTATGCGATGTAATCAGCCTTGAATCGTTATTCCAATCTATCGCCAAACTTCATGGCCGCACATCCTTCGAGTGGAATGGTGAGGACAAATGTCGAGGCAGACAAACGTGGTGCAAAGCGGCGGAAACAGCAATGAAATCCGAGGGGCATTTCTATGCATCGCGGAATTATGTTTTGCATAACCCCGTGCATCACGGGTATTGTTCCAAGTGGACCGAATGGCCGTTCAGTAGCGCCGCGCAGTATATTGAAGATGTGGGACGCGAAGCAGCACACCGTTTTTGGAGTTCCTATCCGCTTCATGATTTTGGTAAAGATTGGGATCCGCCCAGTCTTTAAGGTTGCGCTGGTGTCCCGGCTTCAGCCGGTTTCCCCCTAGAAGAATCGCCTAAAGGCTACACACCAGCGCCCTAGAAGAATCGCCTCAAGGCTATGCACCAGCGCTGGTGTCCCGGCTTTAGCCGGTTGGTTCTAAACCGTGCAGGAAAAAAATCGCCTAAAGGCTACACACCAGCGCGCGAACCGCAACACGAACAACGGCTTCCGCCTTGCCTTCGTTCCATCGAGAACAAGTGACACCTCGCCGGGAATCTGGACGGAATCGCCACGCGGTGGGGGCGTCGCGACGTCCTAGGCGCGTTCATCAGCGGTTCGCTCTCACTATCTCCCAAAAATCTTTCTGCCCCAACATTTTCGTCCCTCCATCTTTTGCCAAACCGACCGTGCAGGTACCCGGGTTTGAACTGAGGCAGACATAGCAATGTCGAGTTCGCTTCGACCCGGATGCTTGCGCATCTCGGCTAGCATGAGCAACCGGTGAGCACCTACCACACTCGTTTCAAATCGACTCGGACCCGTGGCGCGACAGTCATGATGACTTCGTCGTGGCAAGGGACTTCGCGGTAAGCACCGTTGTCGAGCACTAGCTGCAGCAGCGTATGATCTTCGGGATCGACGATCCAATACTCTGGAATTCCCATTCGTTCGTAGAGTTGCCGCTTGACGACCGTATCATGCTTCGTATTCGAGGGAGATAAAATCTCGACGACCAAGTCCGGAATGCCTTTGATTTTCGAGGGAGTCAAAATCGACTTGCGATCGATTGAGACAAATACCAAGTCGGGTTGAACAATGTCATGCGGACTTAGTTGCAGATCGACCGGCGAGTTGATCACGACACCGAATCCCTTCAATTCGATCTCCATCAACAGTTGAAACTGCAGATGGCGGGAAACGTGTTGATGGTAAAGGTTGGGCGCCGGGTTCACGATATGTTCTCCATCCATGATCTCATGGCGGAGGCCGTCCGCTGGGATCGCAGCGTAATCTGCATAAGTCAAAGCTGCTTTTGTCGACACGCTTCGTCACTCCTCCCTCAAGGCCAAAATCGAAATTCCGACTGCATGCGATCCCATCGCCCTTTGCAGCGAGGGAAACCATTTGCCTCAAATTATAGTCGTGAATCGCACCGGATGCAGACTCGAAGCTCACCTCTCAGGACTCTTGGTTGATGCTAGACACATCCCACAAAAGTGAGCCTGAGGCGCTAGCCGAGTTCGTTCGATGTATAAAAATCGGCTAGCGCCTCAGGCTCATGGAAAGGGTTGGGTGTTGCGTGCCCCGCACCGAACACACTCATCACTGGCGAAGCGATTCTTCGTTGGCATGCCTTGATCGGCGGCCCGCAATAAAAGCAAGCTCCCGGGTGGAACTGTGGCAAACATCGCGAGGTAAAGTGCACTTCGACCCGGATGCTCGCGCATCTCGGCTAGCATTTGCCGCGAGCGATCGCACGCCCCAAATCGAAATCCCTCTCCCCCCCGCCCCCGGCAACCCCAATGGGGGGCAAAAGTTGACCCCAGAACCGCGTTGAGCTATATTCGAACCGTTGGATTCGATGAGAATTGCTGGGGAATACCCCGTCCTGCCTCAACAATCCTTCCAAAGCCCTCCCCTCCCCATCACTCGGGCACGCTCCGAACCCGAGCACGTCTCTCTCGAACAGGTTTTCTCTATGTTCCGTCGGTTGCCAGTTCGATTCGAAAAAGGCTTCGGCCTCGCCTTGGTTTTCGCTTGCGCAGGCTCCGCCCTCGCGGCCGATCCCGCAAGCCCATCCTGGTCTCGCGACGTGATGCCGATCTTGCGAGCCAACTGCTTTGCTTGCCATCAGGAAGCGAAGACGCAAGGCAGCTACCTGATGACTGACCCCAAGAGAATGATGCAAGGGGGAGAGTCGGGTGACGCCGCGATCGTCCCGGGGAATCCTGATGCCAGCTACTTGATGAAGGAGATCGCGTTGGTGGATGGCAAGGCAGAGATGCCCAAGAACCTTCCCCCGCTGAAACCCGAAGAGATTGATGTCATTCGGCGCTGGATTGCTGCCGGAGCGGTGATGGATGGGGTGGATGCCGGGCCGCGATACAGTAACGAGCAGCCCCCGCAATACTCCGGCCCACCCAATATTGTCGGCATGAATTTCTCTGCGGACGGCACCAAACTAGCCGTCACCGGCTTTCACGAAGTGCTTGTCTTCAACACGCAGGATTGGAGCCGCGCGAATCGCCTCATCGGGTTGAATCCACGGCTCGAGTCGGTCCGTTTCTCGCCCGACGGCAAGTGGTTGGCGGTAGCGGCTGGCGAGCCAGGGGTCTCGGGTGAGCTTCAGATTTGGAATACGCAAAGCAACGCTCTCGAGCGGAGTGTCGCTTTTGGGGGAGACACCCTTTTCGGTCTCTCATGGTCTCACGATTCCGCCTTGATCGCTTTCGGCATGACCGACAATTCGATCCGCGCGGTCGATCTCGAAGGAAAGCAACGTCTATTCCAGCGCGCTCACGACGATTGGCCTCGCGCGACGGTATTCACCGTCGACAGCAAGCACTTGCTGTCGGTCAGCCGCGATATGACGGTCAAGTTGACGGAGGTTGAAACCGAACGCTTCATCGACAACGTAACTTCGATCACGCCCGGTGCATTGCGAGGGGGAACCCAGGCCATCGCGCGGCATCCGCAACGCAATGAAATCTTGGTCGGCGGCGCGGATGGCGTACCGAAAATCTATCGCGTCTTTCGGCAAACTGCTCGCGTCATCGGCGACGATGCCAACTTGATTCGCAAACTTGAGCCAATGCCCGGACGGATCTTCGACGTCGCGGTCAGCCCCGATGGCAAATACCTCGCCGCAGCCTCGACCCTCGACAACCAGAGCGTCGTCAAGGTCTGGTCCTACGATGTCGATGGCCAGGTGCCCGACGAGATTCGAGCCATCCAAGGCAAGCTCGTCTTCTCGATCACTCCCGAGGAACGAAAGAAGCTCGAAACCTACATCACTGCCCAGCCGCAACTTCTCGGAACATGGACTGTCAACAACGCTGCGGTCTACTCGATCGCTTTGGATGCGAACGGGAGGTTGGCTGCTGGCGGGTCCGATGGCCGCATTCGGGTATGGAACATCGCGGACAACGCATCCGTCGCCGATTTCGATGCGACTCCGCAGCGCGATGCGACCCAAGTCACCTCGCAATCGCTGATCACCTCGCGCATCGATCGCTTGTCAAAAATCGCCCAAGCCCACCGCGACGAGCGTGCCTCACCTCGCAAAGCCCCCGGCAACGAGGAATTGCAACACCAATCGGTCCCCCTCGATCGCATCGCAGGCATTTCGGTTTATCCCGAATCGGTATCGCTGGCTTCGTGGAACGACTCGGCACAGCTCATCGTCATGGCCCAGCTCGACAATGGCGATCGCGTCGACGTGACATCGCAAGTCAGTTTTTCTGCCGACCCGCAAAAAGTTTGGGTATCGGATCGAGGATGGGTCCAGGCCGTCGAGGCTGGCGAATCGCAGATCACGGTCGCTTTAGGAGCCCACCAAAAGAACGTCGCCGTGGCTTCGCATAGCAAGGGCGAGTACACCGTCGATTTCGTGCGGGACGTTAACCCGACCCTGTCCCGCCTCGGCTGCAACGCAGGCACATGCCATGGCGCCCAAGCTGGCAAGAACGGATTCAAGCTCTCGCTACGAGGTTATGATCCGATCTACGATGTCCGTTCGTTGGCGGATGATTTGGCCGGGCGGCGCATCAATGCGGCCTCGCCATCCGATTCGCTGATGCTCACCAAACCCCTGGGCCAGGTACCGCACACGGGAGGCAAGTTGATCGAGCCGGGTGACACGCAAGCCTTGGTACTCTATCAGTGGATCGCGTCCGGCGCGAAATTGAATCTCGATGTTCCTCGTGTCGCGAAAATCGAGGTCTCACCAAGCAATCCGGTCATTCCCCTGCCTGGTGGCATTCAGCAGTTGCGCGTCGTCGCGACCTATACCGACGGCGCATCGCGCGATGTGACGCGCGACGCATTCCTCGAATCGGGGAATACGGAAGTGGGAGCGGTTCTCGAAGGAGCTCGCGTCCAAGCCCTGCGGCGCGGCGAAGTCCCCGTCCTCGCCCGGTTCGAAGGCGCCTACGCCGCAACCACGCTGACCGTCATGGGGGATCGAAACGGTTTCGAAGCCAAGACCGCTGTCGCAGCTCATCCAGTCGACCAGTTTGTGGCAGCCAAGTGGGAACGGATGAAGATCCAGCCCTCGGGGTTGTGCAGCGATTCGGAATTCCTCCGCCGCATCCACCTCGATCTCACCGGTCTGCCACCCTCGCCCGAGCGAGTGCGAGCTTTCCTGGCCGATGAAACCGATTCGAAAACCAAACGCCAGCGCGAGATCGATGCGCTGCTGGCCAGCGACGCATTCACCGATCACTGGACCAACAAATGGTCCGATTTGTTGCAAGTCAATTCGAAGTTCCTCGGCAAGGAAGGAGCGGGCAAATTCAAGGATTGGATCCGCGCGAGCATCGCCGAGAACAAACCCTACGATCGCTTCGTCTACGAGATCCTGACCGCCAGCGGATCCAATCGCGAACAGCCCGCTGCGTCGTACTACAAGATCCTGCGCACGCCCGAGGAAACGGTCGAGAACTCGACCCACCTGTTCCTCGCCGTTCGATTCAACTGCAACAAGTGCCACGATCACCCTTTCGAACGGTGGACCCAGGACCAGTACTATCAAACCGCCGCGTACTTTGCCCAGGTCGGACTCAAGAAAGATGAAGCGTCGGGCAACGCAACCATCGGCGGCACCGCCGTCGAAGGAGCCAAGCCTCTCTGGGAAGAGGTCTTCGACACCGGTTCGGGTGATATCAAGCACCAGCGGACACAACAAGTCGTTGCACCGAAGTTGCCATTCGATTGCCAGTACACGGTCCCCGAAGGGGCCCCCCGCCGAACGCAGTTCGCCGCTTGGGTCACCGCGCCGAGCAACCCGTACTTTGCCAAGAGTATGGTCAATCGCATGTGGGGTTACTTGCTCGGCAAAGGGCTCATCGAGCCCATCGATGACATCCGTGCCGGGAATCCGCCGAGCATCCCCGAACTCCTCGATTTCCTGGAAAAGGACTTCAAGGAGCATGCGTTCGACGTCCGACATCTCATTCGGACCATCTGCACGTCGGAGGTGTATCAACTGTCGATCGAACCCAATCGCTGGAATGCCGACGACGATCGCAATTACTCCCGAGCTTTGCCGCGACGGTTGCCGGCGGAAGTTCTCTACGATGCCATCCATCAAGTCACCGGCGCTGCTTCCAAGCTACCAGGGCTCCCTCCCGGAACACGGGCGGCCGCCCTCGCGGATGCCGATGCGGGCCTGCCGGATGGATTCTTGAATAACTTGGGACGCCCGCCGCGCGAGAGCGCTTGCGAGTGCGAGCGGTCCAATGATCTGCGCCTCGGCTCGATCATGGCGCTCGTCAGTGGTCCGACTCTGGGAAGCGCGATCGCGGATCCCGAAAACGCGATCCGGAAACTCGTCGAGAGCACTCCCGACGACGCGGCCCTCGTCGATGAGTTGTTTGTCCGCGTGCTCAATCGGCGACCGACGGCGGACGAAATCACCGCGGCCCTCTCGACATTGACTCTCATCCAACGCGACCATGAGTCCCTCACGCAGCAATTGGCCCAACGCGAAGCATGGTGGGTCGAGGAACGACCCAAGCGAGTGCAAGCCCTGGAAGCCGAACGCGCCTCGGCTCAAAAAACCCTCGAGGAACGCCAGCAAGCGATCGCGGCCGATCGCGAAGCGGCGGAAAAGGCGAGACAAGAGCGGCTGGCCGCTGCCAACGCGGCGGTGGCTGCGTACGAAGCGGGCCTCGAACCCAAGCTGCAGGAATTCATCGATGCACGCCGCAACGGTTCGGTTTGGCAAACCCTCGCCGCACGAAAAACCGAGTCGAGCACCGGTGCCCAACTCGTCCCGCAAAGCGATCGGTCGATCCGCGCGGTGGGAGCCGCCAACAAAGGTGTCTACACCGTCGAGACTCCCGCCCCGCCCGGACCGATCACCAGCATTCGGCTGGAAGTCTTGACCGCGCCGGATCTCCCCAACCAAGGACCCGGTCTGTCGGCCGGGAACGGGAACTTTGTCGTCACCGAAGTCGAACTGTTTGCGGGAGCCCCCGAACGTCCGGAGTCGCTGCGAAAGATCAAAATGGTCAAGGGACTGACCGATTTCGATCAAGCAGGTTTTTCAGCGGCAGCCCTGATCGATGACAAACTCAACGATCAAGGGGGCTGGGCGATCTTTGGCGCCACCGGCGCCGAGCACTGGGCCGTATTCGCCCTCGCCGAGCCCCTGGCTCTGCAACCCGGCGAAGTCCTTCAATGGCGCATTCATCAATTCCATGATGCTGAGAACCATCGGCTCGGTCGATTCCGTCTCAGTGTGGGCAAACACGATGGGGAATTGGCGTTGGGATTGCCCGAATCTCTCACCGCCATCGCGGCGGTGCCAAAGGACAAATGGAATCCCCAGATCGCGAAGGAGGGACTCGATTACTTCCGCGCTTCTTCCAGCGAACTGATGGGATTGCGAGCAGCGGTCCAGCGCGAGAGCCAGCCGTTGCCCGAGGACGAGCAGATCGTCTTGCTCCGCAAACGGATCGAGCGACTGTCGCAACCTCTGCCCGACGACTCGCGGTTGGTACGCATGCGCGCCGACGCTAAGGAGAGCGAATCGCAACTCGGCAATGCGCGGCTCACGGCCGCCCAAGACCTGGCGTGGGCATTGATCAACAGCCCTGCCTTTTTGTTCAACCATTGATTGTAAACCGTACACGTTCCCAGTTTTTTTAACGCGAGAGGATCATCGACCATGTGGCGAATCATCGGATCGGCAGGCAAGGATTTGTGCGATTCACAGCTCGGCGTCACACGCCGCGATGTCCTTCGCGTCGGCACTTCCGGATTGTTCGGTTTCAGTCTGGCCAACTTGCTGCGATTGCAACAAGCGCAGGCCAGCGAAGGCTCGGGCTCTCCTGGCTGGAATCGAGCCAAACGGATGATCTTGGTTTACCTCCAAGGTGGACCCAGCCACCTCGATCTGTGGGATCCAAAGGACAATGTGCCGGACAAGGTCAAAAGCGTCTTCAAGCCCATCGCTACGAAACTGCCCGGAGTGCACTTCACCGAAAACCTACCCAAACTCAGTCAGGTCAACGATCGCTTCACCATGATCCGATCGATGAGCTACACGCCCAACGGGTTGTTCAATCACACCGCCGCCATCTATCAGATGATGACCGGATACACCACCGACAAAGTCAGTCCATCCGGCCAACTCGAGCCCCCGAGCCCCAAGGACTTCCCCAATTTCGGCTCGAACATCATCCGGCTTCGCCCTGTCGACGAACCGATGCTCCCGTTCGTCATGCTGCCGAGACCGCTTCAGGAGTCCAATGTCGTCGGCAAAGGGGGATCAGCGGGCTTTCTCGGCAAAGAGTACGATCCGTACACGCTGTTTCCGGAAGGGGACGATATGGATCTGAACAAGATGGATCGCATCAACGTCAGCGACTTGCAATTGCGCCCCGAGGTCTTCTCGGTGCGACTGCAGCGTCGCGCGGCATTGCGGGATCTGATCAACAAGCAGATGCCGACCATCAATGCGGCTGTCGAAAATCAACAGCTGGATGAATACTTCTCGCAAGCCTTGTCGCTCGTCGTCTCCGGCAAAGCCCGCGAAGCGTTTGATCTGAGCCAAGAGTCCGAAGTGCTGCGCGATGCCTACGGCCGAAACACCTTTGGCCAGAGTTGCTTGCTCGCTCGACGGTTGGTCGAGGCCGGGACTCGCGTCGTCGAAGTCGTTTGGCCAAAGATCGCCAACAGCGACAACCACTCCTGGGACCATCACGTCGATCTCTCCAAGCGGATGAAGAACCAGTCTGGACCAATGCTGGATGCCGGGCTTTCGACCTTGATCGAAGACCTCGATCAACGCGGGATGCTCGAAGACACGCTGGTCGTTGCGGTGGGTGAATTTGGACGTTCCCCCGAGCGCGGTGTCAGCACCAGCGGCAACGGCAACAGCGACGACGGTCGGGACCACTGGCCTTACTGCTACACCTCGGTCATCGCCGGCGCGGGCATCAAACGGGGATACGTTCATGGCAAGAGCGATAAGACCGCAAGCGCTCCGGTGGACTCGCCCGTCCACCCATCCCAACTCCTTGCAACGATTTACCACGCTTTCGGCATCGATCCCGAAACCATCGTCTACAACCACTTGAATCAGCCGCGCGAACTCGTCAAAGGCCAAGCAGTCACCGAACTATTTGCTTAACGGTTCACTCACTACTCCTTCGAACGAAAGATCCATCATGCGAACGATCCTCTTCGCTGCTTTGATTGCTTGCTCGCTGCACGGGGCAGCACGAGCCCAGGGGCTCGGCGCCACTCCCGCCAAAGCATTTCGCGCCCCCGAGGGATTCGAAGTTGAGTTGCTCTACGAAGTCCCGTTGAGCGATCAAGGCTCGTGGGTCGCCATGTGCGTGGATCTCAAGGGTCGGCTCATCGTCTCCGATCAATACGGCAAACTCTATCGTGTCACTCCCGCACAACCAGGTCAGGACTCCTCGTCCACGCGGGTCGAGGATATGCAAATCAAGATCGGCATGGCCCAAGGGCTGCTCCATACCAAGGACGGCCTCTACATCGATGTCAACGGCGCAGGCTTGCTCCCCGAACCTCCGAAGGAGAAGCCCGCCAACGAGGAAGCCTCAGGGGATGCAAAACCTGAACAAGACGATGCACCGAAGTTGCCGTCGGGACCGGGGCTGTATCGTTTGCAGGACAAGGACGGCGATGATTCGTTCGAGACGATCGAGCGGATTGTACCTCTCGAGGGCGGAGGCGAGCACGGACCGCACGCAATTATCCAGGGACCGGATGGCCGACTGTATATGTGCGCGGGAAACCAGACCGATCTCCCCGCGAAGATCGACCGATCGCGAGTCCCCAGAATTTGGGGGGAAGACCACATGCTCGGACGCATGCCCGATGCGAGAGGCTTCATGGCCACGCGCTTGGCGCCGGGCGGTTTCATCCTCAGCATGAAGCCCGATGGCAGCGACGTCGAATTGGTCGCGACCGGGTTCCGGAACGAGTACGACATCGCCTTCAATCCGCTCGGAGATCTCTTTACGTATGACGCCGACATGGAATGGGATATCGGCACACCATGGTATCGCCCGACGCGTGTCAATCACGTCATCAGCGGTGCGGAGTTCGGTTGGCGAAACGGGACCGGCAAGTGGCCCGAGTATTTCGCGGACAGTTTTGGAGCCGTTGCCAACATTGGCTACGGTTCGCCGACCGGAATCGTTTTCGGGACGGGGACCAAGTTCCCTGCCAAATACCAAAATGCCTTGTTCATCGGCGATTGGAGCTATGGCGTCATCTATGCTGTGAACCTGGAACCGGACGGCGCCAGTTATCGTTCTACCTTTGAACCGTTTTTGAGCGCTTCGCCGATGCCGATCACCGATATGGTCGTGCATCCGAGCGAAGGCTCCATGTACATGACCATCGGTGGCCGGAAGGTGCAGTCGGCCCTCTATCGCATCCGGTATGTCGGCAAGGAATCGACGCAAGCCGTCAAGTGTCCAGACAATCCCGCCGCCACCGCCGCGAGGGAGATTCGCCGCTCGCTGGAAGCCATGCATCAGCCTGGCGCGAAGTTCGATGTCGACTTGGCAATGCGTCACATCGGTAGCAGCGACCGCGCCTTGCGCACAGCCGCACGTCTTGCCCTGGAACATCAACCGAATATCTCTACATGGCGAGATCCAATCGCCCAGACCCTGCCGCCTCAAGCAACGATCACATTGGCTGTCGCTTTGAGCCGCCGCGGTACGCCGGCCGATCAGGCTGACATTCATCATGCGCTCCTGAGGCTGCAATGGGACAAACTCAGCGCTAGCCAGAAACTCGAACTGCTCCGCGCGTACCAACTCAGCTTCCTTCGCCTCGGCGAGGGAGATCCAGCAGTGCGGGCACAGATCATCGCACAACTCGATCCCCATTTCCCAACCAGCGACGGGGATTCGCTGGTCGATCGCGAGTTGGCTCGCGTCTTGATCTATCTGCAAGCCCCAAACATTATCGAACGATGTGTCAAGGAAATGCACTCCGCAGGCTCGGCCGAGCAGCAGATCCACTACGCCTTCTGCTTGCGCGATGCCCAGCAAGGTTGGACCGAGCAAACCCGCAAAGCCTACTTCGAATGGTTCTATCAAGTCGCATCGGCTCGCGGCGGAGCTTCCTTCGGCGGATTCATCGAGAACATTCGCCAGGTAGCGATCGGTTGGCTGTCAGATGAAGAGAAATCCGCTCTCGGTGAATTGGTGGGACCACCGCCGGCCCTCAAGGATCCCATGGCGGAGTTGGAGCCTCGGTCGCTGGTCCAGCAGTGGACAGTCGACGAGTTGCTCGCCAAGTACAATGCGAAAAAATCCGGCTTTGACTACGAGCGAGGCAAGAAGATGTTCGCCGTCGCCCAGTGCTACAAATGCCACCGCTTCGGTGGCCAGGGTGGGATCCAAGGGCCGGACCTGACCGCCTCCAGCCAACGGTTCAGTCCCAAGGACATGCTCGCGGCCATCGTCGAGCCGAGCAAGGAAATCAGCGATCAGTACGAAGCGACCATCTTCCAGACCGAGGAACAAACCGTCATCGGTCGCGTTGCCAACCTCAACGGAAATATGTTGATGGTTTCCACCAACATGCTCGATCCAGGAAACTTTGTAAATCTGGATCGAAGCGAGATCGTCGACACCAAGCCCAGCAAGGTCTCCATGATGCCCAGCGGATTGCTCGATACGCTCACCGCCGATGAAGTGATCGACCTGTTGGTCTATCTGCAATCCGGCGGGAACCCCAAGAGCGAGCGTTACACGTCCGCGCCCGCCCGGTAGCACCCGGTCCCGTTCGCCTCCCGGTTGGATGATCATCCAAGCCGGGATACTGTCAGCCGATGAAGAAGGCAGTCCGTGTTGCAAAGACGGTTGTTGCCGCCAATTCGAGGCAACCATGCAGCGCCTGGCACAGCCGATAAAAATGAGCCTGAGGCGCTAGCCGAGTAAAGCAACCCGATCGCTGCCGTGGCCGTCGTGGGCGAAAGTAAGCGTTGAGCTTTGAGTGATAAGCGGTGAGCGTCGGTACCGAAAGTGCAGCTAATCCGCCTGGTTGCTTGCCCGGCTGCGTTCTTCGTAACCTCGAGAATCGTTTGTTGATAACCCGGAGCGCAGAAAAGGTGTCAGGTACCTTTTTCACCTACAACTTTCCTGATCTGCGACCCATCCTCGACGAGGCGTTCGAGATCTTCGGCGACAAGAGCCAGTACGTGGTCGCTGCTCCGCAGTACCGAACTGTCGCCAAACGGCGATGGGTTGGAAGAACTCGAACCTACGCACCGAAATGACGCGACTCTTACGACGCGCCCGCGTTTCGGGTTGGGCCCGTGGCGCGCCGGTGTCCCCCAAAAAAATCGCCTAAAGGCTAGGCACCAGCGCTGGTGTCCCGGCTTCAGCCGGCTGGTTCTAAACCGTGCAGGAAAGCCAAAGCAATGGGCCAAAAATGCGAAAAACCCAGAGTACCCGATTCGTGTGCCACCCACGAATGGCACCACCCACCGAATGGCGCTGTACAACGGGTAGAGTGTCTTGCCTCCCCTGTGCCTTGTGCCACGGGTGCTGAAGATTGGCGGCTACCAACGTGACCACCGCCATCCCCCCCTTCGCCGTCAGCGTCTGGCACAGCCGACAAAAATGAGCCTGAGGCGCTAGCCGAGTTCGTTCGACGTACAAAAATCTGCTAGCGCCCCAGGCTCAGAAAATCGGCTAACGCCTCAGGCTCATGGCGATGAACATGGAATTTCGTCGCAGGGAGTTGGAGGATGGTGGGCATCGAACTCGGGCTTTGCGCTCGGCGAGGTACCTAGCTGTCGCTCTGCGATAGCCCAGCGTATTGGAGCATGTAGTAGGCCAAGGTCATGACCGAACTGAGCGTGCCCGCGACATACGTCAACGCCGCTGCGTTGAGTACGCGGCTGACATAAGGCAGTTCCCCCGACGAGATAATCCCGTGCGAGATCAATTCGTCTTTGGCTCGCGAACTGGCGTCGAACTCCACCGGCAAATTGATCAGCTGGAAGAAAACAACCAGGCTGAACCCGATGATGGCGAGAAGCAGTACCCACTTGCCCAGAACCATGAGGCCCGAGAAAAGCATAACGAACGCGACCGTGAGCAACACCGAAGCCAGAGAACCGCCAAAGCCTGCGGCTGGAACGGCCAGGTTTCGGATCACCAGCGGCGAATAGTTTCTTGCGTCCTGGATCGCGTGACCGACTTCGTGGGCAGCGATGCCAACAGAGGCCATCGAATGGCCGCTATAGACATCGTGGCTCAAGCGGACCACCTTGGAGGAGGGGTCGTAATGGTCCGACAGATGCCCGGACACGGGTTCAATCGGGACCTCGTGCAAACCTGCCGAATCCAGGATCCGCCGGGCCGCCTCGGCACCCGTCATCCGAGCGGGAACCTGGCTCATTTGGCTGTATGCTGCGCTGACGCGCCATTGAGCATAGAAAGCCAACAAAATTGCAGGCGCAACCAAAATCACATACAGCATGAAACCGGACAACGTCTGGACCCCCCAAAAAAGTGACCACCTGTCAGTTCGGCACTCGAACCGACACAACTCAACAGTAGAAGCATAGCGCGTACCATGTCGAGCGGCAACTGGATTACAATCCAGAAATCTCTGTTTGGCGTCCCCGGGGACCTTTGGTGAGGGATGGAGGTGGTCAGTTTGCGGTTGTCCATCGCCAGGGTGTGGGTCATTCTTTTCAGCGGCGTTGGGGTGCTCGCACATCGAGTTTTCGTTGGAAGGCCTTGTTGCAATCGAAATGGCAGTCACTGATGAACAGCTGATTGGTTGGTTGGTCCATCCGGATCGTCTGGTCCGATCGGCATCCCTGGAATTGCTGACCAGTTCCTACGTTTCCCATCCCGGGATTCTCCCTGCGATTTTTGCCGCATGGGACCGTTGGGGCTCGGAGGAGGCTTTTCCGGATTTTCCGTTGGTATCGCACTTGCCGATTCGAAGGGAGATGGTCGACGAGTGCTTGGCGCGAGCCGAGTCGATGTCTCAGGGGCGCAAGCTGACCGATCGCGTTTGCCGCTGTGCTGGCAAGTTGATCGAGGCCCTCTCGGTATGCGATGCGAGGGTGTATGAATCGCACCTGGAGTCGATGGAGCGGTTGAAGCAGACATCGAAAGTCTTCTTTCGGGTTCCGATCGGTGCGATGCGGGAGCGGGTGGCGGCCTATCAACGGACCAGTTCCTCGTTGAGTCTCGATTTCGAGGATGGCCAGCCGAGCGACATCGCGATCGCGCTCGAGGTGCTGTTGCAGCGGGGCGAAGCCAAGCGATGGATCGAGCGCGGATTTGACGCGTGGGCCGACGAGAGCGAGCCGACTCCTTTGGCGAGAGCGGTGCTCGAGTTGGCGTCGCGGCACCCGATCGAAGGGTTTGAATCGCAATTGCTCAGTTTGTCGCAATCCGATCTTGCTTCCGTCGCGGATCAAGCATCGATCGCGTTGGTTCGATGCCGATCCCCTCGAACCCTGACCTTGATCGCCGATCAGTTTGTTGGAATGGGACGGGCGGGTCAATTGCGGAGCATCGACATCATCCGCCGAACGCGGTTGGATCGCTCGTCGAATCTGCTCCATTACTTGTTGCCGCTGGGTCGGGAATTTCTCGTTCAGGATGCGATCCGAATTGCAGAAGTGCTGCTGTTCGATTTCGAGGCTCTGGAGGAATGGCTCGAAGCGTTCCTGTTGGCGGATGATGCTTCGCTCAAGCGGACGGTATACGCGTTGCCGATCGCTTATCCGTTAGCGCTCGAGAGAACTCCGACGGAGTGGGCACGCATCCGACACTTGATCCAGTCGCGCGTTGGATCGCAGATCGACCTTCCCCACCCGACCACATGAGCGAGCGATCTTCATCCGATCCTTCGGGATCCCAGTATTTATTGGCCATCGAATCGACGTGCGATGAGACCGCTGCGGCGGTTCTCGCGCGCGACGGTCGGGTCCTGGGAGAATGCATCGCGACCCAGGAATCGCTTCACGAGCGGTTTGCGGGAGTGGTCCCTGAAATTGCGGCTCGCGCCCACTTGGAGCGAATCTTGCCGGTGATCGATACATCGATGCGTCAAGCCTGCGTCGACTCGTCGAACATTTGTGCCATCGCCGTGGCGACGCATCCCGGGCTGCCGGGTTCGCTGCTGGTCGGGCTCTCCGCCGCCAAAGCGCTTGCATTGGCGTGGTCGAAACCGTTGATCGGGATCAACCATGTCCAGGCGCACATCTATGCGTGCGGTATCGGCAAACCGGAGAGCATTTTTCCGTGTGTCGGTTTGGTGGTCAGTGGCGGGCACACCAATCTCTATCGCTGCAACTCGCCCATCGACTGGGTTTACCTCGGCGGCACCATCGACGATGCAGCGGGGGAAGCGTTCGATAAAGTGGCCGTCATGTTGGGGCTGCCGTTTCCGGGAGGGCCTTATTTGTCGAAGTTGGCGGTTCAAGGGGATCCAGAGTCCATTGCGTTTCCCCGTCCGCTGCTGGACGATCCGAGTCGCTTGGACTTTAGTTTCTCTGGTTTGAAGACGGCGGTCCGTTACCATATCGCGGGAGCCGGCAACCGGGACTGGACGAGTGCGATCATGTCCGATCGTCAGCGAGCCGACGTTGCTGCCTCGTTCGAGCAAGCGGTGATCGATTGTTTGGTGGTCAAGTCGATGCTGGCGGTCGAGCGCACGAAGTTGAATCGATTGTGCGTGGGTGGAGGCGTTGCAGCCAATCGGCGATTTCGGGAGCAATTGCAGCGAGCGTGTGATCGGCGCGGCACGGAGTTGCATATCGCCGACCCGAGTTTGTGCACTGACAACGCCGTCATGGGCGCTTTGGCTTGGGAGCGTTATTCCGTGGGGGATACCGATACACTCGAGCTCGACGCCCAGCCGGGATTGCTGCGGCATCGGGTGAAATGACCAGTCGCCCTTTCGCTTACTCCTCGACCCAGAACGTCGAAGTCGATTTCACGATGGCGTGATCGTCCGGGAAGGTGTGGAAGGCTTGGATGAGCAGCTTTCGCTCTTTCTCCTCGAGATGCACGTAGCTGATCGCGCCGTAGGGGATGCGTCCGCTGGAGTCGAACGAATAGATCATGCCCTCGGGCGAAGGACATTGGCGAAGTTGCGTCTGCAACATCCAAAACATATCGGCTGCGACACGATCCAGTTCGAACTGCGAGGAGTATCTCAAGCCTCGTTTGCCTTGAATCTCTTCGGTGTATTTGCCTCGCAAACTCATTTCGAACAGTTTGCGTTGCTGCGGCAGCGATTGCTGGATGGATCCGACGACCTCGGTCATGGTGGTACCGCGGCTGCCGGTAAAGGCGATCACGTGCCCATCGCTGGTGATGTCGACGCGAGCGCGGTAGTGGGTTCGGGAAATCAAACGGGTGCGATGGTTGTTGAAAAGTTCAGGATGGATTGATCGGCCGAAAACGCTCAGCGCGTGTTTTGTTACGGAAGGGCGGATAGAAAGCACGATTCGTTGGTTCTCGCTGGTGGAAAAGGACAAGACTCAGCTTCGGGTCGCGATTATAGCGAACTCTTTTGCTTGTTACCAAGATCAAGTTTCCGAGTCGCGAAACTCTTTCGGAAAAGCAAAATTTCTTCTCTTCTGGTGTTGACATTCTTACACAGCGACTCACGCTCTATTCGTCGTCGCCCGAAACCAGTAGCGATCCACACCATTGCACGTGAGCCCTCCCACCATGCATATTGCGATGGCCGCAAGTGAAGCGATCCCGTTTGCCAAAACGGGTGGCTTGGCCGATGTATGCGGCACCCTTCCCATTCAACTGTCTCGAAACGGACATTCGTGCAGCTTGTTCCTGCCAGCCTACCGCAGCGCGAAACAGATTGCCTCTCCGTGGACCGACACGCATATCTCATTCGTTGTCGACATGGCCGGCAAGTCGATGACCGCGCACGTGCTGAAAACCCGCTTGCCCAACAGCCACGTCGATGTTTACTTGATCGACCAGCCGCTCTATTTCGATCGCGACAACCTTTACGGAGATGCCGGCGGGGACTTTCGCGACAATTGCGAGCGTTTTGCGTTCTTTGCCAAAGGGGTCGTGGAGGCGATTCACCGACTTCAGCTGCCCGTCGATATCCTCCATTGCCACGATTGGCAGACCGGATTGATCCCAGCCTACCAGCGTGTCGGCTATCGCGATTTTCCTTGGTATCGCCAAACAGCTTCGCTCATGACCATCCACAATCTGGCGTATCAAGGCCGCTTCTGGGGAGCGGACATGCCTTTGACCGGGCTCGACTGGAGATACTTCAATTGGCAACAGATGGAGTTCTTTGGCGATCTCAATCTCCTCAAGACGGGGATATCGTTTGCCGACCTGATCACGACGGTCAGTCCCTCCTATGCATGCGAAATCCAGCAACCTGCTGAGGGTTGCGGACTGGATGGAGTCCTGCGAGCCAAGGCGAATCGATTGGTGGGAATCGTCAATGGAGTGGATTATGCGATCTGGGACCCCGCGCACGATCCCCACATCGCGCAGCGTTATTCCGTCGTCGACTGGAAATCGGGAAAACCTGCGTGCAAACGCTACCTTCAAGAGATGATGCATTTGCCAGTGCGTTCCGATGTTCCGCTGATCGGTTTGATCGGGCGACTGGCCGACCAGAAAGGATGGGGATTGGTGATTCCGATGTTGGAACGATGGATCGACCAGCACGACGTCCAATGGGTGATTCTCGGGAACGGGGAACCTCGGTATGCCCGCGCGCTCGAAGAAATCGCGCGTCGACGACCCGATCGCGTCGCTGCCCGATTGGAGTTCTCGGACCCGCTCGCACACCAGATCGAAGCGGGTTGCGATCTGTTCCTCATGCCGAGCCGATACGAGCCATGCGGTTTAAACCAACTTTACTCCCTGCGCTATGGCTCCGTTCCCGTCGTTCACGCCATCGGCGGCTTGATCGACACGGTCCGCAACGCGACGGAGGAGACCGTTGGGGCCGGTACCGCAACCGGATTCGCCTTCACTCAGTACGACATTGAATCCCTGGAAAATTGTCTCTTGAAAGCGATCGATGTCTATTCTCGAAGCCCCGAGGTATGGAGTAAACTCGTGCATGCGGGAATGACGCAAGACTGGTCGTGGTCCAAGAGCGCCGAGAGCTACCTTGCCGCCTATCAGCGAGCCCGCGAATTGGCTGCGATCGAAGGGCGATTGTGAACGATGAACGAGATGCGTCATGATTGGTTGAGCGACCGGTGGGTGATCTTCGCTCCCAATCGAACAACGCGTCCCGACGACTACGATCGCACCTCGCACATCGAACCCGAATCCCATCTCCGCTGCCCCTTCTGTCGCGGCTCCGAAAGCGAGACTCCCCAAGCCTCCTTGACCCTGCCCGGTACCGATTGGGAATCGACACGGGCTGCCCGTCGACGTGGTCGCTCGCAACCGCCGACCGACTGGCTCGTTCGCGTCGTCCCCAACAAGTTTCCCGCGGTCTCTCCGTCGGCATCTCGCGAAGATGGGTCCGCTAACAATCCCATCCACGACACCGGATCGTTGTTTGTTCGGCAATCGACCGCCGGCGCCCACGAAGTGATCATCGAATCCCCCCAGCACGTAACCAGCATCACCAGCCTGAGCCACGAACACACCCAGTTGGTGTTTGAGGCATATCAGCAACGACTCGCATTCTGGCGAGCTCGTCCGGAGATCAAGTACGCCGTCGTCTTCAAAAACTACGGCGCCGACGCCGGAGCGACCATTGTCCATTCCCATAGCCAACTGATCTGCACCAGCTTTGTTCCGAGCGATGTGCTCCGCATCCAGAAAAGGCTGCTGGCCTTTCGCGAAACCAATCAAAATTGCTACGTCTGTTCGATCCTGGACCAGGAACTCCACGAGGGCTCGCGAATTGTTGCCCAGTCAAGCCACTTCGTCGCGCTCTGTCCCTTCGCATCTCGGTTCCCATACTCGGTGTCCGTGATTCCAAGACATCATCGCCCCCATTTCGACGAGTGCGCTGCCGAGGAAATCCAAGACCTTTCTCGGATCGCTCAATCGGTTCTCAAGGCCGTCGAAACCGAGCATCCGCATTGCGCCTACAACTTCGTTCTTCAAACCAGCCCATTCGATCAAGAGTCTCCGGACGCATTTCACTGGCGATTGAAGATCATTCCCAGGCTCAGCAAGATCGCAGGCTTCGAATGGAGCTCGGACTGCTTCATCAATACCGTGCTTCCGGAAGTCGCCGCCCAAGCCTTGCGTCAACGCATCCCAGGCACCGCGTCGCTTCCCACCTCTGTCCCGGTCGCTCCGATAGGGACCGCTCGCCACACGCGATAGAATCCCGCTCCAGCCCCATCGATCCTCATGAGATCCCGCGATCATTCGCGGTGCCGTTCTTG
>Ga0315904_10002947_pt1 | contig 25679 bp, 40 predicted proteins | sample LakEriMetagenome_6_FD_203529 | JGI IMG/M metagenome (GOLD analysis project Ga0315904, IMG submission 203529) | Freshwater fungal communities from buoy surface, Lake Erie, Ohio, United States - Buoy 12 MA120 | ecosystem: Environmental > Aquatic > Freshwater > Lake | place: USA: Lake Erie, Ohio... | reverse complement strand
GCCTTCTCCGAGCGTGCGGCGTCGGCTGCGGCGCGGGCCTCAGCAGCGATCTTCTCTGACTGGATTGCGGAAGCAACAACTGAAGCCTCCGAAGTAAGGGCGTCAAAACGAGCCTGAGCCTCAGCCGAAAGGGCTTCGCCCTTGGCTGCTGCATCTGCAACGATGCCCGAAGCATCAGTCAACAGCGCGGCGCGCTTCTCAGCCAGATTCTTGACGGTGTCCATGTTGGACTCCTTTTCACTATCTGGGTTTACACAATACGCCGAGCCACCTATCCGATGCCCCTGATGATCAGGCAAGAGCGACCGTGGCGCGTGGGCTAACGGGAGTTTATCCCTTCAACTGCTCCAACTTCAGGCGGGCTGCCACAATGGTGTGGTGCTCGCCAGCCGGGGCAGTTGTCTCAGTGACGACTTCCTGCTCGGGTGCTGCGCCCAACTTGGCGCGCACTGCGTCGAGCAGCGCCGTCTGATCAGCGTCAAGTGCGTTGCCAGCCTTGACGGCTTCAAGAGTCTCAACGAGAGCGTCGCCGTCCACGCCGATCTTGCTCGGCGCGATCTTGCGCACGGCGGTCAGCCCGAGCGTTGCAGGGTATGCAGGCGTATGGCCCGAGAGCGTGGAGACTTCGAGCAGCCCAATCTCAGTCAGGGTGCGGCTGCCGTCTTCGTGCCACTGCTGCCCGTTCTTCGGCACGGTGAACCCGAAGGACATGCCCATGGCTTTGGCTTCGTTCGTCAGCTTGCTGATCACGGCGGCGGCGTCTGGGTCGGCTGGGTCAAGGCGAGCCTCAACCTTGAGCCCGACTTCGTCTTCGCTCAGGGTCAGACGCCCGCTCGCGGTCGTTGCCAGCATGCGGCTCTCATCATGCCCATGCAAGAACTTGATGACGCGGCGCCCCTGCTCCGCCTGCTTGATGGCGCGGGCGAAGGCGCCGTTGGCGATGCGCTCGATGAAGGGCAGCCCCTGCGATTCCGCGCCGAAGACGGCAGCGTATCCCGTGAAGGTCTTCTGCCCGTCTTCGCCTTCGGTGACGGTGAAGTCGCCGAGCGGCAGTGCGCGTGTTTCGTGTTCTCGTGCCATTGAGTTCTCCTCAAGCTGAGTGGTGTTGTTGATACTATCCGCCCAAGCAAGGACGCGGTCGGCGCCGTTTGTGTCTACGGGATTGACGCCCCAAAGCAGGGCGGCAACGGCTCCGGGGCCCGGGAAGTTTTCGTCTTCTGGGTCGCTGTTTTGAGGGACGCCTTCCCAGTCGCCACGGTGTCGGCGAATCCACGCCGCCATGCGAACGACCTTCTCGTCATCCACTCGCCCGTCGGCAAGTTGGCGCGCTTCTCGGATGGTGGCTGGCTGCAAGCCGTCGCCGCCGAGCCCGCCTTCGTAGGCTTCAAGCCCAGCCTTCGCTGCAGCTGCGACGTAGTTCGGGACGTTGACGATGGCGCGCTCTTCGTCCGTGATGAACTGCTCTGGCGTGTAGGCTTCAATCCCCAAGCCCTGCGCCATGGCGCGCACGTCTGGGTCGTTGTCGATTGCATACTCCAACTCTGTGCCGTACTGCTCCTTCAGGAGTCCGTACTTGTACTCCTTGAACGCAAGCCCGGTGGCGAAGGCGCTGCCTTCGAAGTCGTTCAGGTGAATCTCCTCAACGCCAGCCACGCCGTACTCCTGCAACCATGCGCGTGTCTCAGTCAGGCGGTCAATCTTGCGCGCGCTGACGATGATCACCTGCGTGTCGCCGCTCATGACCTTCTCGTTCAGTGCGTCAATCAGTGGCTGATTCGGCTGCTCGTTCTCCAGCACCAGCGTGCCGTCTAGGTCAACGATGACGTAGCTCACGCCTGCGGCTCCTCACCTACGGTGCCGATGTTCAGCGGCTGGCGGAAGGCGTCACCATCAGGGCCCACTGGCGGGCGATCCTCAAGGGTGCGCACTTCGTTCAGGCTGAGGAAGCCGTTGTTTAGTGCGACGGCGTAGGCGTCGAATCGCTCCTTCGTCAACGGTCGCAGCATGCTGTCAACGTTGAACTTGATGAAGGTCGTGTCGCCAACGATGAGCCGCTGGAAGCCTGCTTCTAGCCGAGCGATCAGGCTGCCGAGCCCCAACGTCAACCACTCTCGCGAGATGATCTCAAGGCTGTTGAAGCTGGAGTTGCCGCCCGGCAGTTGTAGAAGATGCAGCGGTACGCCGTAGAGTCGGGCGATCGCCTGCGTGCCTGCTTCCATGTTCTCAACGATTGCCAAGTCTGACGGGTTGAAGCCCATGCTCTTGAAGTCGGCTCCGCCCGTGAGCACTGCAACCTTGTGCATGTTGCGCAGCCCTTCGTGACGTCGTCCGAACGATGCGCGCAGGCTCTCTGCCTGATCGGCAGTGAGCTCTCCCGGGACTGTCACCAGTCCAGAAACTGAGGCTCCTTGGCTAAAGAACTGAGCCGCGTATTCTGTCGTCGCCTTCGCAAGTCCGAGCGTTGTCTTGTGGTGCTCAACTGGTGAGAGCCCGCGCAAGTCTTCGCCGACTCCGAAGAGTGTGATGTGCACAATGTCGTCAGCGGTCAAGTCAACGGCGCCCGCCGTCGTTTTGACGCGGTAGATTGGCGCACCGTTCTCGCCGCGCAGGATCGTGACCTTGCGTGGATCAAGCAGGCGGATCTCAACGATCTCAGCACCATCACGCAGCACCATGAGGAAAGCGTTGCCGTCAATCATCAAGCTGCTGACGGTTCGGTGCATCAGGTCGAAGCGGGTGTAGTTCGGATTGTTTGGCACTGGATTGTCAAGCCAGCGCGGGCGTGTCACGGGGCGACGTACGCCACGGTCACGGATGAAGACGCCGACGGGCATGGTTGCAACGGTGTCGGCGTAGAGTTTTACGGCGGCGTACAAGGCCCCGATTGTGGTGGCGTTCTTCTCGTTGAGACTGGTACCTGCGGCGTCGACTTCAACGTTCCACATGCCGCCGACGGCTCGCTCTTCGCTCTGACGTCCAAGAAGACGGTCAACGATTCCCATGTGACTCCTTACAACTCAATGAACGCGACTGATGCGCGCGGCTTCTCCGCAGGTGTTGCGCCTAGCGTAGCAGCACGCCCCCACGCCATAATGGCTGCCACGCACAAGTCAATCTTCTTGCCTGAGTCCTTGCCCTTGCGCACCTGCACACCGTAGCGCGTAGTGTACGGCGTGGCTTGGCTGACGTGCCGGGCGATGCGTGGATCACCGTCATGCTTGAGCCGTCCGTTCACCACGGCATCGTAGAAGGCGGCGGTCGCTGGGGTCATACGCGCTGGGCTCTGGGGATGCTCAACGACGGGAAGGCCCGCCTGCTGCCAGCGTTCCATGACGGACTGCCACCTGAACGGGTCGCAGTTGATCTCGCGCACGGCGTAGGTTTTGCAAAGTTCTTCCATGCGCATCTCAACCTCCTCAACGGGGACGCGCCAACTGAGGTCGTCGATCGGACGCTCCCAGAGTCCGAGCACGAACACGGCGGAGTCCGTGGTGCGCACGCCCACGATCGCGGTGGAGTCGTTGCTGAAGGAGCCGTCGAATCCGATCACCAGCGGGTCACCATCTTGCAGCTGCAGGCTGGTATCGGCGCAGGCGTCCCACGTCCCAGCGGGCAAGAACGCCTGCCCAGATGCAGCGAACTGGTTGAGCCGCTTCGTCCGAAACTCGGCTTCGGGGGTGCGCATCTTCGCTGAAGTCAAGTCTTCAAGGCTCAGCAGTGGCGGCGTTGAGAGCAGCCCGGGGTTGGCTTGCGCCCACTTCTCAGGGTTCGTGTAGGCGTCGTCGTCGGCTTCGTACCACGCCATCCCAAGCGTCGGGTCGTCATGCTCGCCAGTGATGCGACGGCGTGCCAACTGGTAGAGCGTGTAGGCGATGGAGTCCATGCCCGTCTGATCCGTGCGCTGCCCAGCCGTGGTGATCGCCAAAAAGAGCGGCGACCTTCTCGCACCCATTGAGAGCGAGAGCACGTCGAACAAGTCACGGTTGGGCCATGCTGCCAACTCATCCGCCAGCACTAGGGTGGCGCTGAGTCCTTCTTTCGTGTATGCCTCAGACGATAGGGCGCGCCAGATGGTGCCCGTCGGCTTGAACTCTAGGGTGTCTCTGAACACCTTGATCTGCTCAGCCAGCATGGGGCTCATCTCGACTGCACGCTTCGCGTGCGCCATGACGAGCTTCGCCTGATCGCGGTCAGCGGCTGCCGAATAGATTTCACCACCCTGATCACCGAAGAGTCCGAGCGCCAGCGGCACGGTTGAGAGCAGCGCCGTCTTGCCGTTCTTGCGGGCTGCGCCCACCATGAAGAAGCGGTGCGTGTAGGTGCCGTCTGCCTTGCGTGCTAGGGCATGGCGCAGCAGGTTGCGCTGCCATGGGCGGAAGGTGATCGGCTCGCCCGAGAGCCCGCCGATGGAGTCCTTGGCAATGGGCACCAGTGCTTCGCCGAAGTCAGCGACCTGATCGCCCTGAGAGCGGTCAAGGTCAGCCTGCGCGGTAGGCGTCAGCCAGCGCGGGGGCCAGTCGGCAGCGCCGCGAACTTCTCTCTGAACTCTTCGAGCAGTGTCCTTGCCTGCACCATTGCGATTCCGAGCCTTGCGCGGTCGCTCGGCGTCAGTCCCAACGAGCTCATCCACTTGTAGATTCTCTCCTCCGTTGCGGTGCGCATCCCCCAAGCCGGGTGAGCGTAGGCATAGCCCTTGTCCGTGTAGAGTACTACGCCGTCGACCTCCAGCCGCGCAGTCAGTTGCGCCAGCATCTGCTCATCCTTGCAGAGCATGGTCAACGCTTCGCGGTCGGACTCCGCCAACCAGTCGCACGCCGACGTAATGCGCAGCCAGACGCCCTGACCTACGGGGTCAAGCCCTTCAGGCAGCTTCAGATTGTCCAGCGGAGCGACTCCTGAGCCCCGCTTGGCAGGCATGCGTGACGGCTTCAACGTCCCGCGTTTTGCTTTGACTTCGTTCGGCAATGGTTTAGGCGACGCCATAAAACCCCCACCCCCCACGGTTGGACACGCATACGCGGGGCTCGTCGCTGGATACCTTGAGGGTGTTCATGCGCAGATTCTAAACCCCCCTAGGTGTGCTTCGTCTTCTTGCCGTGGCAGGAGCGGCACAACACTGCGAGCAGGTGCTTGGGCACCACGGGCGACTGCCCCGGCAGCAGCGGCGTGATGTGATCAACGGTCAAGTCAGTCGTCGCTCGACATGCAAAGCACCACGGGAACTCTTCACGCATCTCACGGCTCAGCTTGCGCCACGCAGGGTCAGCGTAGGGGCTGCGCCCGACTGGCCCGTATCGCTCGCGCTCCCGCTTCGTGACGATCTTGTTGGCGCAGGGTTGGCAACGGTTGCCGACGCGCTGCAAGATGCCGCAGGTCAGGCACGCACGGGCGAAGCGTAGGGGGCTCACGCCTTGAAGTTGGGCAGCGGCAGCACGCCAGCCACAATGAAGCTCAGGGCTTCGGCGACTCGCTCGCCTTCAGTGTCCCAAAGTTTCTCCAGCACCTCATACGCCTGCGAGCCGAGCACTCCTTCGAGTGAGCCCATCAGTCGCTCCATGGCGGCAAGGTGTACGTGCATCAGTTCGTGGGCAAGGATGCGGCGCTGGCTCTCGGGAGTCTCCTTGAAGAAGTCCCCAGAGATGCGCACCGTCGCCTCCCAAAGATTGTCACTGACTTCGACGTCAGCCCATGAGTCGTCTGCTGGGATGTCGGCACTCACCTTGAGCGTCCACTGCTTCAGGTGCATGACGTCACGGTTGGCGTTCAGGTATGCAGCGACCTGCTCACGCAGTGGGGGAGTCGCTCCCCGACGCTGGGAGGATGCAGCGCCGGGGAGGGGGCCAGCCACGGGGGCTGGCGTGCGGCGATTGTACGGCATCAGTCCCACCTATCAGGCGAAGCCACACGCTTCGTGAACGCATTGCTCGCCAGTGGCAACGGTGACGCTGGACGCAGCACGCACGTTGCATCCATGCAGCGGAGTGTCTCGGCGCTTCCCATGTCACCACCCACGCACCAGTTGCAGAATCGCCCGATGAGCATCTGCAGGCGGCGTGACTCTTTCTCAGCTGCAGTCATCTCGGGGCGCTTGCGGCTCATGTACGGCTTGGGCAACTCCTCCCGCTCGATCCAGTCATCCTGCTCGAAGGGCCCGTATGCCTGCGCGAAGATGGCGCAGAACTTCTCCGACGGTCGGCGCTCAGCCTTGGCGTATGAGCGGATCGTGCGCCCAGTGATCTTGACGCCGCACTCTCGCATGTGGGCGGCGACCTTCTCGCTGGCGACGACGGACGTTGAGCCGGGGTAAGACTCCAGCACGCGCTTGTTGATGACATCGGGGCGCAGACTCTTGCTCATGGCAGCAACTCCACGGTGACCTGCTGGATTCCGCGACCTAGCGGTACGCCGAGCGACTGAAACACTTGCGGCGATAGGTCGATGATCTTATCGTCCGAAGGATCACTCGTGGTTCCCGAGTAGCAGCCGCAGGTGTCCGTGATGTAGACGGTGACGGCAATGCCAGTCTTAGCGTTCGTGATCTTGGCAAGCACTGGAGTCTTGCGCCAGTAGCGGTGCCCCGGCTTCATGGCTTCAATCATCCTGCGCAGTTCTTGCCCAGCGGCGGCGTACTGTAGCGTCCCCTTGAACCACTTAGTCGTTCGCGTGTACCACGCACCGTTCTTCTTGGCGTCGTACCACGAAGCAACCCCGCTCAGTTCAATCTTCTTCGGCGCTGGGGGCACGGGCGGCTGATCCGCCAATACGATCGGAAGGGGTGGCAGCGGCGCCGACGCGGGCTGCGGGTTGCTGAACGGCGCGAATACTAGCGCCAGTGCCAGTGCGATCTTCATGACTTCTCCTCCCGCTGCTGTAGCAGCTGCACTAGTGTCTCCCAGTGGATGACGACCATCCGACGGGCCTTGATGCCAGAGCCGGGGGCGTCTTCCACCACCAGCGCGGCGACTTCGTCAGCCTTCGGCGTCAACTCGTTGAGCCACTTATCGAATCGCTCCGAGTAGGCGCCGCCCTTCTTGGCGCTGACGATCAGTCCAAGTGCGCGCACGTCCGTCTTCCCGCCGTACTGCCCGACGCGCTCGCCAGCCAGCCCAGCCTCAGTGAGTTCAGCAGCCAGTCGGCGCTCCAGACTGTTGCCACGCTGGCGGTTGTTCTTCCCCATGCGGCTGCGTGCTGCGTTCTTCAGGTCAATGTCAAGGTCACTCATGCGGCTCATCGTAGCGCCTGCCCCAGCCCGACGATCGTCAGCAGGCTGATGGTGAACCACGCGATCACGATGCCTGAGCTGGCGCGGTGATTCGTGACGCCGATCCAACCCATGGCAAGGGCGATCAGTGTGTGCACCACCATCAGCGTGACAATCAGCGCGTCGATCACTTGACGCAGCCCTTGTGACGCCAGTGCAGGCGCACGTTGCCCTTGGCGCCGTTGAAGGTGATGACCTTCACCCGGCTCGCTGGGAAGACGGGCTTCTTCGGATCAGCGACGCTGATCACCTTGCCGCACTCTGTGCAGTCAGTCTCAGTCCAACGTGGGGGCAACGATGGCCCGCCGCGCTTCGCCTTTACTCCTGCCATGTCTGACCATCCCGCTGGAGCATTGCGCCCAGCTTCACCATCATGGCGCTCATTGCATTGCTCAGAGTGTCGGCTTCAACGGTCAACGTCTGACCGTCATGATCCTCACACTGCAGGGTGACCTTGCGCGTCTCCGTGTCGATGCTGCAGTTGGCGTATCGGAAGCCGACCATCTCCGCCATGGTTTCCAGTTCGCTCAGTTCGCTCATGCTTCAACCTCCAAGTGTGCCGCTTCTAGGACGGCTGCGATGCACTCTGACGGACTGAGGGCTTCCGTGTCAAGAACTAACTCGGCTTCCATGTCGCCAGCCTGTCGCTCCGTCACGTCATGCTGCCACGGCTGAAGGTCGCCCACCGGGGGGCGCACCAGCCGCACGAAGAGCGTGTCGGGGTACCACGCGCGGATGAAGGCCCGCTCAGCGTCAAGCCTGACGTCGTCCACCACGAAGGTGATCGGGTCAAGGGTGCCGTCATCAGCGCCACGCTTCGTCCGAAGAAGCCACACGCGCATCCAGAAGAGCGAGTCCATCTCACGAAGAGCAGCCCCGATCTCCTGCAGCAGCTCACGCCCAGTCACCAGCCGAGAGAGTCCCAGAGTCTGCTGGGGGTACTTCATAGCCTTATCGAACTTGCCATACGCCATGACGGCAATCTCACGGATAGGCGCTGCGATGCTGGTGACCTCAAAGCCGTGATGCTCTGAGAGCATCTGGCTCAGGGTCGTCTTCCCAGTGCCTGCTTTGCCAATGAACGCCACGCTTCTCATCCGACAATCCTCCTCAAGATTTCTCCCGCCTGTAAGGGGGTAGGGGGTTTCTCTCTCTCTCTCTTCTCTTCTCTCTCTCTATGCTGTTTGGATTCCGTTATCCCACCCGATTCTGAACGGCGCCGAGCCACGAACGCAGCCTGACGTCGGGTCGATGTCGGGTCAACCTGATAGCGATCCCACCCCGTAATGGCAACGACCCCAGCCTGATCTACCCCAAGAAGGCCCTTCGCAATGAGCCCGCTGATCGCCTTGCCGAAGCGGTTGCCGATGCACGCCTTCAGGTGCTCCCGGCTCTTGAAGATGCCGCCGCTGCGCAGCTGCTTGGCTTCAGCGATCGCCGTGACGAACGCCCTGAACTCCGTGTCCGTGAGCAGTGCGATCTTGTCGTCCTTGTGGGCGTTAGCGTCCCACTTGATCCAGAGTCCCATGTGATCCTCCAGTGATGGCGGGGGCGAGCCGTCCAGAGCCCGCCCCCATGTAATGACCTAGAACGGCAAGTCTTCGAGCTTCTCCTCAGTGCGCACGGGCTCGCCGATCGGCTCCGACTGCTTGACTACCCAGTCCATGCTGGGCTTCTTCTTGCAGAAGGCCCCGTCAGTGCGCCCACTGCACGCCCAGAAGGCTGCATAGGGCTTGCCCGTCGTCTTCGATACGCCGCCGGGCTTCTTCGTCCACGGCTGCCCATGGTCGGGGCAGTTGTCAGCGCCGAACATGTCCATGGCTGCCTTCAGCACCACGGTGTCATGCCCCTGCTGGGCTGGCACTGGAGTCTGAGGGCGGCTCACGGGCTTCAACGCAGGCAGGGCAACGCGCCCCGCTGCGGGCTTCTCGCCGCCGTAAAGGTACCTTGCCACCCCGAAGAGTGACGCGCAGCGCCTGAGGGCGTCTGACGCGGCTTCTTTCAGCGACTCGCCCGAGCCGCCAGTCTCATACCCGAAGTCTTGACGACGGGCAACCGTGCCGTCAGGGAAGCGGCAGGTCAGGATTCCGACGACCGTGTTCGTGTCGCCGACTGGCTCCACGGCGAAGTCCCAGCCATTGACGCCGAGCACCTCATCCAGTCGAGCTGCGACGGTGCGGGCGTCCACCCATGTCAAGTCCTTGCCCCCGGCACCTACGCGGTGACGGATCACCTCAGGTGGGAAGGGTGCCGATAGCGCGGCGAGAATCTCCGAGTGCTTGTTCATGCTGCCTCCTTCTTGGGGAAGAGTCCCCAGTCGTTTAGTTCTTCGATCGGCTTCAGCCATTGTGGCGCCCGACCGTTGCCGAAGTCAGTCTTCGGACTTGCCTTGAGGGCTTCCAACCCTGCAACGTCCAGCCAGCCAACGATGCGCTTGACTGGCCCGTTGCCAGTCACCAGCACGTGCGTCTCGTGACGTCCTTCGTTGCGGACGATGAGCCCGATGCCCGACGTCCACTTCACCTCCACTCCGCCGAGCCACGGCACCTCCACGTCGGGCTCGTTCAGGTAGGTGTCGATGTTTGCCGACCATGGCAATCCGAGAGCGATGCATACTGCCAGTTCAGCAGCTGCTCCGTCAATGTGGTTCTGCAGGCTGCGGTCAGGTGACTGACCTGCTCGCCCCTGCTGCCCCTTCGCCTTGCTGGATTCGTCACGCGCGGTGCCGACCTGCTTGGCGTGTGCCCACTCGTACGGGTCAAGGATGATTGTCTGCTCAGTCATGAAGCCCTCCGTCGTTGATGATGAAGCGCCGCGAGCCGGGCTTCACGTCCGTGTAGGTGGTGATGACAGACTGCAGGGCACCTGATGCCTGCGCGACCATCTTCCAGTCCGTGACTTCGGACGGGCGTGCCTGTTTCCAGTACACCGTCCAGCCGTTGCCAGCCAGCCCCGCCTTCTCGCCGATCGCCTCCTTGATGATGATCTCGAGCGAGCCCTTCTTCTGCTCCAAGAAGTGCAGCTCCGTATTCACCTCACGCAGTTGCGCGTAGACGCGCTCCAAGTCAGGCGTGGCTTCCACGAACTCCTGCGAGCCCTGCGGCGTGGCAATGGCGAAGGCTTGGGCGTCTAGTGCCTCCAACTGCGGCGGCGTCTTGGAGTCCACGGCTGCCAAGAAGAGCAGCGCCGCGCGCTGAATCTCATCCCAGAGCACGGGGTCAAACTGCACGCGCTCGATCTTGAACACCAGCCCGCCGAGCAGGGCGACGACGTCGCACCAGTCAGCGCCGACGATGCCCATCTGCACGTGCGTCTGGATGACGACTTCAGGCGGCACGGGCCACATGCTCCAGCGTGGGCTGGCTGACGTCTTCACCTCAACGATGCCCTTGGGCTCGCCGACGATGGTGCGATCCAGCGACGCCATGATCCGGGGCTGCGCCTTCAGTCGGACGATGCCGTTCGACTTGCGCAACTTCACGCCGCGCTCCTGCTCGTAGTACTGCGCCACGGCATCCTCAAGGATCACGCCACGGTTGGCAGCGGCTCCGACCTTCTGCTCTGGCGTTGCGCCAGTCTTCTCAGCCCAGAGCTGGTAGGGCGTCTTGTACGGGCTGACGCCCATCACTGCCGCCATGTCAGACGCTCCCAGCCCCTGACGTCGCAACTCCAGCCACTCAGGGCTGCGCTGCGGTGCCTTGACGAACTCGAACTTCTTGCTCATTGCTTTCCCTCCTTCTTTCGGTCTTGCTTGGCCCATCCTTCGCCCTTGAACTGCACGCTGCTGGCGTTGATCTGCAGCTGCATCCATGCCCCGCACCCGTCGCAGCGTGGCACTACGGGCTGGTATCCCGTCTGCAGTCGCTCCTCAGTGGTGCAGCACGTCCAGCACTCGAACACGTATAGCGGCATTACCAGCGCCCCGTCGGCGTCTTGCGCGGTTTGCGCTGACGTCGCTCTTCGAGTCGGATGCAGTAGGAGCACTCCCCACACACGGGCGCATTGTCAACAAGTGGACGCTCGCACTTGCCACACATGAGCACCCGAACGCAGGGGCGGTGCTTGCCGATCCCGCTGATGTCCCCCGGCTTGCATAGGTCAGCGATCATCAGAACCCCCTCACCAGCGCCACCACAATGATGACGGCGATGCAGACGACGATGGTGACGTCGCTGCGCTTGCGCGCTTCGATGCGCTCCTTCGGCTTGTAGAAGCTGGTGATCGTCTTCGGATCACTCGCGCGGTTGATTCTCACGATGCACCCCCTACGACTAGCACGATGTAGATGCACGCCACGAAGATGACGTACCCGAGAAAGTCCTTGACTGCGTTCATCACTTCACCTCCAGAAGATTCTTGCGCCCCTTCACTGGGACGTAGCACTTGGAGCAGACGGCGATGAGGCCCCCCTGCTCGTTCTTCACCACGCGCAGATACCCGTGGCGCGCTGATACTGGGCAGAGATTCCAAAAGGCGTTGCTCACTTGCCCACCCCCATCACGTCAACGATCAGGTCAGCAGTCGTCATGTCGTCATACTTGGCGCACCAGTACGAACCACGAACGGCTGCCGCTGTCAGGTCATAGTGCGATCGTGCGCGCTCTACGCCCAGCTTCATGATGATCAACTCCCGGGCGTGCTCGCTGGAGTGTGGGTTCAGGAGTGCACCGTCGGCGATGCTCGATAGGATCGCTGCGATCTCCTTGATGGTGCCCTTCGCATTGTGTGCTCGGCTCATTTTTGCCTCCTTGTCAGTCGCCCCGCATGGGGCTGTCTTGCCTGACATGTGAATCCTACACCTAACGGTTTTAGTCCGTCAACCCCCCCTCCAAGGAGTCAAGGGTGCCGTCCTTGGCAGCCTCCACCACCACGCTCACGCACCCCTTGCATACCCCCTGAGAGAGCACCCAGTCCACCCCGTGGGCGCCCGTGTTCACCACCCGCTCCCCGTAGGCGTACACCTGCCCCAGCTCGCCACACACGGGGCAGGTGCTCACCTCAGTCTCAGGCTTTCGCGGCATCCAGTCTCACCAGATACTCGGCGGTCGGGCCCTCCTTGCCGAAGAAGAGCGCCCACTGCGCGGGCGTGCCAGATGCTGCCAGCCACTCCTGCGCGTAGCGGTTGCTGCTCTCGATGCTGGCGTTGCCCCAGCAGGTGTGAGCGCCGTCGCTCAGCACCAGTCGGCTCGGCGTGTGCCAGTGCCCATAGAAGAGAAAGTCGAACGGCTGCACTGATAGGTTCCAGCCCTGCGCGCGCTTGGCGATCGCGTAGAACGGGAGCCCGAAGGCGCCGCCCTTGAACTGATCACCGTGCACCAGCATGGCAGTCTTCCCACCCGGCAGCTCGAGCATGTCGTACCAGTGACGCCCACCCAGTGTGAGCGACTCCTTCCAGTCAACGCGCTTCTCGCCCTTCAAGTGCTCGGCTGCGATGCGATAGAGAATCGCGTCAGCGTTGCTCTCGTTGGAGTGGTCGCCGTAGCGCCCGAGTCGCCCGTGGTTGCCGATCGCACCACGCACCGTGACCTTCGGAGCGAGTGCTGCCATGGCCCGCACGAACTGCGCGAGCATCCCAGCACCCTCAAAGATTTGGACGTACAAGCCGCCACGCTCTACTTCGTAGGCTTGGCTCGGGAAGATGTTGCCGTCGGACTCAACGAAGTCGCCGAGCAGCACCACGGCGATCTCCTTGACGGGAGTGCCGTGCAGTTCCACCAGCCGCTGAATCTTCTTCGCCAGCAGTTCGATGCGAGCCTTCGCCACTTCGATGCTGTACGTCTCCGAGTACTTGCCAAGTTGCCAGTCGCCAACAAGGCACACCAGCGTCTCGGCTTCGCCCTTCTTGCCTGACGCCTTCGGCTTCGGCACGGGCGGGATGGTGATGCTCAGCGCGGCATCCTTCGCCGCCTGATAGACGGCAGCCACTAACTCCTCACGGGCAGCGTCACGCTTCGCCAGTTGGCGGAGTGCACGCTTGTGGGCTTCAGTGACTTCTTGGAGTCGCTGCTCCATCTGCAACTCGTCGCTCATGAGTTGCACGCGCACTCGCCCCGGCGGTGCCTTCCGATTGTCCAGAAGCTGACGGTGAAGCCGCGCTTCTCAAGCCATGCGGTGAGCGCCTTGGCGGTGATCGCTGGATCAGCCAGCCCTGCGTGCAGCGTCTCCCAGTCCTTGCCCTCAAGGTGCACGGTCGTCATCCCGCAAGGTGGCCCCTTGCGCGGCTTGCTCAGCGCCCTGAGCTCTTCGAGTCCGTCCATGTGAACACCTCCAACTGCTTGCGGCACCTGCAAGGGTGCCTGCTCGCAGCCTACACCAGCACTTATGTCAGGTGTATGGCGGGGTGTGTGGCTAGTTTTTCTCCTTGATGCCGAAGGCGGTGTTCTTCGGGTCGAGATACTTCACCAGCACCTGCAGCCCCGACGCCAAGCCAGCCGATACCACGGTGCGGAAGTCGCCGCCGTTGATGTCGAGCAGCGGGATGCCGAGCCCGAGCGCCACGGAGATGCTCACCGTGACGAAGGTTCGGACGAACTCAATGAGGGCTTCGTCGATGCCCGTGTTGTCTTTGATGTACTGCAAGAACGTCATCATCTTGGCTGGTGCTCCTTTGACCTTGGCAGCCGCAGCCGCTGCACCACTCGCAGCGTTGAACGCCCTCCCAGCCACTGCTCCGAAGTCTACCTTGCCGAGAGCCTCAAGCTGCGCATCCACGGCGCTGACCTTCTTCTCGACTGGAGTGGTGGACGCGGCGGGGAGTTGCACCCCGCGTGCTGGCTCAGGTGCCACTTCTGGCGCCGCTGCCACTGCTACGCGCGCCCCTGCGTTGACTGGTGCTGCAACTGGCTCGGGCACTGCGACGGGTGCAGGAGCCGGGGCTGCTGCCTTCTTCGGGTAGGTGACGATCAGCAAGCACTTGTAGTCAACGCCAGCCTTCTTCGCCTTGAACTTGCTGTTGGCAATCTGGCGCAGTTGCTCCTCAGTGACTGGCACGCCGTACTTCTCAGCGGCAACCTTCTCATCACGGGTTGGGCACGCCCACTGCCAGCCGTTGTCATACCCTGCCGACGTCATGTGCCCGTAGCCTGCCTTGATCTTCTCGGGTGCGTGCTTGCTCCACCACTTGAACCAGCGATCGTGCCATGCGCTGATCTTGACGCCTGCTGGATAGAAGGCTGGCCCTTGCTGCACCCACACCATAAGGGCGGCGCCAGCCTTGCCTGCCGCCATTGCATCTTCCCAAGACTTGGCGTATCGAGCCTTGCCGCCTAGGTGCGCAATAACCTTGGCGGCTTCAGCGAGACTGCCGCCGTTGTCGGACTTGCCTTGCACGTCCTTGCGCCCAGTGACTTTCTTCATGGCTTCTACGCCCTGCGCGGCGCTGTAGTCGACCTCATACCCGCTCGCCCAGCTCACGGCTGCGGCGCACGATGACCATGTGCAGTCGTCAAGAATCTGCTTGGCGCCCTTCAGTTGGGCTTCAGCGTCGGAGTAAAGTTGGCTCTTGACGCGGTACTTCACGCGCCGACTTCTTTCTTGATGAGCACTGCGACGGCTCGCCCTGCGGCATCGTGGCTCAGCGCGGCGCTAACGGGGAAGCCCTCAGTGGCGCCTTCGGCGTAGTCGTTGCCGTCGGCTGCGCGCTTCCATAGGGTGCCACCGTAGGCGCTGTTGTTCTCGTTCGGCACCAGTGCAACCCACTCGCCCGGAGCGGTCACGATTTTCGTCCAGCCCTGCTCGTGAATCTCTTCGATGTGATCAGCCGCCGTCATGTTTACTCCTTGCCCCAACGTAGGGGCCCTGTCACTGCCCACAATGCGAGCAGCACTAAGATGCTGATGCCGACGAAGTCGCGCGTGCCAGACTCCGGGAGCACGATAAAGGCGGTCGTCATCCCCAGCCACGTCCAGCTGGACGCCGCAAGGTCGAGTGCAAAGTCCTTCAGATGCTTCACTGCTTTCCCTTTCGTGAGCCTCCGATTGACGCCGCACCAGCCGCCGCAATAGCCGCCTGAGCGACTTGCGTGATGATGACTGCGGGGATGATTGTAGCGGCTGCCTGCTTCTTTTCTTCAGGGGTCAAGTCGTGTCCGAGATTCGCCACGAACGCAGCGGCTTCGCCAAGGGCTTCAACGGCTGCGCCAACTGCAGCGCCGGGGTCAATCACCAGCGGCTCATCCGTGGGCTCGGGCGTAGGCTCAGGAGAAGGCACTGGTGAGGGTTCCTCAGAAGGCTCTGGGAGGGGTGTTTCCGCCACGCTGGGGCTGGGTGAAGGGGATTCTGGGGTAGGTGTAGGGGTCGGCGTAGGCGTCGCCGTAGGGCTCGGCTCTACGGTTGGCGTAGCAGTAGGGTCAGGGCTAGGAGTAGGAGCAGGAGAAGGTTGAGCCGTAGGAGTTGGCGAAGGCTCCACGGATGGTGACGGCTCGGGCGTCGGCTCGGGTGTGCCAGTCGGGTTCGTGGACGGTTCAACACTTGGCACCTCAGGGCTTGGCTCCTCAGATGGGAGCGGGCTAGGTTCAGGGCTTGGCTCTGGTGATGCTGGCACGAAGTTGGGGTCAGTGATCGTCAACACACCAGCGCCGCAGCAGGTGTCCAGCGCCCACACTCTGAAGCCGTAGACGTCCCCCGGCATGACGTCCAACTGGATGCTGCCGTTGCCTTGCTGCCCTTGCTGCATCAGGTCACTGGTGACGCCGTTGATGACGAACTGCGGGCGGTCAAACCACGCGCCGTCCGTGGTGCTGTACGCCCACAAGAACGCGATGGTTCCAGCGGCGTCAGCCGTGGTGGAGTAGGTGACGGTGTTGGAGCCCACGCCAGCGTCGGGGCCAGTGATGACGAAGCCGCCGTCTACGAGCTGCACGCTGCCGTTGAAGGTGATGTCAAGCATCCACTCCGACGCTGCGACTGGGACGGCACGCCATAGCACGAAGGCGGCGAGCAGCGGCAGCAGTACGCGGCGCACTACTTGCCCTGTTGCTGAAGCCACGCCAGAAGCGCGCCGATTCCCCCAACTCCCAAGAAGGCGCCGATCGCCTTCAGCACCGTGAGCCCGCCCTTCATCTGGTCAATCTCTGACTGCAGGCGGTCAATCTTCGCGCTCTGCGCGTCTAGCCGTTCGATGATGGCGTCAACTTGGCTGCGCGTCATCGTGCCTCCAGCGCGGCAGTCAGCGCCAGCAGCGCGTCAGTCCGAGTTGCGCCGGTGGCGCGCTGCTCTGGCTCATCCCACGAGTTTGGCAGCCCTGCGTCAGCAGTCCATACGCCGTCAATCTGGTCAATGAGAATCACCTGCCAACCGTGAACGGCAGCCGCAGCCATTGCTGCGTCCAGTGCCTGAAGTTCAGCGTCCATTATGCACCCACCCTTGCAACACTTAGCACTGGGTATGCACCAGTGACCACCGTCGTGCTAAGCGCGCCGCCTGAGTTTTGACGAGCGTTCATTGTCACGATGTCGCCGCTAAACAGATACACATTGGTTGAGATGTTTAGCGATGTTTCGTTGGCAGGAGATGCGGCAACCTGAGTCGATGCAACCACACTTCCGTTTACTAGGAGAGTCATACCGCGACGAGAAGTTGCATTTGCAGCAAAGCCAACAGCGCCTTGGACAAGATACATCCCAGACTGCTGCACCGTGATTTGGTCGTTGGCATTGCTGAACCAACTCTTAGGGTCATACGAGTCGCCGTTTGGCGTGGTGCTTGCAGTATCAAGCAGAATCTTTGTGTCTGTGTTGTTCGCCAACGACTGCGTCGCTGAAGCAACAGTGGCACGCGATACCCAGAGCGAGTTTGGGCCGTCAATCTGCACGCGCCCTGCGGCGGTGGCGGCAGGCTTGAGGTAGATGATCCCTGACCCGGGGCCGCTCTTCACGGTTGCGCTGGTCACCGTTCCAGCTCCAGCCGTACCAGCTGCGGTGTAGGTGAAGGTAGTGGAGTTCGTCACCGTGACAATGAAGGTGCCGTTCATCGTAGTGCCAGCGGTGCCTGTGATACCAGCGACAATGACCTCATACCCAGTTGAGAACTTGTGCGCGCGCGTTGTCACGATGGTGACTGTGCTTGCAGTTCGAGATGCGCTGGTCAAGCTGATTGTCTGACCTTGCGGTGTTGCGTTTATCGTGATGTCTCCTGACGCAGCGCCCAGAGTGATCCTTGGCTCCGAGCCAACCACGCCGCCGTTGCTCAAGAAAAGATTGCCCTGATACAAGTAGAGCGACGCTGGGCCAAAGTCATCTGGCATCGACTGATCTGTCACAAGGTATTGAATCTGCGAGCGGTCAATGCGAATCTCAGAAAGGTCAAGCGTCGCTGCTGCGACATTGCCAGTCACCTGCACGCCGACTTTGATGAAAAGAAAGGCAGCGTTGGCTGGTGCATTGCCAGTGCCGTTTGGGTTTGATTGGTACTCAACGCCAGCACTAGACAGTGCAGCCAGTGAGGTTGCGATTGTTGAGCCAGTGACTTGGCCTTCTCGCAAGGCGCTTGCAGTCGTTGTTTGGTCTGTTTCGTAGTACTGAGACGCAATGTACAGGCGATAGTTTGCTGATGAGGTAGCGGCAGCCACGGCGAACCTTGGCTGATTACCAAAGGATCGAGCCTCAGAAGTTGGGATGGATACGAAACGCTCAATGAAGAACTCGTCCCCAGCGACTGCGTTTGTCATGGTGAACCGCAACACGTTCTGACCTGCAGCAAGCGTGGCGTCCTCAATCGTTGCGGTAATCCTGCCGTTGCCTGAGTCTGTCGCCGTGAAGTACGGCAAGCCATTGTCAGTGGCAATTGTGACCGCCGGGTCTGCAGGCGGAATTGCAAAGTCGCCGTTGGCAACGAACGTCTGCGCTTCTCTCAAAAGTGCAGGGCCCGCGAGCAGGCTTTGGGAGCCCGTGCTTTCTCCGCTGACGAGCACTGCGCCGTCTTCGCTGATAACGCCGCCGCCTAGGGTGGCGAGCTGCGACTGGTCAGAGCCAAGTTTCTCAACCATCTTCTACCCCTGCAAGAACTTCTTGAGCGGGTTGCGCGGTACCCGCTCGCACGTCATGTCGTACTGGCGGATCATACTGCCCGGCTCGAAGGTCATGGTCAGCGACTCAATGCGGTAAAGCCCGCCAAGTCCAAGGATGTTGACCGTGTTGCCGCCGATGGTGGTGGCGTCGTTGATCTCAACGTACTGCCCAGCCTCCCAACCATCCTGCAGCACGAAGGTGCTGGGCGCCGTCTGGCGGTAGCCCTTGACGAAGCCGTAGGGGTTGTTCGTGGTGTCAGCCCCGCGCACGCTGAACGAGATGCTGCGCTGCGGCGCGGCGCGGTTCGGGTAGGCGTCCGTGCCAAAGTACTTCTTGCCATAGTCCGTGATCTTTGCCGTCCAGTAGGTCGGACGTGCAGCCTTGTTTGGTTGCGGCGTCACGCCAATGATGGTTTCTGGGCGCGGGCCATTGCGCGTCGTCATGCCTGCGCCGTCTGGCGCGGGCTCATCGTAGACGCGCCCGTATGAGTCAGAGACGGTGTATGAGGAGCCGCTGATCTGAGAGTCCCAGTCACTTGCATTTGTGTTGAAGGTGAACCGTGCCTTCTTGACGATGATGTCATGGTCAAGGCTGACGCTGAGGTTGCGCACCTGCAGCGTTGCAGCTGCTGAGATGCTGCCATACGGCGAGTAGGTCGGCGTGGTGACGATCTTGAACGGCGCCGTCGGGTAAGTGGGCGTGGCGGTTCCAAGCCGCGCGTAGTTGATGCGCCCGCTCGGCGCCACCCAGTAGCGGCGCTGTTCACCGTCCTTGGCTTCGGCGTCCTCCTTGATGGTGTCAAGGCAAGAGCGAAGAGTGCCGGGCACCATCTTCTGTTGCCCGATGGTGACGGCTGTTCCCGTATAGGCTGGCGTCGTGTTCGTTGCCACAATCAGTCTGTTGGCAGCGCGCCCAGTGGTGCCGCCGCTTTTTGCCTGAATCGCGTCAGCCTTGGCAACGAGCGCCGTCACGCATGCCTGATCGGTGCTTGATGATCCACCGATGAAGAAGTTGCTGGTGTAGTCGGGCTTGGTGCCTGTTGTCAGTCGCCCCTTGTAGACGATGATTTTGTCCAAGAACGATGACGCTGCAGAAGCCATTACCAGCGCGCGGGTGCCCAGTCCGTTCTCGGCGAGCTGCGCGTCAATCTGCACGATGTACCCCAAGAAGGTCGTCGTCCCGCTGACCTGAAAGCGCACGCGCGCGTTGTCGTTGACTGCGCCTGACTTCCACCACGGCCCGCCGCCCGGAGTCTTGACCTGCACCACTTCAAACTGGAGAGAGCCGCCCTCACCGTTGGCGTCTTGCGTGAGCGTGACTGTCTCAGGGTCAACCCATGGCGTCTCTGGGCTGGACGTGCTGTAGTCGTCAAGGATGTTGGCGCCGCTGTTGACGCCGTCAACGATGATGGCGAAGGGGTGCGTCGCCATGACTTAGCGTGGCCCGGGGGTGGTGCCCAGAATCCTGCCCATGGAGTCACGCACCACGCCGTCCACTGGCTTCGTGCCGATGACAACCGTGAGCGGTGGCGTGCTGGATGTTGGCGCGCCGGGGTACGAAGGCCCGCCAGCGTAGCTCGTGAACGCACCAGTCGGCAGCACGTTGTTGGGATCGGGTGCTCCCGTGATGAATCGGATACCCGCAGCGATCGCGTCAATGACAATCTTCATGGCTTCCATCAACTTGAGCAGTGGGAAGAGTGCGATCTGTGTCGTCGTGGCGAATACTTCAATGGCGCCGCCCGTCGCTCCGAACGACTTCGCAAGGTCGTCGACTGACTTGATGAGTGGCAGCACCTGCTTCTCGTAGGCGTCAAGGAGGATCGGCGCAAGCGCGCCCAGCGCAGCCTCAAACGCTGGCAGCCCTTTGTTCGTGATCCAGTCAAGTGCATCTTGGAAGATTGGCATGAGCTTGTAGCCGAACTTCTCAATGGCTTCGTTGAATCGAACCTGCCCAGCAGCAAGCCGTCCACTCGTTGAGTTGGCGATCTCGGCAGCGATGCCGCCGTACTTCTCCGTCGTTGCGGTGAGGATCTCCTGCAAGCCAGCGCCCTTCTTGACGGTGATGCCCAGCGCCATGAGCCCACGGGTTGAACCCCGGGCACCCTTGCCGATGGTGGTGATGATCTCCGCAAGGTCGCCACCAGTGACGGCTGCGATGTCTGCTGCTGCGGCGTTGACGGCAAGGATGTCTGCCTGCTTGCTGAAGTAGCGGCTGGAGACTTCAATGCCTGCGCGTACTTCGTCATCAGCGATGCCGAGTGCAGCCATGCTTTCAATCTGCCTGTCGATTGCAGTCTTGAGCCCGTCAGTGAGGATGCCACGCGCCTTGAGGGCTGCGTTCAGTTTTAGGGTTGAGCGTTCGTCGTCTAGTGCAGCCTTGACCGCTGCGACTCCGAAGCCAATCAGAGCAGTGGCGACTAGGGCTGACGCTGCGGCGATTCCCTTGAACGCAGCGATGCTGGTGTTCTTGAGATTGCCAAAGCCCTTGCCGATGGTGCGCAGGGTTGGCGTAGCGTTGTCGATCGCCTTGATGACTAGGTTCATGGTGCCCTTGTTCATCGTCTGCCCCTTCGCCCCCTGTACTTGATGGTTCCGTCTAAGAACGCTTGAATCGTGTTGTTCAACGCTTCAATGGCCCGCGCCTGAACGCTTGGCTCTGTGACTGCCTGCTTGACGAAGTCACGCGCTGGCACTCGCTGGATGTTGATCCTACCCCGCGTCTTGGTGATTCTGGTGCCAGATGTGGAACTGACCACGAACCAGCGATACCATGCGCCTTGCATGTCACCCCGGCTCTTGCCTGCCTTGACGCCGACGACGGACGACGGGCGGTCTTGCTTACCCTTGCGTGCAGCGACTGCGCCGCGCAGGCGTCCAGTGCGCACGGGTGCCTTCGCCTTGACTGGCTTGACCATGGTGCGGGCTGCGTTCAGGGTGGCGAGCTGCAACATAGCCTTGAACTTGCGGGGATTGCTGGCTTCCAAGAAGCCAAGGCGTAGGTCATCCGTCGCCTTCAGCGACTCAGGGGTGACGAAGATTCTGACCTTCTCGTTGCCCTTAGCGACCACGCTTCACGTCCTTCGGCTGCATCTCGACGTGGAGAGCCCACGCCAGCAGCACGGAGTCTAGCGGGGCTTCTTCGATTTCCCACGGAAACTTGCCGAACTTTTCGGCAAGGATGTGGAAGATGATCTCAACTGGTGGACGGACTGCTTGCCCTAGGCTGATTTGCCGGGCGGCAAGCCTCACTCTTTTGGGACGTCGCCCGCCAGTGCTGCCCACTTCTCAGCCGCTGCGTTCAGCGCCGTGAGTGGCCCGTCTAGCGGGTCGTTCGTTGGATTGCCGTCGCAGTCCTTCCAGCCTTCAACGCTCAGGATCATCTTGCCGTAGGCGGTCAACTTCTTAGCGTTCGAGTCGCTCTCAAGGTCAATCAGCACCCGGGCGCTGATGCGTGCAGGCGTGCGCATCGTTGCGTGCCAGCCTGCGAACTCACCTTCTAGGTGGACGACGACGACGTCAGTGCTTGCCATTTTCTCCTCCTCCCCGCTAAGTGCGGGCTACTTTATGGACGCGCCGAGAGTGGTGAATCCACCCAGCAGAGAATCGAGTTCGTGCCGTTGCTGGCGAGCTGCAGGGTCACGGTGTTGAGGATCAACCCGTCGGACTCTGAGCCGATGACGCTGACGTTCTCAACGACGCCGCACACGTTCGCGGTGAAGCCGTAGCCGTTGGCGTCAATGCCCTGCACTTGCACGAACTTCGTGGTGCCGATGTCGCCGACTGGGAAGGCGCTGGTGGCGGCGCTGTTCGATGCGATGGTCAACTCAAGGGTGCCGTCAAGGGCTCCCGTGTAGGCGACGCCGCCAGCGTTCACGTTCGTGGTGGAGCCGTTCAACACCTGCAGCGGGGCAGCGCCCGGCATAAGGGTGAGGCTCCAGTTCGTGATGTAGCTGGAGTAGGCGGTGCCCGTGCCCGTCTTCGCGGTGATCATGGAGCCGTGCGTCTTCAGCCCGAAGAGTCGCCCCGGCACGAAGTACTGCTGCGCGAAGGCAGCGGTGCTGGTGTCAGTGCTGGTGGTAAGTGCGCGTCCAGCCCACGTGGTGCCCATCTGAAGAAGGCCCGACTGGTCGGCGCTCAGGGTGATCTCCGTCGGCACGCACCCGTCGATCACGAACTTCTGCACGCCGTCCGTGACGTAGAGCGAGTACGTCTTCAGCGTGTCAACGTCTGTCTGGCTCGGAGCGTAGGCGTAGGTGTATGGGCCAGAGCCCGTTGGGGTAATGGTGGCGAGTGAGTCGAAGACGATCGGCAGCGTGCGCAGTGATGCTGGCGCTTCGCCGAAGGTGACGACTGGAGCCTTCGCGGTGATGGTTGCGGAAGCAGCGACGCGGCGTGGGCGGATGCCGACGCTCTTATCATCAGCCAAGTCAACGACGACGCCCGGGTCAACGATGCCGACGATGTCCGTGTGAAGCAACTCGCCGTTGGCGTCGTTGAAGGTTGCAGGAGTGCCGTAGCCGCTCTCGCTCTTGACGACGACCTTCGTGAAAGACTTAGCGCCTAGCGTTGGCATGACTTACGACTCCTTCTCAGTTGTCGCCGTTTTCGGCGTTGGCTTATTGTCTACGATTTCTACCAGCCCGCTGGCAAGCAGCGATGTGGCAACTGCGGCGTCCAGTTCGACAACGTCATCCGACGCTGGGAGGTATGGGTTGCCCTCAGCGCGGGGCTGAACGACCTTGACCTTCAGCGTGCGAAGCGTATCAGGCACTGACGTTGACTCCTTCAAGGATGCTCACCTGCAGCTCCGCCGTGATCGTGAGATACGTCACGTCTGCCCAAGTGTCAGTGCCAATGGTAGTGCTTGCAACGATCGCCTGAGCGACGTCGGCTGTGTTCAGTTGCACCTGCCCGTCGAAGACGCCGCGCAGCCACGTGCGCCACGTGAGCAGGTCGGCGTACTTGCGGGCCATGTCAGCCTGATTCTCCGTGTAGATGACGACGCTGACCGTGAGCAGGGTGGTGCGGCTGCCGCCCGTGCCGTAGGAGATGCTGTCTCCGCCGGGGATGCAGACGGCTGCAGGCACCACGGCGAGATTGTCGGGCGGGGTGGCGTGGGCTGCTCGGAGCGTGTACCCCGCTGGCTTTGTGGCTGCGACTAGGCGAGCCGCTACGGCTTGATGAATCGTGAGGTCGTTCATCAGATGGCGAGCCCGCCGCGCAGGCGGTACGGATCAAGAAGAACGCGGGCTTCAGGGTGCAGGGCTGCGCTCATGCGCATGACGCCTCCGAGCGATTCGCTCCCGATGATTCCGAATGCTGCCGAGCGGGATGCCCAGATGGCACCTGCCTGAATCAGTGCCGCCTGCTTGACGGCTGCTGGGACTGAGGGCCAGCCGAAGACGCCAGTGACCTTGACTTCAAGGTATCCGACGGGGAAGCTGTAGTCGGCATTGCTGAACGGGCTGGTGTCAATCTCCGTGTAGGGGCGAGAGTCCAGTGCTGCGTTGCGCGGTGCAAGGATGTAGTCGTTCGACGTCCACACCTGCGAATAGGTGCCGTCCCCGTTGATGTCCGTCGCCAACTGGCTGACGGATACGATCGGGTCAGTGAGGACGAAGTCAAAGCGGTCGGCGGTGTAGTAGCGCGTCTGACTGGAGGTGACGCCGAAGCCAACCTTCGTGTCGACGTAGTTGTTGATGAGTTGATCGGCTGAGTCAAGGACGGACTGCAGTGCGGTGTCGTCCGTGGAGTCAGTGATTCCGATGCTGCTCTTGAACTCGGCAAGGGTGGCGTAGCTCATGTTAGGCGTTCCCGATCGTCATGACGTAGGCGATCTCCGTGCCGCTCGTGCTGCAAGCGTAGACTTTCTCCCCGGCATTGAGTCGGATGTCAACCGTGCCGTCATGGTCAAACAAGAACCCGTTGGCGGTGGTGACGTTCGAGCCGCCCAAGTAGATGGTGTGCTGCTGTTCCTTGTGAATCAGCACATGACAGCCGTCAACGTCAGCCGTCACCAGCAGCGTCGGCGTCGTCAGGCATGTGACTTGTGTGCTTACGATTGCCATTAGTTTCTCCCCTTGCGTGGCTTGGAGGTTGTCTTCGGCAGTGTAGCGCGCTCGGGCTGCTCCTCAACGGTTGCACGCTCCTGCACTTGTGGAGTGAGCACTGGGACAGCGTAGCCGTGGCTGATGAGGTTCACGGCTTCGCTGGTAGGGACGTCAATCTCGCCGCCCACTGCGGGCCATGGCTCCCCGTTGCGGGTGCCGTCTAGTCGATAGATGAGTCGCACTTTCATGTTGCCCTCCTGCTAATGGTGACGGGGAGCCGAGCCGAAGCCCGACTCCCCGTCAGCCAGCGTCAATCCCTAAGGATTAGACGTTGGCGCCCTTGAACGTCTTCACTGCGCTTGGGTCAATGAGCCCGGTTGCGCCGCGGAGGATTCCGCGGTACGAGATGAGCCCCGTGCCGAACGCGAAGGATCGGTCAGCTTCGATTGCAGGCGCACCCGCGATCGCGGTGTAGATGGCACCAAGGTCGCCGAAGGCGATCGAGAGAGCCTCATCACCGTTGTCGGCGAGAGCGGCTGAATACACTGGGAAGCCAAGGATCGTGTCAGGGCGGTTCTGATCGCCCGGCACGAAGATTGGTCGGCTTGCGCCGTCAACGAGTCCCATGACTGCACCAAGCGTGGTGTCGTTCATGAGGAAGCCGCGCTTCGCAGCGCGACGATACTGCTGCTTCACCGAATAGATGAGGCTGACAAGGTTTGCGTAGGTTGGGGCAACTGCCGCACCCTGAACGCCAACCGTTGCCGCAGCGGCAACAGCAGGAGCAGCAACTGCCCCATGTGCTACGGATAGTTCAGCAGCCAGCTTCTCCGTGGCCCATGAGGCTACGTCGAACATCTGGTCCTGAACAGTCTCGATTCCGACCTGAAGAAGTGAAGCGTACTTCACTGGCGTCAGGCTGAGGGACGAGTTCGTGCCGTCCGACTCACCGATCGACGAGCCTTCGGAAACTGCGGCTGCAGTGCCGAGAGCGGTCGTTCGTGGAAGAGCAAGAACGTTGCCCTTCTCGAGCTGGATGACGGAAACAACGGCAGGGTCAACGAACGGGTTGACCTGACCAGCGGTGATCCAGAAGCGGTCACCCTGCTCAACTGCCTGCGTGAAGGTCGCCTTCGTGATGTCACGAAGCTCAACCGTGCCGCCGTCTCGGGCGATTCGGCGAAGCTCAGCGGACAGGTCACGGGTCGACTCAGCAGCCGGGGCGAAGGCAACAGCCTTCTCCGAGCGTGCGGCGTCGGCTGCGGCGCGGGCCTCAGCAGCGATCTTCTCTGACTGGATTGCGGAAGCAACAACTGAAGCCTCCGAAGTAAGGGCGTCAAAACGAGCCTGAGCCTCAGCCG
>Ga0315904_10002945_pt1 | contig 25707 bp, 51 predicted proteins | sample LakEriMetagenome_6_FD_203529 | JGI IMG/M metagenome (GOLD analysis project Ga0315904, IMG submission 203529) | Freshwater fungal communities from buoy surface, Lake Erie, Ohio, United States - Buoy 12 MA120 | ecosystem: Environmental > Aquatic > Freshwater > Lake | place: USA: Lake Erie, Ohio... | reverse complement strand
CTTTGTCCTTCCCCGAATAGCGCAACCATCTGCTCTGGATGACGCTGATTTAACTTTGCCACCAGCTTTGTAATTCTTAGTAATGTCACGGTTTGACTTGGGCATTACACCGCCACCGCCTGTAGTCAACCTTCCCATGTCCTGCAATCTTTCAGCATAAGTGCGTGGGCTTTCAGCTTTAGCTTTTGCCCTTTGCTCTTCTGCCATTCTATGCGCTTCAGCCTTAGCCCTTTCGTTCTCCTGCTTTACTTTTTCAGCAGCTTTATCGTATTCGCTAGGTCCAAACTTTTCCTTGGGAGGAGTGTATTTATCACTCTTACCATCACCAACTTTTTTAGAAGGGTCAATAGGCTCTATTGGCATTACGCTCTAGTCTTTCCACGGATAGCACAGCCGTCTGCACGAGCTGAGGCAGACTTAACTTTTCCACCCTTTTTATATGATTTGTATCCTTCTAATCCGCCTGTTTCTCTTGCACTAGAAACATAATTTCTTGCTTGCTCTGCTTTTTGTTGTTTAGCCGCCATAGCAGCCTCTTGTGCTGCAGCTTGTGCGTTTTTTTCGTCTTCTTGAGCTTTATTAGCAATTGATTGCTGCTTGCTATCATAAGCATCTTTAGCAATCATTTGAGGCAAAAACCCACCAACACCTTGACGGATAAGATTGCCCGTCATGCCTTCACCAGTTACCATTCCAACAACAGGACTAATATCTCCGAGTTTGAATCCCATAGTTACACCATCTTTCCTCTAGTTTTGCCTTTAATAGCGCATCCATCAGCTCGCTTAGAAGCGCTGGAAACTTTTCCACCTTTAGCTTTTTTAACTGGTTCTGGCTTTTTCTTTTCTGGACCAAAGATCTTATCCCGTAACTTAACCATAGGATTAGCTTCGTTCTCCTCACGGGCGAGGCGATCAACCATCTCTTGTGGCAGCTCGTCTTTAACAACAGTTCCTTTATTAAAGCCTGGAACGCCACGTCCTTTAAGAACGTCAGCACGAGTTACTTTGCCGTCATCGTTAAGGTCTGGGAAATTAGCCATGATTAGCAATACCCGCCTTTGTTCATCTTGACCATCTTGCCTTTGGTTTTGCCTTTGATCTCAATGCCACCGCCTTTAGCCATGCTATGCATACGCTTCTCATGTCCTTTAACAGCCTTGGCAGCAACTTTCTTCATCATTGGTTTGTCTTTAGAAACGTCTGAATGGGCCATACCGCCTTTTTTCATACCAGCCTCAGCCATCTCATGTTTAATCATGGACTTAGGAGCGCCCTTTTTCTTCATAAAATCAACTTCTTTCTTAACCATCATCTTAGATTCTTTCATTTCTTTTCCTTTCAAAATTCCACCGTCTTTTTTACCAGCATACTTTTCTAAACTAAAATTTGGTAATTGCATCATCCCATGATTAGACCGTGGTTTGTTGAATTTACCTTTAGATGGATTAGTAGATCCACCAGTTCTAAACTTTTTACCTTTATCAGCTTCCATAAAATCTTCTCCAACAGATTTAGGAATGCCAACCTTTTTAGCAAACTTTGGGTTATTAGCCACAGCTGCCATTAGGTTGTGCTGTTTTTTGCTGACGCTAGGCATTTATTTTCCCTTGAATAAGCTGATCAATTTTGACTTCAAGCTTGTTAAAGCGTTGGTCAATATGAGCCATAATTTTGTCAATTTCTGCATTAGTGACGTTATCACGAGCTACCTCCTCACGGGTTTTATTTAATAGGATGTTAAGACGTGCCAGTTCAGAGGACTTTTCTCTTGCCCAAAGACCAACAAGAACTCCTGCTAATGTTAAGACAGCGTTCCATAGATATAACATTTCTTGGCTCATGTTTAGCACTTCCATCTTGCCAAAGAAGCTGCTTTACGAGTAGGTCTGCCTTTTTCATCTTTCATTGGTCCAGGCATTCCAGACATACGAGCGCAGAAAGACTTCTTGCGAGCGCCACCTTCTGGCTGTGGAGCCTTTAGATTCGAGCCAGTCGCTTTATTATATTTAGCACGACCCTTGGCGGTAAGCCCAGCACCCTTAGATACAGGCAGCTTTTCACCACGACCAATCGCAAGAGAGGGTCCTTTCTTTTTAGTAACCATTATGCGACATCCTTTTTGGAGTCAATAGGTCTAATAAGAGGATATAAATAGTCCTCACCAAATGATCCTTCAAACTCAGTAATGCCCATGTGATTTAACTTAATTGTAGGATCAATCCATACCTCATAGCCATGCTCAGTAGCACGGTCGCAGAACGTATAGTCCTCGCCTACATAGCCTTCTGGAGTGGATTTAAAGTCAAAGAATGAATAGCAAAACTTGTCTGGATGTCCGTTTTCTACTCGGTCATCATGGTACTTCCACTCAGGATGATTGTCTCTGAGGGTCTCAAATACTTCTCTACGAATCAACATAAAGGCGGTGGCGATGCGTTTAGCTTTAACTAAACCATAGGCATTCATATAAATACCGCCATCGGCATCTTGCTCTAATGTAGAAATGTAAGTTTTTTGTTTCTTACGGGCTACAGGAACACCGCCTACGATACCCTTCTTAGGATCTATATTCCAAGCCATTAAACGGAAAATGTCTTCTGCGTTGAAGTTGATGTCTGAATCAATAAACATTAGATCCGTGCAGTCTGAGGCTAAAAAATCTTTAGCTATTAAGTTTCTTACACGAGAAACTACGGAACACCCAGAAATGTTGCAGATCTGGATTTGTACTCCATGTTTAGGTGCTTCTACGCAAAACTGGGCTAATGAGATAGCTAGTTTTACAGAAACTTTAAAGTCGTAAGCGGGAAGACCAAGCATGATCTTCCTGCCTACTAAATTAAATGAACCTTGTGCTTGTACTGGTTCTGACATTTTTTATCCGTAAAAGACAACTACAGACGCTGTATTGCTTACAGTGCCGTGTAGATTAGTTTCAACCAAAATACCTTCGCCAGGAATAATGACGCTATATGCACCAGCATTTGCTACGGCTGGGGTATTTAGGGTCAAAAGAATATCTCCACTTGCTCCGTTATCTCTAAAGACAACAGAACCAGCGGTTGATCCTGGTACTACATAAAGGCTTTTAATACGGATACGCCCTAAATTGGCGGGAGTACCAGCATTATTAGTGACTTGTCCAGTCGCAGTTAGCGGTGCTGACGCTTGTACATCTGATTGCATTGCCATAATTAATCTCCTAAGATGTTAAGTGGGCTAGGGAAAACCCTAACCCGCCAGATTAATTATTAAAGGTCGTTTGGAACTGACCGCCATCAGAATTACGAACCACATATGTAGCAACCAAAACTGATGCACCTGAAGTAGATGTACCAGCTAAAGTAGCAGTAATGATAGCGTCTGTAGTTCCTACGTTAGCCATAAAAGCTGCCCCAGTAGTAGCAATAGTAAAGCTAGACACGCCCGCTGCGGATGGGTTTGTTAATCCAGAGGTAATAGTAGTAGCACCACTAGACAGGGTAATTGTTGGGGTTGTACCGCCAGCATAGCCTGTTGTAGTGATTAACTGAAAGCCTGTAATTAAAGCTCCAGCAGGAATTGTGAATACGTTTGTTGCTCCGTTGGCAAATCCTAAAGTAGCATTTTGAGCAACTACGGTGCAGCCTGTGTTGCGAATAGAACCAGCAGTAGTGCCAGTGGTGTTTTTAACAGTCCCTAATAACCAAGGACCTAGGTGTGTAGCGAAACCCATGAGGTTCTCCTTATATGCACATAAACCCATATCATCGGTGCATCGTCCCCTAGGCGGGCTGATATGGACAAATTAGTCCTAGTCTTGAAACAATCTTACTACAAATAAAAGAAAAAGGGGAGTTTTTGGCTCCCCTTTTTTAGCACATTAAGCGCCTTGTGAACCCCACATACCGAGGGGATCAGACCAGCCGAAGCTGTAACGCTCACGAGACTTGTAACGAACGTTACCAGTATCGAAGTCACCGTCCATGCTGTTGCTCAAAGGAGTACGAACAAAATGCTTCATACCATTTGGAACATCAGTACAGAGGAAGTAAGCATTTGGATCGGTCAGGTAGTTATTAACTGAATAACCTTCTGGGATCGAACCATTGTTTACTAAAGCGTTGATGTCGTTGTCAGTTGTACCAACACGCAATTGGGTTTCGAGCAAACGGGTTGCAACGAACTGTAGTGCGGGTGGAACAATTAACTTACGTGGTTTTGCAGCGATTAACAAACTACGCTCGTCTGTCCAAGCAGCGATCTGAATAACGGCAGCTTCCAAGGAAGTTTCGTTCAAATCAGCAGCGGTAGACTGAGTGTTGCTGTTAGTGCCACCAGAAACCAGTGGGTGTGATGTCGAGAACAAAGGTACACCGTCACCACCGTAATATTGGGCAGAGTTGGTGAAACCGTTGTTTAACACAGCAGCGGCTTTAACCTGTTTGGTATAAGCCATAGCACGAGCCAAAGCCTTGGTATAACGAGCGGATAGGCTGTCATACAAGTTGTCCTCGATTGCCTCTTCCGTTAGGGAGAAGCCGAGAGCAATGGTTTCGTGGTTGTAACGTGCTGTGAATGCCTCTTGTGCATTGTCATAAGCGATGGCAGAGCCTTCGTTTTTGACTGGTGCAGCTGAGAAGCCAGACAGTTTGGTTTCTTCTTCAAACGAACGCTCAGAGGTCTCAGTTTCGTAGATCTCTTTGTGTTGTTCACCATATGTTGCATACTCCAAACCGAACAATGCGTTCAAGCCAGGGAGCAACTCTTTAAGTAGTTGGGCACGAGAAATAGCCATTTAATTGCTCCTTAAGCTGCTGTTGCGACAGGGGTTGCACTGTAATAGGTATGGACGCCAAAGTTAAACTTGACGATTACCTCAGTGAAAGAACCAGCGGCATTAACAGTCTCTGGAACACCCGCAATAATACGGAATGGCAGAGTTGTTACTGAATCGCTAGTAGCGTTACGTACACCTTCGTTTGAATCACCAGAAGTTGTAGAACCAGCGGTGGTAAAGATACCAACGTTGTTACCTACATCAGTCTGAACCAATCCGCCAATAGCGGTTGATGACGAGAGAACTGCTACTTTAAATAAAGCATCAGGATCGTCAGACACAAATGCAACGATATCCGAAGCAACAGTGCTTGCAGGATAGTATTGCTGTTGAAGGAGCTGCTTGGTAGTTGGGTTTGTGAACTGACAGCCCATGAAAATACCAACAGCATCGGTCGCAGAATCAGTGGTAGAAACACGACTCAAAGTACCGCCTGTGTTCAGACGCACGACATCACCAAAAAATATGGATGTGCCAGAGCCTGAGGCGATGGGAATTGAGCGAATTTGACCAGCAAATACCTGACCACCGATCAAATTGATCGGTCTGAACCCATAGGGTCCGTCTACGGTAGGATAAGCCATTTATAACTCCTAAATTAAAAATTAACCTTTTCCAAAAGTCACCGTGGATTTCTTCTCATTAAAGAGCGGCATCCTTGGGTCATTCTGGCGCATAAGATTATTGTCTACAGCGTCCATCTGACTTTCTGCTTGGATTCGGTAATGTTGATTACGTTGTCCAACAAACTCATCTGGAGTTTTGCATAACAATAAACCGCCAATCTCAATGTTGTCCTTAAAACGACTATTGGGATCAACTAGCAGTTGGAACTTCGGTTGCTCCTCTATCCGTACAGGTTCCCATCCTTCTCTGAGTTTGGCAGAGAGATTACGAGGGTCCGCAGTACCTAAAGTAGAAGTTCTGATCCAGCGGTAAGCAAATCCTGCCTGCTTGTCTGGTTCTGGCAACAATTCAGGCGGTTTCCACTGCTGGGGACGCATGTCTTGTTGACGGGTTTCTACTTCACGAGGTTTTCTGTTTTCAGCCATTTTGGGACTCCAGTTTAGTAAGTTCACGAGCGTATTGCTCTGGTGTTAGATTAAATTTCTTAGCCAGTTGTACTTGCGTTGGCGTAAGTTTGACTCTTTTTGGAGAGGTAGACCTAGTCGCTGGCGCAACTACCGTGCTCGGTTTACTAGTTTTTACAGAGGTTTTGGCCTCCGTCTCCGAAGAGTATTTGGTCTCTTCTGCGACCCCAAATTTCTCTGGGAATCTTTGACGCATTTCTGTGTCAATGACCTTGAAATAGTGGTCAGATCCTATCGGAACTCCTTCTCTTTCCAAGCGTCTATGAACACCCATCGCTAGGTAGCTCATGTCTTCATCAACCCCATACCAGCTGTTTTTGTCCAGCCAAGATTGGGTTTTTGAGTCCAATCTTTGAGGTTGTTGTTGTATTTGTACAGGAGTTTCTTCATTTTGTAAAGTGTCTTCTGCAAATTCTGGTTTGTACTGCTCCACCTGTTGGGATTCAAGCTGTACTTTGGTGAGCTTTTCTTGAGCTTCTACAAGACGATCTGAATCGCCAGAGTCATATGCGTTCTTGTATTCCGACTTAGCCTTTTCTAATTCATGGGCTATGTTTTCCTTGTACTTGGTGTGCAAGGTCTGCTCGCCAGCGCTTAATTTAGTTTTGAGTTTTTGATTTTCCGCAAGCAATTGCTGTGCTACACGGGCAGCCTCTTTAGCTTCTTTAGCTGAGTCTTCCCTTGCTCTGCGTTCATCGTTCCAAACCTTTTTAAGCTGTAAAAGTTTTTCCTTAGCTCTGCCAGTAAAGGCTTCTAGGTCATCGGTGTCAAGCTCTTCAACGATGTCCTTTGGCATTGGTGTTGCATTAACACGGTCTTCCTCTGGGGTATCGTCTTCGATAACTATTTCAAGCTCTTCCTCTTCGGTTTCCTTTTTTTCATGGGGAAACTGAAATTCTTCCATTTCTAATTCAGGCATTATTTTCTCCTTAAGGTCTGGTTATGCCACGGGGATCTTCGACTATTCCTTCTACAGAATCGTCATTGATGATCCTAAATTCACGTCCGTGGATCTTTAATCGTGTGCCAGAGTTTGGTCTGGCTAGGATAAAGTCACCAACTTTGCACCATGGCCCAGTAGGGAAACGGCTTTCGTCCTTGTAACAATCAGGACCCATTTTGACAACAAAAAACACCGTTGAAAGTACTTCTTCGTGACGCAGTGTGGTATCCGATTTGAGGATTCCGCTTTCGTAACTCTCTTCAATGTCTGGAATAGCGCACAAAATGCGGTATCCAGAGGGTTCGGGTAGTTGTTTTGCTTTTTCTTCTGCTGTTTGAGGCAGAGTTGTTACTGCGGATACGTCATCGGGATTTGAGCCGATTAGTATTTCAGTCATTAGATTTCTCCATTCGTTGTTTGAGGTCTGTTATTGCTAAACATGCGGACTCAAGACCCCGTATTTGTCCACAAGCGTACTTATATTCCTCGTAATTGGCACAATTTCCCGCAGAAATAGCGTTTTGGAGCATATTTATACGGTCACGGTACTCATTTAAGAGGTAATCCAAGTTTTTATCCACTATCTTTTTCCTGTTTGAGGTTTAGTTAGTTGTTGCATCTTGGAAAGTTCTTGCATTCTCTTGATTTCTACTTCCATAGCGTCTTTTTCTGTTTTTGCCAGAAGCTGAGCGCCAGCAATACGTTCTTGAGAGGCAATTCTTTCTCTTTCTACTTCCAAACGAGCAGCTGCTTCTGCTGCATCGGCTTGGTCTTTCATTGCTTTGCGTTGTTCCTCGGCCTGTTTGAGTTCAAGTTCCTTCGCTTGCATTTGAATTACTGGGTCTTGGGCTGCTTGTTGCGCTTGTTGGGCAGCGATTTCGGTCTGATTTCGCTGTAACAAGGCATCGGAAGCCTTGACCGCCATTTGTGAGATCTGAACTTCCAAATCTCGTGGGATTGCTTCGTCCTCTTCGCCTGTTGGCAGAGGCATTCCCATCATTTCTTGCATTTGTTTCTTATATTCAAAGGCTAAATGTTGTTGAATATGAGCCATGGCAGCTGAGGCAATTGCTTGTGCCTGTGGGTTTTGACCCATTAATGCTGCAATTTTGGGATCCTTCATGGCATTCATGTGGATTGTGATGTGTGCCTGATGATCCTGATACATAAACGCCTTCACAGGCTTCATGTTTAGGATGTTCATATTCTCCGTAATAGGGTCTTCTGGCATCTGGTCGTCTTCAATCTTGACCAGCTTCTTAGCGTTCTTAATCCCTAAGACCTCTAACATCTGGCGGTGCAGCTGCCCTAAGTCGTATAACTGTGGAGCCTGTTGAGCTAACTGGAGAACCGCTTGGTACTGAACAACCTTCTGGCTCATAGTCGCTGCATTAGGATCGGATACTGGGATTACATCGCAGTTATCGTAGTCTGACTGCTTAGCAAAACGGTTGCCTACATCTGGCTGGTAGCTGTATTCGTCAGGAGTGTAGTCACGGATAATATCTTTTAAGAGTTTTAGCTCCTGTTTCATTGAGTAATGAACACGGGCTTGGACTGCGGACATAACCTTGAGGGTTCTCTCCAGAATAGCCAGAGTTGTACCGACTGGGGTATTGGCTGACATATCGGCAATCTTCATATCGGAAGCCGAGGCAAAGCGTCTTCCCTCTTCTACGATAGTACCCAGCAAGGTATATAAAACTTGGCTGGGTTCTTTGTATGGAAGCGGGAGGATATTGTCTTTTAACGCACCAGAAGGAACGTCAACGTCCCTAAACTCTCCTGGGGAGATCGGGGTGTCGTCTCCTTTGACTCGCATGCCACGGGTCTTAAAGCCACCTGGCAAGTTCGAGAGTGTTCCAGCATCCACGAGCTGCCGAATAAGACTAGTACCAGACTTAGCAAAAGCACCGACAAGGTGAATAAGCCCAAAACAATAAAAGCCAAAGCCTGGAACATAGCCATAATGGACGAAATGTTGACGTTTTTGCTTAGTTTCATCTTCGGGTCTCCAATTTCTACGGATCGCTAATACCTGTTGTGTTCCCTTTTCAACGGTCACAATATAAGGTAATGCGATTCCTGTAGGTTCTCCGTCTTTATCTTTATCTTCAAAACCTTCAATATCTAGGTTAACTTGAATTTCTAGTATTTTATAGCGGTCATCTGAGGTAGCCTGAAAGCCCATTTTCTGGGCAATCTTCTTCTCTACCTCATCAAATGCAGTGCTAGGCGTTCCTAGGTCGATATCCCGATAAAAGCCTGCGACTTGCAGTTTGCGTAATTCGTTCTCGGTCTTACGCATGACATGGGTAACACGCTCTGCGGTCTGTAGATCGGAGGCGCCATAAGGAACAATCAGGTCTTCTGCGGGCACAAACAACGAAACTTGACGATCTAAGGCAGGATCAAAATAGACTTTCTTAAAGGCGTTACCTGAAAGTCCAAGTCCCCAGCACATTCTCTCGTGCTCTGGGCGGTACTCTGGCATCTCTTCGGTAATCTGGTAGTTCATGTCTTTTTGAACCCGATCCGCAGCTGCCATCTTTTCTGGGGTTTCTTTGCCAACAATCACGGTCTTTACTGGACCAGCGGGAGGTAGGGTCTCCATGACAGTCTCAGCTTGGAACTTAACTAAGGCTTCAGAGAGGAGGGGATGGTAGACGCCACAAGCGCCTTCCCATGGCTCGGTTCTCTCTTCAATCTTCATTCCAAGAAGTTCGATGCCGTCTGTATAGGTCTGCATCCATTCTTTGCGGGCGCCAATATCTGAGTCAACATCGCCTAATAAATCGCCAGCGATTTCATTTAATTCACCGTCATCTAAGTATTCGGCAAGGTTGGCGTCAAAGTCGTCTGCGCTTTCCTCTTTAGGTTCAATCTGAATCTCTAAGCCATCAATACCAATCTTGACGGATTCTGGATCCTCGATCTCAATCTCAATTGGTTCTTGCATCGCAGAGGCTGCTTCAAGACCTTGTGGTAATGCATAGAGTGCTTTTTCGATAGCCATAATAGTTCCTTAGTAATAACTTGCTGCTCGCCTAGACTTGAAGTACTTGATCTCGTCTTCCTCGTCTGTTTGTAATCGGATAAAACCGCCTTTTCTAAATCGTATTAACGCCTGTGTTGCGGAGTCTACCAAGTCATCATGGTCTGAATTGGGAAACGCTGCCATTTCCTCAATCACTTCCTCAGCCCAGCGCTTTCTTGGCGCCCATACTTTTCCTGATGCAAAGATGTCTGCTACAGAGTTTACACGGGAGATCTTGTCATTACCACGGGTTGGCGTAAATTCTTGTACAGGAATACCCATTCTTCGTAGCTCAAAGACTAGCGGAGCTCCCGAAGCCTTAGCCTCTACTATAAACGCATCGGGTTCCCATTCGCTGTACATCTGTTGCGCTCTGATCTTTAATTCAGGGAACTCTAGCCGTTCTTTTAAGGCGTCTAAGAGAATAATATGCACATCCGTAGGATCCTCGTCTTTACGAAATACCCCCCAAGTTGTGCATGCGGAATAGTCTGAACGCTCGTTTTTAGTAAAGGCGGTATCCCAAGACTGGATAATAAAATCACAGATTGGCGGGTTTTCTTTTTCCCAGACTTGCCACCATTCCCGTTTGACTAGGGCGCCTTCTTCGGCACTTGGATCTTGTTGGTACTGGGCTGACCACTTAGAGATTGGTAGTTCGTTTTTTAATTTTTCTAATTCATCTAAAGACCAGAACTCAGGCCATAGAGGTTTTCCCGTTGGCATGATAGCGGGGAGATTAATAACCTCCCACTCATCCCCATCTCGTTCGACCATGGACTGAAGGACCCTACCCGTTAAATCTCGTTTACCCCAGCGGGTCATAACGATCACAATCGAGCCACCAGGTTGAAGACGTTGGCGTGGTCCAGAGGTAAACCACTCATGGACTTTATCGTAGACCGAGGGGTCTGAGGCGGCTAAAGCGGCTTCTTGTTCCGAGTGCGGATCGTCAATAATGAGTAGGTCAGCACCTTTACCCGTAACAGTACCACCAACACCAATAGCGAAATAGTCCCCATTAGCATTAGTAGCCCAGCGGCCAGCAGCCTTGGAATCAGTGCGCAAAGCGACATTGGGGAATATCTTGGCATAGGTTTCTCCATCAACAAGGTTACGAACTTTACGACCAAATCCTACGGCTAGTTCAGCTGTGTTAGAACACTGAATCACCTTCTTATGCGGGAACCTGCCTAAAAACCATGCAGGGAGAAGAAATGACGCAAACTCAGATTTAGTATGACGAGGAGGCATATTAATAATAAGGCGTCTAACTTTACCATTGGCAATCTCCTCAAATTTTTTAGCCATAACAGCGTGGTGTCTACCCAATATAAACCCAGGCCACATTTGTTTTACAAACGCCATAAAAGACTTTTCAGCGGTTTGCCGAATGACCGAGTTCTTATAGTCCTCAGCCATAGTAAATAGATTCTCCCGATCACCCTCTGGAAGACTCTCTAAAAACTTTTCTAGTTGCTCACTCAATGTGACGAGCCCTTATATATGTTGGTCTGATAGTTCTAAAATTTCCCTTGATCCCCTTACAAAGACCAAGCTCTACTAATCTCCACATCTTGCGAGCGACATTACCCCTACCCTTTTCGCCCGTGATATACATCACATCATCAATACTGGGTGCAAACCCATACTTTTTCCAAAACTCATCGATTACTAAAAATATCTCTTTTTGTGCGGGAGTCACGTCTTTCTCCTTATGTCTACCCATGTTTAACACGTTCAATGACATCATGCGCCCGTGCCATTGCTTCCTCTTCTAATATTCGTTCTTTCAAATAACTCATCATCCTTAACAACCGACCCTTGTCTTTATGTAGTAACTCTTCTAAATAATCCAAGACCAGCTGCTCTTTTTGGACTGCTGTGATTTTCTGTGCGTTCATGAGTGTGAGTCCTTACTAAACATTACTGCCTTATAACTATCAATCAAATCAAGTAACTTCTTTTGATCCTGATAACTTAACCGACTTAGCCGATCCTCTAATTCATCTGGGTCTAGTTTATAGATGGGACCCGAATCATTGACGAGGGGTGTTTCACGTGGAACATTTTTTTTCTTTGATGAAGTTTTCATAAGGGGGTGGGGGCTTAGGGTTTACCCTGTGTCACTATAACAGCTGTTATGGTGACTAAGGGTTTTCACTAGGTATGGAATCTGGACCGCTTCCATTGTGCGGAATACTATGCAAGTCTGGCTCACGAGCCAATGCCAAAATTTGGCTGTCGGGGTCTAGTGGGTCTGACGAATCTGCCTTTTGCGACCCGTCTGCCCCGTCTAAGGATGTCTCTTTGCCATCCACATCATCTAGTTCTACATCATCCTGTGCCACATCATCATCTTGATTGTTCTTTCCTACGAGTTCTGCCAGTAGTTCATCTGCTGATCGTGCTTCAATGTCGATTGCCTGACTGTTCTCAATAGCCAGTCTGATACTCGCCATGAGTTTCTCTCGCATCTCACTGGGATCGCTGACCTTAACTATCTCCCGTCTCTCGGTAAAGAGTGCGACCTCTGTTATCTTGCCCAGTAATTCCAGTGCCTTGAGTTGCTGAGCAGGCGGGCATTCAGGATCTAGAGCCTTTTCCGTGATTCTATGGATTGCTAACGCCCTTAAATGAGCAGGAGTTTGATATTTCTGTGCTTCCAAAGCCACCTTAAAGGCATCTATTTGGGTTTGAATAGCCTTGTTTTTTGCGAGAGCCTGCCCATTCTTGCTCTGTGTGCTTGGCTTTCCCTTACTGTTATGCGACTTCCGATAAGCCCCTGCCTTGCTTTCTCCCAGTGCTACCTGCTTGGCAAACTCTACTTGTTTGTGGGTTAGTCGCTTCTGTTTGGCAGTGCTGACTCCCATGAGCAGTGTCTCCACTGGCATAGCCTGTAAGCCTTGCTCTATCTCTTTCCTTGTGAGTCTTTTCATAAGTATCTGTTAGGTATCCTCTTACCCCTGATTCTAGGACAATCAGGACAATTCTGCTACTACTCTGTTATCTACTCCTCTATTACTTCTATGTCTCTATACACTGAGAGTTGATACTGGACTGTTGTGCTTCGCACCTTTGCCCGCTTTTAGGTCTTTTCGCCCAGACTCCATGACCCGCAAACCCTTATCCAGTAAGCCCTAAAAATATTTATCAAAAAGTGTTGACAAGGTATTGCTACTTTGCAAAACTGTCGGTAGGTGATTAAACACCGATTCGACTAATAGGAGAAAAGTATGACTGATCAAGAAAAGATTCAAGCAATACGCAAACACGCTGAAGCCTTATACGATAAGGGTTGGGATGTCGTAGTAGAAGCCTATGATGATGGCGATCTACTGGAAGAATTGTCTGAGAATGGTATGGATTTGGTAAAGACTATCAAATCACTGCAAGCCATGGTCTCATTGCGTAGCGATCTTATGGCAGAGCATCAAGCAGAAGCGAGATCCAGTTATTGAGTAATACCTCTAAGCCCACTGCCCAGTGGGTTTAGGGATTGTTATTCAACAATCATTCGACTAACTGCTAGGAGATTCAAATGGCTAACTGGAAACAAGAAATTGACCTTACCGACTTGATGGAAGATTTTGAGCAATCCGAAAGTGCTCAGGATTTTGCCAAGAAAGCGTCTGCCCGTATCACCAAGTTCATTGAGACTCACCAGTCTTGGACTGATCGCAACGATATCACTGACGATCTAGAAGAAATCGCTGAGGGTCTGTCATACGCTGACGATACTGCCGAAGTGGATTACCTACTGGCTGACCTGTATGACCTTGCCGACAATGCCCGTATTTGGGTAAAAACCTTTTAACTTAGGAGATTAAATTGAAAGACTTAGAAAAGATTACCCAAGTTGTAGATCGCTTTACTGCTTTGGATGCATTCTCAAAAGTTCAACCTGATACGCTTGGTCTGCTTTCTATCGAGATCGCTATCAAACTGGGAGAGTATCAAGCCAAGCATGGCAATTTGGATTTAGATTCTATGCTGACTGGCGAGAGATATGACTTCGTGCATGACATTGTTGGCATCATTACTGAAGATAACTTTACCCCAAGATTCACTAAGCATTGATACCTACAAGCCCATGCACTGCGTGGGTTTGTGGATTATCAATCCTGATAGTCATAACTGCTAGGAGAATTAAATGGAATCGACTACCAAATTAGATTTATCCCAGTTTTACGGGACTGAGAATTACTATTCAACATTCATGTTTGCACCTAAATTGGTTCACACTGATGGGGTTCAATACTTTGCCGACAATGCAGGTAATGGTGCTTACTGGTTCTTGGATATTGTTGCTACCGAGATTTATCCCTTGACCAAGAAAGACCCATTCTTGGCGATCAACCTGAAAGCAGAAGATGGTGAAGCCACAATCTCAGTTGAGGATGGCGATCTTAAACTGCTTTTCTCTAAGCATATTGCTCACACTGATTGCCCTAGTGGACTCTATGAGTTCTTCCTGACTGACAATGTTCTCATGCTTACTTCGGAGTATTAACCATGACTCACTACTTTATCGGCAAAGAAACCTTTACTGCCCCCCTAATCATGGAAGGCAGTTGGGGCGAGAAGGATATCGGGACTCACGAATCCACCATGGAGTTGTATTTCAGAGATGATGCTACTGGGTTCATTGAGTGGGATATCGAGGATGTGGGTTTTGAATACATTGGTCTGTGGTTCACCATTGACCAGTTCGGCATCCGCACCTTGGATGAATATGATGGAGTGATGTGCCTGTCTGACAAGGCAATAGCCCTGTTGCGTAAGTTTGATGTCATTGTGCCAAAGGAGTTTGAATAATGAGAATCGTTGAATGCCAAGATACTGGTCGGATTCTGTGGCGGGAATGGAAGTGCCAGTGCAATAGAAAGGTCTGCTCGGATGGTTCAGGCGAGGATGTTGCTTGTGATTGTGGGCAGTTGTTCAATGCCTTTGGGCAAAGATTGGTTGATCCTTGCCTGTGGGAAGAAAACGAGGATTATTAAATGATCTATTTTGCTTTGAACACTGATGGACTTCTGTATGACTTGGGAGATCATGGAGACTGGGAAAGTGCCGAGAATACTGCCAGTAATATGAAGTTAGATCAGATATGGGTCTTTGATGAGATAGTCGCTAGATCATGGGCTGAGTTTATTGAAAATAGCATTAAAAATAATCAAGACAAACTGATGAGACTTGAATAGTCGAAACCAAACCGCCAGTAAGGGGTTTGGTCTTTGTCAAACTGCTAGGAGATATGGATATGCCGACAATCAAAATCAAAGCCTATGATGCAGTCATAAATTGCGACTGGTTAGGTAATGGTGCAAGTGTTTTACTCGGAGTTGCAGAGGAAGGGCATCCTGAAGATGCTCATTTTGATAGTTGGGCAGATGAAAAGATTTACTTCTTCCTGACTGAGCAAGAAATGCAATCGCTGAAAGTGGGTGATGTTCTTAATGATGGTGAGGACTTCACCATTGTTGAGATTGATAAGGTTGATCCCACTATTTTTGAAGTTGAATACATACTTGAGGAGTGCTTATCGTGAGCAAGTTTATGGTCGAGATTAAAACCGACAATTCTGCTTATGAGGATGACTATTACGGAGAGGTAATAGCAAACTTAAAAAGCGTGATTGGTAAGGTAGATTGCTCGGAGTTGGATGGGATTATTAAGGATACCAATGGCAACAAGGTTGGTAAGTTTTATTCATTAACAGATGAGGAGTGCTAATCATGGGATGGACTGGGACACAATGGTTTGGGTCTGGAAGCCGTAAGGACTTCTTGAAACATACTTTTTTACAAAAGAGTGAGACGCATACTTGGTGGATATCGGATGTCTCCATGCGTGGTGCAGTGGCTTACTGTATCCATTGGCAAAAGGATGAAACCACTGGGATAGAAACCCATGAGGGAATGGTTATTCTGACTGAAAAGCGTAAGGATGATCCGCATTGGATTTATCACAAAGAAGTAGGGGAAAGTTGTTTGCCCTATTACTTTGACGCACCTGTAAGCCTGATTAAGAAGTTAAACGAGTTAGGCGAGCCATTCAATGACAATGCTCGTCAATGGCGGGATCGTTGTTTGGAGAATGCTCAACGAGCCAAGATCAAGGTGGAGTTGGGGACAATCATCCAGTTTATGAAAACCTTTAAGTTCACCAGTCGCACTGGTGGATCATTTGAGGAAAAAACTTTCACAATCGCTACGGACTGGAATGGGAAGAAAGCATTCAGGACTCAAACTGGGCAGTTGTGCAGAATCCCAAACTGGAAGAAGTTGGAGTATCGGGTATTGGGGGTGCAGTGATGTGGGACTGGATCGTGCCAATAGCAATAGCCTACACTGCCTATGTGGTGTGGAGTGCAATCGTTGTATTTAACTAAGGAGAGTGTGATGAAAAAACTGGATCAAATGAACAACAAGGAGTTGGATAACTACTGGGAAGATGTTGCCAAAAAACTGTTGTTGCATAAACGGATTGTTAATGTGCGTTATCTGACCAAGGAAGAATCGGCAGATATGGGTTGGTATGAACGGAGTGTGGCATTCCAAACCCAAGATGGATTGTGGTTCTTCCCTAGTCGTGATGATGAGGGTAATGGGGGTGGTGCATTGTTTACCAGTGATAACAAGGAGAGTTGTCTGCCAGTAATGCCCTGAGTGATACTTCTATGCCTTTGTGTGAGGGCATAGGGATTGTCATTCGGCAATCATAACTTTAACTGCTAGGAGAATGTTATGGGTTTAGATATGTATTTAACTGCCAAGAGATATCTTTGGTCTGACAAGGACAAAGAAATTGCAAAGGATATCAATGATGCCGTAGGTGTGGAGTTTGATCCTGAAAAACGATTTGTTGGTTCAAGCATGATGGTCAAAGAAGTATCTATTGATGCCATGTATTGGAGAAAAGCAAACGCTATCCATGGGTGGTTCGTGGAGAAATGCCAAGGGGGTAGGGATGAATGCCAAGAGACCTATGTTCCAAGGGAAAAACTGGTGGAGTTGCGGGATTTGTGCAAGAGCATTCTTGACAATCCTGATGCCACTGGAGATGCGGATTTAGAGCCGACAGAGGGATTCTTCTTTGGGTCATACGAAAAAGATGAATGGTATTACCAAGACTTAAAGAACACTGTCGAGGGCATTACCAATGCATTGTCGTTGCCTGAACATAAATACGAGTTTTACTATCAAGCCAGTTGGTAAAGGAGATAAATATGCAGAACATTTGTGAAGATGGGTATCAAGGAAGCCATGATCCAGTATCGGATGATCTTGAAGTGCAAATGAGCACTGAAGTATTAGACGATAAATCGGTGGTGGTTAATTTTGATGTGTTTGATAACGATCAAGGGTGCGTTGTCAAAATGGGTGGATATGTCATGGTCAAACAAGATGATGAGGGAAAGTGTTTTTCTGTCTTGGTATTTGATGTAGATGGCAATATCCAATCAGAAACCCATGTGCCATTTAACTTTCAGGAGTGCTAATTATGGACTTTGATGAATGGTATGACAAATACAAGCCGATTAAAAATCACCTTGCAAGGGGTGAGAATCGGGATTACTTTGAGACCTATGACCTTGAACTGGGTTATGTATTAGGTATCGCAGATACTCAGCCTAAAAGGGTGTGGACTTATGTGGATGGGGATGGCGGGACTTATGTGGTGGATGGTTATCACTTGGTCAATCGTATCTACTACTACATTACCGAAGTGCCATACGAGGGTGATGGGTTAGAGGTCTGCGTAAGCAGTGATGAGGAGTGTGAAGATGCCTAATTACTATCGGTGGAGTGTGCGTAGATTACGCAATCTTCTGGTCGAAATTAAAACTGGCGGGGTTGGCATGAAAGATATGCCATATATCCGACAAATTGAAAACATTATTTGGGAGAAAGAGAATGCCTAAATATTTTGAGGTTGAAGATGATGTGCAGAACATTTGTTTGGACTGCCATCATATTGGATTTACCCATGCCGAGCATGAAATCGAAGGGCAAGAGGAAGCAGAGGTAGTTTGCCCTAAATGTTATAGCACCTATTACTTTGTAATTTCTGAAGAGGAGAAAGCAAATGCTTAAACGATTTAGGGTTTATTACATTGATGAAGTTGAAGCAGAAACCGAAGAAGGTGCGTATGACAAAACTCTTGAGTATTTGAGGGATTGTGTCAACTACGGAGATGTATCACTTTTTAACTATGAATATATTGGAAATGTAAAGGAGATTGAAAATGCCTAACTGGTGCGATAACACTGTGTATATAACCCATGATGATCCCAAGAAGATTCAGGTTCTTGTGGATGCGTGGAAAGAAAACAAATTTTTTGGAACGATTCATCCTGAGCCTGATTACAACAAGGTCAAGGTCAAACCAACATTCCCGCAAATCACTGGGAATGACAATCCAGTTAGCGTTGAATCTGCATGGTGGGACTGGCGGGTTCAGAACTGGGGAACAAAGTGGGAGATCACAACGGATGAAGCCTACATTGATATTCAAGAGAATCAGATCAAAGCATCATTTGCCACTGCGTGGTCTCCCCCCACTGGTATCTTTGACAAACTGGTAGAGGATGGGTATGGGGTCAATGCCCTTTACTACGAGGGTGGTTGTTGCTTTTGCGGTGAGTATGTGGATGGTTCAGATGAGACCTATGACATTAGCGGTAAATGGTTAGATGTCAAAAACAATATCCCTGAGAACATTGATCTTGAGTTTTGCATTACCGAGAACATGAAAGAATGGGCTATGCAAGAACTGGCTGATGAAATTGAGGAACTGGAACAGTCTTTGTCTGATGATAAAGACAATCACGAAACGATTGCCCAGTTGATCGCCAAGAAGAAAGAACTTGAGGAGATGGAAGATGCCTAAATTCACGGGGTATGTAAAGCATATTTACTACTACAAGGTTGAAGTAGAAGCCGATTGTTGGGGGACTGCTAAAGACAAAATGTGGGAAACCAACATTCACTGGGCAAAGCCTGAATACACCGACTCAGAGGTGGTAGATATTGAGGAGATGCAAGATGCTTAAACGATTTGTAAACTGGTTTGAAGAAAGCCTACAAGAGTTTTACGGGCATGACAATCAAGGATATGTTCATGGCATTTACTACTATGACGATCCTGATGACTTCCCAATCCATGTTGAGTGGTATCAAACTGAAAAGGAGAGAGCAAATGCTTACCAAAACTGAGGTGGAACAAGCGGGATATACAGTCTTACCCAAGGGTGGATGGATACACATTGATCCCGAAGTAATGCCAAGGGATTGGAATGATATCTGCAAAGACTTTGATATTGATCCCAGTGCTAGAGGTGCATACTTTTGCGTGGTTGGGATCAAACAAGAATCATGGGATGAGGGGGATGATGATGCGTAGATATGGAATGAGTGTCAAATTTATTGGCACGACTTATGTTGAGGTAGATGTGCCAAATGGTGAAGATCCTGAAGAATATGGGATGGATGTGGCTAATCCGAAAGATGTAGATAACTGGGAGATCGTTGAGGTTTACGGATTAGATGAGGTAGATCCGAATGACTAAAAGTATCTTAGAACTGATTAGAGAACACTTAATTACATGGCCTCAGTCGGTGGATTCCCAGTTATGGAATGACCGAGTTGATACCTTAATTAAGAGGGTTGAGGAGTATGAGGAAAAGAAAGATCCAAAACCTGAGTAGATTTACCTAGCAGTAAAAGGAAACCCCCAGTGCCGTAAGACTGGGGGTTTTTCTATATTATCTGGCTATAAGCACTTTTTTGAGGGATTGAGACATCCTAAATAGACCATGAGCAACATAGTCATCATTGAAATCATGCCCGATTGTGTCGCTGATCCAATAAGGTTTGCCTGTCTCTTTGGCGATTCTTTCTCCGACACCACTGGCATCATTGTCAGCAACGACTATCCCATTGGGGATAAGCCTTGCTACTTCCTTGAGGTTGCCTGCACTGAAGCAGACATGGATTGTGTATCGCATTTTATTGGCTCTCATTACCGCCTGAATGGACAAGCCCGTAGCAAGACCCTCGCAGAAGATCGGGATACCTTTTGCGTCAAAGGTGAAAGTTGCCCCCTTCGTCTGTTGACCATAGAGAAACTTCTTATCCCCCTCGTCATTGATGAGTTGGCATCCTACTATTTTTCCATCTTTCCGCATCGCAACTACTAATTTGCCGTCATGCACTGGCATTTTTTCGTCTGGGAATCCTTTTTTCGTTAGATAGGGATGGTGCATAAGTTCGGTCTGGTGCATGATCCAGCCCGCTTTTGCACACGCACGATCAGCCAGTGCCTTGCGTTTTTGATCTTCTTGGTCTCGTAATTTTAGGAACTGTGGGGTTGTCGCATAATTTCCATTGTTACGCCACATACTGGGCTTATCCATGGTTGCCCAGTTTTGCACCCAGCCAACATCACCCATGAATTTATACCGCCCGTTACGCTTATGGGGATGGTCATCTGTTGGGGTTGCTACCCACTTAAACGGAACAACATTGTTAATAATCAGCCCATGGGAACGGGCAAAGTCTTCAAATCTCATTACTTGTATTCCTTTAGGTTGCTTTTCTTGGGCCATGGCAGAGTGCCATTAAATAGTTTTCTCATTTGGCTATTTGTGCCACATATGTATAGATTTTCAGGTCTGTTATCGTCAGGCAAGTTGTTAAGGTGAATTACCTTTTCCCATTGCTCTAACAATCTTCCAATGTGTTTCATGGCTACCATTCTATGTTCTGCAACATACTTCCCTACTCTGTCAGGTCGTTCTAATGCCACAAATTTATGCCCTGTGGCTTCAGATAAAAATTTGCCACCTTTCCATTTATGAGAGGTTGATCCACTGTAATATTCGGCTTTACACTTCAAAGAACAGCAAGTATTGTCATGGCTTGGATTTGTATAAAAATTTTTACCACAATTCAAGCAAGGTCTTTCTTCACCATTTTTTTGACTGTCCGAATAGCATTTTTTAGAACAATGCTTGGATACTCCATCCGTTGTATGAACCGATCTAATTGGGGTAAATAAATTTCCGCACTCAGGACATTCTTTCTCACTAAAATCTGGTGCATTAGCACTAAAACAATCACGACTGCAAAAACGCCTGTCAGCACCATGATCTTTGGTATCTCTAAAAACTTTTTTACATACCTCGCACTTAAAATTAAATCTTGGTGCAGTCGTTTGCGCTATATCTGCACAGTTTTTGCTACAAAAGGATCGTTTAACTTTTTTAACAAGGCTTGGTTGTCTCGTAAATTCTGTTTCACAAACCTCACATTTCAAATGTATTCGTGCTGGATAGTTTCTTCTCATTACCTATCTCTCCTTTTTGCCCATTGAATGTCTTTACTCCTAATCCACTTCTGGGTAGTCATGGATGGGGGGATGGTAGTGTCAGCCAAACCTTTAGGCCATACCCCAAACTTCTCCCGATACTTATGACTAGCCCAGTTGGGGTTGTATCTTCTCTGCTCTGCGATATACAGGAGTTCGGAGTAAAAGATCTGCTTATCATCTTTTTTTGCCTTGATGCCTGATACCAGTTCAATTAACTCACCCGCTACGGCATCTATTTGGTTTCGTCTCTTGCGCACATGACCACAGGCAGGACAAGTATCACTGTTCTTGGGCCATAGATACCCACAGGATGGGCATTTAGACTCATTCTTGATCTTCTCAGTGGGTTCTTTCTTGGCTTTTTCTTGTTTGCCACGCAAAGAACGCACCCCATCTTCGTATATTTCATCCCAATCGCTACGAAAACGAACATAGTTGCCCGAATGATCGAGCCATAGGGCAAACTCCTTACCTTCGTGGGTTCGCATAACACGCCCCATCTGTTGGATATGTGAGGACAGGGATTTAGAAAAGGGTCGGGCAGAAACTCCGATCATTACATCCGATACATCAAAGCCACGGGTCAGGATGTCGGTGGCTATCAATCCGTTGATCTGAGTATCTGGCTTGGCAAAGTCTTCAATCGCAGCCTTTTTGAACTCGTCATTATCTTTGTAGGATATGGAGACAAAGTTGTATCCCTTAATGGCAAACTGCTCTACAAGGTCTGCGCCATGGGCTACACCCGAACAGAAAACGATTGTCTTCATGGGTTTGCCATAGATTTCATGGGTCTTTTTGATCCACTCATCTACAATATCGCCCGTAATACGCATACCTCGTTCTGTTACTTGGTCAGCAGACCACTCGCCAGCGATCTTCTTTACCCCTGTCATGTCAATCTCTTTGGCGATATAGACCTTTAAGGGGGTCAGCCATTTCTTATTGACTAGATCTTCGGTGGTTGCGCCACACACCACATTGGTATAGAGATCCCCTAGCCCCTTAGTAAACGGGGTTGCGGTGAGCCCTATAACCTTGATGTGGGGATTGTTCAGGATGAAGTCAGATGTCTGCTTCCTAGCAATATGGCACTCATCCACGATCATTAGATCGACCTCTGGAAAGTCTGATCTGCGTTCTAGGGTCTGGGCAGAACATACCTGAATGCGGTTGTTGCGGTCAAACATCCAGTGGTCAGCCTGAAACACACCATGGTTGATGCCATACTTGGTCAGGCGCATACTGGTTTGATCGACCAGCACCACACGATCTAGCACCATGGATGCTCTTTTGTAGTTATCGGATGTGGCTTTCATAAGGTAGATTGCTACCTCAGTCTTGCCAAATCCAGTTGGTGCATAAAGTAATTGGGATCTATGACCACGCTTAAATCCCTCTCGTAGAGCATCTACCACGCTGATTTGATGCTCACGCAATTCTAAAGACTGCATGAAAACTCCTAACTGTTAGGATTCCCCCCTAACTTGGGCTTGGGCAATTATTTGCCCAGTTCTTTTTTAAGTGCTTCCTCTAACTGCGTTGCCAGTGCTGTAAGGAATCGGGCTTCTTCCAAAGCCTCTTTGAGTTTCCTTTCATTGGCTAGTTCGTATGCGGTGCGGATCGTATGCTTAATCGCTGTGCATACATCGGAATAATCGGTCATTCTGTCTCCTTCTCTAGTTTTTTAAGTTTGTTCATTAATGATTTATTAGTCCTCATTAATTCGGAGTTGCGGTTCTGATACATATCTCTGCCTTCACGCAAGGATTTGTTCTCAATCTCCAAGACTCGGATCTGCTCACGCAAGTCTGCAATCGTTTGCTCAGCATCGATCTTCTCAATCTCTGATGCATTCCACTGTCCGATAGCAATCTTGTCCCGTAGCAGGGTGTTCTCGTCTGCCAGTGAGTTCACTGTATCGGTCAGTTCGTTTACCTTTTGCTCCAGTTCTGCGGTGGGGCTTTCGGTGGTGACATCAGGCTTGGTGGTTGGTCTTTGGGTTGACGCCTTTTTCTTAGATTTGTCGGTGTTCATGGTCGTTGTGTTGCCATGCTTATCAACATAAGTAACGCTAGTTTGGGCTGGCGCTTTTGCTTCTTCTTGCATCGCTATACGCACACGCCCGACAGTCATGCTGGATACATTCAGTTCCTTGGCAATATGGTTGTTTGACCATTTGCTGTATTCCTCATCGGCAAACATGATGCGGATGATGGCACGAATATCTTCTGCTTTAAGACGATTGCCGTGTTTGTTGTTGGCTTTCCATGCGTAAAACTGGGCTTCACGCAGTGTGCCCGTATGAACAATGGCTTCAATACTGGTTAGCCCATTGGCTTTATAACCAAAGTAGCGGTGGAATCCATCGACTAGCCAGTACTCTGAGCCATCATGGAATACCTCGACTGGTGGGAATACCACGCCCTCACGCATGACCTCTGCATATTCTTTCACCAAGTCTTGATCCAGCTTGACACGGGGCTGAGTCCCCCCATCGGTGCGGATGTTTAGTAGGTTCAGTTTCTTCAATTTTTTCTCCTAAAATGGGGCTTCTTCAAACACATAGGCTGGTTTATCCTGCTTCAATCGCTTGTACGACCAGCCCTTACGCACAGCGACTAAACTTTTTGCTTCCTCTAAGCGCCCGACTATCCGCATCAGTTCGCCCGTCTCATCTCGTATCTCGTATTTCGTCATAGTTAAGTAAGTAATACAGTCAAGTAAGAAGAGTTGCTTTTTGGTGAACGCACCTAGCCTCTCCTAGGTTGCCTTCAACTGTTGCTTTTTGGAGCCACAGCACCCGCCAGACGTTCGATCAAGGACTCTGACTTCGCCATCCTTTCCCCTGTTTCAGATCTAATCCCACAGTAGGGGTTCTTCCCATATAGCTGCTGTTATGTCCGACCTATATGGTGTAGCTGGGGAGACGTATGAAAGGTGAAAAGGCAATGATGCCTATTCACAATCTTTCCATACATCTCCTAGCACGACTAGATTAAACCAACAGAAATAAATTTGCAACAACTTTTTGCACAAAAGAAAAAACCCCCAGGAGTGTGAGCCTGGGGGTTTTTAGGTGAGTGTGTTCACCGAGGGCTTGCATTGCACAAAACCAATCTGCTAGGAGTGGAAAGATTGTGCGATACCAGTGTGGGCTGGTACACTAAATGTACCACAAAGAAAAGAAAATTGCCAATATTTAGTAGTTGTATGCTTGGATCTATAACGGAGATGTAGTTTATTAGTGCTTAGTACCCACTACTTGGTACTCAAACCCCCCCAACATGGGGCTGGGGGTCAGCCTTATTTTCCAGAAGCCAAGCATACGGAAATCATTGTATATGAATTTTTCCGTTCTCAAAGAGCCAGCCTATAGTCTTGCGGTGGGCTTCTTCCCACATTTCTCTGCGTTCTTCTTTATCCATCTGATAGCCCTGATCCAGATTGGAATGACAACGATAACATAATGCTGCAATGCGGTAATCGTGGGACTTGAGGGATCTCCCTTTTCCGTCACGGAGCTGATTGGAGTGCGCAGCGCAGACAGTTCCGTCTTGTTTGCCACAGTTCTGGCATGGGCTGGTTCTAACGAGTTCTAGGAGCTTCTTATTGCGGTAGATGGTCATACAAGATCATCGGGGGAATAGACATCATAGCGAGCTCTCAAAGCTATTCTGACTTTATCCAAAGCAGACTTCTCCAAAAAAGATACATAAGCACGGGATATGCCCATTTCTTTAGCTATCTCTTCGTGGGTTAGCTCTGCCTGAAACCCAGTTGTTTTATTAACATCGACCATCGTCTTCATCATTTATCCTCACACTAGAAGACATATTGTATGCCCGATTCCACGCTGCTTGCCAGACGATCCAATAATTTTGTAGGATCTTTTGGGGATGAGGCCAAGGCTCTATATTGTTCATAGCCCACTGGTTAAACTCTTCTTCCATTCTGTTCATATTAATATGGAATCCCAGCTTGTCTTAATATATTTTGTAATCTCTGGCATTCAGCCTGAACAATATGCAACTGTTCTCGCAACATCTGTTCTCGATCTTCTTGGTCATTAATGGCTACCATACCCGCAAACGGGATAGGCTCATAGCTTGCCCCGCTAGTTACTACATGTGGGGGTGATGCGTTTTCACGATCTTCGGTAGTCCAAGTGGTCATTTATCTCTCTCCTTTAATAGTCTTTCAGCGTAGTCAAACTCTTCTTTATGCTTTCTTTCCAGCTCCGCAAATCGTTCTGCCTGTGCCTTATTCATCTCTATGCTAGACTCTAAACCCTTTTCTAATTGGTCAATATAGTCTGCTTGATGGCGTAGCATCTTTGCGCCCTGAACTACGGGAATACCGCCTTTCATATTTAAAGCAAGTAAATCCTCGCCCCACATCTCTACTTGATCTGCTAATTCGTATGCGTTCATTTCT
>Ga0315904_10002943_pt1 | contig 25714 bp, 24 predicted proteins | sample LakEriMetagenome_6_FD_203529 | JGI IMG/M metagenome (GOLD analysis project Ga0315904, IMG submission 203529) | Freshwater fungal communities from buoy surface, Lake Erie, Ohio, United States - Buoy 12 MA120 | ecosystem: Environmental > Aquatic > Freshwater > Lake | place: USA: Lake Erie, Ohio... | reverse complement strand
GACGTCTCGCCCGACGATGAAATCTGCCGCGACACGCTGGTGGCCCGCGGCGGCGAACTCGTTCACCCGAAGGTCCGTGAGCGGGCCGGGCTGCCGCCCCTCGCCCCCGTGACCCCGCCACAGCCCTAAAACCAGGGTCACCCCGCACGGAACGCCCAACCATGTCGCCCTCGCTGCTGATCCCGCTCCTCGCCGAAGCGGTCGTCGCCGAAGATCCGGCAACCCGGTTCCTCCGGTTGCTCACCGTCTTCCTGCTGGCGATGTGGGTGGGCTTCGAGGTGATCACGAAGGTGCCGCAGCGGCTCCACACGCCGCTCACCAGCGGCTCCAATGCGATCTCGGGCATCACGGCGGTGGGGGCGATCGTCGTGGCCGGTGCGATGGCCACCCGGTTCGGCTCGCTGCTCGGCCTGCTCGCGGTGATCCTCGCCATGATCAACGTCGTGGGTGGCTTCGTCGTCACGCATCGGATGCTCGAGATGTTCAACCCGAAGAAGAAGTAGCCGCATGTCGAGCCAGGCCTGGATCAACCTCGCGTACCTCGCGGCCTCGATGCTCTTCATCGTGGCCTTCAAGCTCATGACCGGCCCCCGGACGGCCGTGAAGGGCAACTACCTCGGCGCCGCGGGCATGGCGCTCGCCCTGCTCGCCGCCTGCTGCGAGGGGCCCGTCGTCGAACGGCTGCGGGCGGTCGGGGCGGGCGGCCTTGTGATGGTTGGGGTCGCCGCCGCCATTGGCGCGGCCATCGGAGCGGCGATGGCGCTGAAGTATCCGATGACGGGCATGCCGCAGATGGTGGCCCTGCTCAACGGCTTCGGTGGCGCCGCCTCGGCGCTCGTGGCCGGCGCCGAACTCTGGAACATGACGGCCGCCGCGAAGAGCGACACCGCGGCCGTCGCCGGCCTCGCGGCCGCCAATCTCGTCCCGTGGACGCAGTTCGCGATCGCCACCGCCCTCACCGGCCTGATCGGCGCCGTCACCTTCTGGGGGAGTTTTGTCGCCTTTGCGAAACTCGAGGAGTTGCCGCGGTTCAAGCAGGCCTGGACCAATCCCAATCGTCACTGGATCAACCTCGGGCTCGCCGTGGTCACGCTGCTGCTCATCTGGGGGCTGTGCGTCTATCCGCGGTCGGTCCTCCTCTACTGGCTGCTCGTGGTGGTGGGCAGCGTGCTCGGCTGCACGCTCACGATGCCGATCGGTGGTGCCGACATGCCGGTCGTGATCTGCCTGCTCAACAGCTACTCGGGCCTCGCCGCCGCCGCGGCCGGATTCGTGATCGACAACTCGGTGCTCGTGATCGCCGGCTCGCTCGTGGGAGCCTCTGGGCTGATCCTCACGGCGATCATGTGCAAGGCGATGAACCGCTCGCTCGTGGGCGTCCTCTTTGGCGGCCTCGGCACCACCACCGCGGCCAACGCCGACGACGTCTACGCCGGCAAGGTGAAGAGCGCCAGCGCCGAGGAGATCGCGATGGTGCTCGAAGGGGCCAGCCGCGTGGTGATCGTGCCCGGCTACGGCCTCGCCGTCGCCCAGGCTCAGCATGCCGTCCGCGAACTCGCCAATGCCCTCGAGAAGCGAGGCTGCACGGTTGAATACGCGATTCACCCGGTCGCCGGGCGGATGCCGGGCCACATGAACGTGCTCCTGGCCGAGGCCGACATCCCATATGAAAAGCTCCGGGAGATGGACGACATCAACCCGACGTTCCCGGAGACCGACGTGGCGATCGTGATCGGGGCCAACGACGTGGTGAACCCGGCGGCCCGCACCGATCCGAAGAGCCCGATCGCGGGGATGCCGATCCTCGACGTGGACAAGGCGAAGACGGTGGTGGTGGTGAAGCGGTCGCTCTCGCCGGGCTTCGCCGGCATCCCCAACCCGCTGTTCGCCGCCGACAACACGCTGATGTATTTTGCCGACGGCAAGAAGGCGATTCTCGACCTGACCGCGGCTCTCCAGAAGGGCTGAGCGTCCGCCATTCCACCGCGGGATGCCATCCTGCGCCGACGTGGTGGCTGCACCACGCACCCGTTGGAGATGCAGCTTGTCAAGCTGCACCGCACCTCAGCACGTCGGCCCAGAGCGAGTCGGAGACAAGCATCCCTTCGCGGGTGAGACGGACGCGGTCGCCGTCGTGTGTGGCAAGGCCGGCGACGATCCAGCGGTGGAGCGGCACGGCGATGAGGGCGTCGAGATCGAAGCCACTCGCAGCGCGAAACGCCGTGCGGCCGATCCCGTCGCGGCGGCGGAGGCCCACCACGATCCGCTCGCGGGCCGCCTCCTCGGCCGTCATCGCGTCCACATCGCCCGCGAAGTCGGCCCCGGCCAGCACCTTGTTCATCCAGGTGGTGGTGGAGCGGTGGTTCGTCGTTCGCGTGCGGCCGTCGAACCTGGCGGCCCCCGGCCCAAACGCCTCCCATGGCCGGCAGTCCCAGTAGGCCTCGTTGTGGCGGCAGCGGCTTGCCGGCTTGGCGAAGTTGGAGACCTCGTAGTGCTCGAAGCCCGCCGCTTCGAGCCGGTCGATGGCGGCCTCGAACATGGCCCGCTCAACCGGATCATCGACCGGTCGCAGGAGCCCCTTCGCCCGCTGTGACTCGAACGCCGTGCCCTTCTCCCAGGTCAGGCAGTAGACCGACACATGCTGCACGCCTAGCGCCACCGCCGCATCGAGGTCGGCCTCCACTGCGGCGAGCGACTGGCCCGGCGCGGCCGTCATCAGGTCGAGGCTCACTGTGAATCCTGCCGTCACGAGGAGATCGGCCGCGCGGCGGACATCGTCGGGCCCATGATCGCGATCGAGCGCCCGCAGTGTGGCCGCGTTGAGCGACTGGCCGCCGAGGCTCACGCGGGTCACGCCGCATACCTGCAATGCGGCCACGAGGTCGGGCGTGACGTCGAGCGGATTGGCTTCGACCGACACTTCCGCGCCGGCGACGGGCGACAGCCGAGAGCCGAGAATCGCAAACAATCTCGTGAGCCCCGCTGGGCCGAGGTGCGAGGGCGTGCCGCCGCCGAGGTAGAGCGTGTCGAGATCGAGTGGCACCGAACATCGCTCCAGTTCCCTGCCGACCGCCGTCAGGTATCGTTCGATCAGGTCGTCGCGGCCGGCCACGAGCGTGAAGTCGCAGTAACCGCAGCGGTGCCGACAGAACGGCACGTGGACGTAGGCGAATCGGGGACGGGTGGCTGGGTCGAGCATGCTGGCGTGGAACTGCGGCGGGCCGGGAGGACGTGTCGGCCGGCGGGAGTGAAATCGACACGTGGGTGTAGGTTGCCGACCTGCACTACTGCTTGCCGTCGCACACACCCTGTGATCCTGCTTGCCGTAGCACAGGTTTCCAACCTGTGATCCTGCTGGCCGTAGCACGGGTTTTCAACCTGTGTGCAGCCGCGGCCTCACAGCCAGATGTGCAGCCGGCCATCGAGCATGTCGGGGATCTTCTTGGCGAGGATCCGCCTGATGCGGTCGTCGGTATACCGCGTCGAAAAGTGCGTGGCGATCACCACCTCGTTGCGGAACCGCTCGCGGCGGGCGAGCAGGTCGTCGAGGTGCATGTGCCCGAACTTGTGGATCTTCTCCTTGCGGTGCGAGTGGGCCACGAAGGTGAGCTCCGTGATCAGCACCTGCGCCTCGAACATCGCCGGGCAGCGGTCGAGGCCCTCGGGAGAACTGTCGCCCAGGTAGGCCACCAGCGGCGTGCGCAGCTCCTGCGTGACATCGACGCCCGAGAGCCTGAGATCCCGGATCTTGTCGCCGGGCAGCCCCTGATACTCGTGCTTGAGCTTCCGCCGCCGGTCCCAGACCACGAAGCCGACGCTCGGAATCGTGTGGCAGGTGCCCGACACGGTCACCACGTGCTCGCGGGAGAGTTCGATCTCGTCGCCGGGCCGTGCGGGCAGGAGCGTGCAGGGCAGTCGGCCGCGGTCGAGCCGGCTCACCGCCTTGAGCAGCCGCTCGATCGGCTCGATTGCCGACTCGGGAAGATAGATCGTGGGCGGTTCCATCTTCATCATCCGCCGCCGCGCCACGTAGACCGGCAGTGCCGCGATGTGGTCGAGGTGGGTGTGCGTGATGAACCACGTGGCCGTGGCCATGAAGCCCCAGGGCTGCGAGCCGAGGTCGAAGCCGAGCTTGAGTTCCGGGATCCGCCAGCAGCTCTGCACCGCGGCCCGCGAGTAGCCCTCGATCGTGAGCCCCTTGTGGACGAGGGTGCGGTAGGGCGAGTTGTCGATCATGCGGCGGCGGTCGGCGGGGTGGTGGGGGCGGGGTGTCGCGGCGGCGGCGGCTCGAGCCAGATCTCGTCGAAAAGTTGATCCTGCCTGGTCGCGAGTTTCCCGCGGCGGACGAGTTCGAGCGCCGCCAGGAAGATCCCGACGATCCGCGATCGGGGCATATCGTCATCGAAGAGGCTCGTGAATGCCACCCTCCCCTGCTCCGCCACGAGCGCTTCGATGCGGGCGGCGTGCGTCTCGATCGGCGTGTCGTCGTGGACGATCTGCCGCGGGCGGCGTTTCTCCCGCTTGGCCATCACCCTCGTCATCGCTCCGACGAGATCCCAGACGTGCACGTCGGCGATCGCCACTTCCGCCGGGGCCGCCCTGCCGGCCGTATCGTCAGCCGCCTGCCGCGCAAACCGCAGCTCCCAGTGCCGGGCCCGATCCTCGAGCATCGTGGCGGCGTCGCGATACTGCTTGTATTCGAGCAGCCGCTGCACCAGATCCTCGCGGACGAGTTCGACCGGCTCTTCCGTCTCCTCGGGCCGCGGCACGAGGGCCCGGGCCTTGATCTCGAGAAGCACGCTGGCGAGATCGACGAACTCGCCCACCTGCTCGATGGCGAGCCCTTCGAGGACGTCGAGGTACGCCACGAACTCCGCGGTGATGGCGGCGATCGGCACCTCCGTCACGTCCACCTCGTGCTTCTTGACGAGATAGAGGAGCAGGTCCATCGGCCCGGAAAAGACGTCGAGGTCGACCTTGAACTCCACGACCACCTCGCCGCCGCATCGCATGATTCGTGCCGAACGCCTGCGGTCCATCATAGGCAACCCCGCCCGTCCGCTGAACGCCGGATTCGACGGTAGACTCGCGGCATGGACACCGAACGTGACCGCCTCTGGGCACCCTGGCGACTGGGTTATGTGCAGGGTGCCGCCGCCACCGAACCCGACGTCGGCACGCCCGCCTGGCGGCCCGGGGCCGACCGTGACTGCTTCCTCTGCAAGGCCGCAGCCGTCGCCTCCGCACATGATCGCGTCCTCGGCGTGGTTGAACGGACACCCCTGTCGATCGTCATGACGAACCGGTATCCGTATGCCAACGGCCACCTGCTTGTCGCCCCGCTCGACCACCTGGCCATGCTCGGTGACCTCGATGACGACGTGCTGCTCGGCCTCCAGCAGCGGATCGTCATCTGGTGCCGACGGATGACCCGATCGATGCAGGCCCAGGGGTTCAACGTGGGCCTCAACCTCGGTGCCGTGGCGGGCGCCGGCGTGCCGGGCCACCTCCACTGGCACATCGTGCCGCGGTGGCCGGGCGACGTGAACTTCATGCCGGCCGTGGCGGGCGTGCGGGTGCTGCCCCAGTCGCTCGACGCCCTCTGGGACCAGCTGACACAGGCCGCTGCGGAGGACGCCGCGTGATCGACAACGAGTCCGGCTGGAGCCAGCCCGACTGGCGGACCCGCGAGAGCCTGCTGCTCGCCCCATGGGCGATGCACGCCGTCGATTCGGCGGGCCGCGTCCACCCCGAGCCCCCGCATCAGTTTCGCAGTCCCTATCAGCGCGACCGCGACCGGATCGTCCACTCGGCGGCCTTTCGGCGGCTCGCCCACAAGACGCAGGTCTTCACGGGTTACCACGGCGACTACCACCGCAGCCGGCTCACGCACACGCTCGAGGTGACGAGCATCGCCCGCACCTTGGCCCGGGCGCTCGCGCTCAACGAAGACCTCGTCGAGACGCTGGCGCTCGCCCACGACATCGGCCATCCGCCGCTCGGCCACGCCGGAGAAGACACGCTCGCCGAACTGCTCCGCGACGAGGGGAGCTTCAACCACAACGCCCAGGCGCTGCGGATCATGGAGTTTTTGGAGACGCGGTATCCCGAGTTCCCGGGCCTCAACCTCTCCCGCGAGGTGCTCGATGCCCAGGCGACGCGCAAGAAGGACGGCACCGCTCCCGCGCCGCTGCTGGAAGCCCAGGTGGTCGATGCTGCCGACTCGATCGCCTACGACACCCACGATGCCGATGACGCCGTCGAACTTGGCCTGGTGACGCTCGAGGAGCTCACCGCCTTGCCGCTGGTGGCCGACGCAGCCGCCCGCGTCGCCACCCGCCACGGAACGCTGTCGGGCACCGATGCCCGTCGGGCGATCCTTCACGAGCTGGTCGATTTCCAGGTCGCGCATCTGATCCGCGAGACGCGAACGACGATCGACGCCCTGGGCGTGGACTCGGTGGCGAGGGTGCGGCAGGTGTACCGCGGCAGCGACGGCATCCCCGGCCGCCGGATCGTCGCCCATGCTCCCGACATCGCCGCCGGCAAGCGACAGCTCGAGCGATTCCTGTTCGAGCGGGTCTACCGCAGCGGGCGAGTGCTGGAGGTGCGGGTCCCGGCCCAGCGGAAGCTCACCGAACTCTTCGAGTGGTACGCCGCCCATCCCGACGACCTCCCGGCCGGATACCGCCACCGTGCCGAAACGCTGGGCCTCCGCCGCAGCGTGGCCGACTACATCGCGGGCATGACCGACCGGTTCCTCGACTTCGACCACCAGCGACGGCTGGCGGGCGCTTCTCGGTAGCACGGGCTTTCAACGTCTGATCCGGGGCATGCTCAGGTTGAAAACCTGAGCTACGGCTGCCTTCTCGTAGCACAAGGTTTTCAACCTGTGCCGCTTCACCTCGGCTCCGCAGCCGGAATAGGCTCGGGCTTTCCCGGCCCCGGCCGGACGTTGGTAGACTCTGACCTGTCCGCCGGACCCAGGCCGGCCCTCTTCTCGTCCCGTACGGCTTCGATCATGGCTCTCCTCGTCCTCCGCGCGATCTTCGTGATGGTGTCGGTGGGCATTGCCGTGCTCATCTTCAACTCGCCCGCGGTGCAGGCCTCGCCCACCTGGGTGCCGTGGGCCATCCTCGCCGGCATGGTGGCCCTGCCGCTCACCGTGATCGGCTTCGACGGGATGATCCGCCGCAAGGAGCTGACCACGATCACGGCGATCTACTTCGGCCTCCTGATCGGCGTGTTCCTGACCTACGTGACGATGCTCGCACTGCAGCCGATCATGCCGCTGAGCCAGAACGACCCACTCCACTCCTGGCTCCCGCTGATCGTCGGCTCGGTGCTCTGCTACATCTGCACCAGCCTCCTGATGCAGACCCGCGACGACTTCCGCTTTCTGATCCCCTACGTCGAGTTCGCCCGCGATGTCCGCGGCCTGAGGCCCAACGTCCTCGACGCCTCGGCGATCGTCGACGGCCGGATCGCCGACCTCGCCGAGGCGGGCGTGTTCGAGAGCCGGTGCGTCGTGCCGTCGTTCGTACTCGACGAGCTACAGGCCGCAGCGGAATCGAACGATCGCCTGAAGCGGACGCGGGGCCGCCGCGGCCTCGACGTGCTGGCCCGCCTGCGGGAGAACGAGGCGATCGACATCGACGTGATCGCGCCCCGGCAGGAGTCGCACGACGAACTCTCCACCGAGACCCGGGTGGTCGATCTGGCCCGCGAACTCGGCGGCCGCGTGATCACCGTCGATCCGAGCGCCGCCAAACTCGCCAGCGTCCGCACGGTGCCGGCGATCAATGTCAACGAAGTGGCCGCCGCGCTCAAGCCGTCGTTCGTGCCGGGCGATGCCGTGAGCGTGAAGCTCGTGAAGCTGGGGGATCAGCCCGAGCAGGCGGTCGGGTATCTCGAGGACGGCACGATGGTGGTGGTCGAGAACGGCCGCGACCAGATCGGCCGCACCGTCCGGGCCAGCGTCACCAGCACCGTGCAAACCTCGGCCGGACGGCTCGTCTTCGCGCGTCCGGCGTAGCCCATTTCGGCGCCAGACGGTGCCCTCCGCCAGCCGACGACCATGCTCCCTTCTCGTCGCCGCCTTCGCACGAGCAGCCTCGCCGTGGTGATGGTCTCGACGTGCCTCACGTCCGCAACGGCTGAGGAACACCCGGGCGCAGCGATCTACCGCGAGCACTGCCTGCGCTGCCACGGGGAAAACGGTGTCGGCACGGCTGACGTGCCGGCCCCGCTCGTCGGCGACCGCTCCGTGAACCAACTCGCCGCCTCCATCGACGAGACGATGCCCGAGGACGATCCCTCGAGGGTCACGGGCGAGGCGGCCCGCCAGGTCGCCGAGTTCATCCACGCCGCCTTCTATTCCCCCGTCGCCCGCGACCGCCACCGCCCGGCTCGCGTGGAACTCTCCCGGCTCACCGTGCGGCAGCACAGGACCGTGCTGGCAGACCTCGTCGGCAGTTTCCGCGGCGCGGTGCCCGCCATCGACGCGGCCCGCGGGTTGAACGGGGAATACTTCAAGACCGGCGGATTCAACCGCGAGAAGGGGCTCGTCTTCGAACGGACCGACCCGACGATCGCCTTCAACTTTGGCACGGCCGGTCCGTCGCCAGACACGATCAAGCCGACGCGGTTCGCAATCCGCTGGACCGGTGCCATCCTGCCGACGGAGACAGGCGTGCACGAGTTCATGATCCGCACGGAGCAGGCGGCGAAGCTCGAACTCAACGGCGGACCGGACGAGCCGGCGTTGATCGACGCGGCCGTCCAGTCGGGAAGCGACACCGAGCATCGGGCGGCCGTGTTCCTGCTGGGCGGCCGGGCGTACCCGCTCACGCTCACGTTCTGGCGGGCGAACCAGGGGGTCGATGACGAAGAGGCCGAACGGGCGACGCCGGCGTCGATCCGGCTGCTCTGGAAGCCCCCACACGGAGCGCTGGAGACCGTGCCGGAACGCGTGCTGATCCCGCACGAGGCTCCGCGGGTCTGCGCGATCGCCACGCCGTTCCCGCCCGACGATCGCTCGATCGGCTACGAGCGGGGCACGAGCGTGTCGGACGAGTGGCTCGCGGCCACCACCGCGGCGGCGATCGAAACCACCGACCACCTGCTGGGTGACGTCGCGCGGCTCGCCCACGCGACGCACGATGCGCCGGATCGCGAGCCGCGGCTTCGGGAGTTCGCCGCCACGTTCGCCGAACGGGCCTTCCGGCGGCCACTCGCCCCCGACCTGCGATCCCTGGTCGTCGATCGTGCGTTCGCCGATGCACCCGACCTCGACACGGGTCTCCGTCGGTCGCTGGTGGCGACGCTCGGCTCGCCGCGGTTTCTGTTCCACGAGGCCGACGGAGCCGACGACGCCTTCTCCGCGGCTGCGCGGCTGTCGTTCGGTCTCTGGGACTCGATCCCCGACGAGCCGCTCCGGCAGGCGGCGGCCCGCGGCGAACTGGCGACTTCCGAACAGATCCGCAGCCAGGCGGAGCGAATGGTGCGGGACCGGCGAACCCGTGCCAAAGTCCGCGACTTCCTGTTCTCGTGGCTGCGGGTCGATCTCGGCCCCGAACTCGCCAAAGATCCTGCCCGCCATCCCGAGTTCACGCCGGAGGTGGCGGCCGACCTGCGGACGAGCCTCGAACTCTTCCTCGACGACGCGGTCTGGAACGGCGGCGATTTCCGGCGACTGTTCACCGACGACCAGTTGCCCATCAACGGCCGGCTCGCGATGCTCTACGGCGCGACGCTGCCGGCAGATGCGGGCTTCACACGCGTCCGGCTCGACGACGGCCGCCGCGGCGGTGTGCTCTCGCATCCGTATCTCATGAGCGTGCTCTCCTATCCCGCCTCCACGTCCCCGATTCACCGCGGCGTGTTCCTGGCCCGCAGCGTGCTGGGCAACACCCTGCGGCCCCCGCAGGAGGCGATCGCGCCGCTGCCTCCCGAGCAGCATCCCGAGCTCACCACCCGCGAACGGGTCGCGCTCCAGACCAGCAGCGTCGCCTGCCAGACCTGCCACACGCTGATCAATCCCCTCGGCTTCGCGCTGGAAGAGTTCGACGAACTCGGCCGCTTCCGCACCGCCGAGCGCTCGGCCAACGGCGTCAATCCCATCGACGCCTCGGGCTCCTACGCACCCCGCACGGGTCAAGCCATCGCCTTCCACGGCAGCCGCGAACTCGGCGCCTGCGTCGCCGCCAGCCACGACGCCCACGAGGCCTTCGTGCAGGCGGCGTTTCACGCCCTCGTGAAACAGCCGGTGCGGGCCTGGGGCGCCGACGCGCTCGACGACCTGACGAGGTCGTTCGCGGCCGGCGGGTTCGACATCCGCCGCCTGCTGGTCGATATCATGGTAGTGGCGGCAGTGCGGCCACGGCTCGACGTCGTCTCCGCTCCCGTCCCGGAGCCTTCCCCGTGACCGTGCCCTCCATCATGCCGCCCATGCCGCGAATTCCGCGGCGCGATCTACTGCGTCGGCTCGGCATCGGCTCGGCGGCACTGCCCTTCCTCGGCAACTTGCCGAGCCTCGCAGCTGCGGCGACGGGGCCGAAACAGCGACTCGTGATCGTGTTCAGCCCGGACGGCGTGGTGAAGAAGAACTTCTGGCCGTCCGAGCCGGCCGCATTCACCGATCACGACCTGCCGCCGATCCTCACCCCCTTCGCATCCTTCAAGGACCGGCTGCTGACGGTCAAGGGCGTCAACAACAACGTCACGGGGGACGGCGACGGCCACATGCGGGGCATGGGATGCCTGCTGACCGGCATCGAGCTCTTTCCGGGCAACGTGCAGGGAGGCAGCGACACGCCCGCCGGCTGGGCGAGCGGCATTTCGATCGACCAAGAGATCCGCAATCACCTGCAGTCCAGCCACGGCACCGCCACCCGCTTCGGCTCACTGGAGTTTGGCGTGCTCGTGCCCAACAAGGCCGACACCTGGACGCGGATGGTCTACGCGGGTCCCAACAGGCCCATAGCGCCGATCGACGATCCCTACCAGATGTTCGCCAAGCTCTACGGCGAAACGAAAGACCGCGAGAGTCTGCGGAGCGTGCTCGACGAGGTCCGCGAAGACCTCGCCCGCATCGCCGCCACAGTGCCGGCCGAGGATCGCCGGATTCTCGAGGAGCATGCGACGCTCGTCCGCGGCCTGGAGCGCGAACTTGCCGACCACCGTACCGCCGTCACGCACCCCGTGCCGGTTCTCGAGCAGGGCGTGATCGAGCAGAACGACCAGATGCCGCGAATCAGCCGGATGCAGACCGAACTGCTCGTGTCGGCGCTCGCCGCCGACTTCACCCGGGTGGCCACGCTGCAATACACCAACTCCGTCGGCCAGCCCCACATGACGTGGCTCGGCGTCGACGAGGGGCAGCACGAGCTCTCCCACGAGCCCAACTCCAACGACGCGGCGCAGGAGAAGCTCACGAAGATCAACACCTGGTATGCGACGGAGATCGCCCACCTCGCGAGACGGCTCGCCGAAACCCCCGAACCTGGCGGCGACGGCTCGCTCCTCGACCACACCACCATTGTCTGGACCAACGAACTCGGCGAGGGCAACTCGCATTCCCGCAACGACATTCCCTGGGTGCTCGTCGGCGGCGGCCTCGGGTTCGCCACCGGCCGGGCCCTCGCGTTTTCGGGCGTGCCCCACAACCGACTTCTGCTGACGCTTGCCCATGCGATGGGGCACACCGGCCTCGTGCGGTTCGGCAACCCCGACCACTGCGGCGACGGGCCGCTGACGGGCCTTGCCTGACCGGCAGGCAGCGATCATGCTGCCCGGGGCATGACCGCTTCCCCGCCAGCCGCCGACGTCCTCGCCCACGCCGCGGCGGCGATCACAGCGGCAAGGCGAACGCTCGTCACCGGACTGGTGGCCGCTGATGCTGCGGTGGCCGTGGCGGCCTTCAACCTGGCCGAAGCGGCGGGAGCGGCCGTCGATCCGGGATCGCCGGAAACCGCCCGCGTCTCGGGGCCGATGCTCGCCCGGATCGGCGGGGTGACCGCGGCGCCAGAGGAACTCCGCGATCGGGCCGATCTCGTGCTCCTGTGGTTCTGCAATCCCGAACGGGCAGCGGCCGGATTCATCGAGCGGTTCGTGAACCAGCCCCTGAACGTCCAGCCGCGGCTGACAATCGCCGTCGGGCCGGCACTCCCGCACGCTCTCGAACCACATCATCGACATCTCAGTATCGCCACCGAGGCGGCCGTCGATCTTGCCCGGCTCGTCGAGGCGTTGATTCGTGGCGTCGCGGTCGATGACGCGGCGTGCAGTTCCGCCACGCTCGCGGCGGCCCGCGAACTGGCCACTGCCATCGCCGCCGCCCGCACCGTGGCGATCGTGACCGACTGGTCGGCCGACCACGTGGGGCTCGCCGCGTGGAGCACGACGTCGCTCGTGCGGGTAATGGCGCACGAAAAACCGGCCTTCGAAGTGCCGCTTGGCGACCGCGATGACGACGCGCTCGCCGCCTGCAACTGGAGATATGGCGCGGCCGGTGCGATCGAGCGGGCCGACCGCCGCGGCGGCCGGTTCCTTCCCGCCGAGGCCGATGCCGTGCGGCTGATCGACCACCGTGAGGTGGACTGCGTGATGGTCGTGGGCGAGGCGACCGCCGAGGTCGCGGCGGCGATCGACCGGGCCGCCGGCGCTGTGTCCGTGATCCGACTCGCGGCTGATGCGTCGTCGCTGGAGTCGCTCGCAGCCCACGTGGCCGCGGTGGGAGCGACCGCATGACAGCAACCGCCTCCGACCGGATCGCACTCATCGGCGGCACGATCCACGACCCGGCTACCGGCCGCGACGGCGTCGTCGATGACATCTGGATCGCGGCTGGCTCGATCGTCGCCCGGCCGGCTGATCCAAGCGGCTACACGCACATCGACTGCAGGGGCCTCGTCGTCATGCCGGGCGGCGTCGATCTCCACAGCCACGTCGCCGGGCCGAAGGTGGGTTTTGGCCGACGGGTCGCGCCGCAGCTCGCCCGCAGCCCCGGCACACCAGCGGCGGTGCCCACGATCCACGCCACCGGCGCGGCCTACGCCGCCCTCGGCTACACCACCGTCTTCGACGCCGCGATTGCCACGTCGGCCGCGGCCATCGCCCACCTCGAACTCGCCGATCTGCCGATCCTCGACAAGGGCATCTACCTGCTCGCGGCCGACGATGCGGCGGTGCTCGCCGCGCTCGCGCGGGGCCATGCTCGCGACACTGAGCGGCTCGTTGGCGATGCGGTTCGTGCGGGCCGCGGCTGGACTGTTAAAGTCGCCAATCCAGGCGGTGCGGCGTTCTGGCGGAAGAGCCGCGGCAATCATCACGACCTCGACGCGGCGATTCCCGGCCATGACCTCACGCCCCGGCAGCTGCTCCAGCGGCTCGCCGACACGGTGCAGGCGCTCGAGCTGCCGCATCCGCTTCACGTGCACACGGCGAACCTCGGCCTGCCGGGCAACTGGCGAACGCTCCTGGAGACGATGCGATCGCTCGACGGCCGCCGAGCCCACCTCGCCCACGTGCAGTTCCACAGCTACTCCGGGGGAGACCTCGACGAGGGCTCGTTCGGCTCGGGCGTGGCCCCGCTCGTCGAGTTCTTCAACGCCCACGACTCGCTCACGCTCGACGTCGGCCAGATCCTGTTCGGCGAGACGGTGGCGATGACAGGCGATTCGGCCGCCGCCGAGCACCTCGCGCATGCCACGGGCGTGCCCTGGGTCTCGCACGACCTCCACCTCTCCGGCGGTTGTGGCGTCTTGCCGATCGCATACAAGGAGAAGAGCCTGATCCACGCCTGGCAGTGGGCGATCGGCCTGGAGTGGTTCCTCTGTGCGACCGATCCCTGGCGGGTCGCGCTCACCACCGACCATCCCAACGGCGCCCACTTCACCGCCTACCCGCACCTGATGGCGCTGCTCGGCGACGCCGCCTTCCGGCGGGCCGCCTTCGACCGCATCCATCCAGCCGTGCGAAAACGGAGCCCGCTCAAGGATCTCGACCGCGAGTATTCGCTCCAGGAACTCTGCATCGTGACGCGGGCGGCACCGGCCCGGATCGCAGGGCTCGTGCGGAAAGGTCGGCTCGACCCCGGCGCCGACGCCGACCTCACGCTCTACCGCCCTGACCGCGACCTCGCCCGGATGTTTTCAGTGCCCGCCAAGGTCTTCAAAGCCGGCGTGCTCGTCGCCGAAGACGGCCACGTGCGTGCCACTCCCTCGGGCGGCACGCTCGCCGCCTCGTGATCAGGCGGCACCGTCGATCGCCGCGGCAAACCCGGCAACCATCCGCTCGACGGGAAACGCCTCGCTCGCCCGCGCCCGGGCCGCGGCGCCGAACCCCGCCGCCTCCTCGGGCTTCTCGAGCAGCGTGAACGCCCGCCGCGGAAACTCGCTCTCCGGCAGTGGCGGCACGATCCAGCCCGTCTCGCCGCTCACCACCAGCTGCCGGGCCGCGTCGCTCGCTACCGCCACGGCCGGCACACCCCGCGCCATGGCGTCGAGGATCACGCCGCCGCACGCCGTCGTGCCCGACTGCCAGACGTAGTTCACCTGGCCGAGCAGATCGGGGAGCACATCGCAGTGGGGCATCACGAACAGCCGCTCGGCGAGCTGCTGCACGCGGGCCCGCCGCCAGAGCCGCCGCAGCTGCGGGCCGCCGCCGACGAGCACGTGCTGCATTCCCTTGCGGACCACGCCCAGCTGGTCGATGCCCCAGATCAGCCGCTCGAGGCGGGCCTCGGCCACAAGCGGCGTCACGGAGAGCGTCCAGTTGCAGGCGGGGTCGAGGCCGAGCCGCGCAGCGAGTGCCTCGCGGGAACTCCCCGCCCCCTCGTCCGCCACGATCCCAGGCACCACCGTCACGATGCGGTCGCTCCGAACGCCACACTGCCGGCATGAGTCGGCCACGCCGTCGGAGGCCGCCACCACGCAATCAACGCCACGCACCGCGCGGCCTGCCCTCGCGCTCGCCGGCACCGCCACATGGGCCACCGTGCGCATCCGCGGGAAGACGAGGCGGGCCGCGGAGGTCAGCGCCGCCTGCCGCCGTCCGAAGGAGAGGAGCGTGCCCGCCTCGAGCCGCCGCGCGAGCCCGGCGAGCCGAAGCGTCGCGGCGATGTCGGGCACCGGCCGCCGGCCGAGTTCATGGACGGCAAGGCCGGCGCCGCGAAGCCGCGCCGCCAGGCCGCCGCCGGCCGAGGTGATCGCGACGTGAACGTTTCGGCCATCCGCCGCGAGCCCGCGGGCGAGCAACTCCACCTGCCGGCCGATGCCGACGGCGTCGAGCCCACGGACGGCGATCAGGAGGGGCTGGCGGGCTCGGTGCATCGTGCCTGAGAGGCGCGGGCGGCGGCGATGTCGTCGTCGTCGAGCGCCGCGAGGTGCGGAAGATGCCGAAGGTCGCCGTCGAAATCCAGCCCGTAGCCGACGACGAACTTGTCGGGGATCTCGAAGCCGACGAAGTCGGGCTCGATGTCCACTTCCGACCGCCCGGTCTTCCTGAGGAGCACGAGCGACCGCACGCTGGCCGCACCGCGACGGCGGAGCTCCTGGAGCAGCGCCTTGAGCGTGTGGCCGGTGTCGAAGATGTCGTCCACCAGAAGCACGTCCTGACCGGCGAGATCAGGGAGGAGGTCGAGTCGCAGTTCCAGCTCACCTGGTCGCGTGGCGGTGCCGCGGTAGCTGCTCGCCCAGACCATGCTCACCGTCACCGGCCCCTCGAGCCGGCGGATCAGGTCGGCCACGAGCACGATGCTGCCGGTGAGCACGCCGACGACCGTGATGGGCCGGCGGCCGACCTCGCGCTTCACGTCGTCTGAGAGCCGGCCGATGCCGGCGGCGAGGTCGTCGGCCGAAAGGAGGATTTCCATCGTGTCGCTATCCTGCGAGTCGAGTGCCGCCCCGTGGGACCCTGGCGGTGGAACGAGCAGAATAACGGCCAGACGGTCGGCTAGAATAGTGGTCGTTTTCCCCCGCTGGGCCGCTCCCCGAATGCCTCCACCGCGAGCCCACTGGTCCGTGATCGAGGTCGGCGGTCATCCGTGCGAACTCCACGCACCCCCCGATCCCCTCCCCGGCCGGGCGGTGATCTACCTGCATGGCGTCCGCGAGCGGTGGCTGCAGGACATGCCGGCGCTCACGGCCCTCGTGGAGCAGCACCGACTCCCGGTGATCGCCCCGCGAGCAGGCCGCTCGTGGTGGCTCGACCGCATCGTGCCCTCGTTCGACCGCGATACCACGCCGGAGCGGTATGTGACGGAGACGATCCGCGGCGAGGTCGCGAGGCGGTTCGGCGTGACGCCTCCCGGCATCGCCTTGGTGGGCACGAGCATGGGCGGCCAGGGGGCGCTGCGGATCGCCTATCGGCACCCGGCGACGTTTCCGGTGGCCGCCGCGATCGCGCCGGCGATCGACTTTCACCAGGCGATGCGGCAGGCGGGCGACCGCGACGATGGCGAATACTACGACACGCTCTGGCAGCTCTTCGGCGACGTCGAGCGGGCCCGGCAGGACACCGCGATCCTCCACGTGCATCCGCTCAACTGGCCAAGGCATCAGTGCTTCGCCAGCGACCCAGACGATCTCCACTGGCATGACGGCGCCGCCCGACTGCACAGCAAGCTGGTGGCGCTCGGCATCCCGCACCGATCGCTGCTCGAGCCGCGCGGTGGCGGCCACAGCGTCGAGTATTACGACAAGGTCGCCGGCGACGTGATCCAGTTCGTGCTCGATGCGCTCGACCAGGAGTCGCGACGGCTGGCGTGAGGGCCCTCCCAACGCTCGCGCGCCCGAGGCCTTACGGCCTACGGCTTTCACGATCCTATCCAAGCCCAACGCCGTAAGGCGTGGGACGCGGCCAGGACAACCGCCGCCCCAACACTCGCGCGCCCGAGGCCTCACGGCCTACGGCTTTCACGATCCTGTCCAAGCCCAACGCCGTAAGGCGTGGGACGCGGCCACAACAACCGCCGCCCCAACACTCGCGCGCCCGAGGCCTCACGGCCTACGGCTTTCACGATCCCGTCCAAGCCCAACGCCGTCAGGCGTGGGACGCGGCCACAACAACCGCCGCCCCAACACTCGCGCGCCCGAGGCCTCACGGCCTACGGCTTTTACGATCCTGTCCAAGCCCAACGCCGTCAGGCGTGGGACGCGGCCACAACAACCGCCGCCCAGCGTCAACGCCCCTACGTGCCCGGCACGCGGGGCGGCGTCAACGGCCGCGGCCCGCCACCGCCGCCGAGAAATCCTCCGGACCGCCCGCCACCGCCGCCGCCACGAATCTGGTCGAGATCGATGAACCTCGCATCCTCCACATCCACCCGGTTGAGCGCCCGCCAGTAGAGGATCTTGCCGGCCGATGCGGTTGACGGCTGCGAGCCGGCCTTGAGCTGGCGGAAGAGCTGCGCGTCGCTGCGACCGTCACCCTCGAACACGAGCAGGTCCTTGGCCTCGCTCCACGTCAGCCGGGCGCTCCGCGCGGTGAACGATTCCCCCTCGACGAGCACGTTGCCGCCGGCACCGAGTTCGATGCTCGAACGCTGGCGACCGGGCATCGGGGGCGCCTGCGCGACCCCGAGCATGTCGCAGTCGATCGTCACCACGCCCTCGGGCAGGCCGCCGGCCGCATGGGAGTCGAGCGTGTCGCCCCGCCGCGCGATCGGACCCCAGATCGCCTCGACCCGCTGGTGAAACTCCATCGACCGCCGGTGGAGGTTCCCCCGCAGCCCCTTCTGGAAATCGACGCCGAGATACGTCAGCTCGTTCGCCCGACGCGTGGCCGCGACGGGCTGCACGGCGGTGGGCTGTCCCTGCGGACCTGCCGGCATCGACATCTGCGGCGGCTGTCCGGGTCGTGTGCTCGTCAATCGGCCAGGGCCTGATCCCGTCACGTCCCCGCTGAGACGATCGATCACGAGATCGCGGACGAAGAGCTGCTCGGTCGACTTCTCGCCGGCGTCGTCCACCGACTCGCTTGCGAGCTTCACCCCGGCGCCGCAGGCGATCTTCGCCACGTCGGGCTGCTTGCCGCCACGCGGCGACTCGCCCCCCGCAAACTCGAACGGCCGGTCGAAGATCACGTCGAGGGAGCCCGACTGGAGTTCGGCCGCAGCCCCCTTCGCAATCACCGTGTCGATGAACCTCGCCTTCTGGCCGTCGAAGTCGAGCCGTCCCTGCCAGGTGACATCGAGCCTGCCGGGCGGTCCCTGAGGAGCGGCCGGCGTCGACCCGCCGGTCATGCTGAACGATTCGAGAGCTCCGGCCCCGGCGGCCATCGGCAGCGACAGCCGGCCCGCCCCGTCCACGGTGAGCCGATTGTGGCCGCGGTCGAACTCGACCATCGGCCCTTCGAGGTCGATGCCCCTGCCCTTCACCATGGCCGGCCGGCCCGAAACGATTGCCTTGGCGTCGGGCCCCGTGGCCCGGGTGAGCTGCATCTGGTCACCGCGAATCTCCACGCCCGGCTCGGCCACGGCCCCGGGCGCCGGCGGGGCGAGCGGCTGCTCGACGAGGTGTACCTGGCCTTCCATCGACATCTCGTCCACCTCGTTGCCCTTGGCCGCAAGCGTCACCTTGCCACGGACGAGCGAGGCGGTGGCGATCATCTTGCCGCGGGTCCGCGGCGGCGCGGCCTGCGACGGCGGCGGCGCGGCGGGACTGAGCTGCGGCGGGGGCTGATTCGGAGCGGGGGCGGCGGCGACGGGCGCGGTGGCAACCGCGGGAGCGGCGGCCGGAGGCGGAGGTGGTTCGACCGTCCGAAACCAGAGTTCGAGTCGATCGGTCCGTGCGGCCACCTCCTCCGCATCGGCCTCCACCATGCCGCGGGCGAGCAGTCGCGACGGTTGCACGCCCGAAAGATCCGGGCCGGCGGCGGGATCGGCCTTCGCGGGCCGCTGCCCCTTCACCACATCGAGCCAGAGGTGCATCTCGGCGGCCGACAGCCGGCCCTGCGTCTCGACGGTCACGTCGGCGTCGCCCGCCAGCGACACCACGTGGCCGTCGCCATCGGGCCGCATCCGGAGCCACTGCTGCCACCTCGCCTGCGCCGGCGGCGACTTCTCCGAACGCATGCGGATCCAGCCGGGACCCACGGCCATGAGCGTGCCGGGGTCGCCGGGCCCGCCGGGCATGTAATCGATCTTTCGGGCCTCCATCTCCGACCCCTTGGCGACGAGCGACACCGGCTCCTCGCCATCCAGCAGGATCCGCCGAGTGGCGATCTCGTAGCCGAGCCGGGCGGCACGAGCCTCGAGCTGGGCGCCGGTCGAGCGGGCCACCACCGGCGCGCCCTTGGCCTGAATCTCCACCGGCTCGAGGCCGCCGCGAGCCGACGCTGCCGCGCCGTTCGCGGCCGCTTTCGGCTTGCGTGCCAGCACGATCGCCAGCAGGTCGCACGAGAGCTGCTCGGTGGCGCCGTCAGCCGCGGCGCGGATCACGTCAACGTGTTCCTCGAGGGTGATCACGTTGGCCGACACGTTCATGCACAGCGCCCCGCGGCAAGTGACGAGCACGGGCGGCGAGGCCGGCGGGCCGTCGGCGGTGGAAGGCGGGGCGGCGGCGGCCGGCGTCGCGCCGGGCAGCATGCCGCCGGCCACGCCCTCGATCCGCATCTTCACGTCGCGATCGAGCCGGATCGAATCGACGCCGCCGATGTTGGGCCCCTTTTCGCCGGGGCCTGCGCCGCGGGCGGGGCCGCCTCCACCGGGTCGAGGCCGCAGCCGGGCCACGAGCCCGCGGCCGCTTCCGCTCGAGCGGCCATAGCGAAACTGCACCATCTCGCCGGTGCGCACCTCGAGTTCGTCGAGTTCGATGTCGCGGGTGACGATCTCCACATCGTCCTCGGCCTCGGGCGACGTGGGCGTGCCCCGGATCGTCACCTGACCGCGAAGGCTGCCGCCGATCAGCCGGGCAAGCCGCCCCTGACGAAGGTCGAGCGGCTCGTCGAACTCGAGCACGGCGCCCTGCGGGGCGCGAAGCACCATGGTGCGACCCGGCTGGCCGTCGGCGGCCACGCGGTTGCGGTCCGGCAGCACGACGAGCGTGCAGGGCACGAGATTCACGCGGCCGTCCGGCAGCGAGTGGTAGTCCTTGAAGAGCAGCCGCATCTGCCGGCTCTCGAGCATGATCGGATTTTCCCGCTCCCACGAGCCGGGCGGAAACACGTCGCCGAGGGACGCGAGCCGCTGATCGGCGCGGGCGCGGATCGCCGCGGCCTCCTCCGGGGTCATCTCCAGGGCCGTCGTGGTGTCGCGAACCCGCGGCTCGACGATCGGCACGACGGCGAGCCGATAGAAGCCCGCCGCCGCCAGGGCGACGAGGAACACCCGCAGCGTCCGTCCCAGTCGATGTTCCATCGCCGTGTCACCGCCGCTGCATGGTCAGGCCCGCTGGGCCGTGTAGCCGGCCACGACGGCATCCCAGCCGCCGCGGGCCCCGAGCAGTCGCTCGATCAGCTCCCGAACGGCGCCGCGGCCGCCGGGAAGCGCCGTCACCACCGCCGCGGCGCGACGGAGCTCTGCACAGGCGTCGGCCACCGCCGCGCCCACGCCGCACCGTGCCACGACGGGCAGATCGGGCAGGTCGTCTCCGAGAAACGCCGTGTCGTCCCAGGAGAGCCCGCACTCCGCGATCACCTCGGTGGCGGCGGCGAACTTGTCGTCGATGCCCTGCCGCAGGATCTTGATGCCGAGTTCCGCGGCCCGGCGCTCCACCACCCGGCTCGACCTCCCCGTGATGATCCCGGCGCGAAGCCCGGCCCGCTGCCAGGCCCGCAGCGCCAGACCGTCGCGGATGTGAAAGGTTTTCGACTCGCCCCCCTGGTCGTCGTAGGTCACGCCGCCGTCGGTGAGCACGCCATCCACGTCGAGCAGCAGGAGCTGTACGCGGGCGAGGCGGCGATCGAGATCGGTGGGGGTCATGGCGGGAATCCGGGCGAAGGCATCTCAGGCCGCCGCGGCCTGTCGCGGCGCGGCGAGCAGTTCGGGGGGCACGAGGCCGACGAGATCGACGATGTCCACGAGCCCGACGGGACGGCCGGCTTGATCGAGCACGGGCAGTTCGCTGAGCCGGCGCGACTCGAGGATCGTCACCGCGTCACGGAGCCGCGTGCCGACGGGCAGCGTCGTCGGCCGCGCCGTCATCACCCGGCCGATCGGCTCGTCGAGCGCGGCGTCGTGCCGCCGCTCAAAGAGTCGCGCGAGGTCGCTGTCGGTGAAAATGCCGGCGAGCGACCCCTCGTCATCGAGGATCATCACGGCGCCGGTGCGGCGGGCCGGCAGCGGACGGGCAAACACCTCGCGGACGGTGTCGATGGGGCGGGCCACCCGGCATTCGGCCAGCGGCCGCATCACGTCTTCGACGAGCATCAACTGCCGGCCGAGGCTGCCACCGGGGTGGCGGGCGGCGAAGTCTTCGGCAGTGAACTGCCGCAGGCTGCTGGTGACGAGGGCGATCGCGTCGCCGAGGGCGAGCATCAGCGACGTGCTCGTGCTCGGCGCGAGCCCGAGGGCGCAGGCCTCGCGGAGGGCGCCCGTGGCCACGACCACGTCGGCGGCGCGGCCCAGCGCGCTGTCGGCTCGACCGGTGAGCGCCACGATGCCCACGCGGCGGGCGGCGAGGTGCGGCAGCAGCCGGGTGATCTCCTCCGTCTCGCCCGACTGCGAGAGCGCGAGCACGACGTCGTCGGCCCGCAGCGCGCCCAGGTCGCCGTGCAGCGCCTCGGCGGGATGGAGGAAGTGGCTCGGCGTGCCGGTCGAGGCGAGGGTGGCGGAGATCTTGCGGGCCACGAGCCCCGCCTTGCCGATGCCGGTCACAACCACGCTGCCGGAGCAGCCAAGGATCATCCTCACGCCGCGGCAGAAGGAGGCGTCGAGGGCGTCGGCGGCGCGAAGCACCGCCTGCCCCTCGGCCCGGAGGATGTCGCGACCATGCGCGAGAATGCCGTCGTCGTTGAGGTCGTCCATGGCCACACCGCAGGCAGGGAGTCCGCGCGGAATCCCCGCGCGGGGGCGGGATGGTAGGCCGTCTGCGCAAGCCACGCAACGCAGGTTTTGCCTGAGTTATCTCGAAATCAGACGATTCGGGCGTAGCGGCGTGCGGACCTAGAAGGCCTGACAGTAGTGCTTCTCAGCGACGTACCGAAGGATGCGATGCACCGCTTCGATCAGTTCCGGTGCCGCGGTGAACGTCTCAGCGAGTACCCGATCGGCGCTCTCAATCAAATAGTCGTGAGCGATTGCGTTTCGCAAGAGCCTTAGTTCACGCCACCGTTCGGCTGATGCCACGAGCCCTCACTTCTCCGCTCGCTGCAGGCGGTCGATAACCGTCCCTTCGTCGGCAAGTTCGATCTGATCGAGCGTGCGAAAGATACGTTGCATCAGAAAGTCGTTGAGCCTTGCGAACCGCGAGGTGAGTGCCTCACACGACTCCCGCTCACCTACGGTGAGGTCACTGCCCAGCCGGCCGGAAAAGAACTTCACTCGCGCATGCGACTCGCCAAGCACCTCGGCCGCAGCCCGCATGAGTTCGATCTGCTCCTTCAGGAGTTGCGTCAGGTGTTCGACCATAACAGCATCCCCTGCTCTCGAGCGATCACCGGAAACACGCTCTCACAACGACCGTCGTCAATCACCAGGTCGATGCGTTGCTCACCCAACTCATCTTCGAGAGCGAGTCTGATGTGCTGCGACAGCCGAAAGGCATCAACGCACTGCCCCGGATCGACCTCCAGAAGCAGATCGATGTCACCGCCACGACTGGCTGGCATCGCCCGCGACCCGAAGAGAATGACCCTGCGCCAGGTAACGCCGATCTCCGCGCAGGCTCTCGCGATGGCGCGGCGGATGCCGTCACGCTCCCGTTGAGTAAGCCGAGGTTCCGCGGAAGCCGTCGACATGGACCAGTCGCCTTGCAATGACATGGAAGCAGCAGCGCCTTCCACCCGAGGATTCAACGGATTGTACCGTCACCGGCGAACTGACTCGTACAGAGGCCGATCAGCCCCCGGCGTAGCGCTTCGCCATGTCAGCCAGCGTGATGCACTTGATCTTGCCGGCGTTGCCGGCCTGACCAAACTGCACCATCCGCTCCGCGCACACCTTTTTCATCGCCTCGCGGGACGGCTTGAGGTAGTCGCGGGGGTCGAACTTGTCGGGCGTCTCGGCGAGCACCTTGCGGATCGCACCGGTGATCGCCATGCGGCAGTCGGTGTCCACGTTGATCTTCCGCACGCCGTGCTTGATTCCCTTCTGGATCTCCTCCACGGGCACGCCCCAGGTCTGCGGCATCTTCCCGCCGAACTTGTTGATGACGTCTTGGAGTTCCTGCGGCACGCTCGACGAGCCGTGCATCACGAGGTGGCAGTTGGGGAGCTTGGCGTGGATCTCCTCGATCCGCTTCATGGCCAGCACGTCGCCGTCGGGCTTGCGGGTGAACTTGTAGGCCCCGTGGCTCGTGCCGATGGCCACGGCCAGCGCATCCACGCCCGTGGCGGCCACGAACCGCGCCGCCTCGTCCGGATCGGTGAGGAGTTGGTCGTGCGAGAGCTTGCCGGTCGCGCCGTGGCCGTCTTCGGCCTCGCCCTCTCCGCTCTCGAGCGACCCCAGGCAGCCAAGTTCGCCCTCCACCGACACGCCCTGCCGGTGGGCGAGCGTGACCACTTCCTTCGTCACCTTCACGTTGTAGTCGAAGTCGGCCGGGCTCTTGCCGTCTTCCTTGAGCGAGCCGTCCATCATCACGCTGGTGAAGCCGTTGTCGATCGCGCTCTGGCAGGTCACCGGCGAGTTGCCATGATCCTGATGCATGGCGATGGGGATGCTCGGATAGAGCTCAGCCGCGGCGAGCATCAGATGCCGGAGGTAGTTGTCCTGGCTGTAGCTGCGGGCGCCCCGCGAGGCCTGCACGATCACGGGCGAGTCGGTCTCCTTCGCCGCCTCCATGATCGACTGGATCTGCTCCATGTTGTTGACGTTGAACGCGGCAAGTCCGTAGCCGTGTTCGGCGGCGTGGTCGAGCAGGATCCGCATCGGGACGAGGGGCATCGCAGGGTCTCCGGAGGCTGGTGGGCGGGGGCCGTCGGGCCGACGGCGGCGGCGATCATACGGGAAAAGCAGGCGTGGTAGAATCCCGGCACCCGCCTGAGCGAACCCGGGATTTTTCATTCCCCATGGACGTGCGTCCCGTCACCGACCCCATCCGCGGGTTTCTCTACGTGACCGGCGGCTGGGCCTGCCTGGGCCTGGCGGCCCTGGGTGCCGTGCTGCCGTTCCTGCCGACGACGCCGTTCGTGCTCCTGGCGAGCTGGTGCTTCTACCGGGGCTCGCCGCGGATCCATGCCTGGCTGCACCGCTCGCGAACGTTCGGCCCCACGCTCGACGACTGGCAGCACTACCACGGCATCCGGCGGTCGCTGAAGCACCGGGCGATCGTGATGGTGCTCACCGTCGTGGCGGTGAGCCTGTTCCTCAACAGTCTGACCTGGTGGCTGCGGTGGGCGTTTCTCGCCGCCGTGGCCATCGGGCTCTACGTGATCTGGTCGGTACCCACGCTCCCCGACGACGCCCCGAAGGCGCCGCGGACGATCAGCGGGTGAGCGGCTGATCGGCCGTGATGGTTGCGGTTCGCGTGGTGGTCTCCCCGGCGTCGAGATCAGCGACGAGGTCCTGCAGATCGACCGGCTTGACGGCGAATTGGCCGATGTACGGCCGCGTGTAGGCGAAGAGCACGACGAAGCAGCAACTGATGCCCACCGACACCATGCCCAGCGCCATCCGCCGGGCCCGCCGCGATTCGGCATGGATCAGCCCCACGCCCAGGAGCGTGAGGATGGCGAGGATGCCCACGATGCCCCAGCGGGCTGGTGGCGGACGCGTGGCCGCGATCCGCAGCCGCGTCTCGCGGGCCGTGGCGGCCTGCTTGTAGAGGTCGTGGAGTTCGGTCTGCAGCGCGCCATCGGGAAGGGCGTGGATCGCCGTGCGCAGTTCGCGGATCGGGGCTGCGGTCACCCGCGGCGTGAGCAGGTGGGCCAACTGCGGCCACTCGGTGTCCACGGTAAACGCCACAGCGTCACGAAGCGCTGCGTGCAGTCGCGTTGCTTCCGCCGGCGGCGCATCCTCGATCGACTCGGTCATCTCGCGATAGGCGGCGGCCTCGGTGCGGGCCGACTCCTCGGCGAGGCTGTGCTGCTCCCACACCGGGATCGCGATGAACGAGATCAACAGCCCGAAGGCGAGGCCGATCTGCGCGGGCACCTCGGCCTCGAACCGCCCGAGTTTTTGTCCGGTCCGGCCGGCGATCCAGGGCACGAGCCAGCGGTGCACCACATAGGCCAGGGCGCCCCAGTAGGTCAGCAGAAAGAGCACCATCAGCGGCATGGGCAGCGCGAGCAGGTTGTCGAAAAAGGCGGGCAGTCGCGTGATCATCGCACTCCTCCGGAGACGGAACGCACGGGCGGGTCGCGGAGGCTAGCGACCGCGAAAACCGCCTGAAAGGCCGGTTTGGCGTGTCGCCTCGCCTTCCCATCCCTCGCCGAACGCGCCGGTCAGCCAAACGAAAAAGCGTCGGGGACGACTCTTTACACAGACCGTCAGTGCTCGAGCGGGGCGTCGGGCTCGGGGAGCCAGTGCGTGAGGATCACGCCCACGAGGGCATAGGCACCGGCCACGGCGGCGCCCGCCAGGGCGATGCGCACCGGATCGGGAGGCGTGGCGGCT
>Ga0315904_10002942_pt1 | contig 25714 bp, 22 predicted proteins | sample LakEriMetagenome_6_FD_203529 | JGI IMG/M metagenome (GOLD analysis project Ga0315904, IMG submission 203529) | Freshwater fungal communities from buoy surface, Lake Erie, Ohio, United States - Buoy 12 MA120 | ecosystem: Environmental > Aquatic > Freshwater > Lake | place: USA: Lake Erie, Ohio... | reverse complement strand
CCCGAGGCACCTTTAGGGGCCACGGCCGAATCGGTACGCTCGCGGTACCAAGCAAAAAAGCTCTCGGCACTTCGACTCTCGAGCCAAGTCAAGCGACGCTTCGACTCGGCGACAATGTCCTCAGAAACCCCTTCGGTGATCAACCGCTTGTACTCCAAAACCGCTTCCTTGCGCTCGCCGAGCGCCTCGAGAGCCTGGGCGACTCCGAACATCGCTCGACCACGAGTAAATGGCTCGCTTGCCATTTTGCTCGAGCCGCGATAATCGTCCAGAGCCTGCTGGAAGTACTGATCGGCAACCGTTCGCTCGACGTTCCACTTCTCTAGACCCTTGGCCATGTTCGCATCGCCAGCCGTCAACTTGGCCCATGTCCCGGCCGAGGTGTCGGAGAAATCGCTGGCGATGGCTTCGAGGTCCTGCGGCGAGGTATCCGAGAAATAGAAGTCCGTCCAAGCCCGTGCGGCTCGGCCTTCCTTTTGACTGGTGTACACGCCATACCCGAGCAAACCGAGCACCACGGCACCAATAAGTCCAAGCAAAGCCGGGAGATAAGGCTTGATCTGGGTAAACCGCTGTTCGATTTTGTCAGCCAAAAGATCCGACTCTTGGATCTGACTACGTTCGCTTTTCATACGCGTCAACTGGGGCTATGGAGGGACCTTGTAAGCCGTCCGAGGGACGATCGTTCTATAGACCCGGTGCAGTATAGGACCCTTGAGCCAATCCCTCAATAGACGCACCGCCCATGAGGACTGTTTGCCCAGAGATTCGGGCCAATTCCCCAATAGCCCTGGAATTTGCCCTGGAATGATGCCGCGAATTCGATGGGGCAACCCAAGCCTCCAGGCATCGGCTCTTCGCCCAATGAGCAATGGTCTCGAAAAGATACTCCCGAGGCGCCTCTTCATGCAACTCGTGCCGACACCCTTGGCACAATACAAAATCGGCATAAGCCCCTGCCCGACGCGCAAACTCCTCGGTCGCCTTCGGACAGGTCAATCGGTCCTCCGATCCATGAAGCAATAGACTGCGGACCGACAAGTCCCCGGCCCGCTCCATGGCCCAAAGCCCACTGTCGACCAAACTCGTCGCAAGCCGCAACGACATCGTCCGATGGACCAAGGGATCTCGACGATAAGCGTCCTGGGCCCGACGCTCCGCACACAACCACTCGACCCTCGACGGAGTCGGCAAACGAAAATTGGGCAATCGGTCCGCAAGCCACCTTCCGGCTCGCATGTACTTTTCCTGCGGCGTGCAAGACGCCCGAATCAACGGAGCGGCGACAATCGCGCCCAGAATCCGACTCGCTCGGCTCGCACGACGCAAGAGCCAGTTGATCACCAGATTCCCACCCATGCTCTGCCCAAAGAGAAAATGCGGCACCCCAGGCCACCTTCTTCGCGTAAGCTCGATCGATGTCTCGACCTCGTCGAGCAACTGCTCATAGGAATCGATCACGCCACGTCGACCAGGAGAACGCCCATGCCCAATCAAATCAACAGCCGTGACGGCCATCCCAAAACTCGCAAGACTCGTCGCCATCCCCTCGAATCGTCCACCATGATCCCCGAATCCATGCACGATGGTAAGCGCACCCCAAGCCTCGCTCCCCTCGGGCCACCAACGGTGCACATACCGAAATTCACAGTCGCTTTGCCCCACCCCACCACAGGTTTCCAATAACGATTCTTGTTGACCAGATGATGCCACCGTGTGAAGGAATGCTTGCATTACCGCCCCCAGCCAATGTTCGAGTTCCAGATCCGGGCTGATCCCATCGTCTGTTTGAATCGGACACTCGGCGCGTCAAAACTTAGCTATTCCTCAATCTGGACCGGAACAAGTTTTATCCAAATAATCCTAAGAATTTCCCCATCGGGAATCCCCAGAGCTCATACTCCAGCCCCTCGATGCCGATAGCCTTGGCATGAACCAAGAATCGCCCGAGAAAACTCCAAAAGCCCAGGCGGTGAGAAAACACTTCCGAGAATGGATCGCTAAGCGAACGAAGCATCAAGTTCCCGAGGACTGCCTCGAAACAATCTTGGTCCAGAGCAGTCGTTACACAGGTCGCCGCTTCTCCATCGCCGGTTTCTCCATGATCTGGAGAATCGAGCAGTCCCAAATCCAGCTCTTCGGAATCGATGGGGACCTGCTGTCTTGCCAAACCGTCGAAGACTTTTGCATGCCAGAGTTCGGCGAATGCGACCCTGCAGAGACTCTTCAGTAGAGATTCTTCAGTAGAGATTCTTCAGGCACAATTGAGACCAGGTCTCCATCTGGACCTGCTGATGCTTGATCTGCTCGAGTGGGAAAAAGCCGGCTTCGAGCAAGTGATCCTCACGCGCAGTGGCTTTGCATGAAGCCAAATGCATCACATGGACAATGCCCAGATGGACCCGGCCAACCTCGCTGGTGTCATCGTAAATCAATCCAACAATCTGATCCTTGCCACCGCACTCAATGATCACCTCCTCGGACAACTCCCGCTGCATTCCGTTGCGATACCAGTCATCCCCTTGAGCATCCTCTACAGAAATATGCCCCCCGATGCCGATGGATTGCAATGCATGAAGCCTTTTCTCCCCTTGCCCCTTACCTCGGGTGTATCGGAACAATCGGGTGTGCTCGTCGTCGTTGCACTCGAGGATCACGTAAGGGATCAATTGCTTGTACGAAGGATCGTCCTCCACGATGCTCCGGGGACGGAAAGACTGATTGCTGCGATCCAAAAGAGCTGGCAAATATCGGTCAACTGCCGGTTGAAACCCTGAAAAAGTTCCTAATTCCAGCAGCAAGGATGCCGGAACGACCAGTACTTCTTCGTCTTTTGCCATGATGCGATGCGATGAGGTTGACTGAGCGAAATGCCAAAAAGAACACAAATGAGCAAACCATGAATAGATTCAGTCAGGTACCGACCCACAAGGGAAAAACAAACAGCCACCCTGTGCGAAGTCCCCAATCTGTGCGTTTTGGGATACGATACACCCTTGGTAAGCGAAAGGCTATTCGCTTTTTGACAAGTTTGTCACGAATGGAGATTCCAACTGTGCGACCGATTCGATGCACTGCCCTTTTCCAGAAGTCCTCAATCCTTGGTGCCTCGATCCGATCGAGATTCCAAATCCCATCGACTCTCGGGATGCAGACTGGAATTCGACTCGTCGGTCCGGCGATCCTTGCGACCGGGGCGATGATCTCCTGGGCTAGGGCCGAGGAACTCCCAAAAGCCGCCGATCTGCTTCCAGCCTCGACCCAAGCCTTCGCTACTCTCCCGAATTCCGCAGGCTTCCTGAAAAACTGGAAACAAACCCAACTCGGACAGCTCGCCGACGATCCTCAAATGGCGGAGTTCTGGTCGAACCAACAGGAAGAAATTCGACGACGCTTGGCCTCGGCCGGCTGGCAACTGAGCCTCAAAGTCGAAGACCTCGAGAACCTCTGCTCCGGACAAGCAGCCCTGGGGCTCATCTCGCGCCCAGAGACCACCGAGAAGCCTTTCTCCCTGGCCCTGATCATCGACGTGGCCGACCGCCAGGATGCCCTGGACAAGTTCTTCCAAAGAGTCAAATCCGACATGGAAAGCCAAAAGGGCACGCTCAAGATCATCGAATCCAAAGGACTCGAAGTCAAACACTACAGCATTCCCAAACTCACCACCGAGGGCCGCGCTCGGGACTCTTACTTCGCCGTTTCAAAAGACCAACTCTTCATCGCCGACGATCTGCCCTCGATCGATGAACTCATCGATGCTCAAGCCACCCCCCGCCAAGACTCTCTCTCGAAGTCCGACCTGTACACCAAAATCCAAACTCGAATCGCCCGCGATGAACACATAGCCGAAGTCGAGTACTTCGTTCAACCCCTGGGTCTAGGAAAGCTCCTGCGTTCGATCTCGACCCAAAAAAGCAAGAAACAAGTCGATCTGCTCAAACTCCTCGAGGACCAAGGCTTCGGTGCGATCAACGCCGCTGCTGGAAGCGTTCAAATGGCCAAAGAAGACCTCGATATGCACCATCAAGGCTTCATTCTCCGCGAAGAACAAGTGCCCGAATCAGTCCAAATCCTAGACTTCCCCAACCAAGAGGCCCTGGTCCCTCCACCCTGGATCTCCTCGGCCTCTGCAAGCGTCATGGGCTTCTCCTGGAACTTCTCCGAAGCCTTCCCCAAACTTCGTGGCATCGTCGATGCCTACATCGGCGACGAACAATTCGACGAAATCCTCGAACAGATCAAAAACGATCCCCAAGGCCCCCAAATCGATATCCGAAAGGAAATCCTCCCCTTCATCGGCCAAGAGTTCTACACCGTCACCGAAATCATCGAGCCGATCACCCCAGACTCCAAACGGTCATTGATCTGCATCAAACTCAACGACCCAGAAAACAAACTCTACAATGTCCTCAACCGCTACTCCAAAAGCGAACCAGGCTCGTCCTTAGAGGACGTCGGCGATTACCGAATTTGGAAATTCTCCAATGAGGAAGAGGAAGAAGAGGTCATCGAATTCAACAACCCAGGCTCCAAAAATCAAAAAGAAGAGGAAGAGGAAAAACCCCTCTTGAGCAAGTGGGGTGTGTGCATCGTCAACGGGTACTTCGTCTTTGCCTCGAACCCCGATTCGCTGATCCAAGTCATCGAAAACGCCAAAAATGAAGCCATCCACGGAGACTTCGAAAAACAAGAAAACGTCCAACTCGTCCGCACCATGCAATCGAAACTCTTGAGCCAAAGCGGACAGTGCTTCTCGGAAATCGACCTCGCCGATCGATCCGCCGAAATGCAGTACGAACTTTTCCGACAAGGCATGTTACCCCAATCCCGCTCCCTCATGGCCCTGATCGCCGAACGGGTCCTCAAAACCGATAAATCCAAACCTCAGGAACTCCAAGGAAACAAACTCCCTCCCTTCGAACAAGTCAAACACTTCTTCACTCCAAGAGGCTTGGTCGTACGTACCGAAAAAGATGGTTGGGGGATCGACGCGTTTATCCTGGGCAAAAAATAACCCCCACCCCTACGGCCATGACTATCCACCACCTCAGACGCGATTATCGATTCGGCTCGCTCGTGCGCGACCAACTACCCGAAGATCCCTTGGATCTGTTCCGAACCTGGTTCGATGAACTTCGCTCGATGGACCTGCCTGAATGGTTCGAACCCAATGCAATGTCCCTGGCGACGGCCAAATCCGACGGCTCAGTCGCCTGCCGAATCGTATTGCTCAAGGAATACAACCAAGACGGTTTTACCTTCTTTACCAACTACCAATCCGCTAAAGGGGACCAGATCACCCATCAAAACCGCGTTGCCCTAGGCTTCTTCTGGCCAATCCTCGAACGCCAAATCCGCGTCGAAGGTGTCGCCAAGAAAGTCGACCCGAGCCTTTCAGAACGGTACTTTCGATCCCGGCCTCGGTCCAGCCAACTCAGCGCCAATGTCTCGCCCCAATCCCAAGTTATCCCCGACGAATCCACCCTGGATAAACTCGTCGAAGACCTCGATAGCAAACTCCAAGGTGCCCCGGTCCCTTGCCCAGACCACTGGGGCGGATACCGTGTCTACCCAGACCTCATCGAGTTCTGGCAAGGTCGGCCCTCAAGACTCCATGACCGCTTTCGATACCTCCGCCAAGAAGACCACTGGAAGTTGGACCGATTGGGGCCCTGAACCCAACCCCATCGAAGAACCCCCTCGGCCATCCACCAATACCCAATCTCAACATCCCACAAGCCACACTCCTTGCTATGAACCGACCTACCGAATACCGACCCAATGCGATCGCACTGACCATCGCAGGTTCAGACCCCAGCGGCGGAGCAGGACTCCAAGCCGACCTCAAGACCTTCCAACAATTCGGCGTCTACGGAGCTTCGGTCGTGACCATGATCACCGCCCAAAACTCCCTCGGAGTCCGACGTGTCGAAAACCTATCGACCGAATTGGTCCTCGATCAACTCGACGCGGTCCTCGATGACATCCAACCCATCGTCGCCAAAACCGGCGCCCTGGGAACCGCCGAGACGATCGATGCGGTCCACCAACGCGCCCAGCAATTCAACTTCCCTCTGGTCGTCGATCCAGTCATGGTCAGCAAACACGGTGATTCCCTTTTTACCGAAGATGCAGTGGCCGACGATGCAGTGGCCGCCTATCGCAGGCTCCTACCCAAAGCCTTCCTCGTGACCCCCAACCGATTCGAACTCGAACGTCTTACCGGAATCGCTCTGAAGACCAATCAAGATGTCGCCAAGGCCATCCACGATCTGCACCAAATGGGGGCTCGTTTCGTCTTGGCAAAAATGGGAGAGGTCAACGGCCAATCCGAACACATCCTCGGTTCAGGAAAAGAAAACATCGCCATCCAATCCAAACGATTCGAAACCCAAAACACCCACGGCGCAGGTTGCATCCTCTCGGCAGCTATCACCGCAATGATCGCCCTCGGGGAAACCGATCTCAAACGCATCGTCCAACGAGCCATTCGCCAAGTCTCGATCGGAATCCATAATACCCAACCCATCGGCAAAGGCCGAAGCCCCGTCGAAACTCGCGTCCTTGCAGACGAACCGACCGAATTGACCGAATCGACCCCCTAACAGATCGAACCCATGCGCGCTGCGATCTACAGGAACTTCCAAGGACCCATCGCGATCGAGCAAGTCCCATCGCCAGTCCCAGGCGATCACGATGCAGTGATCGAACTAAAAGCTTGCGGAATCTGCCGAAGCGATTGGCACGCTTGGATGGGACACGATTCCGATATCCAACTGCCTCATGTACCAGGCCACGAACTCTCCGGGGTCATCGCCTCGGTCGGAAAATCGGTCCAGAAATTCCGCGTCGCTCAACGCGTCACGGTCCCTTTCTGCTGCGGTTGCGGAGCGTGCTTCGAATGCATGCTGGGCAATACCCACATCTGCGATAAACACTCCCAACCAGGATTCACCCACTGGGGAGGATTTGCCGACGAAGTCCTCATCCGCCAGGCCGATACCAACCTCGTCGCACTCCCCGATTCGATCGATTTTATCAGCGCCGCTAGCTTGGGCTGCCGTTTCATCACCGCATTTCGTGCACTGGTAGATCAAGCTAAATTAAAGCGCGGTGAATGGATCGCCATCCATGGCTGCGGCGGCGTCGGACTCTCGGCGGTCATGATCGCCAAAGCTCTCGGCGCTCAGATCATCGCCATCGATATCCAGCCGAGCCGCTTGGAATCTGCCCGCCAATTCGGAGCCGATTTTTTAGTGAATCCCTCCATGGTCGATCCCGTCGCGGCCATCGGCGAAATCACTCGACGCGGTGCCCATGTCTCGATCGATGCGCTAGGACACCGTACAACCTGCGTAAACTCCATCGAATGCTTAGCCAAACGGGGGCGACATGTCCAGGTTGGATTGATGCTCGCCGAGGACTCCCATCCAGCGATTCCCATGGCAAGCGTCATTGCCAAGGAGCTCGAAATCTACGGTAGCCATGGGATGCAAACGACCCATTACCCCCGCATCTTTGAAATGATCGAGTCAGGTGCGATCCACCCCCAACGTTTGGTCACCAATACCGTCGGCTTAGATCAAGGGGCTCAATTGCTCACCCAATTCGCCGAATTCCCCAACCCAGGGATGACCATCATCGACTTTTCGCTCGAACAGGCTTACCGCGCGCCCGTTTCGCTCTAGCACCTAGGTGCCACTTGCCGCTATATCGCCCCCATGAGCAACCAAAGAGAATTTACCGAAAGCTGGCTTCAAGCCTTAACCCTATGCGTCAACCACGAAAAAGCCCGCGCGATTCGGCCTTGGATGACCACCATCCAAGTCCTCTCGGCAAGCGAAGTGCTCCCTGAACAAAAGGATGAAGCGATCAAGCTTTGGGATTACGCGAAAGAACATCAACTCCAAGGTCTCCTGGAACTGATCCCAGCCCATAACTCTCCTTGGCGATTCGAAGACGATGAAAACTTCGTCTTTACTCCCGCACCCATCCAATCGAGCGATCCTCTGTACCCCTCGCAATCCCAGTGGCTTGAACTCCTGGGTATCGTCCCTTGCTCGTTCCGAGCCACAGCGCGCGTGACCTCCCATGATTGGACGACCATGGTTCGCAAACTGGCGATCCGCAGGAACAAGCCGATGAACGTCAACGCCTTTCCCACTGGAAATATCCTCGACCTTGCATGCACCCTCGATTGGACACCAAGGTCCTGGACGATTCGCTTCGAACAACCCGATTGGATGAGCATCGAGATGGAATCGGAATTCCTCGCTCCACGACCTAGCTTCGATCTGCTGACCGAACGATTGATCGATGTTCTAGGTACCGCAAAAGAGCGATTCACCTCGAAATCACCCCTGAGCAATTTCAACCCCGATTCATCCAACTGGACCACTTGTATCGATGAGTTCTCTCAATGGCACCGCGAGGCCTTGCTGGCCGACTCCTATGGGCTGAGTCCCTGGATGCGCAGGACCTGGAACTGCGTTTGGCCAGTGATCTACCGCGAACGAAACCGCTTAAAAGGTCCCTGCGATCTGGCTTACCTTCGCAGCGAACTCAAAGCCTGCTTTGATCACTCCCCTGCCTTGGTCGAATGGATGTTTGTCGTCGCAAGGCTCGCCTGCGAAGTCCATATCGGCCGTGGTCTAGGAACCGCCGGGGACTTCGAAGCCTAACGAACCTCGCTCATGGCTCGAGCCGGATGGGATTGCTCAAGTGCGATAATTCGTCAAGCATTCCTTGCATCCGCTCGCGAAGCGTTTTCATGATCGGATCCTCCTCCCCCTTGGGACTCCGATCGGCCGGAACCTCGATCGCCTCGCCAATCCGTATGACCACCTCCATGGGACCGTGAATCCCGGCCTTGTCGGTCAAGTCCTCTTCGAGCCGCTCGACGGTCTCGAGGATACGCGTGTCGGTCGTGGGCGATGACAAATACTCCGGCGGATACGACGCGATTTGCTGAGAAAGATATATTCGCGATAGCTGCTGCCACCTTCGCTCACGCTCTGACTCCGACAACTCGCCGGTGGTCAACTCTGGGACAATCTTCATCCGCAGCGCTTTGATCCTCGGAATGATCGGGCCATCGGAGTCCTTGCCCATCCACTCGATCTCCAAAGGATCCAGAAGATGGTCGACCAGCCTCTCTTGACGCTCGATGATCGAACCCGATTGCGGTGAACCTAAGTACTCGATCTCCTTGAGGCTCAACATCGCATGGGTGATCTTGGCAATCCGCTCGAGAATGGGTGCCTGCTTGGTCGCCTCCCATGTCAGTCGTTTTTCGAGCGACTCCAGAGTCGGTCCTATCGCCTTATTCAAATCGCCATGAAACAAATACTTAATCCCCACCGGATGGATCACGACCTTGCCACCATTGCCCTCCTTGGCTCGACGCTTGGCCGCTGTCCGTGCCATAAATGCCACCCCATCGAGCAGCGGTTGCAACACATCGTTGGTTCGAAAAACAGAACCTTCCGGGAAAACCACCAATGGACGATCCGGCACCGATAGCGTCTCGATCGCCAAGTCCAACGCCTGGCGGTCAAGACCCTCGCGGTAGACACTGTAAGCCCCCATGGTCCTTAAAGCCCAACGCTGAAAGCGACTCTGGTGAAACAAATGCCAACTGGCCATCGCATACATCAACGTATCGGCCGCTACGGCGACGTGACAAAGCACCAAAGGGTCCGCATACCGACAATGATTCGGGGTCAATAAAACTCCATGTCCTAGCCGCAAGGACTCCCGAAGATGGTCGACTCCCTCAAGCCGATGCGAAACGACCCCCTCGTACCGCTTCAAATACCAAGGCACGACGTTGAGCTTGAGCACCGTCCTAGGAAACCATCGCCTGCGATTCGGAGGAATGAACTCATAAGGCTTCTCGATGATGATGTCTTGCACGGCAAACCTACACCCAAAAAAACTACGCCAAATAACCTACGCAAAAAACCTACGCCAAAAAAACTACGCAAAAAGAATACCACACATGCTCAAGTCCGATCGCCATAGCCGAGAGGATGGGAACCATGCCCATACTTGATGCTCGCTTTGGTTGAGCGAACGGCACGCATTCGAATCTCTCTCGGTTCCAACGAAATCAATTTCTATTAACTTAATGAATGCCAGTGTAGCCGCTCCATCCCCTGAGGTATATTCCTCGTATGAAAAGCAAACTCAAGAAACTATCGCTCCAAACCCAAACCCCAAGCAACCTCGAGACAACCTTCGCCGGCTGGTCCGAGCGATTCCTGAATTATCTGCGCACCGAATGCCACCTTGCTCCCAATACCGTCATGGCTTATCGCCGGGATCTATCGCACTTCCAATCCTGGCTCGATGGAAGATTTCCCAATAAGCTAAAGATTGACGATTTAACCAATTATCTCGTCTGGCTCAAAGATCAGCGACTCGCTGCAAACTCCATCGCACGGCACATCGTCTCGCTCCGAATGTTCTACAAGTTCCTGCAACTCGAAGCAGCCATCACAGACAATCCAGCCGAACTGCTGACCACCCCAAAACTCTGGCGACGTGTGCCGACGGTCATCAATGCGTCCCTGATCGATCGATTCCTAACGGCCCCCCAAAAGTATGACCCCTTGTGGATACGCGATCGCGCTATCCTCGAACTCCTCTACGCCACAGGCTGCCGCGTCTCAGAAGTCTCCGATATGCTACTTGCCAATGTTTTCCTCGATCAAGGCTACTGCTTGGCCGACGGTAAAGGAAGCAAACAACGGATGGTCCCCTTGGGACAGCGAGCCATCGAAGCCATTCGATTGTACCTCGATTCCTCGAGAACTCCCCTGATCGAACACCGAGACGCCAAAGCAACTCCATGGCTGATCGTCTCGCGATCCGGCCAACGACTCCGCCGTGAAGCGATCTGGGAATTGGTCAAACGCTACGCGCTGCGTGTAGGTATCGACCCGGAAACCTCGCCCCATACCCTGCGCCATAGCTTTGCTACCCACCTGCTAGCCGGCGGTGCAGACCTGAGACTCATCCAAGAAATGCTCGGTCATGCCAGCATCGAAACCACTCAGATTTACACCCAAGTCGAAAACAGCAAACTCAAAAAAGTCCACCAGAAATTCCACCCCCGTGGGTAGCTGGCCAACGAAAAAAGCCTCCGGGGAATCCCAAGAGGCCTTCGACTCGTTCAGCTAACCCATAAGGTGCTTGACGTCCGCTTTACATCGGGTTCTTCGCTGCGTTCGCTGCGGCTTCTTCTCGCATCTTCTGCTCTTTTTCAATCCGCTCCTTGACGTCCGGTGGCGGCTCTTTGCTACCGGTACCGACCGTGTTCTCACTACTCGAATCGCAACCGACCAAGCACATAGGCATCGATGCCAAGCACATGGCTAGCAAAAGTTTAAATCGCATGTTACTGCCTCAACTTTGAGTGAATATCAAAAGGACCTTGCAAGCCCTAACTGGGAAACTCAGCCATGCCGATTTCCGTCAGGGTAGAACTAACCGCTATTACAACTCGTCTCCCGGGTAACTGTCAAGCGAGTCGAACCACCAGGGATGGTAATTGCCATAAAATCCCGAGTTCCCATCACTCCAAAGCCGCAAGTGTTTCCGACGGACACTTTGCCAGAACCCCTGAGAAATGCAGATCCCCCTCGAGCGACTCCCAACGCACTCTATCGAAGCCAAAACCCTTAGAAATTTCGCTCATTCCTATACCGGCAACCGCTCGTGTTGCACCCTTTCCACCAATCACCTTGGGCCCAATAAAACACTCCACCTGATCGACCAGACCCGCGTCGAATAGCCCACCCAAGACCTCCGCACCACCCTCGACAAGCAGATTGCTACCCCCACGGTCGGCAACCTCTCGGAGCATCCGCTCAAGACCCGCTCGGGAATCCCTAGCCAAGGAAGGCTCAAACTCCAAGAACTCTACTCCCGCCTCGCAGAATGCCCGATGCTTGGCCGCCTGGCCTCGTGTCGACTCACGATCGACAACCACCAAGACCGGTACATCCCTGGCACTGCGCACCAACTGGCTCTCAAGACCGATTCGAAACCGACGATCCAATACCACCCGCGTCGCTCGACGCGCAATGGGCTCTTCGGGACCTAACCGAGCCGTCAACATAGGATCGTCGGCAAGCACCGTCGAACTCCCGACAAGGATCGCGTCGACCCGAGATCGCAAGCGATGCACCTGATGCCGAGATACAGCATTGGAAATCCATTTCGAATCCCCCGTCCGGGTCGCTATCGCACCGTCGAGACTCATCGCCCATTTGGCGATCACCCAAGGCAAACCCGTTTCGAGTCGCTTCAGATAGGGAGCATTGAGCGCTCTGGACTCGGCCCGAGAAACACCGACATGGACCTCGATTTGGGCCTCGCGCAACTTCGATATCCCCCGGCCAGATACCTGGGCAAATGGATCCTCCATCGCCACGACGACGCGCCGAACCGGTCGCTCCAAAAACAAATCGACACACGGTGGGGTCTTGCCATGATGCGCGCAGGGCTCAAGCGTCACGTAGACGGTCGATCGCGACAACCGCTCCGCATCGAGACCTCGCAAGGCATGAACCTCTGCATGCGGTCCACCAAACCTCTCGTGATAACCGCTTGAGATCAACTCTCCATCGCAAACCACCACGCAACCGACCATCGGATTGGGCTCGACCCAACCCTCCCCACCTTTGGCCAACTCCAACGCCAATTTCATCCAATGCTCATCGCGTTCAATGCCATTCATGGATCCATCGTTCCTTGGTTCGACCAGGCCGTGATCCTGAGTAAATCTGCACAAAATAGGAGAGTTTTGATCGACGGCTGCTTTCAATTTGGGTTGTATCGGAAGGAACGACGATAATCAAGACAAAGGGTCGGAATGCTTCTAAAGGACCTATCGTTATCTCACCAAGTTAAAAAAATGCTCGAGGAAAAATGCCATGAAAAAGAACCAAATGTTCGCTCTTGTCGGGGCTGTCCTAGCCCTTAGCAGCTCGATGCTCTCGGGTTGTACCCGTGTCGAGGTCAAAAAAGTACAAGGGGACTACACGAAAGGTGTACGGTACTACCGACCCAAACCCTACCTCTTTATCTCCGGTGACATCGCCAGCGCGGGGGAGGACAAAGCACCTGTGATGAGCGTTTTCCAAGACTCCCCGCTTGAAGTCAAAGTTGCCGAAAAACCAACAAACACATCCAAAGTCGCTCTAGCAAGCGCCAAACAACCGCCTGATGTGCGTGAGGATGATCAAAGAATGGACCTACAAGGGGGGGATAAGGGATTAGACAACAAGGTCGAAATCGCCCCGCCGCTCCGCCAGAAAATATCGATGAAGCTCGAGTACCTTCCCGATTTCTCCGAGGAATACGCCATCAACCTCAAACCCGGGCTCGGCACAGGCAATTTCGAATTCGAACTTGAAAACGGCTGGAACCTCACATCGCTCAATGCAGAGACCGATCAACAAACTGCCGAAATCATCGGCAGTATCGGTTCGCTAATCGGCGCTTTGTCGCCCACCCCAGGACTTTTGGAGAAATCAGCCCAAAATCCGGGCCAGAATCTCACCCAACAAGCACCCGCACCACCGGCTACGATCTACGGATCGAACGTCCCGTTCGGCTTCTACGAAGCCGTCATCGCTTGCGACCCGCATGGACGCAAACAACTCTATGGGTGGCGCTACGTAGGATTCATGCCCTTCCAAGCCTGTCCTGTAGAGCCCAGAGGAGCCCAACAAGTCTGCTGCGACACCCAAGACATCTATGGAATGGTCTTCGTCAACGGCGTTTTGCAGTTCCAAAAGATCCATGCAATCCCAACCGTGCCGATCGATCCGACCAAGCCATGGTCTGCCGAAAATGGATCCTTCGCAACAACCGACAAGGCCCCGCAAGTATCGAGGGTCTCCCACAAGTTCCAGGAAAAGCGCTAAGTACTAAAGACCTACAGGAATACCACGACGGGTGAAGACCTCCACGATGCTCTTCTCCTTGTGCCCACTGTAGTGACTGCGATTGTACAAAAGCATCGCTTTCGCGAAATTCGACGCTGTGTAAGGCGCGTCTATTTTATAGAGCGCCCCGAGCACCACCGAATCGCCATGCCCTGCCTTTGAGCCCGCAACGGCCTCTCGTAGGTCCCATAACACTCCGGTCCAAAACTCCGAGGCTCGATCCGACCGATCGGTCGAGTGAATCTGATTCTCGGTGTCCGACAATAAATCGTCATCGTCGGCTCTTCGGATACCTAAGGAATCTCGAACTCTCCGCCCTGATTTCCATCCGTCCCAAGCCGCGAATTCCTGGGACAATCCCCCATGCTTGACCTTGAAGTGCTCACAGGTCGACAAGGCCATGTAGTCGCAGAACCCCTCAAGGAAATTGATCGAGCTTTTGTTTAAACTCAACGGTTGATTGATCACCGAGTGGATCGCATGGGAGTACTCATGCAAAATCACCTCGGCATCCTGAAAGTCAGGGATTCCACCGAGACCTAGATATACTCGATTGCGAGCCAAATCATAGTAACTATTGTCCTCTCGGTTGAACCCAACGATGAACTCGACCTGACCAGGATTGGCACGCGAAAAACCCAACGTCTTACCTAAATAAAGCTGCATCCATGTGGCATAGTACAATGCCATCGTCTGCCCAAATCGAACGTCCGAAGCGTCATAAAAGAATTGACCCGCAGTTGCATGCGATTCTGAATTAGGACTCCACGCATAGGCGTAGTCATTCCGCAGTACACGGCTGCTTCGGGATACCGGAATGGGGACCTGAATGTAACTCGCTGTCGGCAAAAGCTTAGGATCCGGCAATGCATCAGCATCCATGTGGACCAATGGATTCGGTCGAAACACAAACCCCTTTGCCATGAGGCTCGACCAGGTGGACTTGAGTACCACGATCCGTGTTCCGCGTAACGCATCGATGTACACATCCCCGGACCGAACCCCTTTGCTCTCAGCAAGCTGAACTTTCCAGGCCAACTTAGGCTTGTGTTTATCGATGCGATAACACAACTTGGTGTCCAGCACATCCCATTGACGAGTCGGACCCATCGCCAACTTGGACTTCAACACCGCCGCCTGCTCTTTGACCCGTGGCTTAAACTCACCAACCGATTCGATCTGTCCGATTCCCGCATCATCCAGAATCCGAGAATGCACCCCCAGGAACTCCTTGTTCGAGGCCAATTCATCGATCCGAAGCCACCCATTGCTGACCGGGATACCCCTGAAACTCTGACGGTAAAACAAATAGTCTTCTGCGGGTGTTTCAATGGTCTTTTGGTATCTAAGCAATTCCGGCGAGTAGGAACTGTGAGTCGATTCGCTAATCGATTCGATCACCGATTTCTTTTTCGATCGCCTATAGGAAATCCCCTGGGACTTACGCGTCGGCCGATATCCACTGATACACTTGCCATACTGCCGACAGGACTGCATCTGGTAACGCATTGCGGAATTGCTCACGATACGTTGACTCACGCAAACAACTCATGGACCACCCGGCAAGGTTCCACGCCGGTCAGCCGCGAATCGAGCCCCTGGAACTTGTAACTGAATCGCTGGTAATCAATCCCGAGCAAATGCAAAAGCGTCGCGTGGATGTCGTGTACCGATACGACATTCTCAACCGCATGGTAGCCAAACTCGTCGGTCGAGCCGTAACTCAAACCAGGCTTAAATCCTCCACCGGCAAACCACATCGTAAAGCCAGCCAAATGGTGATCGCGCCCATCCCCCTGGGCCATCGGCGTGCGACCAAACTCCGAGCCAAACACCAAAATCGTGTCCTTGAGCATGTCCCTTTGCTTCAAATCCGTAATCAACGCCGCGACTCCCTGGTCGACCTCCTTGGCCGTCCCCTCCGAGTGCGCCTTGACGGCACCATGATGATCCCAGTCGCGATGGTACAACTGGATGAAACGTACCCCTCGCTCGGCCAACCGACGAGCCAGCAGACAATTCGACGCAAACGAACCATCGCCACCCTTGGTCCCATACAAATCGAAAATATGTTCAGGCTCCTTCGACACGTCCATCAACTCCGGTACGCTCGTCTGCATCCGAAACGCCAGCTCATACTGCCGAACCCGTGTGGCTATTTCGGGATCCTCAAGTCTCTGGTTGGCTATCCCATTGAGCGAGGCGATCGCATCGACCACCTGACGCTGCTTAAGCGTATCGACCCCTTTGGGATTGCCGACATACAACACCGGGTCGCCTGTCCCTCGAAACTCAACACCCTGATACTGTCCAGGCAAAAAACCCGAATGCCACTGGCGTGCCGCGATCGGCTGCCGCTGCCCATACTTGCCCGTCGATACCATCACCACAAACCCGGGTAAATTCTCTGTCTGCGATCCGAGCCCATAGAGCAACCAGGAACCCATCGCCGGTCGACCGCTATTCATCGAACCGGTGTTCATAAACGTATGCGCAGGATCGTGGTTGATCGCGTCGGTGTGAAGCGATCGAACCACGCACAAATCGTCGGCGCACTTGGAGGCCAACTGCGGCCAAATCTCGGAGATCACCTGACCGCTCTGTCCCCACGGCTTGAAGGAATGCTGCGGCGCAAAACAATTCAGTTTCTGACCCTGCAACTGCGCAATCTGCTGACCTTTGGTGATCGACTCGGGCATCGCCTGACCATGCATCTGTGCCAACTTGGGCTTATGGTCAAACGTCTCGAGATGCGTCATCCCGCCGGCCATGTACAACCAGATAATCCGCTTGGCCCGAGGCGCATGATGCAGCGGCTCGAGGACACCCGGCAAGCCGCTCGGGCCATCGAAACCCATCGCCCGATTCTCTCGACCCAAAAGCGAACCTAATGCCATGGCCCCAAGACTGATCCCGGGACGCTGCAAAAATGTCCTGCGTCCTATCCCATCGATTCTTGAACTCATCTGATTGCTATCCTCTCGTATGCGAGATCCCATCGAACGAACAATTTCAATACCGAGTGATGAACTCATGCAAATTCATCACCGCCCTTGCAACACTCGTCCAAGCAGCCAACTGCGCCGCATCGAGGTCCTCGGGAACAGGACGACTCCCTACCCCAAGCAACTCCTTGGCCGATGAGACCGATCCGCGAAACTGCTCTAAGTGCGATCGGTACAACCCCTCCAATACCTCCAATTCCTGGACCGTCGGGGACCTCGACAAAGCTCGTTCAAAGGTATAACGAAGCTTGTCCATGTCGTCCCCACCGCGCCTGAGGATCAGCTCTGCAAAACTCCGTGCGGCTTCGATGTACGTCGGATCGTTGAGCAAGACCAACGATTGAAGCGGCGTGTTGGATCGTGGACGCTCTGCGGTGCACTCCTCGCGATTGGGTGCATCAAAGACAAGCAAACTCGGATGCAAATACTGTCGCTGCCAATGCGTGTATAGACCTCGACGATACAGCTCCTCTCCGGCCCCGTTTTGCCACTCGCGCTGCGGAAAATTCAAATATGCCCAATACCCTGAAGGCTGATAAGGCCGAACGCTCCGACCGCCGAGCTTGGTTACCAACAATCCGCCAACACTCAATGCGTTGTCGCGAACCATCTCGGCATCCAACCGAAACCGACCCTGATGCGACAGGTAACGATTGTAAGGATCCTTGTCCCCTACCCCCGGCTCTGCCAGCGACGAACGCTGATAAGCCTCCGTCATCAAGACCGTCTTGAGCCATCGCTTGATGTCCCATCCCGTGTCGATCATCCATTGCGACAATTCGTCGAGCAACTCCGGATGGCTAGGCCACTCCCCTTGCGCTCCTAAATCATCGAGTCGACGCGATATCCCAACCCCAAAGAGCAACTTCCAGAGCCGATTGCTGAGGACTCGCGAGGTCAGCGGATGGTTCGGATCGACGATCCACTTGGCCAGATCCAATCGGGTCAGCCGACCGGCAGTCCCAGTCCTTGCGTTCGGGGTCAAGGCCGCTAAAGACTCGGGGTAAGCCGGCAAGACCACTTGCCCCATCTCGTCCATCCAGTTGCCCCGGGCCAAGACCCGCACCATCCTAGGCTCGACCGACTCGGTAACCAAACTCGTCGGAATCCGCTTCTCGAGCTCCTCGCGGTTCTTGCGCAAGACGACCAACTCCTGCCGCTGAGGCTCAAGCCTCGGAGCAATCGTTCGATAATGGGACAATACTTTCTCCTTTTCCTGAAGGCTTCGGTCCGTTGGCGACTTGGCCAAAATCCCCTCGACCTCCGCTGGCAAACTCGAAGCGACTCCAACGGGCCGCTTAGCGGTCGTGACCGATAGTCGAAATCGCCCGATCGTGTGATGGGGATTGTCCAAGTTCTGCCAAAGCCCTACGACGATCGACTCCCCAGGCCCCATCTTCAAATCGTCGGCCGTCTGGAAGACCGCCGCATGGGCCTTGCCGACCTGCTCCATGACCGCCCATCCCCATTGGCGACCCTTCTTGTCGGCATCCAAGGCCCCAGCGACCGACCATTTGCCATAAGGATTCCCTCCGGCTGCCCCGGTCTGCTCATAGGTCGCACTCGCATCGACCAAAGCCACTGGCTCGACCGTCCCATCGGACTTGCGATGATGCACCACAAACTCCGAAAGCACAAAATTCCCATTCCCGGCGCGACCAGGTCCCTTGTTGGGCAACGATCCATCGGGCAAGACCTCGAGTCGAAACGCTGTGACTCCTGCAGGCAAACTGCTGGCCGTCATCAAATAGGTGTCGTTGGCAGGATTCTTGCCGCTGGCCAAATACGATCCATCAGGCAACCCCTTGAGCGAGACCCCTTCGAGCGACACCAGAGAGTCGGCTTGTAAAACCGTCCAAGTGGCCTGCGTGGCTTCCCAAGCCTCCAAATCCGCAAGCAACTCTGGAGTGTTCTTGTCGATCAATCCCTGCACCAAAGAGATCTTCTGATCGATCGCAGACAACTCGGCCTCCTGCGACCGACTCGGGACCTTCACATAAGGCCCCCAATTGCCATCGGCATTGGCTCCGGAGTACAAACCCCGCTCCTTGATGTCTGCAAAAAATGCACCGAAACTATAGAAGTCCTTGGCCGAAAGGGGATCGAACTTGTGATCGTGGCACTCGGCACACCCGAGCGTGATCCCCAACCAAGTCCCGCTGGCATTCCTCACGCGCTCGGACATGTACTTGGCCAAATACTCTCGGTCCTGAACGCCACCCTCGGCGCTCATCATCCCGAGGCGGTTGTAACCCGATGCAATCCGCTGCTCGAGACTCGGCGATGGCAACAAATCCCCTGCCAATTGCTCGATGGTGAAGGTATCGAACGGCTTGTTGGCATTGAACGAATCAATCACATACTCCCGAAACGGTGATACACTCATCTCCTGGTCCCCATGGTAGCCTACCGAATCGGCATACCGGACCAAGTCCATCCACCACATCGCCATCCGTTCTCCGAAATGGGAGGACGCCAAGAGTCGATCGACCAGGCGCTCATAAGCCTCCGGAGACTCGTCCTGGAGATACTCCTGGACCTGCGCTTGGGTCGGAGGTAAACCGGTCAGATCGAAATACAAACGCCGCAGGAGCGTGACCCGATCGGCCTTGGTGCCAGCCTTGAGCCCATGCTTGGTCAACTCCCCGGAGATCAGCGCATCGATTCGATCTCGCATAGGTTCGTCGGTTGAAATCCCAGAGCTCTTGCGGGGCACAAAAGCCCAATGCCCCTCGTATTGCCCACCCTGGGATATCCAACGCTTGAGAAGTTCGATCTGCTCGGCCGTGAGTTTCTTGCCACTCTCGTGCGGGGGCATGTGAAGCTCAGCATCCTGGGTCTCGATCCGCTCGATGAGCAAACTCTCTTGGGGTTTACCCGCAACGACCACACCGGTTCTGGTCGGACGATCGGACTTGTCCCCCCCAGTGCTTGTTCCAGTGCTCGTCTCAGTGCTCGTCTCAGTGCTCGTCTCAGTGCTCGTCTCAGTGCTCGTCTCAGTGCCATGCAACCCCTCGCGCGTATCGAGTCGCAAGCCCGCTTCGCGCTTATTGGTATCAGGTCCATGACAAAAGAAACAATTTTCCGATAGGATCGGGCGAATATCCCGATTGAAGGAAATCGTTTCCTGACCCAAAGCCGCACCCAAATCCGCAGTGGAAAACCACAACCCACAGACTACCAGCAATCGAGCTAAAACACTCCGTAACAACATGGCGATCCTCAGAGTCCTTGAGATGTTCTGTTTTAAGTCCGCTGCCAGCGATGGGTCGCATCGGCGATCCGCTGACCGAAGAGCCTAGCGGTTTGCCGGTCCCCTTCGAATAAGTTCGTTTGGTCCGCTTCGCTCTGAGCCATCAGGCCCAGATACGAGCCGAGTCGGTTGATTTGCTCGGGAGAACTCCCCTCGGGCCGTATCCCCAAGCCCACCCATAGCATTCCGTGTTGCATGGCTTGGATCATCAATCCCTCAAGCGTGTTGAGCTTGTCCCCCGAGAGACCTTGCGAATGGGTAAATCCCGCCGCGAGCTTGTTCCTCCAAGCTTGCTCGTACCAAATGCCCCCGCAAGCATCGATAAAGGCCTTGTACTGGGCTGCTATTCCACCCATGTAGGTCGGGGTGCCAAAGACAATCGTGTCGGCCCGCTGCAAGCCGGCCAAGATCTCTTCATTCTTCCAGCGGCCGTCGCGAAGGTCGGATCCCTCGATCCGCCAAAGCACCGCCGAAGTCTGCGGCACACTTCGAACTCCCTCGGCGATCCCATGGGCCAATTGCTGGGTATGCCCACCCGAGGAAAAATAAACAATTGCTACGTTTTTCATCCTGTTTTGATCCCTTGAGTCCCCCGGGGCCAGTCGTTTCAACGGCCCTGGCACTGGCGAAAAAACCGCTCCTGACGTAAGTTAATCCCATCGCACGGTCGAGACCCTATACTATACTCGATCGCTTGAACCCATGTTCGTTTTCCTCCAGGAGCCTCCATAATGCCTTTTACGCTTGCACCCCTGCCCTACGCATCCAATGCAATGGAACCCCACATCGATGCCCAAACGATGGAAATCCACCACGGCAAGCACCATCAAGCCTACGTCAATAACTTGAACAAGGCCCTCGAAGGCACCCCGTTTGAAAACAAATCGATCGAAGAGATCGTCGGCAACCTTGCGGCTATTCCTGACGAAAAGCGTGGAGCGGTTCGCAACAACGGTGGCGGGCACTGGAACCACACCTTTTTCTGGAACATCATCGGCTGGAACGCAGGCGGAAAACCCTCCGGAGCCCTCCTTGCCGATATCGAAGCGACCTTCGGAAGCTTCGATGCGTTCAAAGAAAAATTCGCTGCCGCTGGCGTCGGACGCTTCGGCTCGGGGTGGGCTTGGCTGGTCATCAACAACGGCAAGCTCGAAATCGGCTCGACACCCAACCAAGACTCCCCTCTGATGGGCAAGGCTATCGCAGGAATCGAAGGAACCCCTATCCTGGCTCTGGACGTCTGGGAACATGCCTACTATCTCAAGTACCAAAACCGAAGACCAGATTACATCGCCGCTTTCTGGAACGTCGTGAATTGGAACGAAGTTTCCAAGCGATACGAAGCGGCAAAGAAGGGCTAGTCAGCCAACATGGCAGGCGCTACGCTCCTTACGCTTCTAGACGACATCGCGTCGATCCTAGACGATGTTTCGACGATGAGCCAAGTCGCAATCAACAAGACCGCCGGGGTCTTGGGAGACGACTTGGCTCTCAACGCCAAACAAGTCACCGGGCTTTCGGCCGATCGCGAACTGCCCGTGGTCTGGAAAGTCGCCGTTGGCTCGGCCATCAACAAAGCCATCCTCATCCCGGCCGCTCTTGCGATCAGCGCCCTGGCTCCCTGGGCCATCAAACCCCTGCTGATGCTCGGAGGAATCTATCTGTGCTACGAAGGGGTCGAGAAGATCCTTCACTCTTGGCTACATCCCAAAACCGACAAAGAGATCTCCGAGTCTCGCTCCGAACGCCTCCAAGCGATCCGTGACCCCGATGTCGATCCGGTCAAATTGGAGAAAGCAAAAATCCAAGGCGCGATCCGCACCGATTTCATTCTCTCAGCCGAAATCATCGTCATTACCCTCGGGACCCTTGTCGGTCAGCCATTTTCGGTCACCCTCGGTGTTCTGCTTGCCGTCGGAACGCTGATGACCGTCGGCGTCTACGGACTGGTCGCAGGCATTGTCAAACTCGACGATCTAGGACTCCATTGGCTGACCCTCAAAGGGGCGAGCGCCACGGATCAGATCCTCAAAAAACTAGGCGCGGCCATCTTGTGGTTCGCTCCCTACTTGCTCCGCTTTTTGGCAATCGCCGGAACCGCTGCGATGTTCCTCGTCGGCGGTGGAATCATCACCCATCAGTTCGCCTCGCTCCACCATTTGAGCGAATCGTTCGCTCATGCGATGCACGCGATCCCTGCGATCGGGGCTCCTTTGGGCTGGCTGGCACCGCTGCTCTTCGACTTCCTATTTGGCATCGTTGCCGGCGCTGCTGCGGTCGCCGCGATTCATCTCTATAAAATTGTTTTCGGTGGATCCCACGAGTCATGAGCGATTACGCCCTAGAAGTCCGCAATGTCTCTCACCGCTTCGGCGACTTTCCCGTTCTGGACCAAATCAATCTGAAAATCTGGCCCGGTCAAATCGTCGCGATCGTCGGCCCGAGCGGCTGCGGTAAAAGCACTCTTCTCAAAGCCATCCTCGGTACCCATCCACCCACCGAAGGCGAAATACTCGCCGATGGACAACCGGTCATCGGCCCGACTCGCAACGTCGGAATCGTTTACCAACAGTACTCCCTATACGATTTCTTGACGGCCGAAGCCAACGTCGCCTTCGGACTTAAACTCGATCAAAGCTCCTTCTTCAGCCGATGCTTCCTGTTCCCGAAATACCTCAAGCAACGGCGCGAACACCTCAAGCAATCCCGCGATTTCCTCGCGCAAGTCGGCCTCGAACACGCTTGTGGAAAATACCCCCGGGAAATGTCCGGCGGAATGAAACAACGCGTGGCCGTCGCCCAAGCCCTCATCATGCGACCCAAAGTCGTCTTGCTCGATGAACCCTTCGGCGCACTGGATGAAGCCATGCGAGAAGACCTCCAGTACATGCTCCTTGGCTTCTATCAACAAAATCTTCAACGCAAACGCGAAGGCAAACGACCCGAATACACCATCCTCATGGTCACCCACGAACTCAACGAGGCGATCTTCGTGGCCGACCGAGTCATCGGAATGTCACGATTCCATAACGAGGGCAACCAAGGCGCCACGATCGTTTACGACAAACCATGTCCTGTCTTTCACCCCGACGAACCGAAAGACTACTCCAAATTCTTCGAGCAACGCGAAGAACTCAGGCGCGCGGTTTTCGACGATGAATACATCAAAGATAGAAACAAATACGTCACCTTCTGGAACGACCTGAGCCGATTGGCCGAAGGCCAATCCATGCAGCCGAGCAACCCATCATGAAACCCAATTGCCCTCGATCCCATATGCTGAAATTCAATCTCGCATTCGCACTCGTATGCCTTGCGCAAAGCCTCTGCAGCGCCCAAGACTCCCAGCCCTCGACCAACGTTAAGCCATCGGCAGGTTCCAAGCCAGTCTTCGTCGATGGACTGGCCCAAGTCGTCGAGGCCTTCAAGTCCGACTGGGTCCAACACGACCTATTCGTGGAAACCGAATTCGATTCCGACCAAGACGGCAAACCCGATCGGGTCCATGTCAGTGTCACTCGACCCAATCCGACACAGACCGAGGGCTTGAAAGTCCCCGTGATCTACCAATCGAGCCCCTATTACGCAGGCATGGGATCGACCTCGCCAGAACACATGTGGAGCCCCCGACAGAACCTGAATTCTCCACCCCCCAAACACGCAACACCTCCAGCGATCCCCCAAGAATCCAAAAGGCCGCGACTCAACGGTGAACACCTCGCCGAATGGGTCCCTCGCGGTTTTGCCGTCGTCCACTCGTCCTCCCCAGGCACCGGCCTTTCCCAAGGCTGCCCCACCGTCGGCGGACCCAACGAATCGCTCGCTCCCAAAGCTGTCATCGATTGGCTCAACGGACGGGCCAAAGGCTTCACAAGCGTCGATGGCAACGAAGAAGTCAAAGCCGATTGGTGCACAGGAAAGGTCGGAATGATCGGCACCTCCTACAACGGAACCCTCTGCCTTGCGGCCGCAACAACCGGCGTCGATGGACTCGAATGCATCGTTCCTGTCGCTCCGAATACCTCCTACTACCACTACTACCGCTCCAACGGACTCGTTCGCCACCCAGGCGGATACATGGGCGAGGACATCGACGTTCTATACGACTTCATCCACTCAGGATACGACGCCTCGAGAAACTTCTGCGATTGCAACATCCGAGACGAAGGCATGCTCAAAAACTTCGACCGAACCAACGGCGACTACAACGAATTTTGGAAAAGCCGCGACTACATCCATCAACTCGACCACATGAAGGCAGCACTCCTTATGGCCCATGCCTTCAACGACTGGAACGTGATGCCAGAACATAGCTACCGCATCTACCAAGCTGCCCAAAAGAAAGGCTTGCCATGCAAAATCTATTACCATCAAGGTGGCCACGGCGGACAACCTCCTGTCCAACTCCTCAACCAATGGTTCTCCCATTTCCTCTACGGCCAAGACAATAAAGTCATGGACCTACCTAACGCTTGGATCGTCCGCGAAGGCAAACGAAACAGCAAACCCGAATCCTACAGCGATTTCCCAAATCCCGATGCCAAAGTCGTTACGTTCAAACCGCAAGGGCAAGGCAAACGCATCGGGCAATTGACCCCAGCCTTGATGGCCAATGAAGATCCCTCAAGCAGCAACCCTCAAGCCGACCCGCAAGGGCTCGACGATCTCATCGATAACTTCTCCTTCAGCGTCCCTCAGTTGATCCAAGCCGAATGGAGCAACCACCGACTCCTCTATGCCACTCCAAAACTCACCGCCCCTTTGCACCTCTCGGGCCTCTCTCGCATCAAACTTCGAATCGCCTGCGATCGCCCAACGGCATGCCTCTCGGTCTGGCTCGTCTCGTTGCCCTGGACCAACAGCGAACGGATCACCGATGATGTCATCACCCGAGGCTGGGCAGACCCAGCCAACGCCGATTCAATCTGGACCGAAGAACCCATGATCCCAGGCCAATTCCGAGATGTCGAATTCGAGCTCCAACCCGACGACCAAATCCTCCAACCCGGTGAACAAATCGGCCTGGTTCTGGTCTCAAGCGACCGAGACTTCACCCTCTGGCCTGAACCCGGAACGCGACTGCAATTCCAGATCGATCAATGCCAACTCGACCTACCCATCGTCGGTGGTCTAGAGGCTTACACCAAAGCCATCGATTCGTCAAGTCCTTGAACCTTCCAACCAAGCCAATCCTCGGTGCTTTTCAAAGGAACGAGGATTGGGCAAGTCGGTTTTGCAAGCAATCCGACGCGCTGACTTATCTGCCAAGCACACTCGATTTCGCCTTGCCAAGTTCCCCGGATCGACCACACTAGACGGTTTGCACTTCGAGAATACCCATCGATAGATCCAGCACTCTGCATGTCGAAACTGTCTCAATTGGACTTGCCGCAATCCAGCGGTCTTGTCGTCCACATCCTCAGCGCCATCGCTCAGCAAGAAAAGAAGTTTCGCCCGCAACAACTCCTCATGTCGCGGTACTTCGCCTCGAACGATCT